>Ga0194132_10004861_pt1 | contig 22466 bp, 16 predicted proteins | sample TA2KigOf80mmetaG_FD_148612 | JGI IMG/M metagenome (GOLD analysis project Ga0194132, IMG submission 148612) | Freshwater microbial communities from Lake Tanganyika, Tanzania - TA2015054 Kigoma Offshore 80m | ecosystem: Environmental > Aquatic > Freshwater > Lake | place: Tanzania: Lake... | reverse complement strand
GTGGAGTCAAACGGAAGATGAGCAACTACAACCTGAGGCCACGCGGACGATGCCAGACCCGCCGCGTCAAGATCGTATTGCGGATCAAGAAACGTTAAGTGAACAGTATTGGAGCTAGGCCCCGAGTTCAGTCATGCAGCGGGCGATCCACTGCTTGGTGAGCTTCTCCTGAACTGAGTTCTGCGTCAGCCGCTCGCGCAGCGAAGCGAAGTCCACCCGGTCGAGATTTTGATCCTGGTTGAAGCAGGAGAACACGACCGTTTCCTTGCCGGTCTCCGGATCCCGGTGCCGCTGCAGGCACTGCGCGCAGATCTCCTTCATCATGCACTGCATGGGCGAGTTGATGCTGCCGATCCCCACGTGCTCGCGCTTGAGATACGGCGCCAGCTTGTCGTGCCGCGCGCGGGCGACGGCTGCCATCATGCCATCGGATCCGATCGCGATGATTCGATCGACCGTATTCAACGGGATCGCGGCGGGACCCAAATCCCCGCGTCCATACCGGACCATGGCCTCGACGATGTTGCTCACCACCGTGCGGTCCTGCGGCCGGGTGGGCGTGAATCCAGGCTCTTCATCGCAACACCAGACGACCACGTCAGCCGCCCGCTCGATTTCTTCCACCTTGTACCGGTCTTGGACCTTCTTGTATCCGGCTAAATAGACCACCCGCGACCCGTTGGCCCGCAACGCCTGCCCGATCGAGAACAGGACCGCGTTTCCGAGCCCGCCTCCCACCAGCAGCGCGGTCTCTTGCGGGGGCGTCTCAGTCGGAGTCCCGGTCGGACCCATCAGCACCACCGGGTCCCCGCGCTTGAGCAGGCGGCACAAGTCTGACGATCCGCCCATTTCGAGCACGATCGTCGACAACAGCCCATTCTCCCGATCCACGGACGCGCCGGTCAGCGCCAATCCTTCCATCGCCAACAGCGTGTCGGGCGTGCGCGGCGCGAGCGTCTCGAAGTTCTGAAGCCGGTAGAACTGCCCCGGCTGGAACGCGCGTGCCGCTGCCGGAGCCTTCACGATCACCTCGACGATGGTCGGCGTGAGCCGGACCACATCCTCGACGGTCGCGCGCAACTCGCGGTTCATCCGCTCCTGGAGCGCCACGGGCGTCACCGCCGACGGCGCCTGCCGGGCGAGCAGGCTGCTCACCACTGGATATCCCTGCTTGGCGCTGCCCATCGCCTTAACCACATTGCCGGAGAACGACGGATGCAGGTCGCCGAAGAAGCTCGCGCCCTTGCCATCCGGGCGGACCGACATCAGCACATGCGCCTCGGTTGGCTTGGCGAGCTTCTCGGGCTTGGCCTGAATGCCCTCGGCATCGACGGCCTTGAAGTACTTGCCATCCAGTTCGATGGCGCCATCCTCGCGCGCCAGCACGGTGTTGGGCTGGGTGCCGGCCGCAACCAGGATCGAGCGCGCGGGCAGATCCGCGATCTCGCCGCTGGCCTTCTTCACGCGAAGCGCGGCGGCGTGTCCGTACTGGTCCACGACAACTTCCACTGGCGTCAGGTTCTCCGCGAAATGGACCCCTTCCTCCAGCGCCTTGAACACTTCCTCGTGGTTCAGCGTATAGCTCGGTGAATCGATCAGCCGCCGGCGGTACGCAATCGACACGCCGCCCCACTCGTCGAGCAGGTGGATGAACTCCGGCTGGCGCCCTTCTCCGGCCGCAGCCTCACGCTCGGCGCGGATGGCACGGGCGTGCGTCAGGAACTCCCCAGCGATGCCCTGCTCCTCGGCGTTCCACGCGGCGCGAACGGCGGATTCGCCTTTTTCCGCGCACAGGGCTTCGTACCGGTCGAGGAACTTCTCGACCTGCACCACGTAGTACGCCATGGATTCGGTCGCCGTGTCGATGGCCGTGAGTCCGCCGCCGATCACCACCACCGGCAGCCGGAGCTGGAGGTTCGCGATCGAATCGTGCTTGGCCGCGCCGGTCAACTGCAGCGCCATCAGAAAATCCGAAGCCTGGCGGACACCGCGGGCCAGGTTGTTCTTCATGTCGACCACGGTCGGCTTGCCCGCGCCCATGCAAAGCGCGACATGGTCGAAGCCGAGATCGAACGCGCTGTCCATCGTCACCGCGCCGCCGAACCGGGTTCCACCGAACATCTGGAACTGGGCGCGGCGTTCAAGCAGCAGCCGCATCAGCTTCAGATAATTCTTGTTCCACCGGACGGTGATTCCGTACTCCGCCACCCCGCCGAAACCCGCCATCACGCGGTTGTCGAGCGACTCGTAGAGCTCGTTCACGTCGCGGATGGGCCGGAACGGATGGCGGCTGCCACTGGCCGCGGCGCCTGAGATCTCCGCGTCGAGCGGCTCGATCTTGAGTCCGTCGACGGCGGTAACCGCGTGGCCATCGTTCATCAGGTGATGCGCCAGGGCAAATCCCGCCGGACCCAGACCCACCACCAGCACCTTGTAGCCCGATTCCGCCCGCGGATACGGCCGCGAGAAATTCAGCGGATTCCAACGCGTGAGCAGCGAGTAGATCTCGAATCCCCACGGCAGATCCAAAACATCCTTAAGCGTCCGCGTTTCCACCTGCGGAATGTCCACCGGCTCCTGCTTCTGGTAGATGCACGACTTCATGCAGTCATTGCAGATCCGGTGTCCAGTACCCGCGCACATCGGATTATCGATCGTGATGATGGCGAGCGCCCCGATCGAGTAGCCCTCCTCCTTCACCGTGTGCATTTCGGAGATCTTCTCTTCAAGCGGACAGCCGGCGAGCGTCACACCGAACGGGGATTTCTTGAACTCGCCGGTCTTCTCACGGAGTCCGGTGGAGCAGGAATCCTTGCCCTGGTTGTGGCACTTGATGCAGTAGTGAGCCTGGTCAAGGGAGTGGCGGAGGTCCATGCCCGGATCGGTGAGCTTGAATCCCTCGCGCTGCCGCCACAGATCGTGCGGGAGCCGGAACTGCTCAACGCCGCTTTCGATCACGCTCTCGACCGGCACCAGGTGGTTCGGGTCGAGCTTGTGCGGCTGCTTGAACAGGATCCCTTCGCGGTGCTTCGCCTTGCCTTCCTTGGTATTCAGCGCCCAGGCAGCGTAGCGTCCGGCGGCGCGAAGATCCTCGCGGTGGGACTCCTCCGATTCGAGCCATCGCGAAACGTTCCGTGCGTAGGAGTCCTCGGTCAGGGGCTCGCCCATCCGCCGTGCCAGCTCCGCCGCCGTCGCGCCACCATCCACCGTGGACAGCTCGGCCGGAGTGAGCTTGGCGGCTTGCGCACGCTGCACAAACTTGCGTTTGACCGCATAGAGGACATCCAGCGACGTATGGCTCGCGCGATGGGCGGCGAGCTCCGTTTCGATCGCGAACAACCGCGAGATGAACGACTCAGCATGCGGCGCCAGGGCGATGATCAGATCGGACTTCTGCTTCGCGGTCAGCGTGGACCCGCTTGTCCGGGCCGATTCCAGGCGCTCGCGGAGCGCCGGATCCAGTTGCTCACGGAAAACCCGGTCAAGCCTCTCCAGGCCGGGCTGCGTGTAAAGCTCTGAGAATGAAAATCCGAATCCGGGCTGCCAGGGGGCAGCCGCGGTGTTGCTGGCTGAATTGTTCATGAAGGAAACTGCGGGAAGGGGAACTTTCATCGTACCGCGTTACGATAAACGCATGCCCTCTCTCCACCAGATCGCCTTGGCGGTGGCCACGGCGGTCCCCCTCGCCGCCCAAAAACCGGCGGACAAGGTCCCCGGATTCGACCCCGCCCTGCTGGACCGTGCAACAGATCCGTGCGTGAATTTCTACCAATTCGCCTGCGGAACCTGGCTCTCAGGCAACCCCGTGCCCGCGGATCAGTCCACCTGGGGCCGGTTCCAGATCCTCGATCGCAACAACAAGGAGATCCTGCGCGACATTCTCGAGCGCGCGGCGGACCGCAAGGTTGACCGGACGCCCGTCGAAGCCCAGATCGGCGATTCCTACGCCGCGTGCATGGACGAAGCGGGAGCCAACCGCCGCGGCGCCGCTCCGCTCAAGCCGTTGCTCGACCGGATTTCGAAGCTCGACAGCCGCGCCGCGATCACCCCGCTGCTGGCCAGCCTCCACCGGGACGGGACCAGCGCACTCTTCCATTTCGGATCCGCCCCCAACTATCACGACTCGCGGATGCAGATCGCCGAGCTGAATCCGGACGGAATGAGCCTCCCCGACCGGGACTTCTACGTGATGAGGACCGCGCGCTACGACGAGATTCGCGCCAAGTTCGCCGCGCACGTGGAGCGGATGTTCGTCCTCACCGGGACCCCGGCGATGGATGCCAAGCGCCAGGCCGCCGCCGTGCTCGCATTCGAGACGTCGCTCGCAGAGGCAGCACTTGCCCGTGTCGCGGCGCGCGAACCCAAGGCCCGCGACCACCGGATGACGCTTTCCGAGCTGAAGTCGCTCGCCCCTTCGATCGACTGGCCGGCCTACTTCCGCGCTTCCGGCGCCCCCACGTTCGCTTTCCTCAATGTGGCGCAGCCGGGATACATGATCCGCATGGAATCGCTCCTTGCCAAGCAGGACCTCGACTCGATCCGTACTTATCTGCGCTGGCAGGTGATCACCGCCGCCGCGCCGCTGCTATCCAAGGAGATCGAGGAAGAGAACTTCGCCTTCTTCGACGCGGCGCTTCGCGGACTCAAGCAGATGCCCCCGCGTTGGCGGCGCTGCACGGAGCGTGTGGATCGCGATCTTGGGGAAGCCCTGGGAATGAAGTACGTCGAGCGCCAGTTCCAGGCCTCGAGCAAAGAGCGGATGGCGGTGCTGGTCAGCCTGCTGGGCAAGGCCCTCGAGAAGGACATCCGCGAGCTCGACTGGATGACTCCGGAGACCAAGAAGCGCGCGCTCGAAAAACTGAACGCCATTACCAACAAGATCGGGCATCCTGACAAGTGGCGCGACTACAGCCGGGTCAAGATCAGCCGTGAGGACGCCCTGGCGAATGCCCGGAGCGCCGCGGTGGATGCCAAGCTGCGCGACATGGACCGGATCGGGCAGCCGGTCGACAAGCTCCGGTGGTTCATGACGCCTCCAACGGTTAACGCGTACTATATTCCCAACCACAACTCGATCAACTTCCCGGCAGGGATTCTCCAGCCGCCGTTCTTCGATCCCACGATCGACGACGCGGTCAACTTCGGTGCGATCGGCGCGGTGATCGGCCACGAGATGTCGCACGGGTTCGACGACAAGGGACGCAAGTTCGACGCCCAGGGCAACCTCATCGACTGGTGGACCGAGGCCGACGCGCGCGAGTTCGAGCGCCGCGCCCAGTGTTTCGTCGACCAGTTCGGGCACTACGACGGCGCCAAGGGGATGAAGCTCAACGGCAAGCTGACTCTGGGTGAGAACACCGCCGACGCCGGCGGGGTGCGCGTGGCCTATATGGCGCTGATGATGCACCTTGCTGGGAAGGATGCGCCGAAGATCGACGGCTTCACGCCGCAGCAGCGGTTCTTCCTGGGCTACGGGCAGATCTGGTGCCGCAACGCGACCGAAGAGGCGGCGCGGATGCGTGTCGCCACCGATCCGCACTCACCCGGCGAGTTCCGCGTGAACGGGATCGTGTCGAACATGCCGGAGTTCCGTGAGGCATTCGGCTGCCGGGTGGGACAACCGATGGCGCGTGAGAACGCCTGCCGGGTTTGGTAACGAGAACCCATGGCGAACGAATTGATCGCGATTGACACGGCGGCGCTGCCCTGGGAAGAGCGCTATAACGAACATCTGGGCAAAACCTGTACCGGAAGAATCTGATCACTGACCCCGACACGGGAATGGAGGTCCGGATGGTGCGGTATCCGGCGGGGGTGATCAACAAGCGGCACGTGCATCCCTGCGCGCATGGGATGTATGTGTTGGAAGGGACGCTGGTGACGCACGAGCGTTCAACCTGAAGACCGCCAAGGGATTCTGGAACGGCAAGGTGTACGAGGGTCCGCTGACGCACGGCCGCAAGTATTCCAAGCAGGAGCTCTGGGACAACTACACCTATTTCATCAAGCAGATCGCGCCGGTGGCCGAAGAGGCCGGAGTCCGCATCGGGATCCACCCGGACGATCCGCCAGTGCCTGAGCTCGGCGGCATCCCGCGCCATATCTTTGGAACCTATGATGGCTACGTGAAGGCGCTCGAGATCGCGAATTCGCCCGCCATCGGTGTCTGCCTGTGCTGCGGCACGTGGATGGAGGGTGGCAAGGAGACCGGCAAGGACGTCTACGAAGCGGTGCGGGGGTTCGCCAAGATGGGCAAGCTGTGGAAGATCCATTTCCGCAACGTCACCGCGCCGATCCCCTACTTCGTCGAGACTTACATCGACAACGGCTACACCGACATGTGGAAACTGATGAAGACGCTCGTCGAAGTGGATTTCCGCGGGAACCTCATTGCCGACCACGTGCCCGAGATGGCTGGCGGACGGCACGCGGGCTGGTCCTACAGCATGGGCTACATCCGCGCGCTGCACAAGGCAGCGGGCGGAAAATAGATCAGGCCAGGATCTCCCTCACCACGTTCCCGTGGACATCGGTGAGCCGCATGTCGTTCGGTCTGCGCCCCGGTGGACTTGTTCTTGATGTCGAGCATTACGGGAGTTCTCACGCCTGGGCGCGTTTCCGCTTCGGCGTGAGATCCAGCGTCTTCACCAGCCGGAACAGGTGGTTCGGGTGGATGTCGAGCCGCCGCGCCGCCTCGGTGTAATTGTTGTCCGCCTCGGCGATGGCGCGGATCAAGATTTCGCGCTTGGCCTCATTCAGTTGCTCGTGCAACGCCCCGCTCGAGGATCCACCGGCGGGTGCGGACTCCCAGACCGAATCCGGAAGGTCTTGTACCTGGATGAAGTCCGTGCTCCCCATCACCACGGCGCGCTCGATCGCATTCTGGAGTTCGCGGATGTTCCCCGGCCAGTCGTATTTGAGGAGGCAGGCTTTGGCGGGCGGCGCGAGTCCGGTCACGCGGCGCTTGGTCTGATCGGAGAAGCGCTGAATGAAGTGCGCGGCGAGCAGCGGGATGTCCTCGCGCCGGTCGCGCAAAGCAGGAGTCCGGACGGAGATCACGTTCAGGCGGTAGTACAGATCCTGCCGGAACGAGCCAGTGCGGCTCATCTCTTTGAGGTCGCGGTTGGTGGCGGCAATCACGCGGACATCGGCCTTCAGCGTTTTGGTTCCACCCACGCGCTCAAACTCCTTCTCCTGAAGCACTCGCAGGAGCTTGGCTTGAAGGATGGGATTCATCTCGCCGATCTCGTCGAGGAACAACGTGCCGCCTTCGGCCAGCTCGATCTTGCCTTTCTTCTGCGCCACCGCGCCGGTGAAGGAGCCCTTCTCGTGGCCGAACATCTCAGACTCGAGCAAGGTTTCAGTGAGCGCGGCGCAGTTGATCGCGATGAACTGGCCCAACGCCCGCGGACTGTTCTTATGGATGGCCCGCGCCACGAGTTCCTTGCCCGTCCCACTCTCGCCCCAGATCAGGACATTCGATTCCATCGGCGCCACACGCTCCACGAAGTCGAGCACCTGCCGGACCTGTGGGCTCGCGCCGACCATACCGTACCGGGCGTCGGACTCCTCGCGGAGCCGCTGGTTCTCGCCCTGGATCGACTCCCACTGCCGTGCCGAGCCGACCGCGACGGATATGACACTCCCTAACGCCGTCAGCAGCTCCAGATCCGCCGGCTCGAACTTGCGGTCCGCCTGGCTGCTCTCGGCGTAGAGCACCGCCGTCAATTCCCCGTGCAACTCCACTGGCACGGCAGCGACCGAGGAGACTACCCGCATCACCAGGCTCGCCGAACTGGCGAGGCTTTCATCGTCCTGAACATCATTGGAGAGCACGGCGGCACGGCTGGCCATCACGTCCACCAGCACCGTTCGGGACACGGGCGATTCGTCGGTGGATCCGTTGCGGTGTCTTCCCAGAACGGTTACGTCGCCCGCGTTCCCGCTGGTGAGCACGATCGCCGCGCGATCGGCGGGCACAGCCGAAAACACGACGCTGATCAGGCTGTCGTAGAGCGCCTCTTCCGACCGGATCCCAGCGATGGCCCGGCAGTAGTCGAGCAGCACCCGGAGGTCGCGCACGGACCGCTCGGTGGCCGGGATTACCGGGTCGGAGCGCAGGTACATCGCATCCTTGGAGTGGAGCACCATGGTCGCCGATGTTGAGACCGGTGGTTCCGTCTCAAAAACCGCGTTCAAGTTGCCGATTTTGATCCGGTCGCCCGGCTGGAGCCTGCGGAGCTGGATCCGCTCTCCGTTGACGAAAGTGCCGTTGCGGCTGTCGAGGTCACGGATGTAGACGCCGTCGCCTGCTGGCTCAATCAGGCAATGATTGCGGGACAATCCGGAGTCACCGAGAGCCAGGACATTGGATGCATCTCGTCCAATCGAGACCGGCGCAGCGATGGGGGTGGCCGCTCCCCTCATTGGACCATCGGCGAAGCGCAAGTTGGGGTGCACTTTCGAAGTATATCGGAGTAATTCCGTAAACGCGACCCGTCCTATGTAATGGAACCAAGGGGACTTTTCTGCTACCATAGCCGCAACGGAGTGCGGCATGATCGGCGCGACCATAGGCCGGTTCAAGGTCGAATCTCAGATCGGATCTGGGGGGATGGGTGTCGTGTACTCAGCCGTGGACTCCGAGACCAACCAGCCCGCGGCACTCAAGGTTCTCAGCATTGCATCCGCGGCCGACCCCGAACGCCGGAAGCGATTCCTTGCCGAGGCGAAGACCGCGGCCGCGCTCAATCATCCGAACATCGTTAAGATTCACGACTCGGGTACGTTCGAGTGGAACGGCCAGCAGACTCAATACATCGCAATGGAGCGCGTGGAAGGAGAGACGCTCGACCGGCTGATCCAGCGCGGACTCACCCACCAGCAGGCGCTCGACTACGGATTGCAGGTCGCAAGTGCTCTGGACGCGGCTCACCGCGCGGGCGTGGTTCATCGCGATCTCAAGCCGGCCAACATTATGGTGTCCCCGGCGGGACACGTGAAGGTGCTGGACTTTGGGTTGGCCAAGGTGATGCTGGACACCGCGGAGGCCACCGCGGAGACGGTGAGTGTCCGTACCGCCCTGACGATCGACGGGACCATCGTCGGCACCGTCTCGTATATGTCTCCGGAGCAGGCGGAGGGGAAACCCGTGGACGCGCGCTCGGATATCTTCTCGTTCGGCGCCGTGCTCTACGAGATGATCAGCGGACGGCGGGCGTTCCCCGGTGAAAGCCGTATCGCGACCCTATCGGCAGTCCTGCTGAAAGAGCCTGCCCCGCTCGAGACGGACCCCGCTCTGTTTGACCTGATTCAACGCTGCCTGCGCAAGGATCCAGCGGCGCGATACCAATCGATTCTCGATGTTCAAACGGAGCTTTCCCGCATCCGCAGCCGCGGGAAACGCGCGACGGCAGGCTGGAGCCGGCGGACCGGGCTGGCCGCAATCGGTGGCGCCGCCGCCAGACTGGCGGGCGGGATGATCCTGGGTCCGCGGTGGATCCGGCCGCCGTCGCCGGCACTGAGCCGGTTGACCTTCAGGCGCGGCGATGTGATGAACGCGCAGTTCGGGCCGGGCGGATCGGTGATCTACAGCGGGGCTTGGGATGGCCAGCCCGCGCGCCTGTTCGTGGCACAACCGGGCGTCCGGGAGGCCCGGCCGCTGGACCTGCCCCCAGCCGAGATCGCCAGCGTGTCACCGGGCGGAGAGATGCTGATTCTCACTGGGGTGTCCGGTGCCTGGACGCTCTCGAGAGTTCCGATCGCGGGCGGCGCTCCGCGGCCAATTTACGAGGAGGTGGCCGGCGCCGGCTGGAGCCCAACAGGAGACTCGATTGCCGTGGTCCGCCGGGTAGGGGGCAGCCACCAACTCGAGTATCCGGCTGGGCGTGCACGGGCGTCCATGTATCGCGCGGCCTTGAATCCGCGCGTTTCGCCCGATGGGACCAAGGTGGCCGTTGTGGAAACCGAGCGTTATCTGGGCGACTACAGTGTCGCCGTGTATGACGTCAGCCGCAACGCGGGACGCCGCGTGGTCTCCGAGGGCTGGCGCATGCTGGGAGGAATGGAATGGAGCCCCGATGGGACCGAGATCTGGATGGGCGGCGCGCGGCCCGGCGGCTCCCCCGTGCTTTCGGGAATCAGGCTGAATGGCACTGAGCGCGTGGTATATCGCTGGCCCGGCTGGCTGCAAATCTACGACGCAGGATCCGACGGAGGGCTGCTGCTCGGCCCGATCAATAGCCGGCTTGGCATCATTTTCGGAAGCCCTTCCGGCCAGGGTGATCGCGAGATGAGCTGGCTGGACGGATCAAGAGCCTACGGCCTGTCGGACGACGGGAAGCTTCTCTTGTTTTCTGAGCTTTCCGACGGCGAGAGCCGGAATCCGGCGCTCTATGTCCGCAAGACGGATGGCTCCGCCGCGATCCGGATCGGCACTGGGTTCCGGGCATCGCTGTCCGACGATGGGCGTTGGGTGGTGTGCGTCCGCCATCAGTCGGGGACGAACCGCCTCACGATTCTGCCGGTCGGCACCGGCACGGAACAGATTGTCGAAACCCGCGGGATCCAGGTGGATTCGGCGCACATGATGCCGGACGGCGCCCGCCTGCTGGTTTCCGGATCCGAGGGGACGAAACCGGCGCGGACCTGGCTCGTCCCGCTCAACGGCGGACCGCAAAACGCTCTGACTCCGGAAGGAACGGTAGCGGACCGGCTCCGCCCCGACGGCAAGGCGGCACTGGGAGTACAGGCGGGGAAGCTCGCTTTGTGGCCTCTCGACGGAGGGCCGCCGCGGCAGGTAGGGGAATTGAAGCCGGGTGAGGTGGTCGTGCGCTGGCGCGGCGACGGGCAGTCCGTGCTGTTGTCACAGTCCAGGTTCTGGCAGCAGTCGATGGAGGTGGTTCGTCTGGATTTAGCCAGCGGGCAACGGACCTTGGTGCTTCAAAGAAAGCCCCCTTCGGAGGGAGCCGTGTTCTGGGGCCAACCGTTCGTGTCGGCGGATGGCACGCACTTTGCGATGTCCTACCGGACAGACAGCTCGGATTTGTACCTGGCGAAGGGAATCGTGTAAGCACGATATTTGCTTTCGCTTCATCGTGTTGCAGAAGTGTCTTCCGATTTCGCTGGACTTTGGCTACAGCTCCCGTATAATTCTGCATCAGAGGCCCATGATGAACGCCAGCATCGGCCGGATGTCCGGCAATAGCCCCTGGACCTCGCTTTCCACACCAAAATAGGGCCAAGCCGTCAGCCCGCTGACCTTTGCCGGTTCCTATTTGCCCGTCTCCAAGGAGAAACACAACATGTCCGTGCTGTACACCGCATTGATGGTGATTGCCTCGGTGATCGTCGTGATCGCCATCATCGCCAAACTGCTGGGGATCGTGACGATTCGCGAGAACCAGGTTGGAATCGTAGTCAAGAAAATCGCCCTTGATGGGAGAAAACTGCCGCAAGACCGCGTGGTCGCCCTGAACCACGAGCCTGGATTCCAGGCCGACACGCTGGCGCCCGGTCTGCACCTGTTCAAGTGGCCGTGGATGTACCGCATCGACAAGGTCCCGGTCACGATAGTCCCGCCCGGATTTATCGGACTGGTGACAGCGCGTGACGGCGCACCGATCCCGGTCACCCGGATCCTGGCCGCTGGAGCCGAATGCAGTAACTTCCAGGACGCCCGGGCCTTCCTGGCCAACGGCGGCCAAAAGGGCCGGCAGTCGGGGATCCTCACGGCGGGCCTGTATCGCATCAACACGGCGCTGTTTGAGGTGACTACGGACATCCCGATCCGCCGCATCGAGTCGAACAAAGTCGGTGTCGTAACGGTACTCGACGGCGCCCCCATGCCCAAGGGCCAAATGGCTGCGCCGCCCGTGTCGGGACACGCGAACTACCAGGATCCGGAAGCATTTGTCCGCAACGGCGGATGCCGCGGCCTGCAGGAGCAGATCATCCTCGCTGGAAGCTGGAACATCAACCCGTGGTTCGCCGAGGTCGAGGAATACGACCTGACCGAGGTACCGATCGGCCACGTGGGAGTCGTGGTGAGCTTTGTCGGCGACGAGGAGAAGTCGCATGACGTGTCGGGCGAGAAGTTCACCCATGGCAACATCGTCGAGAAGGGTGGCAAGGGTGTTTGGAAGGAGCCGCTGTACCCCGGAAAGCACCCCTTGAATCCGAAGGTGATGAAGGTGGAATTGGTGCCGACCACGAACATCGTGCTCAACTGGGCGACGGCGCGGTGCGCAACCTGGTGAACCAGGTGCTCGAGCCGATCGTGGGCAACTACTTCCGCAACAGCGCGCAGTCCTACACAGTGCTCGATTTCCTGGCCAACCGCATGCAGCGGCAGGGGGAGGCACGGGCGCACATCAGCAAGGCGATCATGGAGTACGACGTGCAAAGCGTTGACACCCTGATCGGCGATATCACGCCTCCGCAGGAATTGATGAAGACCCTCACCGACCGGAAACTGGCCGAGGAGCGGCAGAAGACGTTCCGCGTTGAGGAGTCCACCGAGGTCACGCGCCAGGAGCTCGAAAAGCAGAAAGCGCTGGCCGACAAACAGCGTGAGATCGTCGGGTCCGAGCAGGATGTCCGGATCGCGGAGATGAAAGCCAACGCGGTGGTGAAGACGGCATCGGGTGAATCCGACGCGGCGGCCAAGCGCGCGGAGGGCCACGCGGCGGCGGCGCGCCGTGTGGGTGAGGCGGACGCCGACGTCATCGCGATGAAGGGCCGGCGGGAAGCGGAAGCGATCGAAGCGATTGGCCGTGCGAAGGCAGATGCCTATGACGCGGGTGTCAAGGCCATGGGCGACCACTACGGAATGCTGCAGATCTTCACGGTACTGGCCGACAAGGGGATCCGTTTGACGCCTGATGTCCTGGTGTCCGGCGGAAAAGAAGGTGGTGGATCGGCGGCGGATGGGATGCTGGCGGTCCTGCTCCGGGAGATGATGGCGAAGAAGTAGGGAGCTACGCCGTGCGAGCCTGACCGAGCCAGTGTTCGAGTCCGGCGGGGGATCGGAAGTCAAGTCAAAGTCAAACAGGAAGCGGTTGGCCAACTGCCGGACCTGCCATGCGGTGGCCGCGATCCCGCCTGCCAGGCTGAGCGCGAGCATGGCCGCCGCTCCGACTCCCAGGCGGTGCCGCCGGACGAACTTCCGCATGCGGTAGATGGTGGAGTCAGCGCGGGCAAGGATCGGGAGACCGTCGAGATACCGGCGGATGTCGTCAGCCAGGTGGTCCACTGAGGAGTAACGGCGCGCGGGCTCCTTCTGCATCGCTGTCTGCACGATGAGGTCGAGCTCAGTGTCGAGGCTGGTGTTGATCGTGCTCGGGCGCGCCGTCCCGGTCTCGCACACCACCCGGTCGATTTCGATCGCGGTGTAGTCCTTGATCTTGTGCGCGCGCTGATCCGTGAGGAGTTCAAAGAGAATCGCTCCGAGGGAATAGACATCGCTGGACGTGGATACCGGCAGTCCGCGGACCTGCTCCGGACTTGCGTAGTCGGGTGTAAGCAGCCCCATTCCGGTTGAGGTGTGCATGATGGCGCCGTGCACGAGTCCGGGCTCGGCCAGCTTGGCGATGCCGAAGTCCAGCAGCTTGGGCTCGCCGGATTCGGTGACGAGGATGTTGGACGGTTTCAGGTCGCGGTGGATCACCAGAAGCCGGTGCGCGTGTTGCACCGCGGCGGCGGCCTTCAGAAAGAGCTCCATCCGGCCGCGGATGCTGAGTTGCCGCTCCACGGCGAACTTCATGAGGGGTACGCCCTCAACATACTCCATGACGAGGAAGGGCATCCCCTCGGCGGTCTCGCCGCCGTCCAGCAGGCGCGCGATATTGGGATGTTCGAGGGCGGCCAGGATTTGGCGCTCGTGGCGGAAGCGTTCGAGCACGAACGCGTCTTCTCCGGCGTACCGGGCCATTTTGATCGCGACCCGCTTGTGGAACTGAGCGTCGGCCCGCTCGCCAGGTAGACCGCGCCCATGCCGCCGCGGCCGATCTCGGCAAGGATGCGGTAGGCGCCCACCATCCGGCCCCGAGGCGCCGCAGGCTCACCGTCAGACCGGAGCAGATCCTCGACCTCGGACCGGAGATCGAGGTCGGCTCCACAGGCTTGGTCGAGGTAGGCGGTCCGGTTGGGGCCGGAGAGTTCAACCGCGCGCGCGAACACCTCCTGCAGCCGGTTCCAACGGTCGTCCATTGGTACCAATCGTACTATCTAACCGAAAACTTGTGGAAGGGTCCGGATCAACCGCCCTGGATTTATTTAATCTCCAGGATCTCTTTCTCTTTCACCTTGGCCGCTTCGTCCAGCTTTTTGATCGTCCCGTCGGTCATCTGCTGGATCTCGGTGTGGGCGCGCCGGTCGTCGTCCTCGCTGATCGCCTTGTCCTTGAGCAGCTTCTTGACTGCCTCGTTGGCATCACGGCGGATATTCCGCAGTGCGACCCGGTGTTCTTCCGCCACGTGCTGCAGATGCTTGACCAGATCCTTGCGCCGCTCCTGTGTCAGCGGCGGGATCGGGATGCGGATGATCTTGCCGTCGTTCTGGGGATTCAGTCCCAGATCCGACGACCGGATCGCTTTCTCGATCGGACCGATCATGGAAGCGTCCCACGGCTGGGCGGTGATCATCGCCGGCTCGGGGACATGCAGGTTCGCCACTTGATTCAGCGGCGTGGGCGTCCCATAGTAGTCCACCCGGATTGCATCGAGGATCGCGATGTTGGCGCGACCGGTGCGGATGCCCGACATGGCGTGCTTCATGTCGCCCATGACTTTTTCCATCCGCTGTTTGGCTTGGTTTTCGATATCCTTGACCGTCATCGTGTGCTCCAGAAGGAGAGGATTTTTAGGAAATCACTGTGCCGATGGGCTCACCCATCGCCATACGCATTATATTTCCCTCGACGTGCATGTTGAAGACCACCGCGGGCATTTTGTTGTCCCGGCACAGGGCGGCAGCCGTGGCGTCCATCACCCCGAGGCGCCGCTCGAGTACTTCCTGGAAGCTGATCTGGCTGAACTTCACCGCGTCCGGATGCTTCAACGGATCCTTGTCATAGACGCCGTCGACCCGCGTCGCCTTGGCCATCACGTCCGCGCGGATCTCGAGTGCGCGCAGAACCGCGCCGGTGTCGGTCGAGAAATAGGGATTGCCGGTTCCCGCCGCCAACAGCACCGCGCGGCCGGACTCAAGATGCTCGATCGCCCGCTGGGCAGTGAAATACTCACACACCCGGTTCATCTCGATGGCTGACAGCACGCGCGCCGGCAGTCCCGCCAACTCAAGCGCATCGGCCAGGGCGAGGGCGTTCATGACCGTGGCCAACATCCCCATCGAATCCGCGGCGACACGGCCCATGTTGCGGGCAACCGCCGCGACTCCGCGAAAGAAATTCCCGCCGCCCACGACCATTCCCAATTGCACTCCGGACTTCCCCACCGCCGCGATCTCAGCCGCGAGGCTCGCAAGCTTGGCGGGGTCAATTCCCGAAGTGTTCTGGCCGGCGAGTACTTCACCGGAGAGCTTCAACAGGATCCGGCTGCACCGCGCCATGTTACGCCTGGGGCTCTTCCGCGGCCTGCGCTGCCGCGGTCTCACCGACCTTGAACCGCACAAAGCGCGCGACGCTGATGTTCTCCTGCATCTTGGTGATCATCGTCTTGATGAGCTGCTCGATGGTCAACGTGTTGTCCTTGATGAACGGCTGGTCCATCAGGCAGACTTCCTCGTAGAACTTCGCCAGACGGCCTTCGACGATCTTATCGAGAACCTTATCCGGTTTGCCTTCCGCACGGGCCCGGTCGCGCGCGATCTCCTTTTCCTTGTCCAGCACCTCGGCAGGGACCTCTTCGCGGCGCAGGAACTTGGGGTCCGCTGCGGCGATCTGCATGGCAATATCCTTGACTAGCTCGGCAAACCCGTCTGTACGCGCGACGAAGTCGGTCTCGCAATTGACCTCCACCAGCACACCGAGTTGGCTGCCGGGGTGGATGTAGGATCCGATGGCGCCCTGCCGGGCCGCGCGTGTCTGGCGCTTGGCGGCGGCGGCGATGCCCTTCTTGCGCAGTACGACTTCGGCTTCGGCCAAGTCGCCCTTGGCCTCCTCAAGCGCTTTCTTGCAATCCATCATGCCTGCTCCGGTCTTGTCGCGGAGCTGCTTCACGAGAGCTGCGGTAATCTCGGCCATAGTTGTAGTAGCGTCTTTCGGTGGTTCTGGACTTGTGACGGGCGCCTAGTCGTTCAGCGCTTCAATCTGGACTTTCTTGGGGATCTGGAGCGCCGACAGATCTTCCTCGGTCAGGCTCTCCGACATCAGCTTCTCGGAGTACTGAGGTTCGAAGTAGTGGCTGAACTCACCGGACGACTCGTCTCCCACGGCTTCCTCGGTCACGATCCGGTCGGCGGTGAAGTCGTGCTCGGTGGCCAGAGCCCGGCCCTCGGTAACGGCTTCCGAGATCTTGCTCGTGAACAGGCGGATGGCGCGAAGCGCGTCGTCATTGCCCGGAATCACGTGGTCGACCATGTCCGGGTCGCAGTTGGTGTCCACCACCGCGACAACCGGGATATTCAGCTTGCGCGCTTCCTGCACCGCGATGGCTTCCTTGCTCGAGTCGACTACAAAGAGCACGTCGGGACGGTCGCCCATGTCGCGGATCCCGGAAAGATTGCTGTTCAGGTGCTTCCGTTCGCGCTCGAGCCGGCCGATTTCCTTCTTGGCGCGTCCGCCCCAGCCGCCTTCCGTAGTGGCCATCGCGTCAAGCTCCTTGAGCCGCTTGATCGACCTTTGGACGGTGGTGTAGTTGGTCAGAAGTCCACCCAGCCAGCGCTGGTTGACGTAGAACATCTTGCACTTCTCCGCCTCTTCCTTGATGGCCTCCTGCGCCTGGCGCTTGGTGCCAACAAACAGGATGGTCTTGCCCTGCGAGGCCTGTTCGGCGACGAACCGCATGGCATCCTTGAAAAGCTTGAGCGTCTTCTGGAGATCGATGATGTAGATCCCGTTCCGTTCGCCGAAGATGTATTCCTTCATCTTCGGATTCCAGCGCTTGGTCTGGTGCCCGAAGTGAACGCCGGCTTCGAGCAATTCCTTCATTGAAATAGACGGCAAAGTAACTCCTTCGCGGATTCCGCGATGTTAAAGCTCACACTCCGGGACACGCGTCTCAAGCGGGATTTGCGCGCCAAACGGACTGCAAGGCTGGTCCACACACAACGAGGGCGCCGTGTGACCGGCGCCCCTCGTAAACAAACAAAACAGCAAAACTCATTAGCGCTTGGAGAACTGGAACCGCTTGCGCGCGCCCTTCTGGCCGTACTTCTTCCGTTCGTGCGCGCGAGGATCGCGGGTGAGCAATCCGAGCGATTTCAATTTCCCGCGAAGCTCCTGGTTGAACCGCACCAGCGCGCGCGCGATTCCCAGACGGATCGCGCCCGCCTGGCCCGTCATTCCTCCGCCATCGGTGAGGATCAGAACGTCAAACTTGTCCGACATCTCCGCCGCCGCCAGCGGCTGCTTGACCATGGCGCGCGACGTCTCGTTCGTGAAGTACTCATCGAGCGGACGCTTGTTAATCGAAATTTCGCCCTTGCCGGGCCGGAGGAACACACGAGCCACCGCAGTCTTGCGGCGGCCGGTGCCCAGGTGTTGCGTCAAAACTGCCACGTTGCCTCAAACTCCTTACTGACCAACCGTCATCTCGGCTGGTTTCTGGGCCGCGTGCGGGTGCTTCGGTCCCGCGTAGACCTTCAACTTCCGGTACATTTGCTTGCCCAGCTTGGTTTTCGGCAGCATGCCGGAGATGGCCAGCTCAACCACGCGGACCGGACGGACCGCACGGAGCTTGCCAGCCGTGGTTTCCTTGAGTCCACCCGGATAGCCCGAGTGGCGGTGATAAACCTTGTCGCTTTCCTTGGCGCCCGTTAAGCGGACCTTGTCCGCGTTGACCACGATCACGTGATCTCCGGTGTCGAGGAAAGGGGTGTAGGTGGGCTTGTGCTTGCCCATCAAAATGCGGGCGGCCTTCGATGCGAGCCGGCCCAAAACGGCTCCATCAGCGTTGATGACGTGCCACGAACGCACGTTCTCCTCAGCCGATGGAATGTGGGTTTTCATACAGACGAACTCCGAGGGAGGAACTACAAATACGTAGGGTAGCCGGTCTGGACACCCTGTGTCAAACCGCAACTCTGCCAGAATCCGGCAGCGGAAGGGCTCCGTATTGTCCAGCATGACCGTATTCGTGACCGGAGGAACCGGATACCTCGGCCGCCCTCTGATTGAACAGCTTACCACCCGGGGCCATCAGGTGAAGGCGCTGGTCCGTCCCGGGTCGGAAAAGCGCCTGCCCGCCGGAGCCACGCCGGTCCTGGGCGATGCGTTGAATGCGGAAACGTTTACGCGCCACGTCAAGGGCGCCGATACCCTCGTCCAACTCGCGGGAACGCCCAAGCCCGCGCCGTGGAAGGGCCCAGAGTTCCACCGTGTTGACCGGGCCTCGGCCTACGCCTCCATCGCCGCCGCCAAAGCACAGGGAGTCCCGCACTTCGTCTACGTATCGGTGGCGCATCCGGCGCCGGTCATGAAAAGCTACATCGCTGTGCGGACCGGCTGCGAGAACCTGCTGCGGACCTCGGGTTTGCGCGCGACCGTCCTGCGCCCCTGGTACGTGCTCGGGCCCGGCCACTGGTGGCCCTACGCGCTGATCCCGTTTTACGCCTTGGGCGCGATGCTGCCGTTTACGCGTGAAGGCGCAGCGCGGCTGGGGCTGGTGCGGCGCGAGGAAATGGTCCGCGCGCTGGTGTGGGCGGTCGAGAGTCCAGCGCCGGGATGGCGGGTGTTGGATGTCCCCGCCATCCGCGCCTTTCAAAGCGGCTCGCGGCCCGCTACCACCCCAGTCTCAGGCTGAACCGGAACTGGCGCTGATCCTGGTCCGCGCCGGTGACCTGCATGAAGGTCGCGGCGTTGACGCTGTTGCCGGGATTGCTGAAGTGCGGCGTGTTGAACGCGTTATAGGCCTCGCCGGTGAACCGGAGGTCGATGCGCTCGCTCACTTGGAAGCGGCGCGCGAGGCTGAAGTCGAAGTTCACGCGGCCGGGTCCGCGCAGGATGTTCCTGCCGGTGGAGCCAAACCGGACATCGGCAACCGGGGCGAAAGCAGTCCGGTCATAGAAACTTTGTCCCGGGCCCACGCCACCGATCTTTTCGACCACCGGTTTCACCTGGTCCGCGGTCTGCGTGTTGCCGGGCGCGTTGAGTGAGGTTCCGGCCGCGGTGACGGTGAAAGGTGTGCCGGAATAGAAGCCGGCGACTCCGTTCACGGCCCAGCCGCCGAGGACTTTCGCCGCCATGCCATCGGAGGCGTACCTCTTCGACTTGCCGAAGGGAAGCTCGTAGAGCCAGCCCATGTGCAGGTTGTGGGTCATGTCGTAGCCAGCCTGCGCGCGGTTCCGGTTGTAGGCCGGCGCCCAGTTGAATGTGAGGGCGCTGGTCCAACCGTCGTTGTCGACCATGTTGATCGCCTTGGAGTAGGTGTAGGCGCCCTTGACCGTCAGCCCGCTGGCGACCCGCCGGTTGATCGTGGTCTGCAGGCTGTGGTAGCTGGTGCTGTTGCGGCCATTCCACGCCCAGGTGTCGCCGGTACGGCGGAACGCGGCAAAGAACGGACGCCCCGCCTGGCCGCCACCCGGTCCGGCGGCGTTGATCTCCCAGTCGCTGAACTGCCGGACTGTCGCCGTGCCCACGTAGCCCACGCTGCCCAGAAACGAACCCGGCAACTCGCGCTCGATGATGAAGTTCCACGACTGCACGTAGCCGCGGTTCAACTCCTTGCCGTCGATCCACCGCATTGCCGCCGTCGCGGGAAGCTCCAGTTGCGGGCGGTTCAGGTCGGGTCCAGCCACCGGCGGGATGCCCTGTTCGATCGGCCGGAACGGCGTGAACGTGTTCGGCGACACGAAGTCGAACGCCAGCACCAGGGGATAGAATCCGCGCAGCGGACGGGCCAGCGGCATCGGGTTGTAGGTGATTCCATATCCCGACCGCACCACCATCTTCTGCGTTGCGCGCCAGGCGAACCCCACCCGCGGCGCGAACATCTTCTTGCTGGTGGTGATGCCGAGGCTCTTGGGATTGCCGCCGATTCCCCCGAGCGAGACCAGGTTGGTGGCGCGGTCCCAGACCTCGAGTCCGCCGCGTCCGGACCGCGTCATCAACGGATAGTACTCCCAGCGCATCCCGAGTGTGAGCGTGAGATTCTTCTTCACCTGCCAACGGTCGCGCAGGTAGAGCGCGTACTGGTTGTTGAAGCCGGTGGACTTTTCATACTGCACGCTCTTGGACATGCTCTCCGGCAGTCCGAGCAGGAATCCCGCGTAGGCGTTGAATTGATTCGGCGCGGGTCCGCCGCTCAGCCCCGTGGATCCGCCCGCGAAATTGAAGCGCCCTTGTGGTCCGCCGCCGATCTCCGGCTGGTAGTGATTCAGGTGATGCCGCGCCCCGTCGAGTCCAAACCGGATGTCGTGGCTGCTTTTGAGCCATCCGAAATTCTGGCTGAGGGTGAATGTGGAATCGTTCCAATAGGCCGGCCGCGTTCCCGTGTCCGAGCCGATCGCGCTGTAGCCCGACACGGAGAAAATCGGCGCACCCGCCTGGCGCGGGTCGGGTCCATTGGTGCCTGGGATTTTCAGGGTATCGAGCCCGAAGTTTGCATTGGGATACAGGCCCGTGATCGCCGATCCGATGCGGTTCCAGCCGAGGACGCCGTCCCACAGGAACGTGGGCGTGATGGTCTTGTTGTGGCCGATGGTCGCCACCTGGGTGGTGTTGTCGGCGAGTCCGGGATTGCCCTGGCACAGGCCTGGTCCGCCGCCCGCGCCGAATGCGGCCGCGCAGTCGACCTTGGCGATCATGGTCGAGTACTTGCCCCAGATACGATGGGTGTCGGTACGCTGCCAGTCCACCTTGAAATCGAGGTTGTCGCGGTCGAGCTTTTGCGACGACGAGTTGAAGAAGTTGATCGCGACACCGGTCCGGTTGATGGCGGGCAGAAGGCTCTGCATTTGCCGCGTAATGGCGCTTTGGCGGCTCAGGGGAACCGCGTTGCCGGGGAACGCGGTCCGGCCGGCGCCGGCGGCGTTGCCTGTCAGCGGATCGTAGATTGCGGTGATGGCGGCCGTGGGAGTCAGGCGCGCGTCCGCGAAGTCGCCGCGCCGGTATGCTTCGGTGGGAAGCGTGTAGTTGCCCGAGAATCCGAGCCGCTCGCGGTTTCTCTCCCAGCCGCCAAAGTAAAACAGCTTGTTGCGGCGGATGGGGCCCCCCAGCGTGACGCCGGCGATGTTGGTAATGTTGTTGGGCTTGGCGCCCGAATTGAAGAAGTTGCGCGCCTGCAGGCTCTTGTTGTCATGGAACCAGAAGGCCGACCCGTGAAGCTCATTCGTTCCGGATTTCGACGTCACGTTGGTCACCGCGCCTCCGGCCATTCCCTGCTCGGCGTCGAAATTGTTGGTGGCGATGTTCACCACGTCGATCGTTTCCGCGGGAGGGATGTAGGCGGCGTTGTGGGGAAGCCACAGAAAGATCGAATAGGCTCCGTCGATCCGGTTCGCGTTGTTGTTGCTGTTGACGCCGTTCACGTTGTTGTTGAGGCCGCGTCCGGGCGAGGCCTGGATGGAGTTCCCAATACGCCCTGGCGTGACTCCGGGGACGAGGTTCAGCAGGCTCTGGAAATTCCGGTACCGGGGCAGCGGCAGCTCGCGGACTTCACGCCCCGTCATCTCGGCGCTGACGTCGGTCTTGTCGGTCTGGAGTGCGAGTGCGGCCGCCTGAATGGTGACCGCCTCAGTGATCTGTCCCACGTTGAGGACGACATCCAGCCGGCGGATGGCGTTGTTGGTGACCGGAATCCCCTTCTGCGAGTAGGGACGGAATCCGGCTTTCGCGATCTCGACGTCATAGACACCGTTGGTGAGGTTCGGCATGGTGAAGATGCCGAGGTCGTTGGCGTCGGCCTTGACCGACTGCCCGTTGCCCTGATTGGTTGCGGTCACGGACGCGGCCGGCACGACGGCGCCGGAGGAGTCCGTTACGGTTCCGGTTAGCGTTCCATAGAGTACCTGCGCGCGGGCCGGTGCGGCCGCGCACAGGAGCACGGTGAAAAGAGACGTTCTCGTACTCATTAGGGATACGATACCGCTCTTGGCGCTCGGGCGCTTGACATGGACGCCCGCAACGTACTATCAAGGACAGTCAACCCATGTGGCAACAGAACTATACACCCGTCTCCGGAAGCCTTGGCCTGTCGGCGCTGGTGGCCTCGATTCCGATTTTCGTCCTGCTCTACCTGATCGGTATCAAACGCAAGCCAGCCTGGATTGCCGGCGTGTCCGGCCTGGTGGCGGCGGTGTTGGTGGCCGGCGCCGTCTATCAGATGCCCCTGAACCTGCTGTTTAGCTCA
>Ga0194132_10004856_pt1 | contig 22478 bp, 20 predicted proteins | sample TA2KigOf80mmetaG_FD_148612 | JGI IMG/M metagenome (GOLD analysis project Ga0194132, IMG submission 148612) | Freshwater microbial communities from Lake Tanganyika, Tanzania - TA2015054 Kigoma Offshore 80m | ecosystem: Environmental > Aquatic > Freshwater > Lake | place: Tanzania: Lake... | reverse complement strand
AGGCTCAGGGCCCAGGGCTGCAATGCGAGCCTGGATGTCAGACGACGCAGCAGCTGCAGGGGCAGCAGCGGGGGTAGGCGCAGCAGCTGCAGCCGGCGGCTGCTCCAGCGGAAGCCGCGGCCCATTGATCTCATCCTCAATGGCTTGGCGCAGGCGGCCTACGTTTTCTTTGACAACCACAGCAGCGGTGCGCTTGCCCTTTACCTGGCCTGCCATTTCATTCAGCAGGTTGCGTACTGGGCCGGTGTAACCAGTCACCCGGTTGAACACCTCAACGGCAGCAGCGGCCTGCTCACGAGCGGCCTGACTGCCGGCCACGTCGATCACATTGCCAGCTGCCTCCAGAACCCCTTTGCGGCCAGGAATCGCTGCAGACGTAAGCGCGACCATCTCCTCGCGCAGCGCTTTAAAAGCCTCTGTGCGGACGTTTAGCAACTGGTCAAAGTTGGAGGTTTTGAACATGTCCTCCATGCCAGGCAGGACACCGCCAGACGGGCCACTGGTCTGGGCAAACTTGGCCTCCTGCATGGCCTGCAGGATCTTTTCAGCCGACCATTTGCTTTTGCTAGCAGCAGCAGCGACGTCACGGACAATGGCCTCATCCAACGGCTCAGAGCCCAGGGCCATTGCCTTGGCCAGGTCCAGCTTGCCGGTGGCGCCCTTGTCAAAGATGTCCTGCGGCAGGCGGCTCAGGGGGATGGCCTTTTCTGCAACGGGGCCACGGACGTCAATGCTGCGCTGTCGCAGTTGGTCGACGCCTACGCCCATGTCGCGCATGATCTTGGCGGCATCCCATGGGGTGCCCATGCCTTCGGCCATGTTTTCCATGGCGCCAATAGCGCGAGCCTGCTCAGCAGACGGCGCCTCAATCTCCCAGGTCAGGATGTTCTGCCGGCCAGATCGCTTGGCCAAGTCAAGGCGGTTGTGGCCATTAACCACATACAGCAGGCCGTCGGCTGGATCGCGCCAGACGCTGACGATTTTTCCAAACAGCGGGTCGTATTCGGTGGCTTTTGCAAGAGAGCCAGATGCGCCAGTTTTGTTAAGGCGGCCCGCCTCCTTGAATTGGAAACGCTGCGGGTCGGTGGCAATGTCAGCTACCGAGGTTTCCCGTACCTGGCTGTACGAGGGCAGGATGGTGCCACGGGCTTCAGGAGTTACAGCGCCAACCGAGTCAGGTACGGTGCCAGCAGCACGGGCAACGGCTACCTCAACGTCGTCAATCGCTTTCTTGTAGTCAGCTTCAGCCTTAAGGGCAGACTCTTGCGCCGGCAAACCTGGCTCAGCTATTTCAGCAGCGGGGGGCTTGCCAGGCTTAGCAGCAGCAGGAGGAGCGCCTGGTTCGGTAACAGCCTTGGCTGTTGTCTCAACGGTTTGCTCAGCAACAGGTTTGGCGCCCCGAAATGCCTTGCCCCAGGCCACCGCAGCCTTAGCGGCAAAGCCCAAGGTCTGAATAATTCCGTTAGCTGCAGGCTCAAGAAACAAGCTCTCAACTGCGTTTTTCCAGCGAGCTTCTGTCGCCGTGTCGCCAGGCTGGGAGCGGACCAGATCTGCCAGTGGACGACCAAGAGGGGTGTCAATCTGACTTTCGACCCACTGCAATGCTTGGCTTGATGTGCGGACTGCGTCCGAAACAATGCCGCCATCAGGATCAGCAGCCCGATCCTCCAGATACCCCAATGCGCTATCTGATAGGCGCTTCTCTTCAGGCTTAAAAGCGGCATAGGCCGTAACCATGCCGGCAGGTGCCTCTTTGACGCTGGAGACAGCAATACGGCCAGCCAAGCCCTTCGCGCCTGGCGCCGACCTCATGGCCTGAGCTGTTTGGCTAACAACTGCTCGGGCGGGAGCCGTGACACGAGCAGCCGCTCCTGCCCCAGGAAGGCGCCTTGCAGCAGCTGCGCCTCTTCCTAGGCCAAATCTGGCCAGAGCAAACCCCAGGCCAGCTTGGACAAAACCAGCTACAAAGCCCTCTGCAGCGTTGACCTCTACCTCTGGTAAAGCCGGGAACACGCCGAGGATTTTGGCGTCAGGGGCACCAGGCTTTCGGGGAGTGCCCAGCTTAGAAAACTCATCAGCCGGCAGATTGCCCAACAGCTCTTGGGTAAGGTCGCGGGCCCCCTTAAGAATGACCCGGCCGGTGTCAAAAGGGATTCGGGTGTCGCGCTTTTTCTTGGGATCTGGAAAGCTCTGCGGGACATTAGCCTCGACAACCGCGGCTCCCTGGGAGTCAGTGGTGACCTTGTAAGGCATAATCAGATCCCTTTCTGCAAGAGTTTTCTCAGCTGATCGTATCGGCTTCCGAAGATTCGTCTCCCCTCTGCCGCGCTAACGACCTGCTGCCTGGTGTAGCCAAAGACTCCCTCGTACTGACCAGGGGCTTTTGCAATATCAACAATAGGCTTGTTGCCCGCAACCGCCGAACGGTTGATTAGGTTGGCTGCAACCTCAAACTTGCCTGCGGCTGTTGGGCCCGCTTCCGTCAAAACCGTAAAAGTAAGGGCGTTAAGGTCTTGTGGCGAAAGTTTGCCAGCGCGGCTAAGGGCAAGCGGTACGACCCTGGGGTTGAAGTCAAAGAAAAAGTTTTCTCTGGGGTCGCTTTGGTAGTCGCCTGCTTGCTTGAAGCGTATTTGGGTAGTGCCACGGAATGAGTTAGCTCCACGCAAAGCACGAATTGCGCCTAGCAAACTGGTAGAACCAACGGCCATTGGACCCATTGTTGCCAATGGCATCTCTCTTGCACTGGCGGACGGCACAATGGCGTTTAATGCAGATTCGGTCAGCCCAAGGATCCTGCGACTTAGCCGCTGAGCCAAGCCAATGTCGGGGTTGACCATGGCCAGTCCTAGGCTGGATCCGCCTGCGCTGGGTTGAGCAGAGCTAATTTTCTGGCCTTGCAACTGTTGAATTCGTTTCTCGTATCCCTTGGGAAATGGAACGCCAGGATGGACCATCTTGAATTGATCCAGGAAGAACTGAACAGGGTTGTTCCCGTAACCAGCTCTTTTGATCATTAACTGCATTTGCGGGCTTATCCGGCCGTTGTCTAGGTAGTCGTTAAAGTTTTTGTCAAAAACATCTTTGCTGAACAAAACGTTGGCCTTGACCTGGTCCGCCAGTTGCTGGTTTTGCTGTGGATTGCCACGGCCTGTGCGCTCAACAATTTTTAATTTGTTAAACCATGCCTCTGGGGAAACATACTTTGGCGCTTGCAGTTCTTGTTGAACTGCCTGCTTAGTAGGCGCGGCTTCAGTCTCTTTTCTTTGTTCAATAGCAAAACCCTGAACCTGCTGCATCATCTGAGCAGGCGTCAATTTGTTAGCCAGCCCACTGCGGCGGATAGATTCAAGTCTTTGGTCAATTTCAACGCCGCGTTGTATTAGTCGAGCTTCCTCTTCTCGTGTAACAGTTTGACCTCCAGGCGAATTTTGCAATACAGTTAAAGCTATTTCATCATCCATCAAGTCTTTTCGAACTTTTGCAGCGGCATTAGTAAATGGTTTCATGTCCGCTTTTAGCAGCTCTTCGTAATTAGCAATTAACGAGCGGCCGGTGGCAGGATCCATTAATCCACTTGCTACCAAACTTTGAATTCTGGGGATTTCAGTCCTTGGATTTTTAGCGTAGGAAAATACGTTTTCACGCGCAACCCGCGCCTGCTCTGCTGCAGAGATCGTTCGGCCAGCTGCGCCTGCATTATTGATTTGGGCTAACGCGCTAGCTTGCTGATCCATAGGCACGTTTTGTAATACATAAGCTGTTGCGTTAGCTTCGGCTTGCTGCCGTTGAGCAGGAGTTAGGCTTGGATCGCCAACTCGAAACCGAGTAACAATATTTTGACCTTGCTCCTCGCCTGCCTCCTTTTCAAAATACTCTGTTTTTTCGTTATAGCCTGCATAAGCAGACATCAACTTTTCAGACAGCCTAATTAAAGCAGACGGGCCGCCCTTAGCGCCAAGTTGATCAATTAACTTTGTTCCTTCAGGGCCAACAGTAATTTGTGAATAAATTTGCAGAGCTTCGCCAGATAAATAATTAAACCTATCACGATTTAATTTGCCGTCCGGCCCTATTGAGTTAGTCATTACGGCAGCAACTATATCCTCATCCGTGCTTTCAATAAGTTTCTGGTATTGAGGAATTCCTAGCTGTTGGCGAGCGTCAGTATTCTGTTGACTCAAAGTAGCAACGACCGCAGCGCGATCAATTTTTGTTGCACCGAATAGGCTGGTGTAGTTTTTTTGCCTTGCAGACTCAGCCTTGCGGGCGTTGGCAGCTACTACATCAGCGTTGTGTTCCCTGTTCAACTCGCCATATTTAGCTTCTATTAGCGGAAGTAATTCCTTGCGCAGCACTGGGTCGTCAGGGATGCTTACCAGCGACGATATTGCTGATAGCACTCGTGGATCGCCTGGGAGAATCTCGTCACGAGGTGTGTCGCCGATTTTGTTTATTAAGGCAAATCGGCTTGAGGCTGTATTGAGCGTATTAAGAGTAAATGCTCTGGCGTTGTAGCGGTTTGTATAGGCCAACTGCAGAGGGCTGAGCGCCTGCAACCGTTCGTACAATGCACGAGCTTCAGAGTCGCCAGCAGTCGCCTGCCTATAAAGCTGGTCGCGCACGTCTGCAAATGTTTGCCCTGGGAACTTAGCTTGAAGATCACGGTTGATTTGCTCCCCTACGATGCTGGCCTTTTCTTGGCGCATCTTTTCCATGGCCACATAGGTGTCACCAAATCTGCCAAGAGTTTCGCTAAAGCTGCCTAAGGATTTTGCCAGTGCAGCCATGTCTCCCGACGGCTGGGGCAAATCAGGTGGCCTAGGAATAACTGTTGCGCCACCCAGGATTGGACCCCTTGACTGAAAAAAGGTATCAACTGGCCTTGCCGCAGGACTAAGGGCAGGGAGGTCAAAAGACCTGCCGCCGATAGGCGTACCTGCTCCCATCTGGGGAGTGCCGCCGATAAGACGGCTTGCGTCCTCTGCACCAGTGACGGTGCCAAGCGCTTTGCCGGTGCCAAGTTGCGATGCCATGGTTCTACTAATACAGTTTTAGGCCTGGGGTAAATGCTCTTTGAGTGATACTTGCAGTTTTACCGTCTGTTAGTTTCTTAAATGCGTCAACTCCTGGCGGTGGCTTTGGAAGGTTGCTGTATAGGGTTGCGCCGCTTGAAATGCCGCCCATTACAGCACTTGCACCTCCCAGGACATATGGCAATGCGCTTGGCGCTGCTCGTTCTATTGGCCTGATCGGATCTAAGTTCACCTGTTTAAGGTACGGCTGGTTCTGCGCCATGCGATTCGCGTAGTTCGCTGCAGCACCGCGCTTGTCCTGCTGTTGCTGGTTGATGGCAAAGGCCAGGTTGCGGTCTGTCGCAAAGTCAAACTGCGCTCGCTGCCTGTAGTAGTCGGCAATCAGGTTGTCGACGGTGTTGCCGATTCGACCAGCTGCGCTGACCTCCCCCTTGGCCTGCAAGAACGCCTTGCCTGTCTCTTGCTTCTTCTGTGCTGCAGCCTCCTGCTCTTGCATGATTCGCAGGTTTAGCTGGCTGATGTCGTTTGCGTAAGCAAGACCTGCCAGCTCTGCGTTCTGCTGGTTCAGGGTCTCCTGCATCATTTGTTTCTGGTTCTCGTAGGCGTTGGCAGCATCGGTTTGCATCATTGCAAACTGATAGTTCTGCTGCGCCACAGCGTTCATGTATGCCGTCTCTTGCTGCGCCTGTTGGTACGCCGCAACCTGCTGGCCAATGCCAAGGCCGGCAGAGACAACGCCAAAAATAATGGGAACCGCTGGGCCGCACATGATTTAGATCCTCACGAACTCGTAGAACAGGCGGCTTTCTGGCCCCCAGTTTGGATGCTTACGGATAAAGGTAAAGCCCATGTACTTCAACCAGCGGACGTGGACCACGTTGCGGGCGTCCACCACGTTGAACAGCACTGGGTAGTCAGCGTGCAGCTTGCGCAGCTGCAGCTTGGATTCCTTGAGAAATGCCCGGCGATCACCGTGGTCGTCAAGCATGGCCTGGCATCCCAGCATCCAGATCCGGCCAGCCCTGGTGCCCTCTGGTATCACGCCCCAAGCGCCCACCACGTTGCCGTGCCTGCTGACCATGGCCATGCACGGACGGCTGGAAAAGAAGCAGTGCAGCATGGTTTCCCGTGGGCTGCTGCCTGACTGTGCTTTAACCTCAGCCACGTCCTCTGGTCGCATGCCGTCAGCCACAGCAACGACGTCACGAACAGTGGCAGGGCGCTGGTGGCTCCCCTTCACATCCGTGACGCACGACTGTGATACCACCCTTCCCATTCGCAGGACTGCACTCTGCACGGTAATGGACTGTTGCTGAGTAATTCAATCTTGGCACCTGTATTGCGTGTCATCACAGGGGCGCGGAACTGGCCTTGTTTTAAGGCAGGTGCGCCCAGTGGCGTGCTGCCCAATGTGTAGCCCTCAAACGTGTAGGTCTGGGCATCGCGGCCTTCTGCTGTCACCCGCAGCTGGAAGTGAGCAGTCTTGTCAAATACCACGGTCCAGGTGCGCAGCTGCAACCTGGGACCTGCAGCTACAGCGACACCACCGCCTGCTGGCTGTTCCTTAATAAAGGGCGTGGAGAACTCATACGTCATCTGGTACAGCTCACCCACAAAGAACTTGGCTTGGCTCAGGTCGCCACGCACAACAATCGTTCCGTTGCCACCAGCCCCGCCTGTAAGCGTCTCTGACACGATCTGGAGGGTTTGGCCGTGCTGCAGTGTGTTGCCAGCCACAAGCCTGCCTACAAGGGCCATGGTGCCCGTAGCGGTCATGGGGTAGGGCAGGGTGATTGTCGACTGCACATCCAGGCCAGCGGGCTGTGTTACTGCCACCGTGCATGCCGCCTCAGATACCTTGCGATCCAGCAGCAGCTCAAACGAGCTGCCTGTGTCAGTGGTCTCAGGGCGCAGTGCAATGCGCTCCATGTAGACACCGTCGCCGTACTGGCACAGCAGGTACAGGTCGCTGTCCAGGATGTCGGCACCAATGATTTGCTTGCCGGGCTGGAACTGCCAGAAGGACCAGGACGACTGCAGCTTGGTGTCCTCCTCAAAGAAGAACTTGTAGAAGTAGACCCGGTCGGTCTGGTTCTTGCTGATGGCAATGACAGTTTCTTCCGACACCGACGCTGCCAGGGTGGCCAGGTTTGCCGGGATAAAGCGGGGGATCGCTGCTGTCACCTCCTCAGACATAGGCACAGGGCCACTGGCGTCTGGCAGGAAGAACTCGCGCAGGCCTGAGAACTCACCCTTAGGGATGGCGAAATAGATGGTGCGTCCAACGCCCACTGGGTCGACGTTGGATTGCATGTCAAAGGTGGTGATGGCCGTGACCGTTGCGGTCTTTGGTGTCAGCGGCGAACCCAGCGTTGTGATGCCAGTGTCAAGGCGGAACTGGCCATGGCGGCTGAACAGCAGCAGCGTGTTGGCAAAGGCCAAGCTGCTGACCAAAAAGTTGATCTCGGTGCCGCCTGTGCTGATGTCAATGGGGTCACTGTCCACGACGGTCTGCACTGTCTCTGGCCAGAACCGGTCGTAGCTATCCGCTGCAGACAGGATCACGTTCTCGTCAGCCAGGAACACCAGCCTGTTGCGGAACAGGTTGATGTTCTGGATCTGCTTGCCGACAAAGGTGGGCTCTGGGGCGGTGATCGTGTCACCTGCCACACGAGTAGACCAGTCGAACTTCTTAAACGTGAACGTGCCGTTTGTGTTGCGCATCAACACGTGCGGCATGGTCGTTTGATCCAGTTTGTACTTGGAGCCAGGCGCAGCACATTCGCGCCACACGCCCTTGCCAAACCCGCTGCCAGCTGTGGTTTCAAACCGCAGGTAGTAGTCGTCAAAGCTGGTACTGGCGCTGCCCTGCACCTTGACGATGAAGCCATGATCGCCAATCAGCGGCAGCCTGGTCACTGCATCGACAGTGCCCTTGATCGCAATGATGCCTTCTGCGGTCCTGGTGTCCGTAGCTTCCAGCGTGTAGTCACCGCCGTCGTTTTTGGTGATCCGCACGATGTACTCGTTTGCGGTCACCGTAAAGCCACCGCCCAGGGCTGACTGCAAAGACGTGGCCAGGTTGCTGGCAATCGTCACGGTGCTGGGGTTGGGGCTGCCACCTGTATTAACGGTGGTGGTAGAGACGGTGTTGCCGTTGACGGTGATGCTGTAGGTGGTGTTGTAGTCCGCGCTGCGCACAAACACCATTGACCTGGTGCCCCAGTCAGCAGACAGGTTGAACGAGTAGCGCCGGCCAATGGCTGAAGCTGCTGAGGCTGCCGGTGCAAACGTCACCGTGGTGGCGTTCACAGCAGTGACAGTTGCATTTGCTGGCACGTCTGGGCCAATGACGCTCATGCCGACAGAGACCCCCGTGGTGCTGGCAAACACTGCAGTGGTGGTGGTGCCTGCTGCTGAGCTGGTCAGGGCGACGCCGTCCAGCATGCTGACGGTCTTCTCGCGGTTGACGATGAAGGTGGCGTCAGCAACGGAGGCAACGCGGAACTGCGCTGAAGGGTCTGAAGCGTTATTGATGTCCAGGTAGCCCACGCCGTCGGGCACTGTGACCGTCTGTGCGGCACCGTTCAGGTCAAAGACCTTGATGTCCCCGTCCCTGATGTAGACCATGTAGCGGATGGTCCCGTCACGGTCGACGATGTTGACAAACGGGCGACCAGTGCCTGAGGACCCAGAGAACAGTTTGCCCAGGTTGTAGGAGGGTGGGCGCTTCTTGAGGCCCTCTACGGGGCTAGGAAGGCAGTTAATAACCGACTCAGCCTGCGATGACAGCCGCAACGCCGCAGGCTGCTGGCTGACCCCATTGATCAGGTTGGGGATAGAGCTGCTGACAAGAGGCATGGCTAGCGGATGATGGCGCGGCTGGGCATGTAGGTCCGTATTACGCCAGTGTGGTTGGGATTGCCACGCAGCATGTTGTGCTCAGACAGCTGGGTCTCTTCCTCCAGGAACTGACTCCGAGCCTCTAGCTCAATCTGCAGGTTGATCTTGGTCAGGTCTGCTGAGCCAATGATTGCTTCCTGCAGCGTGCGACCAGCCCTGGCAATGATGTACTGCCTGGCGTGCTCAGGCAGATCGTCGTAGTCAAAGATGTAGGTGACGTTGGCCTTGAGGTCAGCGGTGAACACATAGCTCTTGGCCCGGCGGTCGTAGAGCTTGGCACCGCGCTGGACGACCTCCAGGCTGGAGAACAGGTATGGGTCAACCACGACGCGGCTGACGTTGGTGCCGACGGTGATCGTGCCGTCGTTAGCCCGGACCAGCGTTGCCTCATAGTCAGTGTTGAAGCTCCAGCCTTCCGCTTGCAGCCGGCGGCTGGATTCATCCAGTGCATCCTGTGCTTGCTTTGCCAGGCCAAGCTGCGATTGCAAGCTGCTGATCGGCGCCTCGCCAATCATCTGCAGCACGCGGTTGACGGCCTCTAGCAGTGTGGTCCTAGCGCTTGCCATGGCTTAAACCTAAGAAAAGAAAGGGGGCCCGAAGGCCCCCGGCACCTCACGCGGTGGTGAAGGTGAGTTCGATGGCGCAATCAGGGCGCAGCACGTTGGAGCCGCAAGCCATGGAGCCGACCATGAACGTGCCTTGCCACAGGGCATGGATGTCAGAGCCGGTCTGTTCCATCTTGAGGTCCATCAGCTTCACCGTACCAACAGCCTGCTTGTTGAACACCAGGGCCACGCTATTGGTGTAGTTGGCGCTGTAGGTGTTGTTCTCACCAGACACCGCAGAGCGGTTGGTGGTGGGCAGGTGGTTGGACTTCAGCACCGTGATGCCAGCAACCTTGAGGACGGTGCCGTCGGCGTAAGCGCCTTGGCCGCCCCAGTCGCGGTTGATCACATCGGTGGTTTGCACCAGCTTGTAGTACTGAGCTGGGGCAAGCACGCAATAGCGATCATCCTCGGGCAGGTTGTTCTCGTCCATCTTCTGCGCTGCAGAGAACAGCGCAGTAGCCAGTTGAGCACCAGTGATGGCGGCTTTACCGCCAGCCTGCACGATGTTGATCTGCGAGCCACCAGGCAGATCGGTGTTGAAGTTGGTGGCGGTACGAGCTGCCTTGGCGATCATCGCAGCAACGTTCTGGTCAAAGCGATAGGCAAGTGCGTTGCCCATCTCAACCGAATACTGCGAGCGCACGTCGTAGTGGTTCTTGGCTTCGTCAATGTCAGCCAGGAACACTTGGCTCACCAGCTTGTCATCGATGTTGATGACAGCTTCGGCGTGCTTGATCGACGTACCAGTCAGCATCGTGCCGGGGGTGTGATACCCGGTAGAAGCAAGGCCAATGATGGGGAACTGCGCTGACTTGCCCGACGCAATGGTGCGGACAGTGTGCAGGCTCTCAAAGATGGTCGCCTTGCGGAAGGCAGTCAAAACCTCACCGGCAAAAACCTTCAGAAAAAGGTCATCAAAGCCAGAGGCGCCGGCGTTAATTACGCCTAGCCGGGAGGGGTCAAAATTAGGGGCAGCCATTGCTGTACTCCTAGAGAAGTTGGGTTGTTACCCCGACCTCGCCTCCTTCCACTGGGGGTGTCCTCCGCAGAGGGCCGTCGCTTCTGTGAGAAGGTCTAGGTGCATAAATGATAAGCACCTCTGCCAGCAATAAAAAAGCCCCCTGACTAAGGGGGCAAGAGACAGCGCGACTCTGGTGCTAGAAGACGCTTGACCGTGCCAGGCGTTCTTGCACTTTGCGGCGGTACGCAGGATCAGATTTGTACTTCGGATCAGACATAGCTTCGACCAGCTGTGCTGTGGATTCGTACTTCTCGCCGGCGCTGCGAGTAGAACGACCAGCCAGCAGCCGTGGCTCACGCCCCTCCGCTGCTGTGTAGCGGCTGTGCAAACCGGCTACGGCCAGCTTGACCTGGGCCATGTCGTTGCTGCCGTTCACAATCTTGTTGAAGGCGTTGATCTCCTCCTGGCTCAGGTTCTGCCCCGCCCACTGCAGCATCTCGCTGTAGCCCTGTTCGCCGCCGTACTGCGACTTAACATCCATCACCTCCCTAGCGGTCAGCGCAGTGTCCTGTGCAGCCTTGTACTGCAGGCCTGAGAGGTAGGCGTCCACCATCTGGCGGGTAAAGCCTGCACCCTCCAGCTGTTTGTAGTCGCCGTCGGACAGCTCACCGGTCTGTTGCCAGCGGACGTTGATGTCGTTGTAGTCAATGCCCGCCTCCTCTAGGCGGCTGCCGACAAAGTCGCCGTAGATCTCAGACGCAGACTGGGTCTGCTCCTCAGCCTCAGCCTCTTCGTCAGCCTCAGCCGGCTCATTGTCAACTTCATTGTCAACAGGCTCGCGGCTGCCAAGCTTGGATTGCAGCTCCTTGTAAGCCTTTTCCAGCTCGCCCACTGACTTGTACTTGCCAGCCAGCAGCTGGCCGTCTGGGCCTTTCAGTTCAACTTGTTCGTCGCCTGACAGGTCAATGGCATCAGGTGCCATTGCGCCAGTCGGCTCTTGCTTAATTACCAGGGGTTCAGGCATAAGTCCTCACTTGATTTGAATGACGCCGTTTTCGTCCACGGATACTTCCGAGAATGGGAACGGGGTAGGGGGGATGTCGGGGATCTCTGGGATCTGGATGATCTCAGACGGGGGATGCGGCGGCACCAGGGATGGGCCCCCCAATGTCGCCGGTGGGTTCTCCTGCTGGTCCGGTGGGGCCGGCAGGTCCGCCTCCAGTGATGTCGGGGAGGGAGTTGGGGACGATGCCTGGGGCACCCGTGTCTTCTGAGTATTGCGGGCCATAAGGGGCTCCTGGTTGTGTGTAGTTGCCGGCCACTTGGGCCATGGCTGGTGACTTGAGACCAGCCATCAGCATCTCTTGCTGCTGTTGTTGTTGCATCATTTGCATAGCAGCCTGCTGCTCCTGTGCCAACTGCTCAGGCGACTTGACCAGGTTTGTCGTATCAATCGAGCCGCTTGCTGCCAGCCTGCGCAGTGCCTCATCCACGTTGATGTACTTGGCCATGACCTCAGGGCCCAGGGCCTGCTGTGCTGTGGCAATGAACTCCATCAGCTTGTTGCGGTCATCGCCGCGGCCAATGGCCTCAAGCCCTGTGACTGGCTTGGCATTGACCAGGGGCTCGCCGTTGGCACTGCTCTTGGGGAACTGGGGCAGCTTGCGCTTCTTGCGCAAGACGTGCATCAGACGACGTGCCAGTGGTAGCTGCAGTTCTTGGGTCAGGATTGAGTACAGGCCGCCAATGCCTGCCTCCAGCTCCTGGCTCATGTAGCGGATCTCCTCCGCAGTCACCCGTTCGCCAGGCCTTTGAATTGCCGTGTTGAGCAGGAACGCAAAGGCCAGCCGCCCCTCGATGCGGTCGATGGTGCTGTTGGCAATGCTTAGGTCCTGCGCCTTCTGCGTCTGGATGACAGTCACATCAGCGGCGTTGCCTTGGACGATGGCACCGTTGGCTGCATTGGCCAGGGTCCTGGGTCTGGTGGTGCCGTTAGGGTTGACCAGGAACAGGACCTTGGCCGCGGCTGCACTGCCCTCAAGCACCGATTGGTACAGGGATTCAAGAGCAATCAGGTCGCCGTAATACTGCTCAACGTAGGAACGTCCGAAATCTTCGGTGTCGATCCGATCAAAGCGGAGGGGGATCCATGGCGACACCTCCTGGTCGCACATGCCGTGGGTGCCTGGCACCTCCTTGCCCTTGGCCTCTTGATACCAGTGGCACTTGCCGTCGTGGTAGCAGACGTGGGTGTAGAGCTTTACGGTCTTCTTGGTCGGCTTGTCGTAGTCCTCTTCTTCATCGGCTTCTGGGAGAAAGCCGGCAGGGAGGGCTTCGGGGTAAATCTCTTCTTCCACCAAGATCTCAGTGACCGACCCCATGGGGTCACGGCACACAACGAACCGATCCAGGTGGACAACGCGGATGCCATCTTCCGAGACATAAAGCAACACGTTGCCAGCCACAAGCAGGTGCTTGAAGGCTTCGTGCATAGAGGCCCGGCCGTTAGCTGTCTCCAGCACTTGCATCACTGCTAGCTCGACCTTGACCAGGGCAGTGTCCAGCTCTGTCTTGATCTCAGGCCCAGCCTCCATGACGCGCAGCGCCAGGCTGTCTACCTCCAGCTTGAAAAACGCAGAGTTAGGGGGGAACAGGGTGATCAGCAGCTTGCTGGCCAGGTAGTTGACACCCCTAGCCCCAAGCGATTGGTACGGCGTCTTGAGCCTGCCGTGGTCCCCTTCAACTACCTCCGGCACAAGGCCAGGGATGGTGACCTTGCTGCAATCTCTGGCCCGCTGCAGAAACTGACTTCGGTTGGACGCCAGCTGTTGGTAGCGGGCCGCAGCCGTGCTGTCGCCATCGCTTTCGCCATACGGCTTGGCCTGGCGGTCGACGCTGCTCGTCAGTTTCAGTTCCATTTACACAGACTTAGGAATACCTAAAGCGCCGCCGCCAGCGCTGGCAGGGATGTCAGTACGCAGCTTCTTGCGGCCGGTGCCTTTTGCCATTGTGGCGCCAGACACGTTGGCCATTTCAAGGGCAGGTGCAGGAGCTTCTGCTACTGGGTTAGGGGCAGGGGGAGGAGGCGCGTTAGCAATTTTCTTCTGCTCCTCGTACCTTGATTGCTGCACAGCCATCTGCTGATCAAACTGCCGCTGCTGCTGCTCCATCTGGGCGCGTTGCTGAGCTAGCGCTGCGCTGTTGTCAGGAGGAGAAGGGGAACCGCCACCACCGCACATAGTTCAGACCTCGTTTTGTTCAAGATAAATGGAACGCAACATGCGGACCACAGTGCGTTGACCTACATAAATCCATATCTGGCGATCAGTCCAGCCTTCGCCAGGGCACAGCTCCGGGAAGGTCGCCTCTAATTTTTGCAGAACCGCCTCATCAACTGGCGGCCACAGTTCCTCATTCATGGTCATACAGGCTTGGTTCGCTTGCCGGATCCCATAACCGGACTCGGCCCGCTTCATAGTCATAGTCCCCGTGACGCAGGATGCGTGCTAACCGGGCGTTAAGGATTGCATCCTTAAAGGTCAGGCCTGACTTCTGGTAAGCCGCCACCACCTTGGGCCACATTTGCCGCAGCGTGACTGCATCACCCAGGATCTTCTCAGCTGCCACTGGGCCAACGCCTTTGACACCGGGGTAGTTGTCACCGCTGTCGCCAGTCAAGGTTTGCTTCATCCATGTTCTGTTGGCCTCAAGCAAGGTGACAACTTCAAGCTCTTCCTTGGCAAGAAGCAAGCCGGGGACTGTGCGCATGTCTTTGTCGGGGCTGACCATGACAGGCTCATCGACCTGGGTGCCGGTAGCCAACAGGCCCATGACGTCGTCTGCCTCAAGGCCGGGCATGGTGCTGCTGATGTAAGCACTTGACAGCCAGTTGCGCAGATCCTTGTAGCCAAGGGGCTTGCGCTTGTTAATGCGGTTGGCCTTGTAGTCCTGGTGCTCCTCGTGCCTGAAGGTGGGGTAGTCGCTAAAGCACATGATCACACCGCTGTGCCCGGTCATCTCCCGGTAGCGGTCAAGCGACAGGCAGATCAGCTCTTTGACCTCGCCTTCGTCCAGGTGCAGGGTGTGTATGTCCTGGCTCCAGCGGACGTCGGTTTCGCAGGCAGCACAGCTGGAGTGCAGTAGGTAGTCAGCGTCAATGAGGAGAGTCATGATCCGAAGTAATGAGACATGGGGACTGTGAGGCGGCCTGTCTCCTGGTCGTAGACAAGCCTGTCGACTGGGCCGGTCTGGCCGCTAAAGCGGTTCTTGAGGACCCGCAGTTGCAGCTCGCTGCGCTCTGCGACGTCACCCTGTTGGTTCCTTTCGGCACCAACGACAACGTCACTGAGCTGGGCTATGGCGTGGGAGCCGCGCAGTTGCGACAGCGATGTCTGCGCACCCTCCTCATGGCCGCGGCCTTCTGGCCGCTTGAGGTGGGACACCAGCACCAGGCCTATGCCTGTCTGCTCAACGACCTGGCGCAGCTTGGTGCAGATCACATCCAAAGCACGCCGCTCATCGAGATCAGCCAGGCCACTGACCACGATGGTCAGGTGGTCCAGCACACAGACGTCGCACCCCTCTACGTCTGACAGGTAGCGGATCTGCTCGATTAAACGGTCGGGATCCATGGACCCAAAGTGGTCGTACAGGAACAGCCGTCCTGTACCCAGCAACTGGTCAAACGCTGCACGCACGTCAGCCTGTGCAGCCAGGCCAGGGTCTAGGTGGATGGGCTTGTTGAGCTGGATGCCAACGATGCCCTGCATGGTCCGCTGCAACGACTCCTCCAGTGCGATGTAGCCCACGCGCAGGCCCTTGCGCAGGAAGTGGTAGGTCCATTCCCTGCATATGGATGACTTGCCTGTGCCGCTGCCTGCGGTCAGGGTCACCATCTCGCCCTTGCGAAAGCCACGGGTTGTGCTGTTGAGCAGTGGCCAGGGGTACTCGCACACCGACTCAGCCCCTGGTCTGATCAGCTCATCCCACAGTTCAGCTGCGTTGACGATGCCGTCGGGTCTGACTGGTGTTGCCTTCCACAGCAGGTCACGCAGCTTGTCCCCTTCGCCAGCGACAAGCATGTCGTTGGCGTCCTTGCGGGGTAGCCGGCAGATAGCGACCTTGCCCAGGGGCAGGACCGTCATGGCATCCTCGGCCGCGGCAATGCCTGGCTCGTCGTTGTCAAAGCACAGGACGATGCGACTGAACTGGCTCAGCCACTTGAGGTTGGCAGCCAGGTACTTGCGTGCTGACTGTGCGCCGTTGGGTAGCGAGACAACGGGGAACTTGTTGCCTTGTACCTGCGAAACACTGAGGGCGTCGATCTCCCCCTCTGTCACAACGACAAAGAGGTTGGTGCCACCGCCGTGCCCTTGGCGCCAGAGGTGCTGGCCCCACAGCTGGACGTTGCTGGTGTCCCCAATCCAGCGGAACTTCTTGTCGGGGTAGCGGATGTGCTGGGCAACAGGTGAGCCCTTCTGGTCCCGGTAGGTGGCCACCTGCACAGGGTCACCGTTGTGGCTGGTGCTGCCGTAGCCGTACAGCTTGCAGGTTTCCTCGGTCAGGCCACGCTTGCTCAACGCTTTGGTGGTGATGAAGTCCAGCAGCTTGACCTTGGGTGGAGCGAGGACAGGCATAGGTGGTGGGTTGTCCTTCTTGGGTTGCTCTTGGTAGCCGCAGCCAAAGCAATGGCCATGGCCGTCGTCGTAACGGGCGAAGTTGTCCTTGCTGTTGCAGCTAGGACAAGGTTCGTGCTTCAGAAACTTGGACGGCATGGAACCAGGTGGTGGGTATGTGGCCCTCGCACCAGAGGAACCCATGCCGCTCAGCCCATTGCCAGTAGGCAAGGGCTTTGGGGGCACGGCTCAACTTGACGTTGGCGTTCTGAAAGCAAAGCCTGATGTCTAGATCAGGGTGCGCTTGCTTGACTGCGATCATTTTGCGGCGGTCCTCAGGGCCAAACAGCCCCTTGGTTTCGACAATCACTCCGTTCGGTAAGCAAAAGTCTGGCTTGTAGACAGCTTCAATGCGGTAGGCGAGGGCCTGGTTTTCGTAGTAGAACTCCAGGCCCCGCTTGACCAGGCTTGCAGCCACAGTCCGCTCGAACTTGCTGCGGAACTTAGAAGTCCCCAAAGTCGTCGACGCTTGCGATGGCTTTGGTTGCATCGAACGGGACCGGGGCCGCCGCCTGCTGCGTCCAACCGCCTTCGACTGGGGCAAAGCCATAGCCTTCTGCTCCTCCGCCGTAGGGCACAAACTCAATGACCTGTGCTGCCATGACCTTGAGCGATAGCCCCACGCCAACGGATGCGTTGTTGTAGGGGCTAGCCAGGAATGTCAGCCGGCCAGTGGTGCCGGCCCCCATCTTGGACAAGGGCTGGGCATCGGCAATCGGCTTGCCTTGCGAGTCAAAGAGTGCGACCGAGCTGGTGTATGGCCGGCCATCCTTGCCAACGCCATTGGCCTTGCGCTTCATCTTCAAAGCAAACACAGGCTCGCCGTTCTCTTCGGTGAACTCATACGAGGGCGGGGCCAGCTTGAACTTTTTGCTTGGCTCTGCCGTCTTGAGCTGCACTTTGTACCGCTCCATCAACTGGTCCAGCTGTTCGGCCAGCTCGTTGGCCTCATCGGCTGGGACCAAGGCGGTGACCTTGTAGACCGGTGCGTCGAACTTGGTGTCTGGCTCAACTAGCCAGGCGTACTTGAACTTGCAGATCGGTGTGGTGAATTTGATCTTCTCGGTTTGTTGATAGTTCATGTGATGAAGTAGTTGCTGTGCTCGACCTGGGTCAGATCAAGCCGGCCCACGATGGGCCTGGTTGGCAGGGACGGCAACGCTTGCGTTGGGATCTGTGACAAGAGTTGATCCGCTATGCGGGCGAACCAGTCCTGGTCGTAGATCTGCACAAAGGACTTGCGCACGGAGTCGCGGAGCTGGGTCATCTCCGCTGGTGTTGTCACGAAGCAGTCATGGATACCTCCAAGGTTGCTGACGCCGGCACCGACAGCGTCGATGGTGGCCAACGCCATGTGGCTTGAGTCCAGGCTGTGGATCACGTTGGGGCTGAGCGCGTTGCCCATCCGCCTGGTCTCCATGCCAAGGTCTTCGACCTGGCAGCGAATATCTAAGCGCACATCCGACAGGTAGTTCAGTCGTATCCGCTTCTCTTTTAGGTTTGGGTACGACTGGTGGACCAGCAGGCCAGAGGGTGCGTGCCATTGCAGGGGCACGTCAGCCTTGCCTGCTGCCTTGCCGACAGCACGTAGCCATTCCATGGCCTCAGCGGCAGGGCCCACCATGCTGGTCGCCTCCTCGTGCAGCAGGGTTGCCATGTAATGCACGGTCTTGTGGGCACCAGGCAGGTTGACCCAGCTGCGCTTGTTAAACAGCTGCTCGCTGCGCTCCAGGGCCCAGTCGTAGCAGTTGAAGTAGAAGGCTGAGCGGGTAGCTGAGTAGGGCAGGGTCATCACGGCTGGCTTGGCCAGCGACCTGTCTGGCTGCAGGGTTAGCCAGGCCTTGGCCTGCTCGTCAGTGCTGCTGCGCAGCCGCTCCAGCACCCCGTCAATGACCGTCTTGTAGATGTCAGCCGGGCCATCGTCATGGCTGACCAGGTTGACCAGGGCACCCATCTCCTGGCTGCGGAGCAGGGCGCTGTAGTGCTGGATGCCTGAGCAGGTGCAGTCCAGCATGATGGGCAGCCCGCAGCTGTAGCCGTAGCCCTCGGCCAGGAAGCCGGCGTACTCCCGGCAAAAGGCCAGGAACTGCCAGGGCTTGTCTGCCTTCATCCAGAACTCAGCGTGCATCCATGGCTGCGTGCCTGCCGCCTTGATCTGCGGTTCGTGCTCCAGCACCCAGTCGATACGACTGCGCCAGTCCAGCTTGCCCAGCCCCCACATGTTGGCGCCGTGGATGCGCAGCCAGTTGGCTGCCTCGTCGTCGCCAATGGGCTGAGCGTTGGCAAACATCAGCAGCGCACGGCTTACGTCGTTGCTCTGTGGGTTGAGGTACGGCGGGCGGTAGTAGTAACGACCCCGAAAGTCCAGGCTCATGGGGAAGTACAGCTTGGCCTCGTCGGCAAAGCGACGTGCCACCCACAGACACTTGGCCTGTGAGATGCGGGCGTTCCTGGTTTTGTCGTTCTTCTCGTGTATCAGCCGGGCCCGCCTTGCCCACTTGCGTACCTCTGGATCGTCGTCCTGCAAGTGCTTGGGGTAGGGCGGCACAGGCCAGCCCTCCCGTGGGTGCAGGCACCCCACCTCCAGCGACCTGTCGTAGGCGTGGGTGATCTGCTCCAGCATCCAGGTGTTGACCCTCCAGGCCACGGCCTGGTGCAGGTTGGCCGCGGCAAGAAATGGCTCTGTGCCATCGCAGTGCTGCGCCACGATCTCGGAGCCTGACTTGAACAGGGTCAGTGGCAGGGCCTCGTTGAGGTAGCCACCACTGAGGGGCGTATCCCACGGGCGTGGGCTGACCAGCATGGGCAACCAGTTGGGTGTCATCAGCCGCTGCTCAGCCGACACCTCAGCGATCCACGCCATGCACTCCTCAGTTGCCTTGACCACCCGGCGGGCTGGGCGGTAGCTGTTGTCCATCACGATGCGCACCATGCTTGTGCGCTTGGCCACCAGCTCAACCAGGAACACCCCGCAGGCCATGCGTTGCTTGGCGTCCCAGATCTCCGTCGTCTTCATGCGACGGATGGCTGCAATGCGGTGGCTCTTGCGGCTGCGCCCACCTTTAAAACGACGCAGCTCCAGCGCACTGGCACGGGCCAGCATGGTCTCTATCCACAGCTTCTCGGCCACATCACTGGCCACGTTGTGCAGCGTGTCGTTGCAGGCAATGCTGTCGATGATGGTGCGCACCGCTGTGGCAGCCACCTGGTCAGGGGGCAGCTGGGTCAGCGGGGTAAGCAGGGCGAAGTTGACCCCGGCCTGGCCTGACTCAATGCGCCGGCGCACAGCACGCAGCTGGGTGACCACGGCCTCCACGCCAAAGGCTGACAGGTGCTCGCCCCACTTGCTAAGGGACTGCATCCGTTGCTTGTGCTGCCTGTTGGTAAGCAGGTCCGCTCGGTCCCTGCCCAGCGTGAGCATCTCCTGCTCCAGCTGGACCTGGTCCTCGACGGTGCGCTTCCAACAGTTGCGACTCGGGGACTCAGGCAATGCCTGCTCCATCGGGACTTTTGCTTTGTAGATCCAAGCGTTGCAAACTGGATTGGGGGCGGGACTAGACGCGACTCATAATCCCTTGGTCCTTGGTTCGAATCCAAGCCGGCCCATTAAGATCAAGCACTTACAAGCTGGCCTCGTTCTTGCTTGGACCCTGCCGCCCCAACATTTGTTGGGAAATCTCCAACGTCGTTGGAAGCGGGGCGTTGTTGTCCCTGCAAAACCTGAATGGCCTGCACCAGCTCACGGTCTGAGAGGTGTGCGTACTTCTCGGTGACCGTGATCGAGCTGTGGCCCAACAGTTTCTGCACGACAAACAAGCTGACGTTGCGCTGGACCAGGCGCGTGGCACAGGTGTGGCGCAGGGCATGTAGCACAAACTGCCCGTCGTCATCCAGGTCCATGGCTGATCGCAGCCTGCTCCAGGTGTACTCCAGGTGCGGGCGCTGCAGGTTGTAGAACACCAGGTTCTTGCTGCTAATGCAGCGGTCACCAATGATCTTCTGCACTCGCTCTGTCATGGGCACAGACCTGGGCAGGTCGCCCTTGTTCTGCCAAATGCTGATCAGGTTGGCTCGCAAATCTATGTCTTGGATCTTGAGCGCCATCAGCTCACCGACCCGCATGCCTGTGTCCAGCAGGACAGTGACTGCCTCAAGCACAGCGACCTCGTTCCACTGACGCAGCAGCGCAGTGATCGTGGCCTCTTCCTCTGCGCTGAGATAGCGGATCCGGTGGGTTGGTTCAGCCTGGCGTATGACCCTGGGCCTGCGAGTGCAGCCGTCACGGTGCATGGCATCCGTGAACAGGGCAGACACCGCAGCGGTCTTGCGGTTGATTGTCCCGGGCCCATTGCCCATCGACTTCAAGTGCCGAACGTACTCGTCAAGCCTGGCTGTGGTGATCGCATCAAGCAGCGTCTCCTTGCCAAAGAAATCACAGGCCTGCATGGCATGGCCTATGGACTTCATCCCGTTGCGCTTGTCGTTCCACCGCACCTCGCTGCTGACCTTGACAGCTTTGCCAATGGTCCAGGAGGTGGATGAATCGGCCGGTGCACTGGGCTGGCCTGGCTCAGTCTGGCGACGCAGCTGCGCACGCAGCTCATCGCGCCGGATCAAAGCCATGTTGTGCGTCTGGCATACTTCAACGGCTCGCTTGCCGTTCACTCTGATGTCCACTATGTAAGTGTTGCCCCGTTGATAGATGCCTCTATCAGCTTTACTGCGCATTGTCTTCACTCTCCTCTGTTTTCGTAGTCTGCACCTGCCATGAACCCCAGGCGTAGCAAGAGTTTTACGGCTGGCTCCACCTTGGGAAAGGCATTATCCTGCCATCGGTTAAAAGCTGTTTCAAGTTGGTGCTCCCGGGGCACAACAGCAGGGGGGCGCTCCGGCAGGTAGGTCCAGTGGGTGGCGTCCGGCATGTGCGACTTACCCCAGAAAGCCTGGTGCCAACCGACTGATTGGCTGTAATACAGGACATGACCCCGCTGGTCGGCGTCGTCCTTGCATGGCCGCTGGTCCGTCAGCAGGTAGACGTTCTCACTTGGCTTTGTGTTTTCCATGGACAATGATTTTGATGGCGTTTGGGTGGCGGTTCTTTGTGAACTTGCGGGCCTCTGCCCGAGACATGGCCCGGATGGTGGTGGTCATGGGCGGACCCTTGCCGTACAGCACATCGACATCCCATAGCGGAGCAGCTGGGTTAGCGCTCCGACTGATGCCAACGCCAACGACAGGGCGCTCGTCATCGCTCCAGTGAAAGGCGCAGATACTGTCTTTCAATTCACCTCGGGTTGGACGGGTGCCCGTACTTGGCGATCAGCCCGGTGTAGAGCTGGTGTTGCGGGTGGCAGTAGTGATACCTGCCATCAAGTCGATAGCAAAGCTCAAGCCATTCCACACGTAGCTCATCTTCAGCTCGCCATTGGGGTTGGTAGTTCATGGGTCAGAACGGTTTGTTGTCGTTGGGTTTGTCGTAGGTGGGGCCAAGCAAGACGCCACACCTGGCGTAGCCGACCACGTCCACCCAGCTGTCCAGGTGATCGGGGTCATTGCACAAGCGGGCCAGCTTCAGAGCAGCCATGCACAGGGCGACCTGGTGGTCGTCCACATCCACGTCCAGGATCGCAGACCACATGGCTGCAATACGGGTGAATGACTCACGAGGCGAGCCGTAGCTCTCCTCTCTCTCGTGCGTGACGCTCTCGGCTTTGCGATCAAAGATCGCCAGCCTTGTCTCTTGCTCCATTGTTCCTCCTGTTTCTGAAAGCCTGGTGTGTGGCAAGCCTGTCCATGCGGCCACGCTCTGTGAGCGTGTAGCCCCCAGCCAGTGGGCGCACAAGGCCAGCGTGCTGCAGGACCTTGATCTGTTCATTGACTGCGTCACTAAGCCACGCCTGGTCCCTGCGTACAAGCGTGGGACTAAGTCCCTGTAGGAGTTTGGGACGCGGGCAGCTGCGTGGGTACAGGACAAACAGCTGGTTCAACAGCTCATGCCGCACCAGGGCCAGGTCCTGCTGCTCACTCATCGAAGCAAACGCAGAACGTGTCCAGGACATGCCGCGCCCATGCTGCAGAGATCTTTGTGTTCTGCTCGTTTGGTGCGTTGCAATAGCTGGCCATCCACCATTCGCGGTAGGCCTGCTCAAGCTCTTCATGTGGGGGCATCAAAAGGTCGTCCATCAGGTGTCATGTAGTGGAAAGAAAGGGTCGTGTTGTTGGTCCTGTGCCGTTCCGACAAGTAACCGCTCTGCCTCCGGCGTCCACTGGCGGGACAGCTGGAGCACGTCGGCGGCTA
>Ga0194132_10004854_pt1 | contig 22482 bp, 28 predicted proteins | sample TA2KigOf80mmetaG_FD_148612 | JGI IMG/M metagenome (GOLD analysis project Ga0194132, IMG submission 148612) | Freshwater microbial communities from Lake Tanganyika, Tanzania - TA2015054 Kigoma Offshore 80m | ecosystem: Environmental > Aquatic > Freshwater > Lake | place: Tanzania: Lake... | reverse complement strand
AGAACGCGATACCCTGGGTTCTCGCCTCGAATTCTTTGGGTGTGCAGCGGCACGAGGCGGAGGCGATCGTCGATGGTGACCGCCCGCACAGCGGCCTGAACTACCGGACGCCCCACGAGGTCGCCCTGTGGAGCACAGCCTCCTCCATCGCATTCAACGCCGAGCTCTTCTCTTCGTAAATGTGTTCGAGACGTTCCGTCTCTCGGCGAAGTTGGTCGAGCTTTCGGACAATCGCCTGTTGAGCCTGCAAGTCCGGAAACGGGAAGGTCTGGTTCTCGAATGTCCCGAGATTGATGTTGTCTTGGGCGCTGCCCTTCCCCTGCGCTTGAAGCAGAACCTTGTAGCTCTGCAATAGGTACTCGACGTACTTCACCTCGGCACGCGAATCGTCCACAACCATGCCGATAATGCTGTCGGGGAAGCAGGCATCGAAGCCCAAAATCCCTGTCTCCGCAATGTTCGCGGCTATTGTGATGCACAGCGTCCCCTTCGGCCAAAGCTTGCTCTGGGCGAGTCCCTCCTCGCTGTAGGTCTGGCTGTATGCAGTGATTACGTGCTTCGCGTTCCGGACATCGCCGGTCTGGATGAATGGGTAGCTTCCGCCGTAGAGCTTCTTGGCGTTTCGCGGCCGGTGTCGTGACCTGCCTCGGCCGAAGTCCACCGACACGTCCGCCAAGCGCCGCTCTTCCCATCCGGAGTCCCGCTCGGCGAAGACACGTCGACGGTAGCTATCGAAGAGGGCGCGAGTGTTCTGGACGTTCTTCTCGGTGTTGGCCTTGGCGGTGGCGATGCCCTCAAACGCCCTGTCGAGGATGCCGACGATGCGCTGCTGTTCGGGCAGCGATGGTAGCTTGATCGGAATCCGCGAGGCGTCGGCATTTCTCAGCCCGCCCATAATCCCGGCTCCTGCCGCCGCATCTTTGCGTCTTTGGAACTCGTCCGATGCGATGAAGTAGAACACGAAGTCTGGATCAACTCCTGCACTTGGTGCAAGAAAGCAGAAGCCAGTCGAGAAGAGCGCACCGTCGAGAGCCTCGTCGATGCGGATCACCTTCTTCGTGCCCTTCATCCGAGCGAACCCCACATCACCCGCCTTGGGCATGCATCCCGCGCGACTCGGCCGCTCAGCGAACGTCACTAGCTCTGGCTTGCCTAGTAGTTGTCCCAGGGCACCAACCGATCCGGTTGCGTAGTAGGGACGCTCGCCTTCGAACTCTTCGGCCTTTCGGCTCGAGATGGGGCACGCGTCGCCCAGCGTTGTTGTGCGCCACCGGACGTTCACAGGAGCGATCTGATGGTTGTCAGTAACTCAGCGCTTCTGGCATCCAGTGCGGCGATCTCGTCCAGGATCTCCTGCGGGCTGCGATGGGCGATCTCCTCGCCGCCGTTCGGGTTCTTCACAGACAGGTCGAAGGTCGCTGGGTCGATGGTGGCGGCGTCCACACTCCAACTCTTCGGCGAGTCCGCGAAGGTCTTCTGAAGTTCAACGAACTCGGCGAGGTCGGCGTCGTTGAGCGGGTTGGTCTTGCCGAGGTTGCGGCCTGGGTCGAGTTGGTAGTACCAGACCTTCCGCGTGGGCGCTCCCTTGTCGAAGAACAGCACCACGGTCTTGACGCCTGCGCCCTGGAACGTGCCGCCGGGGCAGTCGAGCACGGTGTGGAGGTCGCAGCTTTCCAGCAGGAGCTTGCGGAGGCTGACCGAGGCATTGTCGGTGTTGGAGAGGAAGGTGTTCTTGATGACGACACCGCCGCGCCCACCAGCCTTGAGCATTCGGATGAAGTGCTGGAGAAAGAGGAATGCGGTCTCGCCGGTGCGGATCGGGAAGTTCTGCTGCACCTCCTTGCGCTCCCCTGCGCCGAACGGCGGGTTGGCGAGCACCACGTCGTAGCGATCCTTCTCCTGGATGTCGGCGAGGTTCTCGGTGAGCGTGTTGGTGTGGAGGACGTTGGGTGCCTCGATGCCATGCAGCATCATGTTCATGACCGCGATCACGTAAGCGAGGGACTTCTTCTCTTTCCCGTAGAAGGTGCGTTCCTGGAGCGTTCGGTCGTCCGCGGTGCTGCGATGCGGGTTGTGCTCCTTGAGGTACTCGTAGGCTTCGCAGAGGAAGCCTGCTGAGCCGACCGCGCCGTCGTAGATAGTCTCGCCGAGCTTGGGTTGCACCACCTTGACGATGGCGCGGATCAGCGGGCGCGGGGTGTAGTACTCGCCGCCGTTGCGCCCGGCGTTCCCCATGTTCCTGATCTTGGCTTCGTACAGGTGGGAGAGTTCGTGCTTCTCAACTTGTGAGCGGAAGCGCAGTTCATCGATCGAGTCAATGATCTCGCGCATGTTGTAGCCGCTCTGGATCTTGTTCTTGATCTCGCCGAAGATCTCGCCGATCTTGTACTCGACCGTGTTCGGCCCGCTGGCTTTCAGCTTGAAGCCGTGCAGGTACGGGAAGAGATCCCGGTTGACGAAGTCACGCAGGTCATCGCCGGTGAGAGCCACGTTGTGGTCGAGCTTGCCGTCCGCACCCTTCGGCGCAGCCCAGCTTGACCAGCGGTGCGGCTCGTCAAGTATGTACGCGTAGGGCTTCCCCTCCAGCGTCGCCTGGTCGGCGAGATCCTGTTCTAGCCCGTCGAGGTACTTGAGGAACAGCAGCCATGACGTTTGCTCGGTGTAGTCGAGTTCGGTCGTACACCCCGCCTCGTTACGAAGGACAACGTCGATGTTCTTGAAGGCCTGCTCAAACATGGGCATCCGTCCTCGTTCGGGAGCAGCATTTGCAACCGGCGGCAGCAGGGTAACCGCTCCCGCGCTTCGAGGCCAAAATCCAACGCGTCCTCGACCGCCTCTGGGGCAATGGAGAAAGCGAATAGCCATGCCCTCCGAAGCCCAAGCACGCATCACCAGCATTGGAAGATGCAGGGCTTTTCCAACCGGTACCCACCCCTAACCCGTTTCCGATGTCTCGCCCTAACCCGTTCGTAGGACATTGGCAGATGCAGGGACTTTCCCAAAAACCCAGGCGTTTCCGATGCCCAAAACCCAGGACATTGGAAGATGCAGGCACTTTCGTCCCAGCAGCCAACACGGATACCCCCCCAACCACCCCGACGTCGGCAGGGGTCAGAACCCCCCTAAAGGGGGGTTCTGCCATCCCGCTCGACATCGACACGCCAAACCAGAGCATCGAAGCGTGACATCGACGAAAACGTGTGGCACACTCCACCCGTGCGCCGCCGATGCCAAACCCCAGGCTGCCCCCGCTGGATCGAACGCGGACAGACCCGCTGCCCCCAACACGCAGCCGACCACGCAGCCACCGACAACGCCAAGCGCCAAGCACGACGCGTCAGCCACGGCCGCAACACCGCCGCATGGCACACCCTCCGAACCGCCCGCCTCGAACACGCCGGCCACACGTGCGAGCTCAACATCGACGACCGCTGCACCCGAATCGCGACAACCGCCCACCTCCGGCCGAGCCTCAACGGCGACCACCTCGCCGCCGAACTCGACGATCTCCGCGCCGCCTGCAGCCACTGCCACGGCGTCATCGACGGCGCCCGCGCGACACGCAGCGCTCGCGTTGTCGTTCATGCGAACGAATAGGGGGGGTGTTGTTGTCACGCGCGGCGATGCGACGCCCCCCCGTGCCCAGGCCCTTTTTCATCCAGTCAAGATCTACCGGCCGTAGTCTGTAGAACGCGCTGAACGATGTGCAGTAGAGGGAGCAAGGTGACGGAACGCAAGACATCGCCCGGGTGGGGTGGCCGACGGGAGGGCGCCGGCGCGAAGCCAATGTCGCCGGCCGAGCGGCAGGCCGCGTCGACGAGGAGGCTGGAGGCGAAGATCGCGGAAAGTTCGGATCTCGAACGGCGGATTGTGGACGTCGCAGGGTTGTCTCCTCGGCGTCGGTTGCTGAACGGGGAGCCGGTCGAGGAGCGGACGGAGGGCCCGTGGTTCGCCCGCCTGGTCGCGGCGACGTGTGTGCAGACGATCGGCCGGTTCCGCGGTCAGCCTCTCGTGTTCGAGCCGTGGCAGGTCAGGTTTATTGATCGGGCGTTGGCGTTCGATGACGATGGCGAGTATCTGTTCTCGACTTGTGTGTTGGGGGTGCCGAGGAAGAACGGGAAGACGACTGGGACGTCGGCGGTCGCGACGGTGAAGGCTTCGCCTGCGGATGGTGAGGGGCGGCCGGAAGTGATCTTGGCGGCCGGGTCGAGGGAGCAGGCGGCGCCGTTGTCCGAGGCGATCGAGGCGTTCATCACCCAAGCTCCGTTGTGGCGCGAGATCTTCGTCGTGACGAAGGCCGCGATCGAGTGTGCCGCGAACGACGGGAAGATCCATCGGATCGCGGGGGACGGGAAGTTGAACCACGGGAAGAACCCGTACTTCACGGCGGCCGATGAGCTCTGGGCTTGGGTGACGCCGAAGCAGGTCGAGAACTGGAACGCGATCGCGACTGCGGACGGAGCTCGGGAGGACGCGCAACTATGGGTTTTGTCGACCGCGGGGTTTGACCTCACGAAGCCGCTCGGGATCCTGTATCGGGCGGCGATGGCGCACCCGGCCCGGACGCCGGACTTGTCGATGGGCGACGGCGGGTTCGTGCTGGAGGACATCTCAGGTCGGATGCTGATGCACTGGTACGGGATCGGACCGAACACGAGGATGGATGACGTTTCGTCGTGGAAGCGGGCGAATCCGGCGTCGTGGCGGACGCCGGAGCGGATCCGCCGTGATCTCGCGAAGCAGGGCGTCGACGAGTCGGCGAAGCGCCGGCTGTACGGGAACGCGTGGACGTCGACGAAGACGGCGTGGATCGACACAAGGTCGTGGGCTGATCTCGAGGACGCCGCCGCGGTCGACGAGGCGTTCCGGGATGGCGCGACTGTGGCGCTGGCCGTGGACGCGTCGCTGAACCACGACACAACGGCGGTCGCGATGGCCGCGCCGACCTCGGACGGCCGGGTCGCGCTTCGCGTCTGGGTGTTCTCGACCCGATCGGATGTTGCCTCGCACGTGTACTTCGCCGGTGACCGGATCTCTTTGGACACGGTTGAGCGGTTCATCGCCGGCGGGTTGCTGCACGGCGCCGACGACCAGGAGCGGTACGGGTGGCCGAACGTTGCCAGGGACACGACCGGTGATGTTGCCCACGGCAAGGAGGAGCTCGCCGCCCGGTATGCGGTGCACGTGCTCGGGTTCGACCCGCGGTACTTCAACCGTTCCGCCGAGCTCTTGGAGGAGGCCGGGATGGACGTTGCCGCGTACGAGCCGCAGGGCCGGGAAACGTGGGATGCCGTGCAGGGGTTCTACAACCTGATCGGCGGTGGCGGCCTATGCCACGACGGCGACCCGGTTCTCGCGGCGCATGTGGCGGCGGCAGCCGGCGACAAGACCGACCGCGGCTGGAAGGTCGGGAAACTTGACAGGTCGCGGAACCCGAGGCCGATCGACGGGCTGATCGCAGGGTTGATCGCGGTCGACCTTGCCGTCGAGGGGTTCGATGACCGGACGATCGATCCGTGGGAGGAGACCTCCGAGTGGGACGAAGACTGATCTTGGCCGCCGCCGTCTTCGCGGCCTTGACTCGCTCGCGCTCAATACGCGACGGAAGCGGCGTCGTAGAGAGAACACGCAGGATCAGCGGCGGCGCAGCCGTCCGCCGCCGCTCATGCGAGTATTCGTCCAGGCTCTCACGGAAATGTACGATGGCTGTCGAAAGGACACGCAATGACGAAGCCGCCTATGAAGCTTGCTCGGGTCGCCGCGGTCGAACGTGCCTGCACGTTCGTCGGCCTGACCGAAGACCCCGCCGGGTCGAACACGGGGCCGCGATCAGGGAAGTGGAACGAGCAGATCAACCGGTGGCAGAAGGCCACGAATGGGGTCACGGGTTACGCGTGGTGTGCGGCGATGCAAAACTGTATGCTTCTCGACGTCGGCGTCAGCGTTCACAGGCTCGGGCTCGACCTGCCCTCCTATGTCCCGTCGTGGGTGAAGTGGGCCCGCGCGAGGGGCTACGACGTTCGTCGCCCGCTGCGAGGCGATCACGTGTGCTTCGATTGGCAACAGGACGGTACGCACGACCACATCGGAATCGTGGATCGAGTGCTGGCGCTCAGGTGGTCGAAGAGCGGCCGGTTCGTCGGGCTGATCCGCACCGTCGAGGGGAACACGTCGTTCGGTTGGAAGGGTTCGCAATCGAACGGCGGATGCGTCGCGCGCCGGTGGCGATGGGTGAACGCTTCAACGGTCTTCATCCGTGTCCCCGGCTTCGTCCCGGAGGTCTAGCCGGATGCGATCGCCGCTTCGCCGGCGCCGCGTCCCGGTTGCCCGGTACCGCTTCCACCTCCTGCCGGAGGACGGCGTCGAGATCCCTCCGCTCGAAGGTGTCCTCCTCGACGTCCTGGCCGGTCACTACCGTCTAGCGAACGTGGCCGCGATCGTGTCCGAGGAGCAGTCAGCGCCGCTGACCGGCGAGTCATGGGTTCCGGTCGCCCGCGTCGCGTTCCTGCAACAGGTCGTCGCGTGATCTACCGCACGACGACCGGGGACAGGCGAACCGCCAGCCTCGACGGGCTGATGACGATGCTCGAGTCGCAGGGCATCGCGCATCGCTACGGAAGCGGGACGGTCGTGTCCGCCGACACCGTGCGAGGGGTCGCGGCCGTTGATCTCGCGATCCGGATCGCTGCGACGCAAGTAGCGGAGCTCGCGCTCGGCGTCTACCGCGGCGAGACGCTGCTACCGCAGTCGGTCACGACGACATGGCAGGCCCGGATCTTCGCCGGCCAGCCGAACGCATACCAGCCATGGTCAGCGCTCCTCGAGGAAACCGAAGCAGCGCTGACCGGCCGCCGAAACGCGTTCTGGCGCCTCGACCTGGACGTCGCGACCCGCCGGGTCGTCGGCTGCCACTTCGTGCACCAAGACGTGATGCAGGCGCGATGGGACGAGCAGGCCGACCGGCCGCTGTACAGGTACCGGAAGGCCGCCGGAGGGTGGACGGGCTGGGGCTACTTGCAGGTCGTCCACTTCCGCGTTGGGTACGCCGACCCGGGATGCATCATCGCGCCGAGCCCGATCGAGGAGCATTCGGACGAGCTCGGCGGGATGCTGTCCGCCCGCCGGCACTCCCGCAACCTGTGGGAGCGAGGGGCGCCGCAGCAGATCGCCGTGACCTACCCGAAAGAGGTCGACCAGGAGAAGGCTCGACGCACACGCGGCAGGCTGAATCAAGCCGGGGTCGGCACCGGTGCGGGCGCAGCCGGACAGGTTCGGTTCTTCGGTGCTGGCGCCCAGATCCACACGATAGGCCTGTCGATGCGTGACGCCCAGTTCGTCGAGGGGGTCTCGCTCGACGTTCACACTGCCGGCCAGATCTTCGGGGTTCCGGCGTCGCTGATGATGGCGCAGACCGGTGACAAGGTCACCGTGCCCGAGCATGAGCAGGCCCGATGGGACAGGTACTTTCTCGGGCCGCGCCGAACCCGGATCGCCGACACGCTCCGCGCTCACCCGGCATGGTTCGGCCCTGGATCCCGCGACTGGCCGGAGCTCCGTGCCCCGAAGATCCGCGCGGACGTCCGTACCGAGGCCGCTGCGATCGTCTCGGACGTGCAGGCCGGGATCCTGACCCCGGACGAAGCCCGGGCGCTGAAGGGCTACGGGCCACACACGGCGATCGACGGAAGCGTTCCGCAGTTCACGCCGGTCGGTGGCGCCCCGAACCCGGGCACGTCGGCGCCGTCGATCTCGTCGCCTGACGCGGTGCTGGCCGGCGAGCTCGACCCCGGCGCGCTCGTCGTCCCGGTCTGATAGCTTCCCGGCCGACGCCTCGCCCTCCGTGCGGGTTCGTTCAGCCGCCCTACGGGCCCGCCCTTTCCTACATGGAGGCGGGCCCGTCGGCGTTCGTGGGGGCGTTACGTCCGGGCTACAATCTACCTTCACGTGCGACACCGTCACGACGGAAAGGGCTACCCGCCAGTGCCGACGATCATCGCTGCACCCACGATCAGGACATGCATCGCGAACATCCGCGCCGTCGACGTTCGGGACGCCTCACAGACCGGGGACGGATCCTGGACGATGGCCGGCTACGCCGCCGTGTTCGACCAAGAGACCACGCTGTACGATGCGTACGGGGTTCGGGTTCGCGAGGAGATTGCGCCATCGGCGTTCGATCGGGCGCTCGTCCGGCTCGCGAACGGCGACGGGCTCGTTCACCTGACCCACGGCCACGACATGAAATCGGCGATGGCGTCAACGGACGTCCGGGCCGAGCTCGGTGGAATGCTTCCGATCGGCGGGCTCGAGGTCACCGCCGACCCGACCGGCCTACGGTTCTTCGCCCGGGTCGACCAAGCAGACCCCGACGCGATCCGCGCCGCCGTGAAGATGCGACGCAAGGTCGTCGCGCAGGCAAGCTTCGCGTTCACGATCGCCGGCGAGGACACCGTCGAGGAGCAGATCGCCGCCGACGGAACCTACGACGTGAAGTACAGGATCACCCAGATTCAGGATCTCTTCGACGTGTGTGTGTGCGCTCAGGGCGCCTACCCTCAGACGTCGTCCGAGATTCGCTCCCTGACGGCCGCGTCCCTTCGGGTCGCGTCGCTCGAGGAGCATGTCGCCGCGGATGGTCGCGGGGCGGACCGGGTCGCGCCACTGGCGGGCCCGAGCACGGTCGCGGACGATCCGGGCCGGGCAGGAGACCACGGAGACTCGCCGACGGCACCCGTCGCGTCTGCTTCCAAGCAGGCCGCCCGAGAGGCCGAGCTCGAGCTCTTCAACCTGACCCGAGAAGGGAACTTCCAGTGACGATCAAGGAACTCCACGATGGCGCCGTCGAGGCGCAGCGGAAGGCAGGTACCGAGCTCGGCGACGTGCTCGAACGGATCGCGAAGAACGAAGACGACCAGGCTCTCCCGGCGCTGATCGCGGAGCGTGACGCGAAGCGGGACGCGTGGGACAACGCGAAGGCCGAGGCCGAGCGGACCAAGGAGAACCTCCGGTTGGACGAGGAGCGCGCCGCGTTCGTCGCCGCCAACCCGGAGCGCGCAGCCGCCCCCAAGGTCGTCGTCGGCGAGACACACGACCGCACCTACCGCAAGAACGGGCCGGACTCGTTCTTCCGGGACGCGTGGGGACTGCATTCGCAGGCCGACCCCGCCTGCCGGGAGCGGCTCGAACGCCACGGCCGCGAGAACGAGGCCGACCGCCGCGCCCGCGGCATCGAGCTTCGCGACGTCGGCTCCGGCGCGTTCACCGGCCTGGTCATCCCGCAGTACCTCGTCGACGAGTTCGTGCCGTTCGCACGCGCGGGATCGCCGCTCCTCAGCGTCTGCCGTCGGCTCGAGCTGCCGGCATTTGGGATGACCGTGAACCTGGGCCGGCTCACCACCGGAACCGCCGTCGCTGCGCAGGCGTCGGAGAACGCGGCGGTGCAGGAGACCGACTCGGACGACACGCTCCTTACGGTGAACGTGCGGACCTACTCGGGTCAGCAGGACGTCAGCCGTCAGGCGATCGAGCGTGGCTCGCTCGTCGACGCGGTCATCTACGACGACCTCACCCGCGCATACTGGACGAAGCTCGGCGACGCCGCCCTCAACGCGGACGGCACCTCCGGCACCCACCTCGGGATCCGGTCGACCGGATCCGTCCCGTCGATCGCGTACACCGACGCCACCCCGACCCTTCCGGAGGTGTGGCCGAAGTTCCAGGACGCTGCGCAGCGGATCGTGACCGCGCTGTACGCGAACATCCCGCTCGTCGCGGCGATGCATCCGCGCCGGTGGGGTTGGATCCGGGCGGCGCTCGACTCGTCGAGCCGCCCGTTCATCGTGCCGGAGCGGATCGAGGCGTACAACCCGCTCGGGATCGGCGGGCCCGGCACGTACGGCGTCACCGCCTACGATCTCGGCGGCCTCGTCGTGATCGAGGACGGCAACATCCCGACGAACGTCGGGGCCGGCACCGAGGACGTCGTCGTCGTCACCTCTCCGTCCGAGTTGTTCTTCTGGGCTCAGGGCGACGGGATGCCGAGGCGGTTCTCGTTCGAGCAGGCGGAGGCGCCGCAGAGCGTCCGGCTGGCCGTGTGGGGCGATTCCGCGTTTACTGCGGGCCGCTATCCCGGCGCGTCGGCGATCATCGGAGGCACCGGGCTCATCGCACCGACCTTCTGAGTTCGTCCAGTAAGGCTCTCCGGGGCGCCCGAGATGGGCGCCCCGGAGATAAACCCCCGACGAAAGGCGAAAGATGTTCGCGAAGGACGAGTGGACGGAGGAGCGGATCGCCGCGTACGTGGCCGCGTTGGACGAGGAGGATCGCGGCGTCGACGCGAAGGTCGCGGGGCTCGCCCCGGAAAGCGTGCCGGAGGACGCGGCCCGGGCGAAGCGGTACGCCGCGCGGAAGGCTGGGATCGCCGCGGAGCGGAAGCGCGCCCAGGGCATGTCGTCGACGAAGCGGAAGCCGCAGGAACCCGTCTCGGCGTGACAGCCTGTGCTCGCACCGAGTGGTACCGTGCTAGCGACTAAGCGTAGGGATAGGGGCTCGGAGAGGCTCTTACCGCGTCAACGGCAAGAGCCTCTCCTGTGCCATCCGCCGAGCTTCCTAGGCGTCAGGCCGGCGCCCACGCTATTTCACGATCCACCTACCTCTGATCGGAGGGGAGCGGTTCCGGCCGCTCCCCTTCCTGCGCCGCAGGATGGCCGTGTGCGGGGCCAGGATGCGCAGGCGGCCGCCGCGCGACGTGTTCGCTGCCCCGACCGCGAAACGCGGCTGAGGGGCATCGGGCGCGAGGATAGAGGGGCGTAAGTGGCGGACCCGGGCCGCACCGACCCGCAGCGCGCAACCGCAAGCGCCTACGATCCGGCACGCCCAACCTCCAGCACCTATGACCCCGCCCGCCGAACAGGCGGATACGATCCGGCACGCCCAACCTCCAGCACCTATGACCCCGCCCGCCGAACAGGCGGATACGATCCGCAGATAGCGCGATGAGCAGCACACCCCTCCTCTGGGGCGTCGGAGACCGACTCCCGAAAATCCAGACGACGCTCACGTCCGCAGGGGTCGCGGTCGACCTGACCGGAATGACCGTCGCGTTCAAAATGCGCGCGATAGGCTCGTCCGTTCTGAAGGTGAACGCGGCCGCCACCATCGATGTTGCCGCGTCCGGCCAGGTCTCCTACTCGTGGGCCTCCGCCGACGTTGACACCGCAGGCCTCTATCTCGCGTGGTGGGAAGTCACGTCGAGCGGCAAGGTGCAGTCGATCAACGAAACGATCATCGAGATCCGCGCTCATGCGCCAGCGACAGCCACGTTGGCCGAGCTCGCCGAAGTCCGGCTGGCACTCGAAACCGACGAGTCCGACCTCGCGATGGACGCGCGGATCCTTCGCGCGCTCGAGGTTGCCTCAGAGCTCATTCCCGCGGAGATCGAACGTGAGCTCGTCGCCGTCACGGACGCCACCCGATCCCGGGGCATTCAAGGCCCGTGGGTTGACCTGTGTCCATGGGATCTTCGCACCGCCACCACGGTCACCCTCGACCCGGGAGGCGACAACCGCCTGCTGATCGCAGGACAGGACTACCAACTTCTGCCGGTCGGCGGCTCGAAGATCGGCGGCACCTACACCGATCTGATGCTGTCCGACTACATCGTTCTCGACGCCAACTCGACGTTCTCCAAGTTCGGCGAGGTCGACCTGTCGATCCAAGGTGACTGGGGATTCGCCGCCGTCCCGAAGGTCGCTCGTGAGGCCGCGATCGCCTGCGTCCGATCGTGGATCCGCCGATCCGCGCCGACGTCCGGGTACGCCGACCCGGGGTTCGACCGGTGGCCGGCGCCGACCGCCGAATCAACGTACGCGATCCCGCTCTCAGCGAAAAGCCTGCTGCGTCCGCTGTACCGGAACATCGGGGTCTGACCGGTGGCGTCGACGACGATCCCGTCGTTCCAAGCGGCGCTCGAAGAGCTTCTCCTCGCGCAAACCGTGTTCGTCGCCGGGTTGCCGCTGACCGACGGAATCCCGAGCCCCGGCACGTTCGACCGGCGCGACTGGGTCGCGTTGCTCGACGTCGAGTTCGAGCAGAACACGGCGGCGCTCAACCAAACCACCAGACCGCGCGACGAGTTCTACTCGCAGACCGTGCTGATCTCCGTTGTCGCCGCCAAGCGCGAGGACGCACAGTCGGTCGCGAGCGATCGCGCATGGGAGATCTTCGCCGCGATCGAGGCCGCCGTTCGAGCGAACCCGACCCTGTCGCCGTACTACACCGGCGACGGGTACATCATCGCGGCGACCCTGACGAAGAACGGCAGGCTCCGGAAGGCCGTCACCGACGACAGTCGCGAGTCGTCGATCGAGTTCACCATCGACGTCCGAGCACGCATCTAGCCTATCCCTACACGAACGAGGAGCGAGGAGCGAAGACGTGGGGACGATCGTCAGATACACCGGGCTCGAACCGTGCGGGCTGATCGACGTCGACGCGCAGGGACGCGTCCGCGAGATTTGGGTCGAGGCCGGCCAGGAAGCCGACCTTTCCGATCCCGCGTACGCCGCCTCGCTACTCGACCGTGACGACTTCACCCGAGGAGACGGATCCAGCCTTGCGCCCACCCCGGTCGCGACGACCGACGAGATCGTCGCCGCCCACGACGCTGCGATCGCCGGCGGCACCTCTCCCGCCCCGGCCGAAGAGCCGCCCGCCGAAGAGCCGCGGAAGCGGAAGACATCGACCACTGAGGAGACCACCGAATCATGAGTCGTTCCAACCTCTTCACTCAGCTAGGGGTCGCTTCCGAGGCGACGTACGGGACGCTCGTCGCGCCCACTCGGTTCCTCGAATTCTGCAGCGAGTCGCTCTCCCTCGACATCGCTCGCATCGAAGCGAAGGGGCTCCGCACCGGCGTCCGCGTGCTCCGACAGGACCACGTCGCCGCCGGGAAGCGCCAGGCCGCCGGTGACGTCGAGTTCGAAGTCGGGAACAAAGGCTTCGGCCTGCTTCTCTCGTCGTGGGCGCTCGGGACGGTCGCGACGACCGCGAGCGGCACCGGGAAGAAACACTCCGGCACAGTCGGCGACCTCTTCGGGGACATGCTGACCATGCAGGTCGGCAGGCCGGATCTCGCCGGCACCGTGCACCCGTTCTCCTATCTCGGCTGCAAGTGTGCCGAATTCACCTTGTCGCAACAGATCGACGATACTCTCCGGTTCAAGGCGTCGGTCGACGCGCGCGACGAGGACACCGCGACCGCGCTCACCACAGCGACCGCCCCCGGGCTGACCGAAGCGTTCCACTGGGGGGAGCTCGCCGTCACCGTCGGCGGATCAGCGCTGGAGCTCGACTCGTTCGAGGTCACGTGCAACAACTCGCTAAAGGTCGACCGGTTCAAATTGCGCGGAGACACGCTGAAGGATCAGCCGGTCGAGGCTGGGAAGCGCGAGATCACCGGGAAGCTCGCCGTCGAGCTCTCGACCCTCACCGACTACAACCGGTTCAAGAGCCTGACGTTCGCTGCGATCGTCGCGACGTGGACGAAGGTCACGACCTACGACGTCGGGTTGCCGTACAAGATGGTCGTGACGATCCCGGCCGCCCGGTTCGATGGCGCCACCCCGAACGTCGGCGACGACGGGATCAACATGATCGAGCTGCCGTTCAAGGCGCACGACGACGGCACGAACTCGCCGATCACGATCGACTACTACACCGCCGACGCTTCCCCGTAAAAGAGGCCGTTCGCGATGAGCTCGAACTCGGGCGTCACCGTGAAGGTCGAGGGGTTCCGCGAGCTCGCGCGCGACTTCCGACGGATGGGCCCGGAAGCCCGGAAGGACTTACGCACCGCGCTTAAACCGGCCGGCGAGCTCGTCCGCGACGAAGCCCGCCGCATCGCCGGTGAGAAAGGACTCCGGATCACCGGCACCCTGATCCGCCGCATCTCGGTCGCCGTGACATCTCGGTACGTCGCCGTCGAAGCTCGGGCCGTCCGCCAGAACGACCGCACCCGATTCAACTACCCGCGCCGGTACGAGTACGGGAGCGGTGGCCGCCGAGCGTTCCTCGGGCCGGCGCTCGAGCACAAGGGCGCCCAGGCCGCCGACATGGTCTTTCGGGCGTTCGACGACCTCGCAGGTAAGTACGGTTTCCGCAACACACGCCACCCCGAATAGGAGGGCCGCCCCGATGGCCGACGACACACCCGCACCGAACCTCGAAGAGCAAGATCCGACGCATCTCCGCGCCGACGACAACCTGTACCCGTTGCCGACCAGCTACACGTTCGCCGACGAGGCTGCGATCGAACGCCACTTCGGCCAGTCGCTCCGGTCGCTCGTCGGGCTCCCCGCCACGATGCTGATGGTCGCCGTATGGAAAGGCTCGAAGATCGCAGGCGCTCCGCTCACGTGGGAGCAGGTCGAGCAGATCCAGGAGGTTGAGGCGGTCACGGTCCCTACGGTGACGGCGACGGAGACAGGGGCGGCCGGCGTCGTCGAGGACGTTCCCGGATCGTCCTCGGAAACTCCCGCCGGGTTCTCTGGCGACCCGTCCACGCTCGCGTCTACGGGATCCTTCCCTGGAAGTTCGACCTCCTGACTCGTGACGAGTACACGCGCATCGAGCAGGACATCAAAGCTCTGGAACGCGACCGACACCGGTAGCTGCTGATGCCCGGCTCCCGGTACTTGAACGTCCGGATTCTCGGTGACGCCGCCGACCTCGAAAAGGCGCTGAACAAGAGCGCCGGCGCGACCGACAAGGCCGGGTCCAAGTTCCTGTCGATGGGGAAGAAAGCGGCGCTCGGCGCTGGCGCGGCCGGGGTCGGCGCGATCGTCGTCGGGTTGAAGGGCGCGGTCGAGGCCGCCCACGAATCGGAGAAGGCACAGGCACGGCTACAGGGCGCGTTGAAGAGCGTAGGAGTCAGCTACGCCGACCACGGCAAAGAGATCGACGCCGCGATCCAGAAGACATCGCGTCTCGCGGCGTTGGACGACGAAGACCTGTCGGACGCGTACGCGAAGCTGATCGTCGTTACGAAAGACGCGGCGAAAGCCACGCAGGACATGAACCTCGCGGCGGACATCGCCAGGGCCCGGAACATCTCGCTCGAGGCCGCCACGAGGATGGTCGAGAAGGCCGAGGCGGGATCTGCTACCGCGTTCAAGCGCGTGGGGATCGTGATCCCGCAAGTGACGACGCACGTTGACGCGTTGAAGGACGCGCACAACGCGCTTAAGGACAAGCTTAAGACGGCGGACGACGCGACGAAAGCGTCGATCCAGACGCAGCTTGACGCGATCGACGCGCACATGAAGGGCGCCCGGGAGCTCGACAAGGCCGCCTCGGCGCAGAACGCGATCGCGGCGGCGCAGAAGACGTACGGCGCCGCCGCGGAGGCGTACGGGAAGACGTCGGCCGCGGAGAGCGAACGGTTCCACGTCGCGATCGAGAACCTGAAAGAGTCGATCGGATCAAAGATCCTTCCGGTCGTCGGGAAACTCCTCGACGCGTTCACGAAGGCGATCAACTACGTGTCGGACAACTGGGGCAAGGTCGACGCGGTCTTCAAGACGTTCCAGGGCGTGATCGAAGCCGTGTTCGATAAGATCCGCCCGATCTTCGACGGGGTGCTCGAACAGATCCGCGGATGGGTCAAAATCATCGACGGGATTATCCACGGCGACTTCTCGAAGGTCTGGGCCGGCATCAAGCAGGTCGTGTCCGGCGTCTTCCACGCGCTCGAAGCCCAGGTGAAACTCGCATGGGATTTGATCTCGTCGGCGATGGCAACCCTTGCCGGCAAGGCCGTGAACGCGTTCAAGGACGTGTTCCAGGGGATCGCGAACTTCGTCGGCGAGAAGCTCGGCACCGCCCGCGACGTCATCACCGGCGCCGTCACCGGATGGTACAACGCCGCGACCGGATTGGCCGGCCGCGTCGTCGGCGGGATCCGCGACGGCCTGGTAGGCGCCCACGATGCGGTCGCCGCGAAGATCCGCGCGATTCCCGGCGCGATCACCGGTGCGGCGAGCGACGTGTACAACGCCGCGAAGGGGTGGGCAGGGCGCATCGTCAGCGGGATCGGGGACGGGCTCGCCGCGATCGCAGGTCTCGTCGTCAAGTACCTAAAGGTGCCGATCAACGCGGTTATCCGCGCGATCAACGCCGTTGAGATCCCGTCGAAGCGCATCGGGTTCTCGATCCCTGTCGGGTTCGGGAAGCATGTCGGCGTGTCGTTCGACACACCCAACCTGGACCCGTTCCCCGACATCCCGTATCTCGCGCAGGGAGGCATCGTCACGAGGCCGACGGTCGCGATGATCGGTGAGGCCGGGCCCGAAGCCGTTGTGCCTCTCCGCGGCGCCGGAGGGCTCCTCGGCGGAACACTGAGCCTGGAGGTTCCCGTGATGCTCGACGGCCGTGAGATCGCTCGCGCGTCCAGACGTGCGGCGCTGTCCGAACTTCGGTCGCTCGTCCCGAACACGGTCACCGGCAAGGGTGCCTACGGGCTCGCGTGACCTGTGGCCACGTTCCCGACAGTGATCGTCGAAGCCGACTTCACGAACTCGGCGCTGAACCCGACCCGGGTATGGACTGACATATCCGCATACGTTGGGAACCTCTCTTGTCGTCGTGGCCGCGGCGATTTCTTCTCGCAGATCGAGGCCGGTTCACTATCTATGTCTCTCGACAACCGAGACCTAAGATTCGATCCTGACAACTCGGCTGGGCCGTACTATTCGCTCGGGCAGGGCGTAACACCCCGGCGCCCGGTGAGAGTAAGGGCAACATATGGGGCGCTTGGCACAAAGCCTTTGTGGCAAGGGTTTCTCGACGAGATACAGGCGGGATGGATGTTCCCGGGCTATGGGGAGCCTGTCGCAACAGCCTACGATTTCTTCTCGATCCTAGCCGGTGGGGTTGTGCAGGGACCGGGGACAATCACGGCTGACACGGGGCCGGTCGATCGCATGAACCAGATCCTTACTCTGAGCGGATTTTCTTCGCTCTCGGTTGATGGATCTCTTTCTTCGTTCTCTATTCCTGCAGTCGATGTTGTTGACTCTGAGTTCGGGATATTGCAGAACCTCCTCGAAGTGGCCGCCGCCGATCTTGGCGTGTTGTTCGTGTCTGCCGACGGAGTGCTCTCGTATCACACACCTCGGAAGCGTTTCGACGCCGTGAGTGACTACACGCCGCGGTACGTGTTCGGGAACCTCGGCGGCACAGACCTGATAACTGACGAAAACCAGCACGTGTTTTCGGCCGCCACCATCACGAACGCTTGGACAATCACCCCGTCCGGGGGATCCCCTCAGTCCGCATCGGACGCGTCCTCCATCGACTCCTACGGGCGACTACCTCAAACGCGAGGGAGCGTTACTACGGACGCCATTACCTGCCTGTCTCAAGCCCACTATCTCCTCGGGCGCACCAAGACACCCGGCTCATACATCGATCGCCTCACGTTCCGACCTTCGTCCGTCGCGGACGGCACATTGCGCGATGACATGTTCGCCGCCTCGCTCACCCTCGAGATCGGCGACCTGATCCGGCACAGTGTGAAGCCTCCGGGAGCCTCTTACACCGTCACGAAGGACTATTGGGTCGAGGGAATCGAGCATAACGTCTCGGACTCGGACTGGCTTACGACGCTGTCCGTTTCCCCGATCGACCCGACGATGACGAACGGTCTCGGTTACTGGATTCTCGGCGACGCCACCTACGGTCTTCTCGGCCAATCGACGTATCTCGCCCTGTGACTCGTGCTCCGTCCCGACCACCGTCTACTGTACGTTCGATGAGGGACGCTAGGCACATGATTGGCGGCCGGCCGCACGCGGACGCCGACTCGGTTCGGGCCGCGTGGGACGCGCACGCGGCCCGCTCCGTCCAGCTCTTCGGGGGATTCCCGAACCGACCGGTCGCCGAAGGGCTCGACGACCGCCGCAAAGACGTCTCTGCGGCCGCGTACGTGTCGGATGGGCGCTGGGTCGCCGACTGTCCCGTGTGCGCCGGAGGAGTCGCCGTGTGGCCGCACGGGATGCGCGACGCCTGCTGCTTCGACTGCGGCACCCTCGTCTCGGTGTCGTGCCCACCGGCGAGCGTGGTCGGGGCCGCCGTTGCCGTGCTCCGGCATCGTCCCACGACGAATCAGCACTGGGTCCCCGGCGTCGAGTCGGTCGACGACCTCAAGGCAGAGAACCTGTCGCGCGGCTACCTGTTCGTCGAGGCCGTCTGATGGCATGGACAGCGCCCCGTACCTGGGTCACCAGTGAGTTGGTAACGAGCTCGCTACTGAACACGCATTTGCGTGACAACCTGCTGGCGTTGGGCGGTGTCGTGATCGACGATCACACCGTGTCCGGAGCGGTGTTGGCGTCGTATGACACGAACGCCCGGTTGGGCGGCAGCATTACGAGCTTGTTTAAGCATTTGCGGTTGGTTTGCAGCTTGCGCAGCGACACAGCCGCGTTCGCGGTTGGGATCAAAGCGAACTTCAACAACGACACCGGTGCGAACTACGACTCGATCAAGAGCCTGATGGCGCTCACGTATTCGGGTGCGGTGACTACTGCAGGCACGTTCGCTGACGTGGGGTTCACGTTGGGCGCGTCGGCAAGAGCGAGCCGGTTCCAACCTTTCATCCTTGACATTCCCGATTACAACGGGGCGAACCTGAAGGGATGGGCCGGCCGTGGCTCCTTCCATGACGACGGCAACGCCGGCCACTTCGTGAGCTCGGGGTCGCAACGGGCCAGCACCGCGGCGCTCACCCGTGTCGCGTTGAGTTTGGCCGCAGGCAGCTTCGCGGTCGGCTGCCGCTTCACCCTGATCGGCATTTGAAAGACGCAAGGGGGGGGGAGACCAATGTTTCGGTGGCTAGCAGCGTCCACGATCACCGCGGCCGACGCGACCATCACCGCGCTCGTCGCCGTCACGTCCGCGTCCGACATCATCACCGCAGGGTCGATCGCATTGGGGATCCTCGTCGCGGCCGGCACCGTGATCGGCGTTGTGTTCGGCGTCAAGTACCGCGAAACCGCAAAGGTGAACCATAAGAACGCTGAGGCGTGGGAATCCACCGCTCGTAGGCTCGGCGACGAGCTCGACCGCGCGAGGGTCGAGAGCGGCGAGCTTTCGCAGAAGGTCGCGAAGCTCGAACTTCGTCCCGACCTGACCCTCCTCCTCGAAGCGATCCGCGACAACGGCTCAGAGGTCGCGAAGATCCTTGTCGATCACAATGAACAGGCCGAGGAAAGAACCTCCCGGTTGATATCCGCTATCGAAAGGACACAGGCATGAGTCCCGCTCGTCTCTGGAACCGGGTCCCGCTCGCGCGTCGCCGCACTCTCGAATCGGCGGCCCGGCACTTCGCGACCGCGTTCGCAGCCGTCTTCGTCGCCGGCATCCTCGGCGTCTGGGAGATCCCGGACTGGGAAACGAAGAGAGCGGCCGCCTGCGCCCTGATCGTGGCCGCGATCGCCGCCGGAGCCCGAGCGGCCGCACCCGACCTTCGCAGGCTCCTCTGGGGCCCACCCGCATCCTGACCCGGGTCGCGCATCCCCCGGCGCCCGGCGCTTCGGTCGGGGCCGAAGCCGGCGGCGCTCCAACGGGAGACACGGGTTAGGAACGGGGGCGCCCTGTTTCCCTCCTTTCGGGGCGCCCCTGCAAACTTCCCCCGAACGGGGGATCTCTTCGTAGGCGATCACCTCTTGGTTCGCGTGGCGATCGAGAAGCGCAGATGACCGGAAGACGAACGTCGGGCGGCCGCCGTCGTCCGGCCAAAGTCTCTTCTACTTGACTTCCTGTCGACTTCTAGTAGTGTGAGGGTCGCTGAACGTCAACGGAAAGGGAGCAGGGCATCATGAGCACGTTTTCCGAGCAGGTCGAATACCAGGATCTCCTCTTGAGCGCCCGCCGCGCCGGAGTGCCGACATCGCTGGATGATCCGGAGTCGCCACGCACCGTCGGCGAGCTTCGTGCCGCGGTCGCCGCCGCCGAACTGTCGGACGCCGCACGCGTGATCGGCGTTGACCCGGACGGGCTGACGCTCTCCGAGATCCGCGCAGCGGTCGCCGACAAGGTATCGGCGCTTCCGGAATGGGTGCCGACCGACTGGCAGGCCGAGTTCGTGTCCCACTGGGACGCGCAATGAGGCTCCCGCCCGCGTGGCTTCTGGTCGTCCTGACCGCCGTCGCGCTCGTCGTCCTCGTCTTCGTCGCCGTGATTCTCCCTGACCTGCACGGGTACGGGCCGCACCGATGACCGCGGCGGCCGCGATGATCCGCGACTCGCGCGTCGGCCGGGCGTTGTCTCAGGCCGCCGCCGCCGAGATCGTCGGCGTCACCGTCCGCTCGTGGTCGGCATGGGAGACCGGGGCCGCCCGCCCGACCCTGGCGCACGTAAGGGCGATCGCCGATGCTTTCCACATTGACGCGGCCGCGCTCGCCTCGGCCGTCCACCCACCATCCGAAAGGACGCCGGAATGAACCACGAAGGATCGGTGCTCGTCCTCTACGGCTTCACCGTCGACGCGTTGGCCGTCGCGCTCGCGTGGATCGTGTCATGAACCACCGCGGCATCGGATTCGGGGAGTTCGTCGGCGGGCCGGACTGCGGCACCCGCATCCCGCTCGACCGCGCTGTCCCCACCATCACCCACGGCAAGGGCCAGCTAAGGCACAGGTACCGCAGAGAGACGATGCCGAAGCACGTCTTCGGCCACATCGTCTACGCCTACGTCATCGAACGAAGGGAGCCCACCGCATGAGACGCCGGAGCCTCGCACGGGTCGCCGCCGCGGCCGCCGTCCTCGCAACTGGAGCCATCGTAGGACGCTCGGACGCAGCCGTCGAGCACACGCCGCCCCCCGCGTACAAGGCCCTTATCTGCCGGGCGTTCGGGGCAGCGTGCTCCCACTGGATCCGGATTGCGGACTGCGAAACCGGGCACACGTGGAACGCCCGGTCGCGCGGCAAGGCCGGGGAGATCGGGCTCTTCCAGATCCACCCCGTCCACTGGTACCACACGATCCGGTCGAGGCACGCCGGCTCCGTCTACGTGAGCCCCGGCCGGCTGACCGACCCCGCTTTCAACGTTCGGGTGGCGTACGTCCTCTCGGACGGCGGCCGGAACGACCGTCCATGGACATGCCGGTACGCGGCGAACCGGTGATCTCGGACGACGACTGACCCAGCAGCCTAAGCCTTGCCCCGCGGGCGCCGGGTCATCTCTCCTGACCCGGCGCCCCTCCCCCGACCTGAACCAACCCCGCTGAACGAGAAGGACGCTGACGTGACCGTGAGACGATTATGGGGCGTGACATCGCTCCTCGACCAGGGACTCCCGAAACCCGCCCTCGTGTACTGGGCAGCGCAGGTCACGGCCGCCCGGGCGCTAGACCGCCGAGCCACCATGAATGCGATGCGAGAGGAGGGCGCCAGCCGCGCCGAGTTCCTCAAGTTCCTAACGGACGCGCGGTTTGAGAAGAGCGGGGCCGCGAAAGAACGAGGATCCGCGCTGCACGCGGCCGCCGAGGCTATGGCGCTCGGGCACGACGCCGACGTCGCCCCGGAGATCCAGCCGTACGCCGAGCAGTACGCACGGTTCCTCGCCGAGCACCGGCCGCGGTTCCTGATGGCGGAAGCGCCCGTGTACAACGCCACCCTCGGATACGCCGGCACTCTGGACGCGATCGTCGAGTTGCCGGCGCTCCCGGATCTCGGCCCGATGATCCTCGACGCGAAAACGTCGGACAAGCCGGCGGACGCGAAGAGCACCCCGCCCTACCCGGACATCGCGATCCAACTCGCCCTATACAAGCGAGCGGATCTCGTCGGGTTGGCGCCGGCGACGCACCGCAAGCAGGACGGGAGCCGCTATTACGCGTTCGATCCGGAACTCGAGTACGCACCGATGCCCGAGACGGCTGATGTCGCGCTCGCGCTCGCCGTGTTCCCCGACCGATACACGCTCACCCCTGTCCGCGTCGACGAGGAGGTCTGGCAGGCAGCGCTCGCCGTCCGGGACGTCGCACACTGGACGACGAACGTCGCGCAACGCGTGTTCGGCCCGCCGTTCGACCCGCCGTCGGCGGCCGGGATCCGCGTCGCCCCTGCCGCAGCGTCACCGAAAGTTGCCAGGCCCCTCGATGAGCTGGAAGAGCAGTCGCTATCGACCGAAAGGACGTCTGATGGAAACGCTTCACATCACTAGGAACGAGATCGACGAGCAGGGCCGCTACATCGGCGAGTTCCTCGTCGGATCGTGGGCCGGGAACATCGAGATCGAGGCCGGGCTAGGCTACGTCCGGTTCGCTGGGCGAGTGTCGGCCGCAGGCTGCATCATTGCCAAGGCCGGGTCGGGCATCAAGGCCGGGTACATCGAGGCCGGGTTGGGCATCAAGGCCGGTGGGGGCATCGAGGCCGAGTGGAGCATCGAGGCCGGGTTCGGCATCGAGGCCGGGTTGGGC
>Ga0194132_10004852_pt1 | contig 22490 bp, 16 predicted proteins | sample TA2KigOf80mmetaG_FD_148612 | JGI IMG/M metagenome (GOLD analysis project Ga0194132, IMG submission 148612) | Freshwater microbial communities from Lake Tanganyika, Tanzania - TA2015054 Kigoma Offshore 80m | ecosystem: Environmental > Aquatic > Freshwater > Lake | place: Tanzania: Lake... | reverse complement strand
CACCAGGACATTGACTCCATTCTCTATGGCGGCCGCTGACGTGATGATGGACAGCGCGGGTTTTCTCGCCCTCTGGGATGGGGCCGACGAGCACCAGGCGGCAGCCCTCAGCCTGCACGCCGAGTTGCTCCGCAAGCGCCGCCGCTTCCTGACCACGGAATACGTGGTGGACGAAACCGTAACTCTGTTGCTGGTCCGGCACAGTCACGAAGCCGCGGTGGACTTCCTCGACACCATCGAACGCAGCGAGGCGCTCCGGTTGGAATGGATCGGGCCGGACCGCTTCCACGCAGCGGGAAAGTTGTTTCGCAAACACAAAGACAAGGAGTGGTCCTTCACCGACTGCGTCAGTTTCGCCACCATGCACGAACTCCAGATCCGCGACGCCTTCACCACGAATCGCCATTTCAAACAGGCCGGCTTTGTACCTCTCCTTAAAGCCTGACCAAATTCGACATTCCTCATTCGGCTTTCGTCATTTTCCCAATGCCCCTCTTTGAACGTCCCCCCCCTCGAAACCCTCGCGCACGCCAAGGACCGCTGGACGCCCATCCGTTCTCCCCACCCGCGTGGGGATGGTCCGGCGATTCTTCGACGCGTGTCTGCCGGCCTCGGGTTCTCCCCACCCGCGTGGGGCATCGCCGATTGTAACATTGCTGCGGCTGATTCGCCAAAGCGGAACACAGCCGCGCTCCGGCACCCGTGTATCCCGATGTTGTTGGTAGGGCGGGCCTGTCCCAGCCCGCCGCCCACGGGATGCAAAACATCATGCTCCGGCGGCGCGCCGGGACGGACGCGCCCTACCTGCATCCCCGGCAACTTCGGGATGCACCGTTCCGGCACGAGCCAATACTACCGACAACTTGGAGAAGCACCGCTGACCCAAACATACGCCGTTCCAGAATGGGTTGCCTCCCCCTCACTCCTCTCCGAAGCGCAGCCAGCCGAATCTGTGAGGGGTGTGCGCCGTCCTCGTCGCGGTCGGGCTCCAGGCGAGGAACGTTCTTGTCGCGGCTTGATGCCGGTAAAGGTTCAGACGCCACCGATCCCCCGCCCGCGGCGGTTTCGAAGACAATGCGGCGAGCGGAATCCTCATCTCGCAGGTCCATACCCCGCCTCGCCGATCCACCCGCGTGGCGGCCTCGAATCCACTGCTCCACTCGAAATCCTTCCGGTCGGGAGTCAGGGTCAAGTCCAGCTTCTCCCCGGTCGGGGCCACCTCGAACTCGGTGTAAACCTCCGGACGCGCCGGATCGGACGCGATGAAAGCTTCCACCACATCCCGATCCCACAATCCAAGGCGTTCCCCCTTCATCTCCGGCGGCGTAAACACCGTCATCCGATCAAACGGAGCCCGGTATCCCAAGTAGAGAAAATGATCGGACCACAGAACTCGAACCGTGGTGCGGTACTCGGGTCGCCGGATGCCTTCCCGCAAGGTGGAATCCACCAACACCTCCTCCGCCCCTCGCCAACTCCCATGGCGTAAGGCCCCATCCAGGGCAAAGTCCCGCCCGATCCGCTTGGCGGTCATCGCGGGGAGGGGCATGGACCGAATCAAGATCCTCCGCGCATTGTCATAATAAATTTTACGCAACACCTCGGCCGACAATCCGATGGAGCGAATCGTCCAGTCGCCTTGAATCGGCGTCATATGGGGCCAGTCCCGATCACGAGTCTCCAGCCAGCGCCGGTACTTCAAGAAGAACACCAGGGCGTCCTCGTCTCCGGGCGGAGGTTCGTCTCCGCTGGAGCCGAGGATCAACCGGTCATGCACTTGAAAGTCGGTGGCGAAGACGATCCGATCCTGATGCCGGTGAAAGAGCTGGCGCAGGCGCTCCGGATCGTGACGCCCCAGTTCGGGGACACGCGCGGCAAGATCCGCCATCATGTTCGGATACCGATCCAACGACGCCTCGACCCAGTCCAGATCCTCAGCGTTGTTGGCGAAATGGACGCAGACGAACGTGGTCTGAGGGTGCCGGGCGATCACGCGATTGAGGGCGGCGAGAAGTTCCTCGCGCGGGGGATACTTGGCCGGATCGCCGAACCACCACGGTTTATGATCGCGCAGTTCCTTCCAACGCTCGTTGCGCTCGTCGTAGGGGAGCCAGAAGGCGCGCGGATCGGCCACGTGAATGCTGACGGGCAATCCCAACTCACCGCATCGCCGCCAAACTCCGTCGAGCTTCGGATCGTCCACGGTGATGAGTTTGCCGGCGCCATCCCTGAGATAGAGGCCCAGGCGTTTGAATTCCTTGAGACCGGCGGCGCCAAGCCGGTGAGCGGTCTCGACCTGCTGAATCGCACGCCCCGGCCACTCGGGCGAGTCCCAGTTTGAATAATCGAGATTGAAATAAAGGAGAAAACGGTCCGGTGCGGTCTTCTGAGCCAGCTGCCAGTTCCGCTCAAACGGGGAAGGTTGATCTCCGGAGCGAGTCACGACGCCTCCGCTCAGATTGACGGCAAGACGAATGTTCGCTGCGTCCATGATGCGGAGTGCCCGGTCGAGGTGATGAGGCGTGGACGCAATGTGCTGGTGAAGATCGATGATCGCGGGAGGCGGACCGAGTCGTTTCCGCCAGGATTCGGCCATCACGCGGGCGGCGGGCAAGACCGCCATCAAGGACGCCAGACAAACGAGCCGCAAACCGAACCCGGCAAATCGAAACCGCTGCTCAGGCAACCACGGCAGAATGATTCCTGGGACCGGAAACAAGCCTTCGGAGCGAAAGTTGTGGGTCATAAGCTTAGAAACGATTGGACGTGAATGTTCGGCCGGGAGCATCGCCTACCGCCTGGAACGCGCAACAGCTCAAAATCGATGACGGCTTGATTGACAATCCACCCACAAACGGCCGGATCCATCGCGGCGGCGCTTCCGGAACGCGGCTGTGTCCGAAGGATCAGCCGCAGCAACGTTGCCGGGCGAGAGCTCGTCGATCATTCCTCCCGCGTCGCCCCGCGATCCGCGGAGGCGACCTCTACCCCGCCGCTTGCAGGAAAAAGCCTCGCTGTTTTTCACTGACGGGCATTTGCAACCGGTCCATCACTTTCAACATGTCTTCCCAGACTTTGCGCTTCTCGCTCAGGGCTTGGTTGCGGAGAAGGTAGGCCGGATGGTAGGTCGGCATGACCGGGGTTGAATGGAACGACTGCCACTGTCCCCGCAAGCGGGTAATACCAAGCGTTTTGCCCAGCAATCCTTCGACGGCGGTGGCCCCCAGCGCCACGATGACCTTGGGCTGAATGATGTCGATCTGTTCCAGGAGGTGAGGCATGCAGGTTTGCATTTCCTCCATGGTAGGCTTGCGGTTTCCGGCGGTTTGGCCCGGAGTGTCGGGACGGCACTTCAAGATGTTAGCGATGAACACATCCTGACGGGAAAGGCCCATCGCCTGAATGATCTTGGTCAGCAACTGGCCGGCTCTGCCCACGAACGGTTCCCCCTGCTCGTCTTCGTCGGCACCGGGCGCCTCGCCGACAAAGAGGAGCGGGCTATGAACATTGCCCACTCCGAAGACGACGGACTTGCGCGAGGACGCAAGATGCGGGCATTTCATGCAACCCAGGACCCGCTCTCGCAACGAGGCCATGGCGGCCTCCTTTTCGGCCGCAGAGCGCGAGAGTGGGGGAGTCGGGAGAGCGGTTGTTTTATCGGATTCAGCTTGGGAGGGCATGGCAAGGGGTGGAGTCGAGGATGGCGCGGGTGGATCGCTTGGGCGAGAGACCGGGCGGACCGGAGCGACGGATACCTCCACTCGATTGGGGGCGGGCCTGAACGGTTTTGTTTCCGGGATGGCGCGTGAGGTGGATGTCAGCGGGCGGGAGAGTTCCTCCAAGGCCATCCGGGCGATGGGGGTCAGGGGGAGTCCCACCAGACCGTCCGCTTTTTGCTGACGCAGATGGTCGATCAAAGAATCGATGAGATTCCGAAACTGGGCGTGGGGTTCAGGGGCGGAAGATTCCACGTTTAGAGGGTCTCGGGCCACAGGGCTGGATCTTTCAAGAGGGTTTCCCGCAGCAGGCGGATGGGCGGTGAACCGGCGGCCAGAACAGCGTTGTGAAACTTGAGCAGGCTGAACTCCTTGCCTTCCTGTTGTTCGTAATCGCGCCTGAGCTTGAGCAATTGCAGCTTGCCAAGCGTGTAATAGAGGTAACCCGGATCGAACGTGCCGCGAATCGCCTCCTGGCGGGCGGGTTTGGGTTCGTAGAAGGCTTGCGTTTCAAAAAAGCGCGCGGCTTCGTCCAGAGAGAAAGTCCCGCAATGCATCTCGATGGAAACGCAGAGGCGGCAGAGCCGAAGGAGCGCTTCACCCGATTGCGCGAGGCGGTAACTCAAGGCTCTCCTTTCACTCTCGCGATCTTTCTTCTTGGGATCCTGTCCAAAACCCTCGTCGATGACCATCTGTTCGGCATAGTGAGCCCACCCCTCGGCGAAAGGATAGCTCACGTAAACCTTGCGCAGGCGGGTCATCGGCGTGGCATTGACCCACAGGAACTGCGTGTAGTGGCCGGGATAAGCCTCGTGAATGGAAACGACGTCCGTCGTGTAGCGGTTGAACGCGGTGAGCCATTCCGCTTGTTGCGCAGGCGTCCACTCGGGCTCGACAGGCGTGATGTAGTAGTAGGCTTCGGATCCTTTGGATTCGAAAGGACCCGGCGTGTCCATGGAGGCGAAACTGGTGGCGCGCGCGTAGCGTGGCGTTTCCGCCACTTGGACGCGGAATTCCGAAGGGATGGTGGCGAGCTGCCTCTCGATGACGAAGCTCCGAATGGCCTCCAGATTCTTGTGAGTTTCCTCGATCAACATGTCCGCCGTCGGATGATTCGTCTGAATCGTTTGATAGACCTTGATCGGTGGCGTCGTGGGATCGAGCTTGCGGGCGGTGTCGGCAAAAACGCGTTGTTCCGCCGCCAAAGCTTGGCGTCCCATTTCCAAAATCCTCTCGGGTGGAAGATCAATGAGGTCCGCCTGCAACATGCGCACGAAGCGGGCGCGCCCCAGGGCAAAGTGCTGGTGCGCCTTGGGCAAACGGGTCGCCTCGAGCCAGTCCGCATATCGATTGAATTCGGCGAGAGCGAGCCGGGCGGTCTCGCGCAACCGGGTTTTCAGCTTGGGGTCGCGCAAACCTTCCGTGGCGAGAGGCAGATCGCGCGCGATGAACTCCGCGCCGCCCCGGGCATTCTGAATGGCCGTTTCAACGTGGGGCTTGGGCAGTGACTCCTCGAGATGGGCACGGGCCGACCGGAACACGTCCGGGGCTTGCTCGAGCACAAGCGTCAGGGCGTGCACGCGTTGCTCGAGAGGCGCGTAATTTCGCTTGAGGTAAACATTGAGGTCGAGCGCGGCGGCGTAGGCCATCGGGTTGGACGGCGATCCTTCAAAACCGCCATCGAGGCGCAGCAAGTCCAGTCGAATCATCGAAAGGGCCATTTCCACCTCATGGCGCGCCGCAACGGTCTTGAGCGCGGGAAGCAACGCCTCGAACCGGCGCTGTTCCTGCTCAAGCGCCCGCTTCTCGGCGCGGATTCCCGCCGGACTCCAATCGGAGATTTTCCCATCGAACTGGTGCAGGCCGAGGGAGACGGCAAAACCGGGCCGGGCGGCGAGATAGCGATCGAGAAACGATTCGACCGCCGGATGGCCGGGAGGCGTTGCCGCCGAGGGGAGGACATGGGGGGCAGCGGCAGGCTCGTCCGATCTGGTTTTCTTCTCGCTCGAATTCATGCAACCGGACAAGAGCAAGCACAGGAGAAGCCAGCATCCACTTGGGATGCGGGTGGATCGGTCTCGCCGGAAGAACACGCGCCCTCGCAGCACATGTTGAAGCAAGGATACCGAGGGGCGAACCCCAGTGCAGTGCATCCGCCAGGGAGAGGTGGCTGTTGTCGCCTGACGACAACCCGGCACGCGCTCAGGAGGCGGGCTCCCCTGAATTCGACGCCTCGGCGAAGCAGCTCCGCGGCTCGTCCCGCCGTGAAGAGTTCCTTCTCCATCCCCTGGCGGAGGCACCGGTCCTGTGGCCATGTTGCGCGATGACATCGAGAACGCAGGAGGGTCTGGGAATTTCGGCGTCATGGGTCGGCGGACGTGCCAAGCACCTTGTCCGACGCCACGCGTCAAAACAAGAGCCGAACGCGGTAAAACACCGGCCCTTCCGGCACGAAGGTGTCCCTCCACTCGTTGATCGGCTCCGTAGCCGGCAGGATGCCGGAAACTGGCGCGAAATCGACGGCGCCGTTCACTGCTCTCTCCACGATGTATCTTCGCCCCAGCGCGGATTTCCAGCGGATGAGGAGCGCACCGGATTCCTCGCTCACGGGAGTCATTTCAAAGCGGGACGCCCCCGACAACGGGTCCGTGCCCGCCGCGAGCTCGGCGGAGTTGCTCAGGCCGTCACGATCCGTGTCCGTCGCTTGAGCGGATACTGTCAATCCACCAAAGGTCGCCAGTTCCCAAGCGTCGGAGGTTCCATCCTTGTCCGCATCCGCAAAAGGCTGGAAAACAAGCGTCAAGAAGCGGCTGCGATCGGATTGAGAAGAGATGAGGAGCTGGTAATCGGCTTTGGATTCGAGCGGACTGGGCATTTCCACCACGAGCTCCCATTTCCGGCCTGGGTCCAGGACGGGCGCGGTCCATGTCTTCACCGCGCCCGCAGACAAGGTGGCCTGCACGACCCCTTCTTGCGAGATGCGGAGACTCATGGAGGAGTCGGAGAGGAGGCCGAATTGGATTTGATCGGGAAAACTGCCTTCGAGCAGAAGCGAGAGCGGGACGAGGAGGGGCTGCCCGGGGGCCACGGGCAAGGAAATCGGCACGCTCAACGTCCGTTCCATGGGCAAGAAAAGGTTCCGTTCCCCCAGAGGAATGGAAACCGAGGCGTCAAAAGAAGCACGGTCATGGAGGAAAACCTGACTGACTTGAGAGAAGCCCTCGCCCAAAACGGCGGGAGATTCGGAGCGAAAGACGACAAAACGCCCGGTGGAATTGAATCGTGCTCCCACGCTCGCGCCGTGAAGCCTGTGTCCTGTCACGGGAACCGAAATCGGTTCCACCACCCCCTTGGTGCGGTCGTAGACAAAGGCATCCACGAACAGGTTGGTGTCTCCACGCAAAACCCCGGGGACCCGGGTGTTCAGTGCGATGAACCGTCCGTCAGGACTCAAAGCCGAACCTTGGAAGCCCGGATCCCCGTTGAACCCTGGGATCAGGGGAGACACGGCTTCACTCCGCCCTGTTTCACGATGAAAAAGGTAAAGGCTGGAGGCGGCCGATGGACCGTCCAGATCTTTCGCGCTGGAACTGAAGAGCACGAGACTGCCATCGGCAGAAAGGGAGAGGATCGCGCTGGCGCCTGCGGCGCTGCCCCCACCCGCCCGGCGGCTGATCAAGCGCACGACCCCACTTTGCGTGTCGACCAGAAACGCGTCAGACTCATTGTTTTCATCATTGGGAACGAGGTCACTGGCTCGAGAGTCGAAAACCACCCAGCGCCCGTCGTGGGAAATCTCGGGATTCGTGCTTTCCCCCGCGCCGGTTCGCTGGCCAGGGGTCAGGCTGAGGCAGCGTGTGGAACTTGTGTTCAAATCGTGCAGGAAGACATCCCAAGCATCGTTGAAATCCCCGGCAGCGAGATCCGGAGCCATGGATTGAAACACCACAAAACGTCCATCACCACTCAGGGCGGGATTTTCGCTGCCTCGCGTGGCTTCCTGCCCGGCGCTGCCAACACTCACTCGTCGCACCCGCCGGGTGGCCATGTCTTTGACGAACACGTCAACCACCTCGTTGCGATCGCCGGTCACCAGGTTATCGGCCCGTGAACTGAAGGCCACCGCCAACCCGTTGGAAGAGATGGATGGCGTGTCGCTCGGTCCATTCCCGATCGCACCCGCCTGAGTGGCGCTGACCAATTCGATTCGGCCGGAGGTGTGGTTGTGGAGAAAAACATCCGAGTAAAAATTCTCGTCTCCGTCAACCAGGGTGGCCGCCTCGGATTGAAAGACCACGCGCGACCCGTCGCCATTGAGCATGGCACCTCTGCTTTCCAGTTCGCCAGGCGTGCCATCCGACGCGGAGCTGATGAGGGCGAACCCGGGAGGAGAAACGGAAGGGGTCACCACCAGGCGCACCGCGTCCCTCGTTCGTCCAGACCCATCGAGAACGTCCAGATCCATCAAAGCCGTGACAGAGTCCACGCCGAATGCAGGCGTCATCTGGAGCGACACGGTCAAGGACTCGCCGGGTCCCAACCGAGGGGTCATCCATCCCGCGCCCAAAGGCAAGGAAGTCGTGGAGGTGCCGTGCTGGCCGATGACCGTCCAACCCGGCGGCAGCCCATGGCTTCGCAAGGTGAATGATTCGGCACTCGTGCCCAGGTTGGACAACCTCGCCCTGAAGCGCATGGCCCCAGGGACCTGAGGACGTGCTTCAGCTCTCTGCACCACACCAGGGTGGACCACCCCGCCCCCGTCCTCGGCCCCGCCGGGATCAAGTGCAATGGAGAGATCCGGCAACGAACCACCGCGATCGATGAGAAAAACATCGCTGGCGGCATTCCCATCGCCCGGCACGAGGTTGAACCCGCGGCTTTGGAAAGCGAACCAACGTCCGTCATGGCTCAACGAGGGAAACAGGGAGCTCTCTCCGCCAGGATTCCCAATCGGATTGAAGCTGATCGGCCCCAACGATTCCGTCAGCACGTCGTAAAGATAGAGCTGTGAAAAAATGGAACTGGAACGTTTCTCCAAATCCCGGGCATCGGAGGCAAACGCCACCACGCGGCCATCTCCACTGATCGCGGGCAGAAACGCACTCGACGCGGAAGCCCGGCCCGAAAGATTCTTCGAAACCAGCGTCGTCGTGCGTAGAACCCGGTCCCGAAGCATCACCTGATCCTCCCCCAGAGCCGACCCGGTCAGATTCGCGGCATTCGAGATAAACGCCACCCGACGCCCGTCCCCACTCACGACCGGATACGAACTGTTCCCGTTGCCCCCCGCGCCCGTGGACGAAACGCTGATTCGTTCCAAGCTGTCCTCGACCCGGTCGTGCACATAGACATCCTCGCGATTGTTGCGATCATCTCCAAGGAGCTGCCCATCCGAAGAGAAGGCGACGTATCGTCCGTCGGCGCTGATGGACGGCGCAAAATTTTCGCCGTCGAAAGCGGTCCCGAGTTTGCTGGCGCTGACACGACGCAGATTCTCCCGGCCCAGCCGGTCATAGAGGAAAATGTCGAACTCAAAGCCGGCGTCGTCAGCCGTCAGGTTGTCCGCGGCAGACATGTAGGCCACCCACCGTCCGTCCGCGCTCACGACGGGAAGCCCGCTCGGACCGTTGGCCATGGAACCGGGGCTGCTGCGGCTGATCAACGTGAGTGTTCCCGCCTCCCGGTCGAACAGGAACACGTCGGACATGGTCCGGTTCCCGTCATCGGCCACGAGGTTCGACGCTTCGGATTCGAAGACCACGAAGCGGCCATCGCGGCTGACGGAGGGATAGCTGCTGTCGCGATTGCCCGGAACACCCGCCGCGCTTGCAGAGACCAACGTCATGGTGTTCCGCTCAAGATCCAACAAATAAACCTGTTCTCGTCCATTCCCTCCGATCGCAACCAGGTTGGTGGCCAGCGAACTGAAGGCCACCCAACGACCGTCCGCACTCAAGGAGGGAGTGTAACTGGAGTCCGAACCGAATGCTCCGCCCTGGGTTCGGCTGGCCAAGACGATCGCCGGGCCTTCGGGGCGAGAGCCAGAAGGTTTCGGAGCGGGCTTCACCGAAGGCTGCTGGGGAATCGGTGCCGCGCCGGAGACCCGTTCCATCGCGCGCGCCAGGTTCAGCCGTCCTCCCGATACGACCCGGGTCTCCCAGGCGGGCAATCGATCGACGGAATCCATCAAGACCGATTTGAGCTGATCCCGGGTGAGGTCGGGCCGTTTCGCCAAAAGCAGTGCCGCGGCCCCGGCCACGTGAGGCGAAGCCATCGAGGTGCCCTGGAAGGAGGCGTACCAAGGGCCGCCTTTGAGCGTGCTCAGAATGGATACGCCCGGCGCAGCCAGATGCACGGTCTCGCGCCCGTAGTTCGTAAAGGAAGCGGGTTCGTCAGCCTCGTCGGACGCGGCCACTGAAATCACGCCCGGCGCGTCGAACGTGGCGGGAAAGCCGGGGAAATGATCGCTGTCCAAACCCGAATTGCCCGCCGCGCAAACGAGGAGGATGCCGGCGGCAGACGCGATGCGAAAGGCCTCGCGAATCGCGGCGCTGGGGAAATCATTGCCCCAGCTATTGTTGAGGACGCGCAGATTCACGCCGCGCTGCTTCATAGCCACGGCGTAATCGAAGGCTTCCATGATGTCCGCCGTTTCCCCGAATTGGTCGGCCCGACCGATGCGCAACGCCATCAAACTGACGCTCCAATTGAGGCCCGTCACACCCGTCGCGTTGTTGCCGACGGCGCCGATGGTGCCCGCCACATGCGTGCCATGGCCATCGTCGTCTCGTGGATCGCCATCATTCTCGATCACATCGATGCCATGCACGTCATCGGCGTAGCCGTTGCCGTCGTCATCCAGGGAGTTGCCCGGGATTTCGCCGGGATTTCGCCACAGGTTGAAGTTGAGATCGGGATGGGTGTAGTCGATGCCCGTATCCACCACGCCCACCACGACGGAAGCATCGCCGGTGGTGCTGTTCCAGGCGGCGGGAGCGCCAATTCTGTTCAAGCCCCACAACTCGGGGTAGCGAGCGTCGTTCGGCGTCGCGAGTTTCCGGACGGGGCGGCTGACTTCCGCCCAAAGGACATCCGGATGACGACGGTAGCGCTCGACCATCGCGGCGGCGTCGGGAACCGAGATGCGCTCCCAGCCCAGGCGCGGAAAGACCTTCTTGACCACGGCTTCATCCGCGTGAGCGGGATGGCGGCCCATTCGAACCTCGGGGTCGTTTCGGAATTTGACCAGCAGGTCGGCGCCGAAGGCGGAGGGAAACCCGAGCAGCAAGGACGCCATTGAAGCGAGAGCCATTCTGCGCGGGAAAGCGCGTCGAATCAGTGCATGCATACGTTTTCGGGTCCATCGAACGAAGACGCTCGCCGCCCCGGATCCCGGAATGGATCCCGGCGCTCCTCCATCCTCCTCGGTGAGGGGTGCTGCTCCCGGGTGCTGTGAGCGGAACCGCGACGGCGTTTACACCGAATAATCGAGATAGACCGTGCGCAATCGGGAGTAGAACTCCACCGCAGAAGCACCTTGTTCCTTGAAGGTGTCCGTGCTCGATTTCTTCACCCCCCCGAAGGGCGCTTGGAGCGCGAGTCCGGTCGAAATCTGGTTGACTTTGATGACCCCGGCCTGGATGCGGTCGGCGTAGAGCATGGCCTTGCGCAAGTCGCGAGTGACGACGGATGCCGATAGTCCCGCCTCGACGCCGTTGGCGATGTCAATGGCGTGATCAAAATGATCGGCCGCGATCACAGCGACCACCGGACCGAAGATTTCCTCCTGGGCAATCCGCATGTCGGGACTCACGCGATCGACCACGGCGGGTTCCATGAACCAGCCGTGCTGAAGTTCACCCTCGACCAGCCGTTTCCCGCCCCAGGCCACACGGGCTCCGGCTCGCGCCGCCTCCGCGATGGCATCCAAATTACCTTGCAGCTCGGCCTCGCTGACGGCGGGGCCCATCTCGACGCCGGCACCCAGGCCGGGGCCGACTTTGAGCGCCTTCGCCCGCGCAACCAGCCTTTCCACGAACGGTTCCAGCACACTCTTGTCAACGATGGCCCGGCTGGTCGCCGTGCAAGCCTGGCCGGTCAAGCCAAAGCCGGCACGGGCCACCAGGTTCGCCGCCAGGTCGAGATCCGCGTCGGCCAAGACCAACGTCGGATTCTTCCCGCCCATTTCCATCTGCGCCCGGGCCATGCGCGGGGCAAGCTGGTGGTAAACGCGGGCTCCCACCGCATGCGATCCCGTGAAGGAAAGCGCCACGACCTCGGGATGCTCGGCCAGAGCGGAACCCACCTCGGAACCCCCGCCGACGATGACATTGAGGACTCCGCCGGGAAGTCCCGCCTCGTGCAGGATCTTCGCAAGCTCCAGCGAAAGCGCGGGGGCTTGGGATGCGGGCTTGAGCACCACCGCGTTGCCGCACAGCAACGCGGGAGCGAGCTTCCAGGCGGGGATGGCCACCGGAAAATTCCAAGGCGTAATAAGCCCCACCACTCCGAGCGACTGACGGGAAGTAAAAAGCAAGTTGTGAGGCAGGTCATGCGGAATGGTCTGGCCACCCAGCACGTAGCTTTGTCCGCCAAAGAATCGAAAGATATCGACCGCGCGTTGAACTTCCCCGGTGCTCTCCGCCAGCGTCTTGCCCTCCTCGCGCGTGAGGAGTTCAGCGAGCTCGGCTTTGCGGGCCTCGAGGAGCTGGGAAGCCTTGCTCAGAACGCGCCCCCGCGCCACCGGAGTCAAGGCGGACCACGCGGCGTGAGCTTTGCGGGCGGCGGCCACGGCATCGAGGACATCCTGCCTGGATCCGACCGCATAGGATGCGACGACCTCGCGGGCGTCGGCGGGGTTCCTGGTCGTCCAGGGTTGTGCGGAAACTGAGGGTCGGCCTTCTCCGCCAATCCAGTTAAGATAATGACGCATGAGGTGTGCGGACGTGTTCGAGTTCGATTTGCCGGTCCGATCTGTGCCTCCGAACGATGCCTGAACCGCGCGCCTTTGGCCATGAACAAAATGGACCGAAGCACTGTCTTAACTTTGTCATGCAAAGTATGTGCTCATGGATTTCGAGGTTTCCCTGGCGAAACGTGGTGTTGACCACCCTGAATCATTTCGAAGGATTCTTTCCCCGCGGTGGACGCTGGAGTTGGGATCCAGGCCAGCCCCACCCCCACCAGGAAATCGAAGCCTCTCCGGATGGCAATACCTCCAACCGCACCTATTCCCGCACGCTCGATTACTCATACTGGATCGAGCATTTCCATCGAAACCGGCTCCACCGAGCCGAGCCTGACTGGTCCGAACCGCTTCGCATGTCCCCGCAGAAGATCGAGGCCCTGCGCCCTTCCATCGTCCAATTCCAACTCGGCGACGGGGGAGGAGAATGCCGGTTGCTCGCCCGAGATGCGGAGCGCTTCCGCGGCCGGGCCCAAGCAGCGACCACCGTCGTGGACCTTTGGTTCCGGGAGGAAGCGGAACACGCGCGTTTGCTCTCCCACGCGGTGGCACGGCTTGGCGGAAAGCCCATCTCCACCCACTGGAGTTACGAGGCTTTTTGCCTTTGCCGCCGGAGGTTCGGAGTCCGATTCGAGCTCCAAGTGCTGACGCTCACCGAATTGGTGAGCACGGGATATTACCGCCTGCTGCAACAGCATGTCGAAGACCCACCCCTGGAAAGAATATGCGCCCTGATTCTGCGCGACGAGGCCGGGCATGTGGCGTTTCAGCGGGCGCGTTTGCAAGCCGATGGGGTCCGCACGGAAGGCGTTCGAGGCTGGATCTGGAAGACACAATTCTGGATTTGCGGCTTGGCCGCGGCGACCGTGTTGTGGTCGAGCCACGGACGTTGCCTGAAACCTTTGGGAGCCACCACGCCCCAATTCCTACTCGAAGTGATTCGCGAGATCGGGGGGTTCGTGCGTGGAGTGGGGCCGAAGCGCCGGGACCAGGCGGGTTCGTGAAACCTCGACGGGCCAGAGGCGCGAGAAACCAATCCGCCTTCACTCCGGGGTCAGTCGCTCTTGTTCCCCGGTTTCTTGCGCGATTTGAGCGCCATGGCGGCTATCAACACCGAAAGGAGGAGCGCTCCAAATCCCAGCGTGGCCGTGGAATGCTTCAGACTCAGATCGATGGCAATCGTCCCCATCACCAGGGTGAAACCATAGAGGAAAAACGCCGCCTCCCGCTGATTCCAGCCCATGCGCAGCAGCCGGTGATACACATGAGTCTTGTCCGCCGAAAACACCGGCGCCCCGCGCCAGATCCTTCCTGCCATGACCGATACGGTGTCGAAGAGCGGGAGCCCGAAGAGCAGAATGGGCACCGCGATGAGCGTGGCCGTCGCGGCCTTGAACAACGACAGAATGCTGATACACGCGAGGGCCAGCCCCAAAAACAAACTCCCCGTGTCTCCCAGGAAAATGCTCGCGGGTGAAAAATTGTAGGGGAGAAATCCCAGACAGGCTCCGGCCAGACACAAGGTCAGCAAAGCCACCATGATCTGGCCTTGCATGATGTTGATCAGCGCCAGGGCCAACGCGATGCAGAACGTGACTCCGGTGGCGAGCCCGTCGATCCCGTCGAGCAGGTTCATGGCGTTGGTGATCCCGACGATCCACAGCACGGTCACCGGCAGCGCCAGCCAACCCAGCTTCCAGGCATCCCCGAAAGGATTGCTCAACTCCGTGATTTGAAAACCGCCCAGAAACAACACCAACGAAGCCGCAATCTGAACGGTGAACTTCTTCCAGGCCCCGGCACCCTTCATGTCATCGTAAATCCCCAGCCCGAGCATCATCAATGCCGCCACCAACATGGCGAGCGTCATCTTCTCGTAATTCTGGAAGGTCAAGGAAACTTGATTGTGGATCAGGTAAAGCACCGGAAACGGCGAGCAGAATCCGGCAAAGACCGCCAACCCACCCAATCGCGGCATTGGCGAGCGATGGATCTTCCTGGCTTCCGGATGATCCACCGCCCCCACATCAAGGCGACCCGTCGGGCCAGCGGCGTCAAGAGCCAGGCCACCACCGCCGCCATGAGCAACACGGCAAAATAGGTCTTCATGACGTGTTCAGCGCGCCCGGCGCCAAACGCCGGAAAAGCTCCCAGTACCTCTGGATCATTTTTTCCTGGTCGAACTCGGATTGCGCTCGCCGTCGAGCCGCTTCGCCAAGATCGTGCCGAAATGCGGAATCCGACAGCAGCCTCTTGAGAGCCAGCCGGAGCGCTTCCGCATCGGCGGGAGGCACGGTCAAGCCCGTCACTCCGTCCTGGCTGACCCAAGGCACGCCCGTCGGCACCGAAGTATTCACCACCGGTTTGCCGCACGCCATGGCCTCGACCTGAACAAGACCGAAGGCTTCGGCGGGACTGATCGAAGGCAATACAAACACCGTGCATGCATGGAGCAAGTCCGTGAATGGCTCGTCTTCGGCCGCCCCCCAAAAAACGGCTCGATCTCCAAGCCCCAGACTGAAGGCCAGCGACTTCAGTTCAGGCTCCAGCGGACCCGCCCCCACCAGCCAGACGATCACGTCCAGCTCGCGGCAAGCTTCCAGCAAGTAACGTTGTCCCTTGTAACCCACGAGCCGCCCCGCCGTCAGCACGGCAGGCTTGCCCCCCAAGGCGCCAAGCAAGTCGGAGACGCGCGACGTGCGTCGTCCATCCCAGGCGAAACGGGCCAGATCCACGCCGTAAGGAATCACTTCAACCTTGGACCGATGGGGCTGCAACGCCTTCGAATGCTGTGCCAGGACTCTCGACGCGGTTACAATGCAGCGCGATGTTCGCAAAAGCCATCGCTGCAAGGGAGCGTAAAAAAGCCGAGCGCGCCTGCCGGACAATTTCGCTGTGATAAGAAATCACCAAGGGGGTTTTCCGCGAACCGAGGAAACACGCCGCGTCCATCAGCGGATTGGGAAAATGCCCGTGCCACACGTCGGCCGGATAACGCTTCGCCGCCCCCAGATAACCCGGGCACAGTGGGAGGGAGAGCGCCTCTCCTCGCCGGGCGCAGCGATGCACCCACACGCCGTTCCTCACCTCCTCCGCATCCTCGTTCCGGTCGTGGGAAACCACACAATCAACTCTAGCCCCCCGGCGCACGAAGCCTTCGGACCACGCCTGCACCAAAGTTTCAATGCCGCCGCGGCCCGGGGCGCAGTATTTTCCCAACTCCAGGATCTTCATGTCTCCCGTTCCTCGGCCCACTGTTCCCAGGCCCGGATCCATGGTTCCCAACTGAAACGTTCCGACACATGCTCGCGGCATCGCGCCGCGGACGGCAACCCTTCGGGATGCGTGAGGCTGCGCTCCAACTTCATGGCCAGATCTTGGACCGAACCCGGCTCGAAGAGCAATTCAGGGGACAATGGCTCCAAAATCTCGGGTGTGGCCGCCGACCGCGAGCCCAAGACCGGAGTTCCACAGGCCATCGACTCGATGGTGGCCAAGCCCAACCCTTCCAAATCCAGCGACGGCATCACCGTCACGTCCGCCGCTCCGTAAAGCTTCGGCAATACCTCCTCCTCCACTCTTCCCAAAAACCGCACCCTTTCCACGACGCCCGCGCCCTTCGCGCAACGGCGCAGCGCGGCATCGTAAGGACCCGTTCCGGCAATCCACAACTGGGCTTGGGGAACGCTTGGGACGACCAGGGCAAACGCGGAAATCAAGACCTCCAACCCCATGCGAGGATCGAGCCGCCTGACCGCCAGCACCATCCGGTCCGCCGGGCGAAGGCCCCACTCCGCGCGCAACGCTTCGCGATGGGATGGAACGTCAAAGCGTTCTAAATCCACAGAGTCGTGCAAGCGCTGCACGGGGGGAAGCGCCACGGGATGCCATTCGCTCAACTTCGATTCAAAATGACGGCTGATGACGACGATGCGTTTTGCACCCGCCAACAGCCTTCGCTCCCTCTGCTCGAATTGGCGCTCGAGCCAGCCATCCCACAGGCGCCACACCGCAGGACGGTTTCGCGCCGAGGCCGACCACGCGTATTCTCTGGCCCAAGGTCCCTGAAATACCGCGATCCAGGGCACGCCCAACCCGCGAACCGCGGGCTCAAAATAGGCATGGTGAGTTCCCACCAACACGGTCCCACCCGCGCGATCGAGCAGCTCCCGGCCAATCATCCTTGCCTGCCGATTACGTTCGAAAAAGGCGGGACGCCACCGGGAAGGCCGGGCGGGTCCCACCCGATGAATGCGCACCTTCGCCCGGATCTCGAAAGCCTCGAAGGACGCACCCGGATGATTCGTGATCACATCCATGTCATGACCCCGGCCCGCCAGCCGCCTCGACAATTCCTCGGTCACGCGCCAGGCACCACCCGGGATGTCCGGGTGATAGCCGGGACTGAAAAAGAGAAAGCGCATGCGAGAAACCGGTCGTTCCTAACGGAATGAACTTTCGAACAGGCCGGACCATTCCGAAGCCACCCGATCCACCCGGAACCTCTGGTCCACTTTCCTCGTCGCGGCCCGGACCATGCCGGATCGCCCTTCGGGAGACCCCTCGAGTTTCAGGACCGCCCTCGCATAGTCGTCCGCGTCTCCGGGGCAAACCAGAAGTCCGTCAACGCCATCCTCAAGGATCTCCGGCACGCCCCCGGCACGGGCCGCCACCACGGGAATCCCGGACGCCATGGCCTCGACGATCACGCGTCCGAAAGGTTCCGGCTTCAACGATGTATGCAACACAACATCCAACGCGCGCAGCGCCCGGCCAACATCGTTGACGAAGGGGACCACATGGAGGCGAGAGCGCAGGCCTTGACGCGAGGCGCGATCCAAAACCTCGCGCTGAAAGGCGTGCTCCTCGTTGAACACCCCCCCAATACATGCCAGATGCCAGGGGGGGACCGGTGGTCGAGGCAAGAGCGTCCCGCATACGCGAGCCCGCAGGGTCAGTGGCTCGAGGTCAGCACAAGCACCTGTTCGAGCGTGGAGATGCCCTCCCGGACCTTGTCGAGAGCGACCATCCGAAGCGTCTTCATGCCTTCGGAAATCGCCACCTTCCCGACCTCCATGGAAGAAGCCCGTTTGATGACGAGTTTGCGGATTTCATCCGAAACCTCCATCGCCTCGATGATCGCGGCACGGCCTGAGTAGCCGGAGTTCTTGCAACGGTCACACCCGCGCCCTTTGTAGAGTTGCACGCCGTCGAACATCGACTGGTCGATCTGGAGATCGTCGAACATTTTCGCCGGGTAGGTCACCGGCTCCTTGCACACGCTGCACACGCGCCGCATCAAGCGTTGCGCGCAGGAAAGAATGACCGACGAGGAAATGAGGAACGGCGCGATGCCCATGTCGTCGAGGCGCGCAATGGCGCCGGGCGCGTCGTTGCAATGCATCGTGCTCAACACCTGATGCCCCGTCAGCGCCGCTTCCACCGCGATTTCCGCGGTTTCCTCGTCCCGGATCTCCCCAATCATGATGATGTCCGGATCCTGGCGCAAAATGGACCGCAAGGCGGAGGCGAAGGTGAGGCCAATCTCCTTCTTCACCGGCACCTGGTTGATCCCGGGAATCTGAAACTCGACGGGATCCTCGACCGTGATGATGTTGTAATCGGGGTTGTTCAGCTCGTTCAGGCAGGAATAGAGAGTGGTGGTCTTGCCGGAACCGGTCGGACCCGTCACCAAAATCAGGCCGTGGGGAGTGTCCACCGCAGCCTTCATTCGTCGAAACGTCTCCTTGTCCATGCTGGCGGACAGATTGGACTTGTCGAGAACGCGGAGGACGGCCTTTTCGCCGTGCACCGTCGGCAGGAAAGAAACGCGAAGGTCGACGTCTCGCCCGCCCACCCGCATGCGCATGCGACCGTCCTGGGGAAGGCGCCGCTCCGCGATGTCAAGATTGCTCATGATCTTGATGCGCGAGGAGAGCCCGACATACATGCTCTTGGGAGGCGGCGCGTTTTCGGTGAGCGCGCCGTCCACGCGGTAGCGAAGTTTGATGGACTTTTCGAAAGGCTCTAGGTGGATGTCGCTCGCCCGATCCTTGATCGCCTGCACAATGATGGCGTTGGCGAGCTTGATCACAGGGGCTTCCTCGCTGGCCGCCGCGGCCGCGTTCTCATCCAGGCTGTCGATCTCGTCCTTGATGATCTCGGCGTCTTCCTCGGCCTCCTTCTCGGCCTCGGCCACGACTTCCTGCAGGCTGCCGCCCTTGGTTTCGAGATTGTTGAGCTTGTCGATGATCGCCTTCTGGGCGGCGATCATCGGAATGACCTCAAGCCGCGTCAGGCGCTTGATGTCATCCAGCGCCAGCACGTTCAGCGGGTCGGCCATGGCCAGAAACAGCTTGTTGTCCAGCCGGGCGACCGGGATCACTTTGTGCGTTTCGGCCGTGTCTTTCTGCACCAGGTTGGCCACTTCCATCGGGATGGAAATGCGCTGCAAATTCACCGGCGGCACGTTGAGCACGCGCCCCATGGCGACAACCATGTCCACGTCCTTCACGAATTGCTTCTCGGAAAGCAGCTTCAACAGGCGGGTACCTTCCTTCTTCTGCAGTTCGAGCAACTCTTCCACCTGCTTGGTCGAAAGAAGACCGTCCTCGACCAGGGCGTCGGCGATGCGTTCTCCAAAATTCTTGACCGGAGGCATAGGAAAGGCGGATTAGCGGAATGATTTCTTGAGCGCCTTGACCAACTCGGCGGGCGGGCTCAAATACCACACGATGCGCCCGCTCGCGGCCTGCTCCAGTTCGCGGGCGGCCTGCTTGTTGAAGGGATTCGCGGTTGCCACGAGCACGGCCTTGCTCAGGGAATCGAAAGGCAGCACGCACCAGCGGCGGCAGACATCCTTGGGATACTTTCGCGCCAGCTCCATATCCACGTCGTACTTATCGATCGGGAGATAACCGAGCCGCGTTTTCTCGCAGAGCAGCTTGCGCGACTGGTCGGCGGGAACGAGGGCCTTGGCAGCAAGCACCCCGATAAAGGGCTCCATCGGCTGGGAAGGAGACTCCGACAAATCCACACTCGGCCAGTAAATGTCGAAATCGGTCGCGCTGATCAGCTTGCTCTCGACGAAGAGCTTGTGCATGCCCTGCCGTCCGTCATCGAAATCCTGCGCCGTCGCTTTGCCGGGCCTTCCTTTGCCCCGGTCGGAGTCCTTCCCGGTATACTCGATTTCCGCCGGCATGGCGGGCGCGGAAAAGCTGTTGGCACGCTTTTCGATTTCCTGCAGCGCCCCAGGACTTCCTCGTCGTTCGGACGACGCTGCAGAATGCTTTCGTACTCGAAAATGGCGGAGGTCAACTGGCCGCTCGACACATAAGCTTTGGCGATGCGTTTGGACGCGATGACCACATCCTCCTCACGGCCCAGCTTGGAATAGGCCTCCTTGAGAATCTCCAGCGATTGATAATCGTTGGGGTCCGAGGTCGTGATGACCTCGAACATTTCGATCGAGGACAGCAACTGAGCCTCCTCATTCGGAGTCAGAGAAGATGCCATGATTCTTAAGGCGCCCGAAACTTGACCGTCGCGACCCGGCCTTCCCGCAGTGGCAAAACCCAAGGTGCGGAAAATGTAGGCGGCCTCGCGCGCCGAAATCAATACTCTTCGCCCGCTCAAACACGCCTCCGTTGCCTCCGCAAGTGTTCGGGGCGCGCCGTTCACGGCGCTTCCGCTCGCGCCAACCTGCCGCAGCGATCTCCGCCCGCTGTAGGGCCCGCCGTGGGTGGACACCTTCGCCCTGGCAGCACCCTTGCCCGTTGAAGCCGCCATGCCCCTTTGAAGACACGCCTTGAGGCGGCGTGAACGCCGCGCCCCGGAGCTGCTTCGCGCATCACCGACAAGCTGTGGATGCACTGACACGCCTGCGCCCCGAGCCCGGGCGGCCGGCCGGCAGCCCACGGGAAAGCACACGACTCGGAGCCAGGTAAGAATCGTCCAGGAAGGAATCGGACGGACAAAAAGGGGCAAATCCTCTCGGCTCAATCCGGAAATGCAAAGTTGGTGCCAGAGGAGGGAATCGAACCCCCGACCAAGGGCTTATGAGTCCCCTGCTCTACCGCTGAGCTACCCTGGCCACCGCAACTTCCGAATCATCCCGGCGGACCCGAACGCGTGTCAAACGGAATTCAACCATACACCGGCTGGGAGGCAAACGTGTCGTAGACGAGGCGGTCGAGGTGATGATTCACGCGCCACGTGGCAAACACGACCATCACGGCGCAGGCCGCGAGAAATCCCACGCCAAACCAGCGATCCCCCAGCGGGATGGTCATCCACGTCGTCGCAGCGCTGATCACCGTCATCAAGATACAACACACCAGCGCTTCGCGACGCTTGTCCAGGTAATACAAAATGGTCAGTAATGAAAGCAGCAGGACCAGCAGATAAGACGCGATCAGGGAGATCTGAAAAACTCCGGTTTGCACGGCTCCCAATCCGAGAATCGGCAGGGAGCGGCCAGCCAGAAGGACCAGCACCCCGGTCGTCAAGCCCTGGACTTTGACCAGCAAGCTGAAGCCGCCCGCCAGCGCCCGCACCATCGCGTCGCGCGCCTCGTCAATCTGGGCGAGAGTGCCCTTGCGCAACACCATGTCGTAAAATTTCCGGTTGGCGTCCGCAAACTCGGTCTCCAGCTTCAAGAGAAACACCGCCATGCCCGGCACGATCGTCAAAAAAGAAAAGTAAACGACGCGGTCGTAGGTGGGAGAGGCGTAGAGAATACCCGCGACTTGTTCTCCGCGAGGATCCGCCCACCAGTAGAGAAACTTGTCGATCCAAATGCCCAGATTGTAAAACAACCCTCCCAGGGCAAGATCCCAGTAGCGGCGGAATCCGCTCAGGAAAGACGTGGCATCGGCCAGGTCGGAGCTTCCCAATTCGGCAAAGATCGCCCGGCAAAGCACGAGGAGAAGCCCGAACTGGCCGGCGACGAAACCCGTCATGGCTCCCGAAATTCCCCAGTGCTTGGCCCCTTGCCAGGCAAGCACCAGGCTCAGGCCGAATCCCAATGCAAATCCCACCAGCAGCGAATTGTAATCCTTCAGCGCGCTCAGGAACACATTGGCGACCCAGATGCACGATACCACGCACATCAAGGCCGCCGCCGCGACTCGAAACGTGAAAGGGCCGGGCACAAATCCGACGAACACGATGAGGCCCAGGAGGGTGAAGAGGAGGGCCGTGATCGCCGTGCTCGCAACATAAACCGGAAAAACGGCCCGCTTTTTCCCCAGAAACTCAAGATCCGAGACGTGGCGGGTCAACACCAACTGCAACGGCGCGCTCAAAACCAGGCTCGCACCGTAGATCACCGACACCGCGACAAAAAACACCCGGACATCCTGGTCGCCAGCCAGTGTTCTGAGCAAAACCCCCAGCATGCCAAGACTGGCCACCGCGACCAGCCACGGACCACTCCCCACCAAGCCAGCGTAACCATACGCTTGCAGCATGGAGCAATATCCCTGGCGGGACAGGATCCGATTGATTTCGAAACCTATGCCAGCCATGCGGGTGAATGGGAAGAGCGGTGGAGGGAGGGGCTCATGGGATCAGGCGGCCAAGGGATCCACCTGGGGAACGGTGCTGCCGGCACGCGGACGCAGGTAGGAATCATAAAGCTCGCGGTAAGAGTCCAGCATCATCTTCATACTATAAAAGTTTTCAGCTCGCTTGCCCGTCCAAGCCAAGTCGCCGTTCGCCATCGATCCCAAGCCGCTCGACGAGACCGCTTCGTCTCATGCGGGGCTCTTGGCCACTTCGCGCGTCTATCGCTCGCTGAAGCTCCCCGA
>Ga0194132_10004849_pt1 | contig 22506 bp, 18 predicted proteins | sample TA2KigOf80mmetaG_FD_148612 | JGI IMG/M metagenome (GOLD analysis project Ga0194132, IMG submission 148612) | Freshwater microbial communities from Lake Tanganyika, Tanzania - TA2015054 Kigoma Offshore 80m | ecosystem: Environmental > Aquatic > Freshwater > Lake | place: Tanzania: Lake... | reverse complement strand
TCACCGCTGACTTCGGCCGTCTCGCCGAGCAGGCCCGCGCCGCCGAGGCCGGTGGCGCTGACCTCTGGCACCTCGACGTGATGGACGGCCACTTCGTCCCCCTCATCTCGTTCGGCCGCGAAGTCGTCGCCGCCATCCGCGCCGCCTCGACCCTCTTCATCGAGGCCCACCTGATGGTCGCGAAGCCGCTCGAACAGTTCGAGGAGATCGCCTCCGCCGGCGCGCAGCGCCTCGTCTTCCACTACGAGGCCGTCCCTGACATCGACGCCGCCCGCAAGCACATCCAGGCCGTGCGCGCGCTCGGTTGCGAGGCGGGCATCGCCATCAGCCCCGAAACCCCCGCCGAAGCCCTCTTCCCGCTCCTCGACTCGCTCGACGAGGTCATCGTCATGCTCATCCGCCCCGGCTGGGGCGGCCAGCAGATGCGGCCCGCCCTCCTCGACAAGGTCCGAACCCTCCGCGCCCGCGCCGAAGCCTCCGGACTCACCCTCGCCATCGAGGTGGACGGCGGTGTGAAGCCCCACAACGCCTCGATGTGTGTGGAGGCCGGCGCAACGTTGCTGGTGGCGGGGTCAGCGGTCTTCAACGATGAGCGGACACCGGGGCAGGCGCTGGCAGAGCTCCGGGCAACGATCGGGGTCTAGGCGAGGGGCCGCATGCGGGGCTCGACGCCTACTCCTGATGCTACCCGTCTCGGTCGCCGTCGCCGCGAGCCCGGTCACCGAGGTGGCTCAACCGCTTCGTCAGCGGGTTTGCCTCCAGTAGCGCCACCACGACGAGCGCGACGAACACCGCGACGACATAGAACCCCTGCGCGACCGCAATCCCGAGGCTCGCCGACGTCCAGATCGTCGCCGCCGTCGTCACCCCTCGGAGCGTGATCCCTTCGCGCACGATCACGCCCGCGCCCAGGAACCCGATCCCGGTCACGATCTGGGCCGCCACACGTCCCGGGTCGCCCTCGGGACTGAACGTCGACGACATCTCCGTGAACAACGCAGACCCGAGGCAGACGAGCGCGATCGTCCGCACACCCGCGGGGTAGCCGCGGTACTCGCGTTCCATCCCCACCATCGCGCCGAGGACCGCCGCGAGCGCGAGGCGCGCGACCATTGACCACTGTTCATTCATGTCCACTGGCGCCTCCTCCCGAGCCGGGCACGCGCAAGCCTACCTCGGAAGTCCATCGAGACACTGCCCGCACAACACAGAAGCGCCCCGCTTTCGCGGGGCGCTTCTCGTTCAGCCATCGAGCTGCGGGCCTAGAAGGAGACGCCCGCCGCCTGCTGGTGCTTCGCCTCGGTGCGGAGACAGCCGGTGCAGACGTTCAGACGCTGCCACTTGCCGTCGACGAACATCCGCTTCTGGTGGACGTTCGGGGCGAAGGTGCGGTTCTTCTTCTGCGCCTTCCGCTCCCAGTTACCGCCGTGCTTGTAGCGGATGTGGCGGCCGAAGATGACGGCCTTCGCGCAGATCTCACACTTGCCAGCGGCCATAGCGGTTCCCATTACACTGTCGCCATTCGGGGAATGGTGCGCGGCAACGAGGGGCCAGCCGCAACCCGTCCGGACACCGTACCAGCGCCCACCCAGTACCGTCTAGGCGAGTACCGCCTGGCCGGATCTGGCCGGACGGCCGAGGCACCCGGCCCCCAAGCGAGGACCGCCCCGTGGCAGACGCCCTAACGCTCGCCCTCGACGCCGCCGCCCTCCGCCGCGCCTTCGAGGTCGCCGAGCAGTGGCTCTCCCGCAACCGCGACGGCATCAACGCCATCAACGTCTACCCCGTCCCGGACGGCGACACCGGCACCAACATGCTCCTCACCTGGCGCGCCGCCCTCAAGGGTGGCGTCGAGGGCGACGGCGCGGAGGCCGGCGTCTACCTCGGACACGTCGCCCGCGGCGCGCTCATGGGCGCGCGCGGCAACTCCGGCGTCATCCTCTCCCAGATCCTGCGCGGCCTCGCCGAGTCCTCGGCAGGCGTCGCCGCCCTCGACACCGCTGGCCTCGCCCGAGGCCTCGAGGGCGCCTCCGCCACCGCCTACGCCGCCGTCACGAAGCCCGTCGAGGGAACGATACTCACCGTGATCCGCGAGGCCAGCGCCGCCGGCATGGCCGCCGCAACCGAGAGCCCGGAGGCGTTCCTCTACATCACCCTGACCGAGGCCTTCGCCTCCGTGAAACGCACCCCCGAACTCCTCCCCCGGCTGCGAGAGGCGGGCGTCGTCGACTCGGGGGGGATGGGCGTCGCGGTCCTCCTCCAGGGGATCGTCTGCGGCATCCTCGACCATCCCCTCCCCGCGGAGCCGCTCGTCACCGGGACCGCCGAGGTGAAGGCGGACGCCGTCGAGCACGAGGGCCACGGCTTCTGCACCGAGTTCGTCATCTCCGGCGCCGGCCTCGACCGCCACACCATCGAGGACGAACTCACCGCGGCGGGCGGCTCCTCGATCCTCGTTGTGGGCGACCCCTCGATGCTGCGCATCCATGTCCACGTCGCCGCGCCGGAGCACGCCTTCGCCGTCGGCGAGCGCTACGGCACGCTCGCCGCGCGCAAGGCCGAGGACATGCAGGCGCAGCACGAGGCATGGCTGGACGACCGCGACGACGAAAAACCAGACACCGCCTCGCTCCCCGCGATCGGCCTCATCGCCGTCGCCGAGGGGCGCGGCATCGCCGCCGCCTTCCGCGACCTCGGCGCCGGCCGCGTGCTCATGGGCGAGGCGGGCGGGAAGGTGAGCGCCGGCGCGATCCTCGAGGCCGCGCGGCGGGCCGGCCGTGACCATGCCATCGTGCTGCCCAACGACAAGGACGTGCTGATGGCCGCGCAGCAGGCGGCCGGCGCGTCCGAGGGCTTCCTCACCGTCGTCCCCAGCCGCTCCCCCGCCTCCGGCCTCTCCGCCGCCCTCGAATACCGCACGGAAGGCGACGTCGCGGAGGTCGCCGCCGCGATGGCCGGGGTGATGGCGGGCGTCCGCGCTGTCGAGGTCTCCCGCTCCATCCGTACCGCCACTGTCGACGGCGTCGCCGTCCGCGAGGGCGACGCGATCGCGCTCGTGGACGGGCGGCTGGTCGCGGCGTGCGAGACGCTGGAGGGGGCCCTGCTCGCCGGCCTCGACGTCGCGGCGGAGGGCGGCGCCGAGATCGCGACGATCTACCTCGGCCAGGACGCCCCGCCGGACGCCGCCGAGCGGCTGCCCGGACTCATCGGGGAGCGCCACCCGGCAATCGAGGTCCAGATCGTGGCGGGCGGGCAGCCGTACTACCCGTACGTCGCCGGGGTCGAGTAGGCTCCCGCCATGACGAACCAGACTTCAACCATCCGCGTGGTCACCGACTCCACCTGCGACCTCCCCCCCGACGTCGTCGAGGCCCTCGGCATCACCGTCGTCCCCCTCACCGTGATGTTCGGCGAGGAGGAGTTGAGGGACGGCGTCGACATCACCGCCGAGCAGTTCTTCCGCCGCCTCGGCCGCGAGAAGGTGATGCCCACCACCGCCGCCCCCGGCCCCGGCGTCTTCCGCGCCGTCTATGAGCGCCTGATCGCCGAGGGCGCCACGCAGATCCTCTCGGTCCACGTCTCCGGCAAGCTGAGCGCCACCCTTGAATCGGCGCGCCAGGGCGGCGAGGGCCTCCCCGTCACGCACGTCGACACGCTCCAGGTCTCGCTCGCCCTCGGCGTCTGCGTCATGGAGGCGGCGCGCGCCGTCCAGCAGGGCGCGACACTCGATCAGGCCGAAGCCGTCGCGCTCGACACCGCGCGGCGCACACGGATCTTCTTCACGCTGGAGACGTTGGAGTACCTCCGCCGCGGCGGGCGGATGTCACGCGGCCAGGAGTTCTTCGGCTCCCTCCTCCAGATCAAGCCCGTCATCACCCTCGAGGACGGCGAGGTCACCCCCGTCGCGCGCATGCGCACCAAGCAGAAGGCCGTCGAGGAGATCCTGCGCCGCTGCTCGGAGTCGCGTCCGGTTTCCATCACCTACGCCCTCCACGCCTCCACCCCGGACGAGCTCGCCCACCTCCGCGACCGCCTGCACGGCCTCGCCCCGGAGTCCCGGTACATCGAGGCGCGGATCACACCCGTGATCGGCGTCCACGTCGGGCCCGGCGCCGTCTCCGTCGGCGTCGTCCGCGCTCCGGATGAGCAGTCGCCGTCGTTCCTGCCCGCATAGGGCCCGACCGTATAGGGCAGGAACCCGGGGACCAGGCCGCCGGCTTGACCGGCAGGAGCCCCTCCCGCAGAAGCGATGCCGCCCCGGCCGGGCGGTCGCCGCGCCCGCCGCGCATAATCGAGGCATGACCGCCGACCTGCCTCGCCTGCGGGGCGTCCTCCAGCGTGAACTCGATGCCGGCGCGCATGACTTCAGCGTGCCCGACGGGCTGGACGCCGTGCTCCGCGAACAGGCGCGCGGCGAACCGCCCGGCTCCGCCCTCCTGCGGATGATCGCCGCCCTCCCCAGCAGCGGGTACGGCTCCCTCACCGTCGAGGACCGCGAGACCTGGCTGCGCCGCGCCCTCGCCACCGTGAAGCGCGAACTCGCGCTGGAGGAGGCGCTCACCCCCGTCACGCGCGGTGCCACTCGGATGTCAGCGGCGCCCCGGACAGCCACGAAGAAGCCGGCGCGCGCCCGATCCACTTCAGCAGGCGCGGCACTGCCCGACGGCGAACGCCCGGCTCCGAAGCCTCGTGCCGTCGCGAAGGAGAAGGTCGCGCCGGGGGCGGCCGGCCTCGACGTCCCGATCGAGCAGGCGGGCACCGGCCTCGGCCCCGCGCACCTCGCGCGGCTGAAGCGGCTCGGCATCCACGTCGTGCGCGACGCCCTCCAGCACTACCCGTCGAGGCACACCGACTTCTCGCTCACCGTCCCGATCGCCGCGCTGCGCGTCGACACCGAGCAGACCGTCCGCGGTCACGTCATCTCCTCGCGCGAGGTGCGGATGGGCCGCGGCGGCAAGATGCGCTCGACCGAGGTCGTCGTGCAGGACGACGCCGGCTCACGCATCACCGCGACCTTCTTCAACCAGCCCTTCATGGCGCGCGCCCTCCCCGAGGGAGCCGAGATCGCCCTCGCCGGCAAGGTCGCCCGCTTCCGCAATCGCCCGCAGTACTCGAACCCCGAGTGGGAGCGGCTCACCGGCCCTCCAGGATTCGGCGACGGCGAGGGCACGCACACCGGCCGCCTCGTCCCCGTCTACCCGCTCACCGAGGGCCTCCCCCAGCGCACGCTGCGCACCGCGATCGCCAAACTGCTCGACCGCCACGGCGACCGCATCGAGGACCCGCTGCCCGCCGGCATCCGCGACCGCCTCGGCCTCCTCGGACTGATGGAGGCGACCCGGCAGTGCCACTACCCCGACTCGCAGGAGACGCTACGCGAGGCGCGCCGACGGCTCGCCTTCGACGAACTGCTCGCCATCCAGGTCGGCGTGCAGACGCGGCGGCGCGAGTGGCGCGGCGGCGACGCCCCCGCCATCGAGGCCCACTCCGTCGCCGACGACTTCCTCCGCACGCTGCCGTGGACGCTCACCAGCGCGCAGGCCCGCGTCCTCAACGACGTGCGCGAGGACATCGCCCAGCCGCATTCGATGTCGCGCCTGCTCGAAGGCGACGTCGGCTCCGGCAAGACCGTCGTCGCCCTCGCCGCGATGCTCTCGATGGTGCAGGCCGGCTACCAGTCGGTGCTCATGGCGCCCACCGAGGTGCTCGCGGAGCAGCACTACCGCACGCTCTGCCGCCTGCTCTCCGGCGAGCCCGAGCCGCCGCTGCACGGCCTCGTCACCGTCGCGGGGCTGCCGCTCCAGGTGCGTGTCGTCCTGCTCACCGGCTCGACGAGGGCGGCCGAGCGGAAGGACGCGCTGAACGCGATCCGCTTCGGTGGCGCGCAGATCGTCGTCGGCACGCACGCGCTGATCCAGGAGGGCGTCACCTACCACCGCCTCGGCCTCGCCGTCGTTGACGAGCAGCACCGCTTCGGCGTGATGCAGCGCGGCGAACTCCGCCGCAAGGGGATCGAGGCCTCCGGCGCCGAGGGCCGCCCGCTTACCCCGCACCTGCTCGTGATGAGCGCCACGCCCATCCCGCGCACGCTCGCCCTCACCGCCTACGGCGACCTCGACCTCTCGATCATCGACGAGATGCCCGCCGGCCGCGTCCCGATCGAGACGAAGTTCCTGCCGCCGATCCAGCGCGTCGAGGCGTTCCAGCACGTCCGCGCGGAGGTCGCCACCGGCCGCCAGGCCTTCGTCATCTGCCCGCTCGTCGAGGGCTCCGAGGCGATCGAGTCGCGCGCGGCCACGGAGGAGTACGAGCGGCTGCGCACGGAGCAGTTCCCCGAATTCGCGGACCGCATCCTCCTGCTGCACGGCCGCATGCCCGCGCGCGAGAAGGACCGCGTGATGCGCGCGTTCGCCGCGCACGAGGCGGACATCCTCGTCTCCACCGCCGTCGTCGAGGTCGGCATCGATGTCCCCAACGCGACGGTGATGGTGATCGAGGGCGCCGACCGCTTCGGCCTCGCGCAGCTGCACCAGTTCCGCGGCCGTGTCGGCCGCGGCGAGCACGCCTCGTTCTGCTACCTGCTCGCCGACGACCCCTCCGCCGAGGCCGAGGACCGCCTCTCCGTCATGGAGCGCACCAGCGACGGCTTCGCCCTCGCCGAGGCCGACCTCCAACTGCGCGGCCCCGGCGACCTCTTCGGCACCGCCCAGTCCGGCGTCGCCGGCCTCCGCGTCGCCTCCCTCCTCGACGCTCCGCTCATCGACGCCGCCCGCAAAGAGGCCACCCAGCTACTCGAAGCCGATCCGGAACTGGCCCTCCCCGAACACCGCGCCCTCCGCTACGCCATCGCCTCCCGCGCCGGCGAGGTCGTGGTGGAGACGCACTAGGGGCTACCGCAGAGCCTGCGCATACACTGGGCCACACTGCGAGCGGGTGCTCCACCATCCTGCAGGCCGGAGGAACCCATGCCCGAGTCTGACACCAGCCCGGCAGCCATCGGCGTGCACCTGCTTGAGCCACACGGAGGCTCGGTTGCGGGGCGCTTGAACTGGCTGCGTGCTGGCGTCCTCGGCGCCAACGACGGCATCATCTCCACCGCGGGACTGGTGATCGGGGTCGCGGCTGCCACCACTGACCGCATGGAGATCGCCATCGCCGGTGTCGCCGGCCTGGTCGCCGGCGCGGTCTCGATGGCCCTCGGTGAGTACGTCTCCGTCAGCAGTCAGCGCGATACCGAACGCGCGCTCATCGCCAAGGAACGCCACGAACTGGCGACCGCGCGGAGGCCGAGCTGGCCGAACTGGTCGGGCTGCTCCGAGGGCAGGGCCTCGACGAAGCCAGAGCTACCGCCACCGCCATTCAACTGACCGAGCGCGACGCGCTGAAGACACACCTGAGCATTGAACTGGGCATCGACCAGGAAGAACTCGCGAACCCATGGATTGCCGCCGGCTCCTCGGCGCTGGCGTTCGCCGTCGGAGCCGTCGCCCCGCTCGTCGCGATCCTGACGCTGCCCGCCTCCCTCCGGATCGCGCTCACCTTCCTGGCCGTCCTCGTCGCCCTCGTCGCCACCGGCTGGATCAGCGCGCGACTCGGCGGCGCGGGCAGGCGCACGGCCGTCCTCCGGATCGTGTCCGGCGGGGCGCTCGCGATGGCGGTCACCTTCGGTGTTGGGTACCTGTTCGGCGCGGCCACCGGCTAACGAAGTCGACGACCTCGCCTCCCGACCGGCTGCACCGGCGTCGAAGGGGCGCGGCTCCCCCCTCCCCACCCCCCGCGCTACACTCGACTCCCCAACCCACCGAGGCCTCACCGGCCCACCAGAAGGCGGCGTCCGTGATTCGTGACGAGGTCGTGGCGCTCGTCGAGCAGGCCCTCGCGGCTGCGCAGGCGGCAGGGGCGCTGCCCGAATTCGCCGCCCCGGCGATCACCGCCGAGCACCCCGCCCGCCCCGAGCACGGCGACTTCTCCAGCAACGTCGCCCTCCGCATCCAGGGCATGGCGCGCATGAAGGCGATCGAGGTCGCCGAGGCGCTCCGCCAGCACGTGCCCGCCCACCCCGCCATCGAGAAGGTCACCGTCGCGCCGCCGGGCTTCGTCAACTTCTACCTGGCGCCCGCCTGGACCGCCGCGCAGGCCGACGCCGTCGCCAGCGCCGGGCAGGCCTACCCCGCGCTCGACCTCGGCGGCGGCCGCACCGCACAGATCGAGTACGTCAGCGCGAACCCGACCGGCCCGATCCACGTCGGCAACGGGCGCGGCGCGGCGATCGGCTCCACGCTCGCCAACGTCATGACCGCCGCGGGCTACCGGGTCCAGCAGGAGTACTACATCAACGACGCCGGCACGCAGGTCGGCATCTTCGGCCGCACCCTCTACGCCCGCTACGAACAGCTCCACGGCCGCGAGGCCTCCGTCCCCGAGAACGGCTACCCCGGCCAGTACATGGTCGACGTCGCGCAGACGATCAAGGGCCGCTTCGGCGACCAGTACCTCCGCCCCCCCGGCGAGGACGCCGGCCCGGAGATCGGCCGTCTCGGCATCGACATCATGATTGAGGGGATCCGCGCCGACCTCGCGCTCATGGGCGCCGAGTACGACCAGTGGTACTCCGAGCGATCACTGATGGCGCACGGCGGGCCGTACGACATGGTGATGGCGATCCTGAAGAACCATGGCCAGGTCGTCGAGCGCGACGGCGCGACCTGGTTCACCTCGTCCGACCTCGGCGAGAGCAAGGACAACGTGCTGATCCGCTCGGACGGCGCGCCCACCTACTACGCGACCGACATCGCCTACCACTACGACAAGTTCATCACCCGCAAGTTCGACCGCGTCATCGACATCTGGGGCGCCGACCACCAGGGCCACGTCAGCCGCGTGAAGGCCGGCGTGCAGGCCGTCGGCGGCGACCCGGACGCCCTCGACGTCCTGCTCTACCAGCTGGTCACGCTCCGCCGCGGCGAGCAGGTCGTCCCGCTCTCGAAGCGCGCCGGCGAGATCGTCACCCTGCGCGACGTCATCGAAGAGGTCGGCGTCGACGCGACACGCTTCTTCTTCCTGCTCACCGGCGCCAACCAGACGATGGACTTCGACCTCGACCTCGCGAAGAAGCAGAGCGACGAAAACCCCGTCTACTACGTCCAGTACGCCCACGCCCGCATCACCTCCGTCATCACGAAGGCCGCCGCCGAGGGCCACACCTGCGCCGGCGCGGACACCGCCCTCCTCACGCACGAGGCTGAGCAGACGCTGCTGCGCAAACTGCTGCTGCTGCCCGAGGTCATCGAGAAGGTCGTGCTCGAACTCGCCCCCCACCACCTCACGCACTACGCGCAGGAACTGGCGGGGGCGTTCCACCCGTTCTACACGCAGTGCCGCGTCATCCAGGCCGACCAGCCCGACCTGACGAAGGCGCGCCTCCGCCTGCTGGAGGCGACGCAGACCGTCCTCGCACGCACGCTCGGCCTCATGGGCATCTCTGCGCCAGAGCAGATGTAGGCACGGCGCTTCCATACACGCGCCTCTGCGAGGCTGCGCACGCCCCTCCGCACCTCAGCCATGCGGTAACACCATTTCGTCCCGTGGAAGAGCGAAGCCAGCTCCCCTCCCCGTGAGGGGAGGGGTAAGGGGATGGGGGTTCCGGAGCCCCCTCCCTTTCCATGAGAGGGAGGGGGTTGGGGGTGAGAGTCACTGAGACTTGGCGGGGCCGCCTGTGGTCACCATGATCTCCACGATCCGCGCGCCAAGGTCGATCAGCCCGCGGTCGACCTGCGCCCGCTCCGGCGTCGTCCCCGGCAGCCCGTCGAGCGCGTTGTCGAGCACCAGTCCGACCTGGTTCGACAGCGCGCTGCCCGCGTCCCCGCTCGGCGGCTCCGCCGTCACCCACGTCGGCGCCTCGATGTCCCCGAACAGGGCGATGCGTGCGTGACGGAGTTCCCCCTGCACGGAGACCGGGAAGACGAAGTAGAGCGTGCTGGACGGGACGCCGTCGTAGACCTCGTGCAGGATGACGCCGGTCACGCCGTGGCCGAGCGGGACCGCCTGGCGGCCCTCCAGCGTGCGCCGGTGGAAGTCGATGCACTGCTCGAGCGTGTAGCGGTCGAGGCTCGACTTGCTCTCCGCGATGATCGTCTGCGCGAGCACGAACGGCTGGCCCTCCGCCTCGCCGACGCCGGCCTTCGTGTAGGTGAAGACGTCGCCCCGCGACTGCTGGCCGAAGATGTCGGTCCAGCCGATCTCCGTGACGTGCGCGAGGTCCCAGCCCCCGACCGCCGGGATGATGTTCTTCTCCGAGTCGATCGCCACCTCCGGTGCGCCGTCGCCGAGGCCGATGAAGTCGTACTGCTGCGCCCCCGCCACCCCGACCCCGATCACGACCGCCATCACAGGCGCGACCACCCAGAGCGCGCGGAGGATGCGCCCCCGCCCTCGGTCGGCGCCCATGCGAGGTGCCTACCCGCCGTCTCCGGCGCGAACCGCAGCCCGAACGGCTTCAGCAACAGCAGCATCACGCCGAGCGCGAGCAGGAACAGCACGATCCCCAGCACGGGGTGCAGCACGTTCACCGCGAAGTCGACGTCCTGTGTCGCCGCGAGCAGCAGCGCGACCACCCGGAGCGCGTTCGCCACGAACCCGAGCGCCACGGCCAGCGCCACCCAGCGGATGCGTGACATCGGCCGCCCGCGCGAGAGCAGCATGATCGCCGTCCCGCCCAGCAGCAGCCCGCCCATCGTCGAGGTGCCCGAGCACAGTTGCCCCACGATCAGCGTGACCTGCTCCTCCGCGGGCAGGTCAGACCGCGTGAACGCCGTCCCGGCGACCTCGTTCGGCAACGCGAGGAACGACGACAGCCGCGCCGCGAGCCACGTCGTCGCGTCGACGAGCGGCTGGGTCGCGGCCACCTGGACGCGCACCATCGGGTACGGCCACACGAGGACGAGGAACGCCCACGCCGGCCACGTCCGCAGCACCTGCTGGTAGCCGAGGAAGAGCACCGCGCACGCGAGCATCCAGATCGGGAAGGCGAGCAGGTCAATCCGGTTCAGCCAGTAGTACCAGGACAACTGCGACGGCACGACGTAGAGGATGAAGACCGCGGCGGCCGCGAGCGGCGCCGAGAAGAACCCGTCGAGCAGCAGGTCGCGCTTCGCCGGCGGCGAGGACATGTGCGCACGCTGCCAGAACATGAACGCGCACACCGCCGGCACGAACGGCACGAACCCCAGCGCGTTGTCCGCGAGCAGGAACTGCCGCATCGCCGCCAGGCTCGGCGCGAACGGCGCGATCCCCACCACGACGAGGGCGATCAGCCGCCAGTGACGATGCAACGTGGCGAAGGGGGAGGTGCGGGCGGCGGCGGCGGTGGTCATCGCTGCCCAGCGTAGCCCGAAGGCCGCCGGTTAGCGGTCGCGGCCATCCTCGACGGGGGCCTCGGCGCGCAGGGCAGAGCGGCGGCGCTGGACAAAGTAGAAGCCGGCGGCCCCGGCCATCGTGGCGGCGGGAAGGATCGCGCTGTACGGCACCTCGGGTATCTCGCAGCCCTTCCTCTTTTTACCGCTGCACTCCTCATCGGCAGAGGCGACGCCCATGCTGGCGCTGAACAGCGCGAACGTCAGCAGGGCGGCGTGGACAGCCTTTCGAGCGCTCATCGCATCCTCCTCGGAGGGATGGCTTCGCCGCCCGAAGCGCGTCTGCCCCCTCGAACCATCCGAAGGTATCATCGGCACTTGTCGCCCGGCAGGGCAGGCGTCGCCCGGCGCGTTGAAGATCGGTTAAGCGCCTCCCCCCAGATTCGCGGAAGGGCATCCATGGCCGCCACCCCGGACACCCGCAAGCGCATCCTCACCGGCGTGCGCCCCACCGGCGCCCTCCACCTGGGCCACTACGTCGGCGCGCTGGAAAACTGGATCCGCCTCCAGCGCGAGTACGAGTGCTTCTTCCTCATCGCCGACTACCAGGTCTCCGACTACGCCGACGACTTCCAGCGCGTCCGCGACTCCGTCTTCGAGGTCGCCCTCGACTGGCTCGCCGTCGGCCTCGACCCCGAGGGCAGCCACTTCCTCATCGAGAGCGGCGTCCCCGAGCATGCCGAGCTCACCCAGTGGCTTTCCTGGTGGGTGCCCCTCGGCATGCTCGAACGAAACCCGACGCTGAAGGCGGAGATGGCCGACCTCGAGCTGCGCCACTCGGTGCCGGTCGCGTTCTTCAACTACCCGATGATGCAGGTCGCGAACATCCTCATGCCGAAGGCGCACCTCGTGCCCGTCGGCGAGGACCAGCTGCCGCACATCGAACTGACCCGCGAGGTCGCGCGGCGCTTCAACCGACTGTTCGAGCGCGACGTCTTCCCGGAGCCGGAGCCGCTCATCGGCCGGATCCCGCGCCTCGTCGGCACGGACGGCGACGCCAAGATGAGCAAGTCGAAGAACAACGCGATCTTCCTCGGCGACGACGAGAAGACCGTCACGCAGAAGGTGCGCGGCATGTACACCGACCCCACGCGCCTGCGCGCGACCGACCCCGGCCACGTCGAGGGCAACCCCGTCTTCATGTACCACGACGCCTTCAACCCCAACGTCGACGAGGTCAACGACCTCAAGGAGCGCTACGTCCTCGGCAAGGTCGGCGACGTCGAGGTGAAGACGAAACTCGCCGCCGCCCTCAACGCCTTCCTCGATCCAATCCGCGAGCGCCGCGCCTATTACCAGGCCCGCCCCGACCTCGTCCGCGACGCCCTCCGCACCGGCACCGCGCACGCCCGCACCGTCGCCCAGGCCACCATGGCAGAGGTCCGCGACGCCATGCGCATCAACTACCTCGGGTAGCGCCGGCCCCGCGCAGCGCTCTCCACACGACCGCCCCATACAATGACCGAGGCCGCCCGTGTGGGGCGGCCTCGACGTATCTCAGACTGAGGACGACGCTACCGTCGGTCGGCCGGCACATACTCGCGCGCCTGCGGGCCCGTGTAGATCTGCGTCGGGCGGAAGATCCGGTTGCCGGAGTCCCACTGCTCCCGGATGTTCGCCGTCCAGCCCGCCGTGCGGGAGGCGCCGAACACCGGCGTGAAGAAATCGATCGGGATGCCGATCGCCTCGAACACGCAGCCGGAGAACAGGTCCACGTTCGGGAAGAGCCCGCGGTCGCCCAGGCGGGCCGTCGCGATCTTCTCCACCATCAGCGCGATCTGGTAGTGGTCGGACTCGGGCGTCCCGGGCTTGATCACCTCGGCCGCCAGCGTCTGGATCACCTTCGAGCGCGGGTCCTTCACGTGGTACACGCGGTGCCCGAAGCCGGGGATCTTGTACTTGTCCTCAAGCAGCCGCTGGATCTTCGGCTCCGCCCCCGCGGGGTCGCCGATCTCCATGAACAGCCGCAGCGAGTGCTCGTTCGCCCCGCCGTGCGCCGGCCCCGAGAGCGCGCCGAGCGCGGCCGAGACGACCGCTTCCGGCTCCGCCTTCGTCGAGGTCACCACACGCGAGGTGAACGTCGAGGCATTGCCGGCGGAGTGGTCCGCCTGGAGGATCAGCAGCGCGTTCATCACGCGGACGTGCGCGTCGCTCGGTTCCTGCCCCGTGAGCATCCGCAGCATCATGTGCGCGTGCGACTCGCCCGGACGCGGGCCGTCGTACGGCCGGCCGGCGACCGCCTGCGCGATCACGCCGACGAGGTGCCCGACCTTCGCCGTGAGCGAGAGGCCGCGTTCCTTCACCGTCTCGACCTTGCGTTCGAAGTCATTGTCCATCGGGCCGAGGATCGCCACCGCGGCCTGGAGCGCGAACATCGGGTGGGTGAGTTTGGCCGCGCTGCGGGCGAGCTCGATCTGGCCGGGGGTGAGGCCGCGTTCCGCCTCGAGGTGGCGCTTCATCTCCGCGATGCGCGCCGGCTTCGGCAGTTCACCGTCGTAGATGAGGGCGACGATCTCTTCGAAGGTGCCCTGGGGCCCGGTGAGATCCTCGATGGAGTATCCGCGGTAGGTCAGGCGGCCAGCCTGTCCTTCGACCAGTGAGAGGGCGGATTCCGCGATCGGCACGCCCTCCAGGCCGGGGCTGTAGGCCGGTGTGTCCGTCGTCATCGCTGCGCTTCCCTCCCCTCCCGCAAGTCAGGCTTTCCCTTCCTCGCGGCTGCCGGGTCATCAGGTTGGGCGCTCCTCCGGCAGCCGTTCCCCATCCGCTGGGCGGGGGTGCCGGGGGCCGAACCTGTGGGAGCATAGCACCCGGACGGGAGCGAACTGTATCCGGAGTGTTACCAAGGTCTCGCACCGAGGGATCTTGGAGCCGGACGGCGGCTCTACCCCTCGCCGGCGTGCTCCAGGACGAACCCCGCGACCAGCGACCGCACCTCGTCCGCGTGCTCCAGGAGCCGGTGGCCGTCGCCTTCGAGGATCACCAGGCGCTTGGGTTCCTGCGCGCGCTCGTAGATGTCCCGCGACGCCTGTTGGTCGAGGACTTCGTCCTTCGAGCCGTGGACTAGCAGCAGCGGCTTCACCAGGCGATCCACCTCGAACGTGCCGAAGCGCTGCGACGAGAGTCCGCAGACCGCCGTGATCAGCGGCGCGAGCTCCCCCACCTTCACGGCAACCGCCCCGCCAAACGAATGCCCGACGATCACCACGCGCTCGGCGCCGATCCCCTTCAGGAACGAGCAGCTCGCGAGCCCGTCCATGACGCACTCCTCGAACTCCCCCGGGTGCCGGTACTCCAACCGAATGGTGGAGACCCCCGCCAGCGCCAGCTCCCCGGCGAGCGTCACATACATCTCGTTGGCCGGGCCTCGCGCACCGCCGCCCGCGCCCCCGATGAACACCGCGGCGCCCGTCTTCCCCTGCACTGGGGTGAAGTGGGCGGTGATCGTCCCCCGCGTCGTCTCGATCTCCAGATCGATCTCGCCGGGGTCCTCCCCCTGCCGCGCCCGTACGCCCCTGATAGAGAGGGTCAGTTCCTCGTCCGGGTCGGTCCCACCGAGGTCCCGGGGGACGTCGTCACCCGGGCCGTCCGGCCCGCCACCGAAGTCATCGCCGTCTTGGCCGCCGGAGCCGTTCGCGCCGTTGCCGTCGCGCCGGGGCAGGCCGAAGGGGGATCGAGGGTTGGTCATGGCGCGGGAGTCTACACCCCCGGCAGCGCGGGCGGGCGCCGGCGGTGCCAGTCGGTCACCGTCCCGTAGGCGTGGGCTGCCTGGAGCAATGTGGACTCCTCGAAGTGTCGCCCCACCAGCTGCAGTCCCACGGGCAGTCCCTCCGAGAACCCGCAAGGGATGGAGATGCCCGGCAGCCCGGCGATATTCGCCGGGATCGTGTACAGGTCGTTGAGGTACATCGCGAACGGGTCATCCACCTTCTCGCCGATGCGGAAGGCCACGCCCGGACTCGTCGGTGTGAGGATGAGGTCGACGTTCGCGAAGGCCGAGGCGTACTCGCGCTGGATCAGCGTGCGCACCTTCTGCGCCTTCAGGTAGTACGCGTCGTAGTACCCGGCAGAGAGCGCATACGTGCCCAGCATGATCCGGCGCTTCACCTCCGCGCCGAAGCCCCGGCCGCGGCTTTCCGCCATCGCCTCTTCAGCATTCCGGCCGCCCGGGTGCGAGAAGCCGTACTTCACGCCGTCGTACCGCGCGAGGTTCGCCGACGCTTCCGACGGCGCGATGATGTAGTAGACCGGCAACGCCGCTCTCGCGGCGGGCAATTCGATCCCGCGCGTGACCCTGGCGCCCTGGGCGGCGAATGTCGCGATCGCCTGCTCGACCGCCTCGCGCACACCGGGCTCCACGCCCTGCTCCATCAACGCGTCCGGCACGCCGATGCGCAGCCCCTCGAAGCCCCGGGCGAACCGCTCAGTGTAGTCAGGCACCGGGACGGGCGCGGTCGTGGAGTCGTGCGCATCGTGTCCGGCGATGACGTTCAGCAAATGCGCCACATCCTCGGCGTCCCGGCCGAACGGGCCGACCTGGTCGAGCGAGGAGGCGAACGCCACGACGCCGAAGCGGGAGACGCGCCCGTACGTCGTCTTCAACCCCAGGATCCCGCAGAGCGCGGCCGGTTGCCGGATTGACCCGCCCGTGTCCGTGCCCAGCGAGACCGGCACGCCGCGCGAGGCCACCGTGGCGGCCGAACCGCCGGAGGATCCGCCCGGCACTCGCGTGAGGTCCCACGGGTTCTTCGTCGGCCCGAAGTAGGAGTGCTCCGTGGACGACCCCATCGCGAACTCGTCCAGGTTCGTCTTGCCGGCGGTGACCGCCCCGGCCGCATTCAGCCGCTCCACCACGGTGCAGTCGATGACGGGGATGAACCCCTCGAGCATGTGCGAGGCGGCGGTGGTCTGGACACCCTTCGTGGACAGCAAATCTTTCACCCCGACGGGGATGCCGGTAAGCGGCCCGTCGTAGCCTGCCTTCAGCCGTGCGTCCGCCGCGTCCGCCTGCGCCAGCGCCAGGTCGTCCGTGACAGTGATGTAGGCGTTGAGTGACGGCTCCTGTGCGCGCACGCGCGCCAGCGTCGCCTCCGCCAGAGCGCGGGCCGTGTACTCCCCGGCACGCAGTCGTTGGGCGTGCTCGTGGGCCGTGGCGTCCAGGTCGATCGAGGGCATCGGGCGCGCCTAATCCAGCACGGCGCGGACGCGGATGTAGCCATCCTCCGTGCGCGGCGCGTTTCGCAGGGCCTCGGCCCGCGGCAGGGACGGCTGCACCTCGTCGGGGCGCTGCACCGAGTGCAGGTCCAGCGCCTGTGCCGTGGGCGGAACATTTGAGGTGTCGATGTCGTTCAGCACCTGGAAGTGCTCCAGGATCCCGGAGAGTTGCACCCGGAGCCGCTCCACCTCCTCGGGGGACACGGCGACACGGGCCAGGGTGGCAATGTGACGGACTTCCTCGGCGGTGAGTGCCATCAAACCTCCACCCGGCATGCCCGAGGGCGGATGCGGTGCGTCCGATCTGGGGACAAGGGTACGGTGCATGCGTATTCTAGAAGCCGCTCCCCCCACCGGGCCAGCGCACCTACGATCGAGGCTGTCGCGGGACGCCTCGCACGCCCCGCTGCCATCGTGGAGGCCGCGCGCATGACTGGATCCGCCGACCCGCCGCGCGTTGACCCGCGCGGCCTGGGCGTCGAAGAACCCGAGGCGGCCCGCCTCGGGAATCCAAGTTATGTCTGGAGATCCGGGCAGGAGCGACGTCTCGCCCTCATCGAGCGGTATGTCCCCCTCTCCGGCAAGCGGATCCTCGATCTCGGCTGCGGTCTGGGTGAGTACGTCCGCGCGTTCGCGCGGCGAGGCGCGCACGTCCTCGGCAGCGATATTGCAGCCGCCCGGCTGGTGGAGGCGCGCCAGCGCGCAGCCGCCACCCCGGCCACGGACCGTCCGGCCGGCGAGGTGGTGGGGTTCCTCGCCGCCGCGGGTGAGGCCCTCCCCTTCCGTGACGCGAGCCTGGAGGTCATCGTCCTGAACGAGGTGATCGAGCATGTCGCCGACGACCGCGCGACGCTGCGCGAGATCGCGCGCGTGCTCACGCCGGGCGGCACCTGCATCCTTTACGCCCCCAACCGGCTCTTCCCGTTCGAGACGCATGGCATTTACTGGCGCGGCCGCTACATCTTCGGCAACATCCCGCTCGTGAACTGGCTGCCGGACGCCGCCCGCAACCGGCTCGTCCCCCACGCGCGCGCCTACCGCCACAACGACTGGCGGCGTCTCATCGCCGGCACCTCCCTCCGTCTCGTCGACCAGACCTACGTCTACCCCGGCTTCGACAACATGGAGGCCCGCAACGCCACCCTTGGCCGTCTCGTACGCGATCTCTGCTACTGGGCCGAAGGCACGCCATTGCGCCGCTTCGGCCTCTCCCACCTCGTGGTCCTCCGTCGCGACGACAAGCCCGAGGCGGTGCGATGAACCCCGCCCTCCAGTCCGTGGTACGCCGGCGCCTTTCGCGTCGCGGGGCGGGATTGCTGTCGAAGGGCGGCGAGAAACGGTCGCGCGCCGCGATCATCGCGGGCGGACTCATCGCCTCGGTGCTGCTCGCGGGCGTCCTCGTAGCGGGCGGCCTTTCGATCTACGCGCTCGTGCAGTACGGCAGTATCTCCCGCGGCGTCGTCCCGCCCGAACAGCTAATCGCCCAGCTTCCCCGGGGCGGAGCGCGCATCTACGACCGCAATGGAGTCCTGCTGTACGAGTTCGTGGACAACCTCTCCGGCCTCCGCCGGCCCGTGCCGGTCGACCAGATCTCGCCCAGCGTCGTGAAGGCGACCATCTCCGTCGAGGACCCCAACTTCTACGAGAACAACGGCGTAAACACGCGCGGCCTGGTCCGCGCCGGCGTGGAGAACTTCGCACCGTTCCTCACCGGCGGTGACTTCCTCCAGGGCTCCGGCGGCTCCTCGATCACCCAGCAGCTCGCGAAGAACGTCTACATCCCCAGTGAACAGCGCAGCGACCGCACGGTCGACCGCAAACTGCGGGAGATGGTGATCGCCCTCGAGCTCACGAAGAAGTACTCGAAGGACCAGATCCTCGAGTGGTACCTCAACTCGATCTCCTACGGCGGCATCTACGTCGGCGTGGAGGCCGCCTCCCAGGGTTATTTCGGCAAGTCCTCCAAGGACCTCTCGCTCCCGGAAGCGGCGCTGCTGGCCGGCATCCCGCAGTCCCCCGGCGTCTACAACCCCGTCTCCCCCGCGAACTTCGACGCGACGACGCGCGGCCTGAAGAAGGACGGCTACGCCAAGAACCGCCAGTGGGACGTCCTCCAGTTCATGGTGCGCCGCGGCGAGATCACCCAGGAAGAGGCCGACCGCGCGTTCGACGAGCCCGTCGTCTTCAAGGCGAACCGCTTCGAGATCCTCGCCCCCCACTTCGTGCTCGGCCGCGTGGCGACCGAGGTCACCAAGCGCTTCGGTGAGAAGGCGCTGTTCTCCGACGGCCTGGAGATCACCACCACTCTGGACGCCCACCTCCAGAAGAAGGCCGAGGAGATCCTGGAGCAGCACATCGTCGACTTCGGCGAACAGACGAAGCTCTACAACGGCGCATTCGTCGCCATGAACCCGCGCACCGGCGAGGTCCTGACATACGTCGGCAGCCGCGACTACTTCCGCGAGGACATCCAGGGCCGGAACGACAACGCGGCAGCAGGGAACTCGCCGGGCTCCACGCTCAAACCGTTCACCTACCTGACGGCGTTCCAGAAAGGCTGGGGCACCGGCACGGTGATCCTCGACACACCGTTCGAGATGAAGGACGCGGCCACGGGCGACCCATTCGTCCCGCGAAACCCCAGCGGCAACTTCGTCGGCCCCACCACCACCGCATCGGCGCTCGGCAATTCGCTCAACATCCCCGCGATCAAGGCGATCATCTATGGCGGCGTCACGGCGACGGTGAAGAACCTGAAGGCCTTCGGCTACACGACCTTCAACAACCCAGGCGGCTACGGCCCCGCCCTCACCACCGGCGGCTCCGACGTCTCCCTCATTGACCAGGTCTTCGCCTACGCCGTCCTCGCCAACAACGGCGTGATGCGCGGCCAGCAACTGCTCGTGGACGCGCCGCTCGAGAAGGACGAGCGCCAGCTCGAGCCCGTCGTCCTCTTGAAAGTGAAGGACTACGACGGGAAGATGAAGTACGAGTTCAAGCAGCCGGAGGAGCGACGCATCGTCGCCGCCGAATACCCCTACCTGATTAACTCGATCCTCTCGGACGGCAAGAACCAGTGCGTCACCTACGGCGTCTGTAACGCCCTCAGTCTCCCGAACGGCTTCCCCTCCGCCGCCAAGACCGGCACCTCGGCCCCGTTCGAGGACCGGCCCAACCAGATCGGGGAGACCTGGACCCTCGGATACACCCCGGAACTCGTCGCCGGCACCTGGGCCGGCAACTCCGACAACTCCCCGATCGAGGGCATCCTCTCCACCTCCGTCTCGCTCCGCGCATGGCGCGACTACATGGTGGAAGCCCTCGCCTACCTCAAGAAGCCCGCCACCCCGTTCCCCCGACCGGACGGCGTGGTATCGCGAGAAGTCTGCTGGCCGTCCGGACGCCTGCCGTCCGAGTTCTGCCCGCAGGTCAACCGCTACCAGAGCACCTTCGCCGCCGCCGTGATCTCCTCCGACCCGAAGAAGCAGCCGCCTGACCTCGTCGACTCGTGGTGGCAGAAGGTGAAACTGGACACCCGCACCGGTCAGCGGGCCACCCCGGAGACCCCCGCCGCCTTCGTCAAGGAAGAGGTTCGCCTCGTCCTCCCGAAGGACGAGGTCGCCAAATGGGGCGGTCTGCAGGAGTGGGCCGTCGTCAACGGCGTCGCCTCGCTCCTCGCACCCGCCGAGGACGGCAGTGGACAGGGCCAGGTCTTCGTGCTCGCGCCGCAGTCGAACGCGGAAGTCTCCGGACTCGTCCCCGTGCGCGGGCGCGCACATTCGGACGACTTTGTCCGCTACGCCGTGGACTTCGGCCGGGGCGCCGCGCCCACCGCATGGACGCTCATCCAGACCTCCACCTCGTCCACGCTCGACGGGACGCTCGCGACGTGGGACACGAGGCTCCTCGGCGACGGCCCCTACACGCTGCGGGTCCGGCTGGACGACAAGAAGCTGGGGACGCGCCAGTACCAGGCTGTCGTCCGGGTCACCAACCAGAGGACCGGGCCGGGCCAGGACGAGGCCCCCGTCATCATCATCACCGCGCCGCGTGACCAGAGCGTCGTGAACGGTCCGGTCGCCATCACCGGCGTCGCCGCCTCCGCGAACTTCCTCAACGCCATCGTCGAGGTCGGTGCGGGCCTCAACCCGTCCGCCTGGAAGACGATCGGTACCCACCTCCAGCCCGTGCCGAATGGCACGCTCGCGGTCTGGGATACCTCCACCGAAAAGGAGGGCACGTATCGCCTGCGCGTCACACTCCGTGACCGCCAGTTCGGCGACACCACCTCGGAGATGCTGCTCGTCGTCCGTCCGCCGTCCGCAACGGCGACGCCGACCCCATCACCCGCCGGCGCGCAGCCGCGCTAACAGCGCCTCGATCTCCCCGCGTGAGGTGACCGCTCGGATCTCCCGGACGAACGCGGGCAGGTCGCCCGTGCGCTCGCGGATCTCGCGCAGCTGCCCGCCCAGCGGATCCACCGAATCCGGCCGCGCCGCGTACGTCCCGTACCAAGCGAAGAACGCCTGGTTCAGCACGCGGATCGGCGTCCCCCGGAGCACGAGGTCGCCCCGCACCTGCTCCATCCGCGCCTCCGCCTCCTCGACCCTCCCTGCCGCCAGCAGCGCGTCCACCTCCAGCCGCAGCGCGCGCAGCGTCGCATTCAGGTCGGTGCTGCGCGCGCTCGGCGCGGGCTGCGGCCCGGATCGCGTCGGGTCGCCCCACCGTTCGATGATCAGCGAGGCGACCTCCTCGCCGAGCAGGTCGGCGACCGTCTCATTGATCGTCTCGGCGTCGCGGCTGCTGAAGTAGGAGCGCCCCAGCGGATAGAACGCGAGGTAGTGATGCACCCACTCGTGCGCGGCCGTCTCCAGAACCTCCGCATACCCACCGCCGTCCGCGACGATCGCCGGATACGTCGCCACCCCGCCCGAGGGCACCACGATCGCCCGCCGGTCGGGCCGCTCCCGTTCCGACCGCGCCTCGATCGCCACCACCTGTTCCATCGAGAGGTCGGGACGCAGCAGGTCGGCACGCACCCGTTCGATCTTCGCCCGTGGCGACTCCACCAGCACCCGGGGCGACGACGTTAGTTCGATGTCCACGAACGGGAAGACCGTCCACGGCAGCGCCGGGCCCACGCGGATGCCGAGGCTGTCGAGCGTCGCGTCGATCCGTCCCTCGATGGTCCGCTCCACGCGATTCTCCAGCCGGCGCGCCTCGGAGTCGGACGGCTTCAGCGAGAAGTAGCGGCGAAGCGCCTCGTCCTCGGGTGGGTCATCGCGCAGCGGCGCACCCGCCAGGTATAGCCATCGCCCTGCGACGGTCTCGCGCTCCCACCGGATGAGGCCGAACCCATCAGCCACCTGCCGGTCACGCCACCACGAGGCCGCGACGAGCAGCGACAGGGCAAGGAGAAACGCCGCAAGCACGACACCCGCGGAGACGAGCCGGCCCGGCGACGGTCGTACGGTGATGCGCTCGTCCACCGGGCTCCTCACAGGCCGTCAGACGGATCTCGCTCCTATCATCGCTCAATGAGCACCGCGCGGCCGAAGCCAGACCGCCTGACCACGACCGCGCGGGGAATCCCCCCCGGCCGGCGCGTGCTCGCCTTCGCCGTCGACCTCATCTATGGCGGGCTCGCCTCGCTCCTAGCCGCGCTCGCCGCGGGAGGCTGGCTCCTCCTGAGGACCTCATGGGGGCGAGACGACATCCCCGCCGGCGACGCCACCTTCGCCGCGGCGCTCCTGCTGGCGGCGACGCCCGCCTGGCTCGCCTGGACCGCGCTCCGCCTCGCACAACGAGGCGCGACGCCGGGCCAGGATCGCCAGCGCCTCCGCGTCACCGGCCCCCCTCGCCCCCGCCTCCTCCGTCTCGCGCT
>Ga0194132_10004848_pt1 | contig 22508 bp, 16 predicted proteins | sample TA2KigOf80mmetaG_FD_148612 | JGI IMG/M metagenome (GOLD analysis project Ga0194132, IMG submission 148612) | Freshwater microbial communities from Lake Tanganyika, Tanzania - TA2015054 Kigoma Offshore 80m | ecosystem: Environmental > Aquatic > Freshwater > Lake | place: Tanzania: Lake... | reverse complement strand
GTCGGGGCGTTGTTCTTGGCCCAATTACCCAACGACACCCGGAGCGAGTGGTTCCGCTCGCTGGCCCGCCCGGATGTCCTGCCGCGAACCCTCGAACGCAAGATCGGGCTAATTTGGATGGACAGGCTGGAAGCCTGTCCTACTTTTCAAGCTTCAACAGCGTGAAGGGGTAAATGATCGTGGCGTAGAACGTGCCGTCGCGCGTCTGGATCAGCGCCATGTGGGCGTGCAGCGGCGTTTGCGTGCCGTCGGGCAGTTTGTGGAACCCGTGGCTCCACGGCGGCGTTTTGCCGTTCTTGTCCGGGCCGAACGGGAAGAAGTCCGGGTTCTTCACCGCCAGCACCCCGCGGTCCGCGTGCGTGTTCGACTTGGGATCGTAGGTAACGAGGTGGTGCAGGTAGCCCGCGCCGAACTTGGTGTCGTTGTTGACGCGGTAGATGGTGTGAACCTTGCCGTCGGTGCCGACGATGAGCGAGCCGCGTGAGTCGTGACCCTTGCCGCCGATCATCGGGCCGACGTTCGCGACGGGCACCTTCCCGCCGTCCGCGCTCAGGTCGATGCGGAACAGCGCCGGGTCGGACATGCGGATCAGGTACGCGCTCTTGGCGTCGGCCGTAACCGCCCAGCACGCCGGGCCGAGTTTGTCGTCCGCCTTGCCGATGGGTGCCGAAAGCTCCAGCGTTTCCAGCTTGTTCGTCGCGGGGTCGAAGCGTGCGATCTTGAAGTCCTTCGTGACGACGACGGCGCGGCCCTTGCTGTCGATGAGCGTTTGCGCGTACGCGGTGACGCGCAGGTTCGGGTCCGGCTCGCGGTACTTCTTCGTCTTCAGGTCGAGAATCATCCAGTGGTGATCCTCGCACGTCACGACGTAGGCAACCCCGGCCTTCTCGTCCGCGGTCACGTCGTTCACGCCCTCGCCCTTGAAGGGGATACCGAAGCTCTCCGTCTTGTCGGTTTCCGGGTCGTACACCATGACGTAGCCGCCGGGGTAGTCGGCGGTGTCGTCCTTGCCGCGCCGGTAGCCCTGCTTGCTGCCGACGTAAATCTTGCCGCTCGGCGCGACGAAGTTGCGCGTGTGAATCTTCGACTGCGCCGCGTAGGTCGGCTTCGTTGGCGTGGTGAGACCGCACACCTTGTTCACGTCCACCACGATCCGCTGCTTCCCGGTCTTCGGGTCGAACTCGATGAGGTACGCGTTGAACCCGTAGGCCGCGGTGCCGACGTAGACCTTGCCGTTCTTCCCCTCGCACAGCGAGAAGTAGCCCGACTCGTCGGTGTGCGTGCCGGGCATGATGTGGTATGCGGTGCCCCACGCGTAAGCGAAGGGCGCTTTGTCTTTGGGCTGCGCGACCGACGGCGAAGCGCACATCGCGAGGGCAAACAGGGTGAGTGTGAGGCGCATGGGTGGGTTCTTGTAGGGTGGGACGAGGCTTTGCGCCGTCCCACCATCGCCTGTGCGCAGAAGGTGGGACGGCGCATAGCCTTGTCCCACCCTACAAGACGGACGAAGCAATAACAGAGGTCACTTTTCAATCAGCAACATGTCCGCGACGTTCAGCGGCACGTTGAGTTGGATGCCGCCCTTCACCTCGGTGAACTTCAGCTCGCCGCGCTCGACGCTGCGCACCTTCGTGATCTTCTCCGCGCTACGAATGGTGATCGTCAGCGATGTGATCTCGCCGCCGCTCCAGTTCACCAGCGGCACGGCCAGTTTCGCCGCCTTGCCGTCCTTCGCGGGCGTGTCGATGCACGTCGTTTCGACGAGGCCGTCGGTCGTCACCACGGGCTTCGCGTCGCGGGCGTTGAAACCGAGGAAGTCGTCCGTCAGGCGGGCGAGCATTACGAGGCTCATGCCGGTGGGCAGGTAGTGCGCGAAGCTCTCCGCGTTCGCGCCGCGGTCCACCGGGCGCACCGGCAGGCCGCTCTTGAGGTACGCTTGGCCGGGCATGAACCCGAACAGCACGCTCCGGCCCTGACCGTGGCGCTTGGCGACCACGGCCGCGGTGCCGTCCTTGAACTTGCCGACCATGGTGCCGTCCGTCACGGTCAGCGACTGCTTCCACGCGATCACCGGCACGTTGAAGATGTGCTCCGGGATCGGGTTCGGCGACGGCGCTTTCGGTAGCCCGCGCAGGCACCACTCGACACTGTCCATCGGCTCGTACCGCGGCAGGTCGTGCTTGCTGAGGAACGGCTGGTTCTCCTTCAGCAGGTGCTTGGCGATCAGGTTCGGGTCGGTAGTGACCTTCGAGCCGGTGGCCCCGTAGAACTTGGCCGCGGCCGGGTTCTCCTTCTGAAACTCGTTGAAATACCCGCCGCCCGCGGCGGCCACGACCGTGCCGCCGGCCTCGCACCATTTCTGCAGCGCGTCGAGGCACTTCGAGTGAACGTACTGCTGCGTGACGTAGATGAGCTTGTAGTCCTTCGCGCGGCCGTCGATCACGTCGTCTTCGCTCAGGAAATCGACCGGGATCTGCGCGTGCCGCAGCGCGTAATAGAGCGCCTTGCGCTCGTTGTTGTGCAGCGCCAGCGAGAAGTTGTTGACGCCGGTAATCAGTTCGTCCGTGCTGGACAGCAGCAGCCCGACCTTCGCCGGGCGCACCTTGCCGTCCATGATGTAGTCCTCGAAGATGCCCGCTTCGCGCGTGCAGGTGTACAGTTCCTTCCACATCTTCAGGTCTGCGGTCTCGACATAGTTCTCGGTGTTGCCGACCGCGGACGGCGTGGCACAGAAGTAGTTAATCATCTTCGCGCCGTGCGCCACGCTCGCGTAGTAGCTGCGGCGGAAGCCCTCCGGCAACTGGCCCGGCGAGTGCGGCATGACGTACATGTGAATCGGCAGGTCGTCGTACTTGGCCCCGGCGCGCAGGCCGCTCGCGAGGTAGCCCACCACCTGCGGGCTGAACTCCGCGATCTGCCAGCAGTAGTCTTCCGCCCACGGCATGCTCATCGCCTTGAGCTTGAACGGGCGGATGTAGTCGATCTCGGTGACGAGGTAGTTGGCGTGCGGCGAGTAGTTCGCCCCGGTGCGCACGCCCTTCGTGGCGTAGTACGCGGTGCCGGCGGCATACTTCGCCCCGCCCTTCTCCTTCGCCGCGACTTGCGAGTAGTAGTACAGCGGATCGGTCTTCGTCGTGGTGTACTTCACCGCGCCTTCAACGGTCACGCCCTTCGCTTTCAACCAAGTGGCGAACTCGTCCTCTTTCAGAGGGATCGCCGGCAGGTGGATCTCGTCGCCGTAGCTGACGATGCCGAGGTCGTCGAACCCGCCCTTGCGGGTCATCTCCTGCTTCTTGATCCACTCGACCGATGGGTCGCCCCAGTGCGCGACCAGCTCGCGCTTTTGGCCGACGCCGCCGAAGGTGGTGTTGTCGCCCAGCGCCAGCGCGAGTTGCTTCGCCTCGGGGAACCCGGTGGCCGCGCTGCTGAACCCCATGATGCCGTAGTGCGGCATCCGCTTCGGCGTCTCACCGACTTTCGGGAACTTTGCCACCTCCGCGTTGAGCCAGTCGAGCGCTTCCTTCTGGGTACGAATCTGCGGCAGCCAATAGTTTTTCCGCAGCGCGAGGAACAACTCCGTGCCGGGGTTCACGACGCCGGGCATGTCGAAGCACGCCGGCGACAGGTTCGAGGCCGGGCCTTTCACCGTGATGTCCTTCACCACCTTGATCCCGCCTGTGCCGTCGGGGATGCCGAACTCCAGTCGTAGGTACACGCCGTCGGCCTTGCCCTTCGACAGCACTTTGGGGAACCACTGCGAGTTGTAGAGCGAGTCGAGCGACTGACCGAGCGGCACCCACCCGCTAGCGTCGCCCGGTTGCAGGTACTCCGCGTCCGGGATCGCCTTCGGTAATGGAACGACCTTCGCCAGCGCGTCGGCTTTCACCTTCTCCGACCGCGGCCCCGCGTTCTGGTACTTCGTCTCGGTGATCGTCCGCCCGCTCTTGAGGACCTGCTGCGTCGGCCAGTCGCGAACGTGGATGTAGTACGGCGAGTGCTGGCCCTGATCGAACGGCGCGACCACGGGCACCACCGGCCCGGCCGCGTCCTTGGGGTTGGTGAACCGCACGAACACATCGCCGTCCTGCGTCAGCCAGCCGTCGAACTCGAGGTAGTTGGTCTTCTTCTGCGCCTCGATCCCGGCCTTGTCGTTGGTCAGACAGATGACATCGACGTTGCGCTTGGCGATGTTGACTCGCGGCTTGTCGCCGTCCTTCTGATCCTCGGCGATGAGGCGCAGCTTGGCGGCCCCGGCCGCGAGCTTCACGGTGCCGGGGTTTTGCCACACGATGTTGTCGCTGCCGCTCCACCCGTAGCGCTCCATCGCCACGCGCTTGTGGCCGTTGAGCGCCCAGATTTTGGGCTGATCGAGCCGCCCGCACGGAAAGGTCGCCACCACTTTCCCACCCTGCTCGACTTCTACCGTGAACTCGCACGCGAACTGGAACGGCTGTTCGTACCGGGTCAACAGCTCGTAGGTGTCCTCGTAGGGGATGTTGATGGTCTGCTCGGCGACGGCCTTCTTGCCGGCGTCGATCTCGTCCGGTGCGCTGAGGTACCCCATGCGCGACAGGAAGGTGATGGCGAAAGTGCTGGCGTAGTAGTTGTCGCGATACGGCATCACCTTCCAGCCGGAACGGACGGTGAAGTCTTCGGCTTCGGCGATGAGGCGCACCGGCTTCTTGTCCTGAGCGGGCGCAACGGGCGCGAGCGCGGCGAGCGCGACGAGCGACAACAGCAAGCGGGTCATAGCGGCATCCGAGTGAAGGGCGGAGAGACGATGGTACCCGCGGGAACGGGTGAAGGGTAGATGCCGCGTTCAGCTTCGCGAGACGAGCCTAAAGCCACTCGCGAAGCCGCAAGCGGCACAGGTTTCCTCACATTCGCGTCTTCGTTTGGGAAAAATTGATGAGACTGCGGACTTTCGGGCCGACTTCGTGTTCAATTGGGACTGGAGCTCTGCCATACTCGCCGAATCACGTCTCAACGGAGTGGCCGCGATGACACGATACGGGATCGCCGGCGCGCTGCTCGCCGCGGGGGTCGCACTCGCCCAACCCGGTGCGGCCCAGCCCACCAAGGGCGGCGGGTTCTCCGACAAGCCGAACCAAGACCAGATCGCGTTCTTCGAGAAGAAAATCCGCCCGGTCCTCATCGAGCACTGCTACAAGTGCCACTCCGCCGAAGCCGAGAAGATCAAGGGCGGGCTCGCGCTCGACACGCGCGAGGGCACGCGGCGCGGCGGCGACAGCGGGCCGATCATCCAGCCCGGCACGCCGGATCGCAGCAAGCTCATCCTGTCGCTCAAGACCAAGAACCCCGACTTGGCGATGCCGCCGAAGGGCAAGTTGCCCGATAGCGTGATCGCCGACTTCGAGGCGTGGGTGAAGATGGGCGCGCCCGACCCGCGTGAGGGCAAGGCCGCAGTCGCGCCCAAGAAGTACGAAATCGATCTCGTGAAGGGCCGTGAGTTCTGGTCGTTCCAAGCGCCCAAGAAGGTCGCAGCGCCGGTCGCGGAGACGAAGAACTGGGCCAAGTCGCCCATCGACTCGTTCATCATCGCCGAACTGGACAAGAAGGGGCTGAAGCCGGTCGCGGACGCCGACAAGCGCACGCTCGTCCGCCGGGTGTACCTCGACCTGACGGGCATGCCGCCGACGTCGGATGAAGTCGAAGGGTTCCTCGCAGACCGCGACGCCAACGCTTACGAGAAGGTGGTCGATAAGCTCCTCGCGTCACCGCACTTCGGCGAGCGCTGGGGCCGGCACTGGCTCGACGTGGCCCGCTACGCCGAGAGCAGCGGCAAGACCGTGAACATGAACTACCCGCACGCGTGGCGCTACCGCGACTACGTCATTGACGCCTTCAATAAGGACAAGCCCTACGACCAGTTCGTGAAGGAACAGCTCGCCGGCGACCTGATGACGACGAGCGACTCGAAGCTAAAGGCCGAGCGGATGATCGCCACCGGGTTCCTCGCCATCGGCGCGAAGACCCTGAACGAGAACAACGGGACGCAGTTCGAGTTGGACGTGGCCGACGAGCAGATCGACGTGACGTTCCAAGCGTTCCTCGGCATCACCGCGGCGTGCGCCCGGTGCCACGACCACAAGTTCGACCCGATCCCGCAGAAGGACTACTACGCCCTCGCGGGCATCTTCCGCAGCACGGAAACGTGCTACGGAACGGTGCGGTTCATCCAGAGCAACCGGCCCGCGCCGACGCTGGCACTGCCGAAGGACTGCGGCCTGCCCGCGGGCACCGACACCAAGATGACGGCCGACGAGAAGGCCCGCATCGAGAAGCAGATCGAAGACCTGAACAAGCAGATCGCGGAGGCGACCGACCCGATCCGCACCATCTTCCCGCGCGGCCAAGTGTCGCTCTTGCGGGCGCGCCTCGACGCCTACGACAGCGAGGGCAATCCGAAGCTGCTGGCGATGGGCGTGCGCGACAAGCCGGCCCCGAAGGGCGGCGGGGGCTTCGGCCCCGGCGGGTTCGGGCCGAAGGGCGGCTTCGGCCGCGGCGGTACCACCAGCATCGGCGACAGCCCCCTCTACGACCGCGGCGAACCGGACAAGCCTTCGCGCGACCGCGTCTCGCGCGGCACGCTCCAAGTGCTCTCGAAGTCGCCGCTGAAGATCACCAGCGGGCAGAGCGGCCGGCTCGACCTTGCCAACTGGATCGCCACGAAGGACAACCCGCTGACGGCGCGCGTGATGGTGAACCGCGTGTGGCTGCACCTGTTCGGCCGCGGCCTCGTGCCGACCGCCGACAACTTCGGCTCCGGCGGGCACACCCCGACACACCCCGAACTGCTCGACCACATGGCCCTGAACTTCATGGACAACGGCTGGAGCGTGAAGAAGCTCATCAAGAGCGTGGTGATGACGCGCGCGTACCAACTCGATTCGAAGAACGACGCCAAGAACTTCGACGTGGACCCCGACAACTCGCTCGTGTGGCGCATGTCGCCGCGCCGCCTCGACGCGGAGGCGATGCGCGACTCGATGCTCGCGGCCAGCGGCCAGTTGAACGAGAAGCGGCCCACGGGCTCGCCGGTGGCGCGCGCCGGCGAAGGCCCGGCCAACGGGCGCGGCGGCGGGTTCGGCCCCGGCCCGCGGCCCGGTGGCGGGAGCGACGCCCGCGACACCAATCGCTCCGTGTACCTGCCCATCGTCCGCGACAACCTGCCCGACGCACTCGCGCTCTTCGACGCGCCGGACCCCAGCTTGATCGTGGCCGACCGGCCCACGACCACGGTTCCGGCGCAGGGGCTGTTCCTGCTCAACAACCCGTTCGTGATCCGGGCTTCCGAAGCCGCGGCCGACAAGCTCCTCAAGGGCACGACGACCGACACCGAGCGCATCCGACAAGCGTACCTGAGCTTCTACGGCCGCCCGCCGAACGAGAAGGAGTTGGGGAACGCCGAGAAGTTCTTGAAGGCGTATCAGGAGCAACTGGCGAAGGACCGCGTGCCAGCCGCGAAGCGCGAGCGCGAGACGTGGGCCGCATTCACACAGGCGCTCTTTGCGAGCGCCGAGTTCCAGTACAGGAAATGATGTCTCTCACTCAGCCCCTCCATTGCAATGGAGGGGCGGGCGAGCGCGAACACCAAACACCAACTCACAAGGAACCTTCCCATGCTGTCTCGTCGCACGATGTTGCAGGGCACCTCCGCCGGCTTCGGCTACCTCGCGTTCGCGGCGCTCGCCAACGAGCAAGCAGCACGCGCCGCCGACGGCACCCCCAGCACGAACCCGCTCGCACCCAAGAAAGCGCACTTCCCGGCGAAGGCCAAGCGCGTCCTGTTCCTCTGCATGGACGGCGGGCCGAGCCACGTCGACACCTTCGACCACAAGCCCAAGCTGACCGCGGACGACGGCAAGTCGGCCCCGGCCCGCGCCGGGCGGTTCGGCGGCGGCAAGCTCCTCGGCTCGCCGTTCAAGTTCAAGCAGAGCGGGAAGAGCGGGCTGTACATCTCCGAGGTGTTCCCCGAATTGAGCAAGCAGGCCGACAACCTGTGCCTGCTGAACGGCATGTACTGCGACCTGCCGAACCACCCGCAGGCGTTCATCCAGATGCACTGCGGCGTGTTCCAGTTCCCGCGGCCGAGCATGGGCGCGTGGGTCGCCTACGGGCTGGGCACCGAGAACGCCAACCTGCCGGGGTTCATCACGCTGTCGCCGTCCGGCGGCAACGGCGGCCCGGTGAACTACGGCAGCTCGTTCCTTCCGGCCGTGTATCAGGGCACGAAGATCGGTCGCGGCGGGTTCGGCGGCGGCGTGGGCGGCGCGGCCCAAGTGCCCAACCTCAAGAACCCGAAGCAGACCGCCGGGCAGCAGCGCGTCGAACTCGACTTCCTCCAAGGGCTGAACCAGAACACCCAAGAGCAACTCGGCGGTGACGCCGGCATCGAGGGGCTAATCGGCTCTTACGAACTCGCGTTCCGCATGCAGGCCGAGATGCCGAAACTGATGGACGTGAGCAAGGAAACCGCCGCGACCCAACGGCTCTATGGTATCGGCGGGGGCGGCGCGGGCGGCGGGCGCGGCAGCGGGTTCGGTCAGCAGTGCCTCCTCGCGCGGCGGTTCCTCGAAGCCGGCGTGCGGTTCGTCGAAGTGACGATGGGCGGCTGGGACCACCACCGCACGCTCAAGGACTCGCTCACCAACAGTTGCGGGGCCATCGATCAGCCCATCGCCGGCCTTCTGCAAGACCTGAAGAACCGCGACATGCTGAAGGACACGCTCGTCATCTGGGGCGGCGAGTTCGGCCGCACCCCGACCGGGCAGGGCGACGGCCGCGACCACAACAGCCGCGGGTACAGCATGTGGATGGCCGGCGGCGGCGCGAAGGGCGGGTTCGCCTACGGCAAGACCGACGACTACGGTTTCGAGGCGGTCGATGGTAAGATGCACGTCCACGACTGGCACGCGACCGTGCTGCACCTGCTCGGCCTCGACCACACGAAGCTGACGTACCGGCACGCCGGGCGCGACATGCGCCTGACCGACGTGAAGGGCAACGTGGTGAAGGACGTCGTGGCCTGAACGGGGGACGTGTGGCTATTCAGTTCCGCTGCCCGGCGTGCGACCGGCGGCTCTCGATCGCGAGCCGCAAGGCCGGGGCGCGCATCGCGTGCCCCAGTTGCAAGGGTACCGTGACCGTGCCCGGCGCGCCGACCGAAGACGCCGAGACCGAAGACGCCGCGCCGAGCAACGGGCGCGCGCTGCTCGTGACGGCCGCGGTCGCGGTGCTGCTCTTCGGCGGGCTTGCGCTCGCGCTCACCTTCGCCCTTCAGAAGAAGCCCGCGCCTCAGGAAATCGAACAGGCTTCTGCGCCGTTGCCTCAGCCAATTCAACAACCTCAGCCTCAGCAACCCAAGCAGCAACTACCAGCGAAGCCGCAAGCGGCTATACCCCAACAACCTCAACCTCAGCAACCACAACAGCCACAGCAGCCCCAACAGCCCGAACCGCCGCCGACGCCGCCGGGAATGTCGTCTGGCGCGCAGCCGCAATCGCCAGAGCTAGCCCCGCCGCCGCGCCCGGTGGCGGTCGCGCCGCCGGTTCCGCAAGCGCCGCCCCCGCTCGACAAGTTCGGCAACCCCGTTGGCCCCAGCATCGGACTCGGCAAGGACGGTGAGTTCAAGGGGAAGAAGCTCCTCTTCTGGTGCGCGTTCGAGAGCGCCGGGCGCGTGTTCTTCCACCAAACGAACCCGCTGTGGAAGGCGCTGGAGGCGAAGGGGTTCGTGGTCAGCCCGGTGTTCGGCCGGTTCAACCCCGCGTGGCTCAAGGAAGCGGACCAACTGTGGATCGTGTCGTCCGGGCGGTTCGAGATTCCCGGCGGCCTGACGCCCGATCTGCTCGTCGAGGCGGTGGCCCTGCTCCCGGCGGAACTGGTCCCGTCCGGGTTCACCGTGCCCGAATACCAGTTCGTCGTGAAGGCCACTCTTGATGTCGCGCTCTCGACGCGCCACCAACTCGACGAGAAGGCGTTCAAGGCCATCGAGGACTTCGTGAAGGCCGGCAAGGGGTTGTGCCTGTTGGCTGAGGACGATCCGTTCACCGCGGAGGCCGACGAGCTGGCGCGGCGGCTGTTCGGGGCGCGCGTGGGCGGGAACTACATCGCCGACAAGACCGCGGGCGTGCGCGGGCGCGAACTCACCCCGGCCGCGGCGAAGCTGTTCCGCCCGCACTTCGAAACGGACGCGCACCCACTGCTGACCGGCGTGAACTTCCTGTACGAGGGCATCACGGTCAGCAACGTGAGCAAGTCCGACAAGCTCGACGTGGCGATGAAGGCGAGCGACGGCAAGACGCTGATCGCGGTGTCGAAGGTGGCCGGGCAGCGGGTGGTGATCGACTGCGGGTTCACGCGGTACTGCCACGGCCCGACCGAGCGCACGAGCTACATCGCGAAGACCGCGGGCACGGTGCGCTTGGCCCAGAACATCGCCGCGTACCTCGCGGGCAAGGACAAGCCGTAAGGCGCGCGATTTCCATTTCGGCCTGAAATCCTGTCCGACCAACACGTAAGTAGGGTGCGGCCCGACTTGGCCGCCGTCGCCGCGGTTCACTCTTCGCGCCCGCGTTCGCCGGGCCGGGCCGCGTGTCGTCGCTCATCTCGTGGGGACACCATGAAGACGTTCGATCGCGCGATCACCGACCTCGTCACCATCGGCTGCGGGGACGTGGTTCAGTCGCGCGTGCGGCCGGCACTGCGCGAGCTGGGCACGGCACTGGGGATCAACCGCTTCGCGATGTTCGACGTGAAGCCGTGCCCGTTCGCCCCGGGGGTGCTCGACCCGCTCTGGGAGTCGTTCCACCCGATTCCCGCCGGCGTGCCGGCGGTGGAGGCCGTGCGCCGCGCCGGGCTGCTGAACCCGCGCACCGCGGTGCTGATCTGCACGCCGACGGAGTTCCATATCGTGCTGGCCCGCGCGTTCGCGCCACACGTCGGGCGCGTGGGCGTCGAGAAGCCGACGTGCCACGACCCGGCCGCGGCCCGCGGGCTGATCGAGTTCGCCGGCACCGTGTACGCCCTCGGGCACCAGCTCCACAAGCGCGAGCAGCTCGACTTCGTGGCCGCGTGCCGCCACGGGGCCGTGACCCTCGCGGACGTGGCGCGCCTCGAGTTCACACTCTACGAAGACAAGGGCGTCGGGGAGCGGCAGGTGGACGAGGCCGTATGGGACACGGGCTGGCACGGGCTCGAGTGCGCGCTCGCCGCGGTGCTCGCGCTGGCCGAGCGCGTGCGGGTGCGGGTGCAGCGCGCGCGGGTGGCGACGTACCGCGGCGGGCGGGACACGCCGCGCGCCACGACCGCGGCCCGCATCGACGCGCTGCTCCTGACGCCGGGCAAGACGGTGCCGCTCACGGTGCGCGTCGCGAAGGGCGCGGGCGCGAGCGCGAAGGGGCTGACCGCCTACGACGCCACCGGCCACCCGACCCATCACGTGTCGCTGAACGAGGGCGGGCACCGCGCCCACGGGCGCATGATCGCGGAACTGCTGCGCCCGGTCCCGGACATGCCGTTGAACCTGCCGGACGTGGTCGAGGTGGTGGAGGCGTGCGCGACGGCGGCGCGGCGCAGCGAGGTGATGACCGCGTATCCGTACGGGGCGCTCCCGTACTGGCTGACCGCGGGCACGGCGGACGAGACCCCGCCCCCCGCGCCCGAACCCGCCGACGTGGATCTGGTCGGGGCCGCCGACTAGACCCGGCGCGGGCGGCTCTACGGTCCGCCCGTCACGCGCTTTGCAGCCGGTCGTTCCACTCGTCGAGCAGCTTGCCGATGCTCTTGAACGCGAAGTCGAGGTTCGCCAGGTCGTGGCCGAGGTCGATGGCGCGGGCGAGGTCGCCGTTCTCCGCGGACCCGGTCGCCAGTTGGAACAGCAGTTCCTTCTTCGTCGCCTCGTCTTCGGCCGGAACCGCGGCCAGCCCTTCCTCGAAGTTGCGCTGCGCCAGCCGCCAGTTGTTCCGCTTCTTGAAGCAGAGGCCCAGCAGCAGCGCGGCGCGCCACTTCAGGCGGTCGTCGCGGCGGGCCTGTTGCAGTTCGGCGATGGCCTCGTCGGTGCGGTCGGCCTTGAACAACCGCGTGCCCAGTTCGATGCGGTGCGCCAGTTCGTTGGGGAAGCGGTCGGCCTTCACGCGGTACAGGTCGATCTCGCGGGCGTTGATCTCCTTCGCGAGCTTGGCGCGCAGCGCGACCAGTTCGGCCTCGGTCAGCTCCTCGGCCGGCGCGTCGCTGGCACTGGTCGCGGTGTCGTCGTCGGACGCGCGGGCCTTTTCGCGCAGTTTGTGCAGCCGGGCGTCGGCGTGTTCGAGGTTCTTGCGCAGCGGCGCGAGGTCGAGCGCCATCAGTTCCAGTTGAATCTGGAAGGCGTTGCCGGTCGGCCCCAAGCCCTGCTGGAGCGCGGCGCGGGCGCGGTCGTCTTGACCGCTCTTGCGGTACACGGCGGCCAGTTGCAGGTACAGGGCCGGCTCGGTCGGGTCGGCCTCGATGCGCTTCAGGATCGGGTCGGCTTCGCGGTCGAGCTTGTGCTGCTTCGACGCCGACTGCGCCTCGATCCGGCCCATCACCGGCGATTCCTTCGTTCCGGCCGCGGCCTCCTCGTACCCGCCCTTCTGAATGGTCGCGCTGGCGGCGAGGTCTTTGGCCTTGTGCGCCGCTTCAACGTCTTGCGGGTTACTGTCGCGGACGAGTTGCCACAGCACCATGGCCTTTTGGAAGTCGCCGCGCTTCTCGAACTGGCGCGCGAGGGCGCGGTTCAGGGTCGCGTCCTTCGGGTACTTCTGGCGGGCCTGATCGAGCGTAAACACGGCGAGGTCCGACAGCCCGAGCGCGTCGAACGCCTCGGCCATGTCCATCTGCGCGCCCAAGTCCCACGGGTTGCGGCACAGTACCTGTTCGCCGTGTTCGAGCGCCTTCAGGTACTCGCGCCCGCGCTTGGCGGCGCGCAGTTTGGCCTTCCACCGCGGGGTGCTGAAGAACGCGAATCGGCTGCCGCGCAGGTTGTTCCCGTACTTGTCCTTCTGGGTCTTGCGCAGGGTCTGGCGGTAGAAGAAGTTGGCCGGGTCGAGCCGGCAGCAGGTGAGCAGCAGTTGAATGGCGTAGTCGAACCCTTTTTCGGCCACAAGCTCCTTAGCTTTGGCGAAGCTCTCTTGCGCGATGCGGCGCTGTTCGGGCGTCGGCGCGGGGACCGGGCCGGCCGGGGGCTGGTCGGGCATGACGGGGGCTGCTCCTCGCGGGGCGACGCCGGGGCTGAGCGTGTTGCTGCGTACCATAATGTTGTACCACACCGACGTGAAGGAAACTGCACCGTGGAAGTCGCAGCCACGAACCCGGAAGCCGTGGCCCGCGCCGCGGACGTGATCCGCGCCGGCGGGCTGGTCGCGTTCCCCACGGAAACCGTGTACGGGCTCGGCGCAAACGCGCTCGACGCCGCCGCGGTCGCGCGCATCTTCGAGGCCAAAGGTCGCCCGGCCACGAACCCGGTGATCGTTCACGTTGCCGACGTGTCCGAAGTCCTAAACGTGGCCTCGACGTGGCCGGAGACGGCGGCGCGGCTCGCGGCCCGGTTCTGGCCCGGCCCGCTGACGGTAGTCGTGCCAAAGGCCGACGCGGTTCCCCCCATTGTAACCGCCAATGGGCCGACGGTCGCGGTGCGGTGTCCAAACCACGCGGTCGCGCGCGACCTGATCCGCGCCGCCGGCGTTCCCATTGCGGCCCCGAGCGCGAACCGCAGCACCGAGCTTTCGCCGACGCGCGCCGAGCACGTCGCGAAGGGCTTGGCCGGGCGCATCGACCTCGTGCTCGACGGCGGCCCCTGCGCCGGCGGGATCGAATCGACCGTCGTGGACGCGACCGGTGACGTCCCCCACATCCTGCGCCCCGGCCTTGTGACCGCGGCCCAAATCGCGGAAGTGTGCGGCGCGGTCGAATTCGGCGCAAAAGGCGCGGGCGTCTCGCGTTCCCCCGGACAGATGGCGAAGCACTACAGCCCGCGCACGCCGGTCGTGTTGGCCGACGACGCGGACGCCGAACACCGGAGATTGAAAGACTTGGGGCTTCGGGTAATCTCGGTCGGGTTCGATCTGGTCTTCGACTACCAGTACATCTCGGACGACCCCGCAGAGTACGCGGCCGACCTGTACGCGGTGCTTCACCAGTTGGACGACGGCCGCTTCGACCGCATCGTAATCGAGATGCCGCCGGACGAGCCGGAATGGGCCGCAGTGCGCGACCGGCTGACGCGCGCCGCGGCGGGCGGCGCGTAATGCGCTTCCCATGTGGCCCGATTTCTGCTCTGATAGTGACCGTGTAAACCTTACCGATTGCCGCGGTGGTAAGGGTGCGATTCAGAGGGTTGTGCGTGATGCGCCGTCCAGCATATGCCGCTTTTGCCGCTTTCTCCCTCCTGACCGGGTGCGTGGCCCTCGCGCGCCAACCGGAGCCGGAACCGCTCCCCCTGCCCCTTCCCGCGCCCGACCCCATTAAGCTCAAAGCACCCAAAGGCGTCGAACAGCCCAAATTGGACGAGGTCGCGGGCATCACCAAGGTGATGCGCGAGATGGCGCTGCAACACATGCCGACGCCGCTCGTCACCGCCAACGACGGCTGGGGCAAGCAGAAAGAGTTCGCGGTGGGGAAGGTCATCCTGCGGAACCCGGCGAAGGCCAACCCGGAAATGGCGCGGGAGAAGTTCAACGACGGCCTCTGGCGGCGGTTCACCGTGACCGCGCGCGAGCCGCAGAAGTCGCTCGGCATCGGCATCACGGAACTGGTGAAGCCGGCCGACGACACCATGCACGCGACCCTGAACGTCGCGATGGACATCGACTTCCGCATGGAACAACAGTTCTGGGTGCGCGGCCGACAGCTCTACAGCGGTGAGACCCGCGGCCACTGTCGCGGCGCGGTGCAACTCAAGATCACCGTGGTTCACAAACTGGAGTTCAAGCCCGGCGTGCTGGTGCCAGACGTGACCGTGAAAGTGACGACGACGGACGCGAAAATCTTCTACGAGAAGATCGTGATCGACCACACGCTGGGGTTGGACGGCGAGAGCGCGGAGAAGGCCGGCGACCTCGTGATCGACCTCGTGAAAGCGGTGAAGCCCGACCTCGAAAAAGAGCTACTCGAAAAGGGCAACGCGGCCATCGTGAAGGCCGCCGGCACGCAAGAGTTCAAGCTGCAACTCGACAAGCTGGCAAAAATGGGCGCGGCCCCGAAGAAGTGACGCCTGTATGGGAGGGCCGACCGTGTCCGTCAGCATCGAAGAACTGGCGCTCGACCAACTCAGCGTCCGCGAACGGCTCGACCTAATCGAGCGGATTTGGGACAGCCTACCCGCGGCCATGACTCCCGACGAGGTTCCGGAGTGGCACAAGGAAGTGCTGGCCGCTCGACTCGCCGAAGCCGAGGCGAACCCCGGCGCGGGCATCGACATCCTCTGGGGCAACGGCGGCAACGACGTGATGGACGGTGGTGACGGTAATGACAACCTGTTCGGCGGCGACGGTGACGACACGATGCAAGGGGGTGCCGACAACGACCTTCTCGTTTGCGGTCAGGGTGACGACAACGGGCACGGCGGCAACGGGATCGACACGATCAACGGCAACGACGGCGATGACGTCCTCAACGGGAACGGCGACAACGATTTCATCTTCGGCGGCATCGGTGTCGACCTAATCGACGGCGGGAGCGGGCACGATCACCTGTACGGTGAAGCGGGCAACGACAACATCAACGGTGGGAGCGGAGACGACCGCGTACAAGGCGGCAGCGGTGCGGACTATCTCGCCGGGGGGCTCGGCGACGACTGGCACATCGAAGGCGACGACCCGAACACCGACGACCTCTCCATCGACGAGTTTGACGATAACCAAGGCACGAACACGTTCGACTACGACAACGGCTTGGACATCTTCCTCGCGTTCGGGCCGAACGACACGCGGCGCGCGCATTGAGCTGTGTTCAGCACCTGCTCCCAATCGCACGTAACGAGACGTTGGGGGTGATCTTCGGATCACCCCTCTTTGAATGTCACACTTCTCGACACCTAGCAATGACTCGTATGCACAACTACCTACTTACTGGACTGGTGCTACTGATCGGAGTCCGCACCACGCGCGGTGCTGATGTCCCGCTGCCAAAATTGGAGCTACAGGCGACCGCGGAAGTACACTACGTCGGCGTCTACGAACCGCTGCCGAAGGGTGTGACCATCGCTGAGGTCACGGGCTGGCAAGCACTGGTGAAGGCGTTCCGTGGTAAGGACGTGCCGGGGGCACACATCCGGAAGTCTTTCAGTAAGGATTTGGCCGACGACATCCTGACGGAAGAGGTCGAGAACGGGCGCATCGGGGATCTTCGTCCCGGAAACGTGGACCGGATCGTCAGGCAAAAACTCGCCATGATCCTCAATCAAGCGATTCAAACCGGCAACTTCTACGACAAGGACGCCTTCGCCAAAGTCGTGATGACCAAGCCGATCAAAGATGTGGTCGAGCTCGGTGATAATCGCACCACGTTCCAGACACAGTGGATGAACCGCGAACTGCTGGCGCTCGCGTTCCCCAACAGCATCGCGCCGACCCCGGCCAACTTTCAGTCGGTATACGTAACCGTGAACGCCGGGAAGCCCGTCGTTCTGGTGTTTTCGTCGTACCACCAGTGTCGATGGCGTGTTACCGTGGAAAAGGGGGCGACGGTCGCGGGTGTGGTACTGTACGGCGGCTTCGCACAAGAAGTCACAGGGACGGACGCGCCTGTCGTGTATCGCGCCGGGAAGCTTCCGAACGGTAAACGCGGAACCATGGATGGCCTTCACGCTTCAAAGCAAGACGATAGCAATACTTACAAGCGGATTATTGCCGAGATCAAGGAAATCACGAGTAAGGAACTGACCAGTTTCCAAGGGCAGTACCAACCGGGTCCGGAGCCGTTCGTTGTGAAGCCCGGTGCGAAGTGAAGCCGCTAGCGCGCGTCACTTGTAGCTGCGCTCGACGAGCTTGACGGTCTCGAAGGTCAGCGGTTCTTCGTTGCGGACCGGGGTTTTGTCGGGGCCGGCGTACTCCCACGCGGCGACGTGGCAGAACTTGGCGTCGTCGCGCTTGGCCTCGCCGTCCGGGGTCTGGTGCTCCACGCGGAAGTGGCCCCCGCAGCTCTCCTCGCGCACCAGCGCGTCGCGCGCCAGCAGTTCGCCGAACTCCATGAAGTCCGCGACCCGGTTCGCGCGCTCCAGCGCCGTGTTCAGGTCCGCGTCCGTGCCCGGTACGTTCACCTCCCGCCAGTAGGACGCACGCAGCTCCTGAATCTTCTTGATGGCCTCGTCCAGCGATTGCCGCGTGCGGGCCATGCCCACGTTGTTCCACATCACCTGACCGAGCTCGCGGTGGAACTCGTTCGCGGTCTTCTTGCCCTTGATCGCGAGCAGCTTTTTCAGCTTCTCGGTGGCGTCGGCCTCGGTGCGCTTGAAGTCGGGGTGGTCGGTCGGCGTGACGCCCGGCTTCTCGCCGGCCAGCCAGTGCGTCAGCGTGTACGGGAGCACGAAGTAGCCGTCGGCCAACCCCTGCATGAGCGCGCTCGCGCCGAGCCGGTTTGCGCCGTGGTCCGAGAAATTGGCCTCGCCCACGACGAACAGGCCGGGAACGTTCGACATGAGTTCGTAGTTCACCCACAGCCCGCCCATCGTGTAGTGGACCGCGGGGTAGATGCGCATGGGCCGGTCGTAGCCGCTCTCGGCGGTGATGCGCTCGTACATCTCGAACAGGTTGCCGTATTTCTCCTCGATCTTCGCGCGGCCCTGCTTCTCGATGGCGCGGCCGAAGTCGAGGTACACGCCGCGCCCGCCGGGGCCGACGCCGCGGCCGTCGTCGCAAGCCTCCTTCGCGGCGCGGCTGGCGATGTCGCGCGGGGCGAGGTTGCCGTAGCTGGGGTACTTGCGTTCGAGGTAGTAGTCGCGCGCCTCTTCGGGAATCTGGCCGGGGTGCTTGCCGCAGTCGTTGGCGCTCTTCGGCACCCACACGCGGCCGTCGTTGCGCAGGCTCTCGCTCATCAGCGTGAGCTTCGACTGGTGGTCGCCGGCCACCGGGATGCAGGTGGGGTGAATCTGGGTGTAGCACGGGTTGGCGAACGCGGCCCCGCGCTTGTACGCGCGGTAGGTGGCGCTCACGTTGCACCCGATGGCGTTGGTGCTCAGGTAGAACACGTTGCCGTAGCCGCCGGTGGCGAGGACGACCGCGTCCGCGGAGTGCGACTCGATCTTACCGGTTTCGAGGCTCCGCGTGACGATGCCGCGCGCGCGGCCGTCGACCGTCACGAGGTCGAGCATCTCGCACCGCGGGTACATCGTCACGCCGCCGAGGGCGATCTGGCGCGAGAGCGCCTGATACGCGCCGAGGAGGAGTTGCTGCCCGGTTTGGCCGCGGCAGTAGAAGGTGCGCTGGAGCTGCGCGCCGCCGAAGCTACGGGTATCGAGCAGGCCGCCGTACTCGCGCGCGAACGGCACGCCCTGCGCGACGCACTGGTCGATGATGTTGACGCTGACTTCGGCGAGCCGGTGGACGTTGGCCTCGCGCGAGCGGAAGTCGCCGCCCTTCACGGTGTCGTAGAAGAGCCGGTGGACGCTGTCGCCGTCGTTGCGGTAGTTCTTCGCGGCGTTGATGCCGCCCTGCGCCGCGATGCTGTGCGCGCGCCGGGGCGAGTCTTGGAAGCAGAAGCACGACACCTTGTAGCCGAGTTCGGCGAGCGACGCGGCGGCCGAACCGCCGGCCAGCCCGCTCCCGACCACGATGACGTGGTACTTGGCCTTGTTCGCCGGGTTGATGAGCCGCTGTTCCTTCTTGAACCGCGACCACTTTTCGGCCATCGGCCCGCCGGGAATCTTCGAGTCGAGTCGCATGTTGTTCTCTTCTGCTAAGAAATGGCCTGCGGATCGCGCAGAGCAGACGCAGATGAAATCAGATCAGACAGAAGGCAACTGGCAGTTTCGACAGGATGGACAAGATCAGACAGGATGAAGAGTTGAGTGCAGTATTCACCATCTCTGTTAATCGTGTTCATCCTGTCAAAACTCTTCTGCCTTCTGCCTTGATCCGATTTCATCTGCGTCTGCTCTGCGCGATCAGCGGGCCATGCTTGTAATCGGAGGCACCGCGCCGGCCCAGATGCCGATCACGATCACGAGGTTGCCCACGAGAATCGTGGCGGCGACCGCGACGCCCAGCAGTCGAATCGCCGGCGCGAACCGGTTGTTCTTCAGGCCCAGCGTCTGAAACGCGCTCTGCACGCCGTGCAGCAGGTGAACGAACAGCACGAGCTGCGCCGCGACGTAGAGCACGCACAGCCACGGCGTCGTGAACCCGACCACGACCATGCTGTACACGTCGTGCCGGCCCTTCGCGTCCTTCAGTTCCAGCACCGGCACCATTTTCCCGCCGCCGACTTCGACCTTCTGGAAGCCGAGCAGGGTGAAGTGCGCGAGGTGGAACAGGATGAACAGGCCCACGACGGCCCCGCTCCAAATCATGGTGCGGCTGGCGGCGGTGGCCTGCACGCGGCCGGGGTGGGCGTACGGTACCGGGCGCGCGGCCCTTGCCCGCAGGGTTAACCGGATCGCGAGCGCGATGTGTAACAGGAAGACGCCGAGCAACCCGGCGCGCGCGATCCAGATGAGCGCGCCGAGGTCGTGTTTGAGGAAGTCGGCGTAGTGGTTGATGGCGTCAGGGCCGCCGAACACCTTGAGGTTGCCGATCATGTGGACGACGGCGAACCCGGCGAGACCGAGGCCGGTCAGCGCCACGAGCACCTTCGCGCCGACGCTCGAATCGACGACGGATCGGACGAACGGGGCCGCGCCCGTGGGGCCAACGGGCGGGGCAATCGCTTTGGGGTTGCGGACGGTGGGGGAAGCCATCGGCGCGTGTCGTCTCGAGGGTTTGGGGTCGGCTCCGCGCTATTCTAGCGCTGCACCCGGAACCGGCGACGAGATTTGCCGCACGGCGCTACTCGCCCAACTTCGTCTCGAACGGCACAACGATGCCGTAGTAGTACATCTTCCCCGTTATCCGTTGCAGTGTGAAGCGCGGGTCGTCGCGAACCGGTACCTCGACGCGATCGCGTTCGTGCGGGTTCAGTTTCAGCGGAAGTGGTTCGCCCTCCTTGCCGGTGCCGTCTATCCAATGGAGCTTCCCCACACCGTAGCCGTTATTGGGGTCGCCGATTCCGTCGACGGATTTGACCGAGACCTTCACCAACCTGCCTTCGGTGGTTGTGGTGAGGCCGTCGAGAACCGTCTGCCGGGCACGGAGCAGTTCGGCACGGGTCACGACGCGAACTTTGACCTTCTCTTCTTTGCCGTGGCCGTTGGTGTGTTTGCCGCGGACGTTCACCTCGTACTCGCCCGCCGGGCACCCGGTCGGGGCCGTCAGCGTGCAGACGAACTCTGCTGCCTGATGTTCGGCCTGCACTACATCGAAGCGGGCCGGTTAAGCCTTCAGCGGCGCGGGAGCTTCGACTTCAACGGTCACGGTGCCCTGCTGCTCACGGCTGCCAGACCCACCCAGCCCGAACGCGGAGAACCGCCCGGCGGCGCGAATCCTCAGTTCGGCAGTGCCGTCGGGCATCAGAGCAACGACGCCGGCGTCGTTCGTGGCCCGCTCGAACGGCGGTTCCAGCTTCCCGGCAGTTGATTTCACTTTCAGTTCGAAGCTCTGCGAAGTGCAGGAGCAACCCGTAAACGAAAGGAGCAACGGCAGCCCGAGGAACGCCAAGCGACGTGACATGGGGCACCAGTGCGGCAAGGCGGTAACAGTGAAGTACACCCGACAGGAGTTGAACCTGTAACCCTCGGTTCCGAAGACCGATGCTCTATCCAGTTGAGCTACGGGTGCGGCTATGGGCAGTGTACGCGCCGCCCCGCGCGCCCACAAGCCCGCGTGGTCCGCCTATGGGTGTGCCGCTCTGACCACTCCACGTTCCGTGGCCGAATCTATGCCCTGCGCATCGATGCACATGCGGGGCCATGCCGCTCGCCATCGTCTCGCATCGAGGTCGGAGGGCGGGCGCGCGGTCAATGCCCGCGTTTCAAGAATGCCGCTCAGATCGGGCACGTCGCGACCACCGCGACAGGTTTGTCGACGGTGTACCGGCCCGGCACGCGCGTCGTGGTTCGGGCTCCATTCGTTCGACCTCACGCACGATGGATTCCGCTCGCCTTTCCCGCGTCTATGGTTTACAGTCGCTCACGCCGTCGCGCGTACACCACCCCCTCTCTACTCGAGCACCCCATGCCCAACCAGATTCGCGTGCTCGTCGTCCACGGCCCGATCACCACCTATGACCCGGCCGTCAGAAGTCGCCCGGCGCTCGATCAGGTCAACGACGCGATCCGCGGCGCGAACCAGATTTACCGCAACAGCGGGATCGATCAGGAACTCGTGCTGGCGGGGTTGGTCGGTGAACCGATGACGCGCGAGGAAGACGCCGCGATCGGGGGTACACTCGCCAACTACCCCGGCAGCTTCGCGACCCTGACACGGGATCAGGTGAGCCAACTGCAACACGGCCGCACGCAACCCGACCCGGAGCGGGTCCGGTTCCTGCTGGCCCGGTTACACGCGATCCGCAAGCAGTACTCCGCGGACTGCGTGTTCTTCTGGGGCGACGTGGGGGGCGGTGCCCGCGACTTCAACGCCCACCCGCGCGACGCCTACGCCACCATCGGGCGCTACTTCGACGCCATAACGGTCGCCCACGAACTGGGCCACCTTCAAGGGCTGTTCCACGAGGACGGGGCGACGATCCCGTACAACCGCTCGCAGCCGCGGTTCGCGACGATCATGTCGGTCAACGAGGCCAACGGCGGCCCCGACCCGCGCCCGGAGCAGATCCCGTACTTCTCGAACCCGAACGTGCGGTACAACGGCACACCGACCGGCATTGAGGGTATCTGGAACGAGGTCGATAAACTGCGCTGGAGCGGGCTGTCGTTCCCGAACTTCCGCAACCGGCTGGACGAACCGTTCGTGCCGCGCGTACAGATGCAGAGCGCCGCGGACGTGTCGTTCGCGCCCGGCGGCGTGATCTGGGCCGTCGACGCGGCGGGCTGCCCGTGGGAGTGGGTCGGGTTGGATTGGGTCGCGCGCCCGCTCCCGAACGGAACCCAAGCGAAGCAGGTGTCGGCCGGCTCGCGGACGAACGTGTGGTGCCTTGACACCAACGGGAAGCTGTGGAAACTCCACGGGGGCAACAGTTGGAACATGCCGCTGCCGCGCGCGTGGGGGTCGCACCTCGCCACCGGGCACGACGGCACCGTCTACCACGTCGGCACCGGCAACACGCTCTGGTCGTTCGATCAGAACGGCGGGAACGTCCAATAGACTCGTTGCGCAATAGGTGTTGGTTCAGTCGCACTTCGGCCAGACGATCCTGTGTGGTCGTTACCCGTACATCCGGTTGTGGAGTCCGGCGACGTTCTTCATCATCACCGTGTG
>Ga0194132_10004844_pt1 | contig 22532 bp, 20 predicted proteins | sample TA2KigOf80mmetaG_FD_148612 | JGI IMG/M metagenome (GOLD analysis project Ga0194132, IMG submission 148612) | Freshwater microbial communities from Lake Tanganyika, Tanzania - TA2015054 Kigoma Offshore 80m | ecosystem: Environmental > Aquatic > Freshwater > Lake | place: Tanzania: Lake... | reverse complement strand
TCCGTCTGGCTTAACTGAATTAGCTATTCTAGAGCGGTATTGCTTAAAATAACTGGTTCAGCTACTGAACCATTCGACGCGAGTTAAGATTAGTTTAGTAAAAATAATCGACTATTTGCGTTAGCCGGATTGTGATTCGGAGCGTTGTAAAAGAGGGTGGACAAACAAAATTATTAACACTTATAGTAAGATACACCAACGGCAATAGGTCTATGAGGACCAGATTGATGCGTTGCTCATTTCAGGCAAAAATTTTTTGCAGAATGAGTAAATCTTCTTGTGATTAGTATTCTTGATGAAATGCGTTAGTCTGGTTCCTCTTCCTTGAGTTAGATGGTAGGAATTCGACTCTCAATTAGACATCGGTAAAGGTGACTAAAAAGTTAAGAAAAAAATGAGAGTTAATCATATTGGGGGCCCCCATCGTGAAGAAAGGTACAAAATCTCTAACCGTCTTGGTCACTGCGGGGCCGACTCGAGCTTATTTAGACAAAGTCAGGTACCTCTCTAATTACTCCTCCGGACAGCTAGGATATGAGATTTGTCGATTCCTAGAAAAAAAAATCGGCAAGGTCATAGCAGTTGTGGGCCCCTGTGAAGCCCCTTTTCACCAACTTAAAAAAACAAAAGTAATTAAGATTCAGACAGTAGGAGAAATGCATAAAGCGGTCATGGAGATTTGTCGCAAAGAGAGGCCCCGGTTTGCAGTGTTATCTGCTGCCGTTTTGGATTTCGAGCCTAAAAAAGCAAGGTTTGGAAAGGTTTCCTCAAAACAAAACTGGAAAGTTGAGTTAGTCCCCACCGTAAAGATTATTGACGAAATCAGTCGTCGATTTCCGAAAATCAAGAAAATAGCTTTTAAGCTTGAGTGGAAGCCGGTGAGTGAGGAGAAGGTTAAAAAATTTGCGCTCGATAACATGAAAGTTAAATCGGCTGACGCCCTTTGTTTAAACTTTCTATCTGAAATTAAATCTGACTCACATCCGGCGATTTTTTTCACTAGGGATGGGAGAATGAAACGATTGAAATCAAAAAGAGAGATCGCAGCGGAGATTGGAGGGTTTATTTTGGAATGCTTTGTCGTTCACCACAAAGAGGCCTCGACCCATTCTCCCTCTCTGATTCCTTCTAAAATTTCTACTTGATCAGCGGTGCGCATACCGAGTTTAACTGGTTTCTTAGTACCAGAGGTTCCATTTGTAGCTACCGATCTATCTTGGGGTGAAGAGGGAGTGACCCACGCCATGTCTCCGGAAACTTGGACAGCATTCCAAGGAAGGGTAAGAGCTGTTTTTGAGGGGCCATCTTTAAAAATCACTCTCGCAGTGAGTCCGGCAGGTATCGGCTCCCCGTCTTTTTTAAAATCAAGCATAACTTTAAAAAGTTGGGTTTTGGGATCGGCCATGGAATTTATTTCAGTTACGAACCCCTCAAAAAAATGCGATGTTCCTTCGAGTTGAATTTGAGCCTTCTGCCCCTTTTTGATTTTTACAACTTGAGTGTCTAAGGCCTGAATCACAGCAGAAAACCGAAACGGCTCATCAATTTTAGCAAGTACTGCATCATAGTCGGCCGAAAGGCTTCCCATAAACTGCCTTGGGTCTATAATAAGAGCCGAGACAATTCCCGATATGGGGGAAAAATAGTTAGATTCTCTAATTTTTTTATCGATTTGTTCTATCAGTTCTTTGAGCGATTTTACGGATTCATCCACAGATATAATGTTCTTTCTCATGTCTAAAAGATTGAGTTGAAAGTTTTCTGCCTGCACACGAGGAATAATATCTTTTGCAGCTAGGGCATTTAGATTTCGTTGCCTTTTTTTTAGGTTTTCAAAATCTAATTGAACTTGTTTTTGATCTTGAAGAACCGATTGATACCTTTCATTTAAATATTCTTTTTCCTGTGTAAAATATCCGGTGTCCGAAGTCGCAATAAGTTCTCCCGCTTGCACTCTTTGGCCTAATTTTACTTTGATACTGGTGAGGATAGAATTAAATCCGATTTTGATTGTTTCACTCCTCTTCGGGTTGATTGTGGCAGAAAGTAAAAGAAGTGGCTGGATGTTTTTTTTCCGAGCTTTCACTAAAACCGCAACACCCCATAGGCTTTCAGAAAAGGTTAGTGCGCAAAACGCAAAGATAAAAATAAATGTTCTCATAGTCTTTTCTTAATTCAGGCGGCTTTAGCCTGAGTTTGTTTTGGTAAAAGCTCCCCTTTTATTCTGAGACAAGTTTCTATTTGAGTTTGAAATGTTAAATCATGGTGAGTGAATAATCCTAATGTCGCAATTATCTGCGAAGTGACCAGCTCATTTTTCTCTGACACAAGGTTTTTCATTAGGATTTCTGCTCCATCGTAAAGTAAGATTTTTCCAACTACCCAGGCGGCAGAAGCCCTCATTAAGTTGTTTTTGTCCTCAAGCATTTGGAAGAGAGTCTCTTTAGATTTCTCAAGGTCAAAGAGGGAATACCCAACTACCGCATTAGCTCTCGCTCGGTTGTTGGGATCTTGAAGACCCTGCTTGAAGCAATTTCGCGATTCCAAGCTAATTTTTTCGCCAAGAAACCGTAAAGCATCTAATGAGTTCGCTCTAACCCTGGGATCGGTATCAGAGTAGGCCTTAACCAAAACCCCTTCAAAGGTTAAATCGTTCCATTCCCCTAACTGACTTACAACCGTAGCCCTGACCCTTTCATCCGAGTCTATACTTAGAGCAGCAAAAACATTTTTATCCTCGATGAGCCATGTTTTTAAATGCTTTCTTAACTGAGTGCAGGCGACAAAGCGGACCCACCCGTTTTCATCCTGGACCCCTTTCCACCAATGGGGAATTGCAAATTCGTGGTTACATTGCTCAAGTTGCCGAAGTGTTTCTGCTCTTACGATAGCTTCAGGCGAGTCAAGAAGTCTAACAATTAGGCTTTTTATCCTGGGATTCTCTTTTTTTACTAGGGCCTTCGCAGCTTCCATGAAACTTAGGGTATTGTTTTTTTGAGAGATTAAATACTCCATTGCTGCAACGGAAGCTTCTTCGTTTTTTGGGGTGAAAGCAGCGATTCGCCAAAGTTTGGTGGTGAGCTCAGTTTCGACTGAGTTTGACTCCAACTCTATCCCTTTGGCGAGAGTGGGTCTTGCTACAAGTTCGTCTCGAACAATCAGCCCATCGACTATGTAGATGATTCTTTTTCCGTAGTTTCCGTGTTCGGCCGAATGGGTGACTTGAACCACTGTTTGGCCTTCCCGATTCAAATCCTGCAGGATACCCATGATGTCATTACCCGTTTTTTTGTCTAGGGCTCCCGTTGGTTCGTCGGCAAATATTAGTTTCGGGTCTGTGACTAAGGCTCTAGCGATTGCTACTCTTTGCTTTTGTCCTCCGGAAAGTTGATTTGGAAAAGTTTTAGCTTTATGAGCAAGTCCCATTTGCTCTAGCTTTTGCAAGGCCCTTTTTCTTCTTTCGGAGGGGCTAACTCGAGCATAGATTAAGGGTAAACTGACATTTTCGAGAACCGTTACTCCATCAAGAAGATTGAAATCCTGAAAGACGAAACCTATCAGTGAGTTTCTTAAATCGGCAAGTTCCGTAGTTTTTAGATCGGTCACAACTCGACCGGCGATTTTATAGGTTCCAGATGAGGGAGAAGCAAGACAACCGAGAATCGAAGATAAGGTAGACTTACCGGAACCACTCGGGCCCATGATCGATACGAACTCGCCTTTAGCGATAGTTACGGTTATCCCTTTTAAACCCTGAAATTGTTTGCCATCGACAATATAATTTTTGGTAATGTCAATGAGGTCTATCATTGAAAATCCACCCCTTCAGGAAGTTCTCCAAGTGCTGCTCTTAGAGAAGTCCACAGTTTTTGAAGCTCAACTCTGGAAGTAATTTCTGTGATTCGAGCTGTGGCTAATTCAAATTGGAAGTCAATTACGTTTCTCACATTGGATTCGCCTGATTTGAATCTTAAAAATTCAGCAGCAATTTTCCGCTCTGCAAGTACTCTAGTTAAATTGCTAATTTTAAGCTTGGCTTTTGAAATTTCTATGTTGTCTAGAAGTGCGCTGAGATCTCTCCAGATTTGATTATTAATATTCAATAGCGCCATTTCGGCTTTTCTAAGGTTCAGTATAGATTGTCGATGGCCAAATTTGTCCGAGTCCTCGAAAAATTGGTACAAGAATGAGAAGCCCACTCCATAAGACATCTCTCCAAAGCGAGTCAGATTACTGACAGCGTTTGAGATATTATCCGAGTTAGCGCCATAACCCGAGGTAGCTTTTAGATCTAGCTGTGGCATTCGCTGGGAAAGTGCATTGTCCTTGCTGATGTGAGCTTTTCTGAGCGCGATATTTGCATTTAGAAAGTCTGGTCTTTTCTTTTTCGCCAAAATGATAGCTTGGTCGAGTGTAAGTTTGGGGATCTTAGGTTCGACATAGAGTTCTTTGGGCTCAGGAAATACATCCTGAGTTTCGGAGACGTTCATAGCAAGTTGGTTTCTTAAAGCGGCTTTTGCGGTATTGAGAGAAGAACGACTAACGAATAGGTCGACTTCTGCCTGAGCGACTTGCAATTCGACTTGTGTTCGGGAGAGTTGGTCAGAATCACCAAGTCTTATCATCTCATTGACATTTTCAAGTAGAGCTTTCGACGCTTGGACGGTTCTCTCTTGTACTTTACAGCGCATCTCTTGGAGAAGAATATCGTAAAAAGAATTTTCTGCTGTAGTGAGGTTGTTAATCATGGTTGATTTCAAACTAAGTTCTGCAGAGGTGCGGTCAAGATCAGCAGATTCTCGAGAAAGCCCATTTGAAAAGAAAATGGAACCTCTTAACAAAGAGAATGTTACCGATCCTTCTGCACCTGCTGATGCGGTCTGTGAATTTAGGTTATCAAAAACCCCGTCATAGTTTCGGGTCAGGCTCAGCTTTGGAAGAGAGAGTTGGTAACTTAAACCGATGTCAGTTGTTGCTCCGATAGCTAGTCCTAAATTAAGTGTCCTTGCCGAGCTTAAAATAGATGAAACACTTTTGTTTTGATTCCAATCCCCGGTTAACGTTGTTCTTGGAACGAACATTTGGATGTAAACTAGATCTCGACTTTGATTTGCAATATCTAGATCAATTCGGGATTGCTTTAGGTCTAAATTTCTTTCTAAGATTGCAGAATACAGGTCTCTTCGCGTTACAGTTTTAACATTTTTTTCGTATAAGGTTTCTAAATCAACGGGTTTGATGAGTTCTTGAAAACGATTAGGCTTCACTCCTGCTAAAACAGGCGTTGCCCAAAAAAGAATTATCACTTTTCGCAAAAAGCTGCTTTTGAGAAAACTGTAATGCACAAAAGTCACCCTTTTATTCGGAAATGACAACTTTGTCTAATTCGGTAATGCCTGAAAGTATTTCGGCTTCAGTGTCCGTTTTAATCCCTAGAGTTATCGGAATGCTTTTTCTGGAACCAAGGGTGCCACGTTCGACAACTAAAATATTTTTCCCCTCCAGATACTTTACAGCCGAGAGAGGAACTACCAAGGCGTTATCCTTTCGCGTATAAACTAAAGAAGCTTCTCCGGCAAAGCCCTCTTTTAATTCAAATCCTTGAACTTGAAACGAAATTCCCATGTTATAGGTTTTTATTTTCGCATTGAAATCAACCGGGTTTCTTGCAATTTCAAAAATTCGTCCTTTAATTGGTGTTTCAGGGGCCGTATCCAAAATGACTAAGGACTCCTTTCCAACTTCTACTAAGGATAAGTTGGTTTCCTCTACTTGTACCCAGAGGGCAAAGGACTTCGGATCGATAATAGTGGCTAACATCTGCCCCGGAGTTACTTCATTACTTCCCAGGGCTGGTTCCCAAAGGCCTTGTACTACACCTTCTTGCGGAGCAACAAAGTTTGCGGCTTTAAGTTCTGTCTCGATTAAATTGATTTCTCGAAGCACTTTTTGCATTTCAAGCTCTTTTGTTTTTATTTCGTTTTCCATGATTTTATGATCTCGTTGAGCTTCCTCGAGTTCTTTAAGGGCAAGAACTCCATTTTCGACGAGTATGGTTTTTCGATTTAAGTTTTTTGTAGCCTGTTTGAATTTTACTTTAGTGGTCTCAAAATCTATATTTTGTTTGGTGAGGTTTTCTTTGAGTTCTCGTTTTTTCTTTTGAGCTTCGCTGGTATCTATTTCAATAAGCAACTGCCCTTTTTTTACTGGGGCATAGTTGTTAGTGTGGACCTTTCCTAAAGTGAGTTTTTTATCGGCTCGAATTTCCAACCTACTCGCAGAGCGCACGATGCCTCGCCAAGTGAGTTTTCCCTCAATAGTACCCCGTCTAACTGGGATGACAGAAGGCTTGGCTTCTTCAGTGGCGAGAAGCGGATGTAGAGAGGGTGTCATGAAGCTAAAGAGTAAGAGCAGGGCAATGAAAATATTGGATTTCATAGTTTAAGTCCTTAAGGCCTCGTAGGGGTCCATTTGAGATGCTCTTAAAGCCGGCAGAAGACCAAACCCAACTCCTACTAGGGTCGAAAAGCACAGCGCCATACTAATTGTGAGTGGCGAAATGTGAGCTTTCCACTGTCCCATTAGAGCTGCCACTTGTTGTCCGAACAGAACGCCAAATATCACTCCCAAAATTCCTCCGATGACACAGAGGATGACTGCTTCAAGTAGAAACTGGATCAAAATGTGGCTGTTTCTCGCTCCTACGGCTTTTCGAAGACCAATTTCTTTACTGCGTTGGGCAACACTTAAGAGCATAATATTCATGATCCCAACTCCCCCGGTAATTAGACTTAAAACTGCCAAGGCCAAACCGACTAAGTTTTGTTTTTCCCAAAGGTCTTTACTTCGTTCAATCGCTTCTCTGGCATCTGATATTTGAATACCCGAAGTGAATTGACTTTTAAGTAAGTGATTAATCTCTTGGCGTGCAAGGGGAGCTAAGTCCTCGTTTTTTAAAATCACTGAAATACTTGAGTTTGGATTTTCTTCAGAGCGGTTAAGTTTAAAGGCGGTCTTGGGGGGCACAAAGATAGCCCGATCCACGGTATCGGCTTGAGTTCCCCCTTTTTCTGCTAATACCCCTATGACTTGAATGAGAAAGGCCGATTGGTCCTTATAAAGATGAATAAATTTTCCTACTGCCGATTCATCGCCAAACAAGGATTGCTTAATATTGGCACCAAGAATCGCCACTAGGGCCATATTTCTGTTCTCATAAGTGTCGTAGATGCGGCCTGATTTTCTGGCTAAGTTGAACTCATCAAAATAGCCGCTTTCTGCTGAAACAGTTTTTGTAGCTACCAATTTAGCCCCATAGCGAAGCTCTATGTTTTCACCAAAAGTTAATAATGAGGCCGACTTTAGGGTTGTTGAGTATCTTTTCAAAAAATCGATGTGTTGTGTTTGAAGTCCTCTTGAAGAATCATCTACCGACACTGTGATGATGTTAGTGCCTAATTTTTTCATTTCTTCTTTGATGTATTGTGCGGCACCTTCACTACTGCTCATAGTAGCGATGACGGCACCTGTACCGAACACCATGCCCAGCATAGTCAGGACTGCACGTAACTTGTTGGTTTTCAAATTGGCTAAAGCCAATTGAAAAAAGGCGATGGGTGAAATCATAATTAATTGAAGAGTTAATAAGGGAGTTTTAGGAGGCTACAGTCTTGTCTTAATGATAGCACTAAATACAAAGAAACGATGAAGCGATGCATTCCTCTGTTGATGTGGAGCGTCTTTGAATTTTAACCCATTGAAAAATAAATAGCCCCCTAGATATAAGATCTAGAGGGCTTTACAAGAGTGTTATGGTTTATCTATAACAAGCCTTTATATCATCTCTGTAAGTTCCCCTCGCAGTTCTTAAGCACTTGATTTTTACTTCCCTTGCCTTGATTCTGTCTGCTGTACAAGTTCCAACCGTGGCTGGCGTATTATTAAAAGCTGTTCTACAAGCTTTGGTAGCCGACAACTTCTTGTCGTGAGCAGCTTTTAAACACACTTTGAGATTCGCCTTCTGTTCTGCCTTTGCCTTTTTTAAGGCCTCCTCGTTACATTTTTCAAAACAACCGGACTCTTGACCGTCACACGTTGCATTTGCAACGTCATCACCTGCTTCACACGTTTTTGGGGTGCTAGCGCAAATTTCGGTGCAAGACAATAAAGGAAGCAACACTTCCGGTGCTGCATCATCTTCAGTTCTGCCGACACTGCCAAATCCTAAGACTAAGCAACACACTAGAATTGAATATAATTTGTTTTTCATGGGATACCTCCATATTGGTCTATAGATTAATGTGAAGGTCTAGGTTTGATAGAGAAACTAACCAACAAGATTGGTCGGTAACCGCTACAAACGTACTGCTTCTATCGGTACTTTACCCCATAAAAATGAAGGAAAAATGTTTTTGAATTAACTCTCTTGTGAAGTTTTCTTCACAGTTTCTTAACATTTGAGATTTTATGGGTTTTTTGTAAATAGAAAATTGATTTTAGTGCGTCAACTCCGAAGGAGAAACACTCTGGCCCACCGAAGTCTCGTAACTTGCTAATTTATTGTAAAGAGTCTTAACGGTAATACCTAAAGCATCTGCTGCTTTGGTTTTGTTTCCTTTGAAGTGATTTAACACTTTCATGATGTGTCTTTTTTCGACTTGGGACAAAAGTAAGGTTGTGGAATCGTCAAAGTTATCGGCTTCGGAAATTTGACTCGTATTTTTAATGTTAAAAGGAATGTCGTTTTCGGTAATGACCTCAGATTCCCCAAGAATCTTGAAGCGTTCTACCGTGTTTTGGAGTTCACGAACATTTCCAGGCCAAGGGTAGGCTTTAAGAATTTCCATCGCTTTAGGCGATACCGACTTCACAATGCTAATGCCCAGTTTGTCATCTTTAAGAAAGTGCTCGATAAGCAAAGCCACATCGCCCGGCCGCTTTCTAAGAGGGGCGATTCGCAAGGTTACCGTGTTTAAGCGATAAAAAAGATCCTCTCTAAACTTTCCATTTCTAACTTGGGTTTCGAGATCCCGATTCGTAGCAGAAACAATTCTGACATTTACTTTGATGGGAGCTTTTCCGCCAACTCGATAGATTTCTCCCTCTTGAAGAAAGCGTAGTAATTTGGCTTGGGCTTCTAATCCCATTTCTCCGATTTCATCTAAAAATAGAGTCCCGCCATTAGCGATTTCGACTAGCCCCTTTTTTTGGTGGATAGCTCCGGTGAAAGCCCCTTTTTCATGCCCAAAGAGTTCAGAGAGAAGAAGGGTTTCCTGAATCGCTCCACAGTTGAGGCTTACCAAATTTTTTGAAGAACGCTTAGAAAGCTCATGAATGCGTTTTGCAATCAGTTCCTTACCCGTGCCGCTCTCACCCTGAATGAGGACCGTGGCATCTGAAGGGGCAATCTTACCGACCATTTGTAGTAGGGACAAAATGTTGGGGTCTTGACTTAAAAACCTTGTAATTCCAATGGCTTCTTGAGTTGGTGAGAGGCTTTCCATTTTCATATCCTTGCGTCTTGGGTATGTAATTTTTACCCGAATCCGCAGAATATTTACATGTTTTTTGTGAGGGGATCAATGAAATTATTTTGAGGCTGAAAGGGCTTATCTTCATGCCACTTGATAAAGGATTTTAGGTCTTCTGGAGTTCCTAAGCCATGCATCTTTTCCTTATCAATTTCAAAAATCTTAACTCGTTTATTGGCAGAGATAAGTTCGTTATAGACCGGGCAAACGTAGAACTCTCCTTTGGTCCTTATGTTTTTTCTTATCATTGAGAAAGCAGCCTCAATGAAATCCTGCGCATGTTTAAAATAGTAGATGCCCACTGTGGCGTGTTCACTAATAGGAACTTTCTCTGCGACTTCAACAACTCTCCCCATTTTGTTTAAACGGGCGTAGCTCCATTTATCTTCCGTCGCTTTAAAGGTCATGATTGAGCCATCACACCCGGAGGTGATAGCGTCCTCGATAAAGTCGTCTATGGGGATATCGACCCACTGGTCTGAGTTGGCCAGAATTAAAGGTTGGCTAGGGTTAAGTTTATCTACACCAAGCAAAACGGTGCAAGCTGCCCCTTCCGTCGTTTCTAACACCGAAACAATTTGAGATTTCGGAGCAATAGAGTTCAAACTACTTTTGTAGCTAGGATTTTTGATGTGATTTTTATGACACAAAAATGTGAAGTTGTGCAGCCACTGAGAAGGCGTCATATTTTCAACAACCCATTGGATCATGGGTTTATTGAGAACGGGGATAAAAGGCTTGGCATCCGAATATCCGGCGGCCTGAAATCGAGTTCCTAAACCGGCCATGGGAACAACTATTTGAATAAGCGGATTGTGCCGCTTCGGTAAAAGAGAACTTGGAAACGCCGTTTGTTCGATTCTGTTTAGGACAGAATTAATATTGGATAAGTTAACTTCGTGTGGCGTCTTAACGACAAGAACATGAGGAGTCACTTGATTGGCCGCAATAATACCTGGCTTTGAGTCTTCGATAATGAGAGCCTCATTAGAACCCAAGTTCATTAATTCTATCGCACGATAAAAAATATCCGGGTGCGGTTTTCCACGAGCCACATCTTGTCTTGAAAGGATCACGTCAAAATAAGAGGTAATTCTCATTTGATCTAATACTGAGTGAATCGTTTGTTTAACACTATTAGAAGCGACTGCTAACGTATAGCCGCGTTCTTTCAAAGAGTAGAGAAGTTCGGTGATGGTTGGGCAGGCTTTGCAGTTCTTTTTTATCGTTTCTAACGTATAGGTCTGTTTCTGATCGGAAATGAAGGAATGTAAATTTCGGGGAAGCCCCTTGGTCTCGGATAATATCTCAAGCTTCTTAGCCGTGGGTAGGCCATCAAATTTTTCTTTGTGTTCAGTTTCATCGATAGCATAACCAAAAAGATTGAGTGCGCGGTTTAATGCTTTAAAATGCCAGTCTACTGCATCAACTAGAACTCCATCTAAATCGAAAATGATACCTTTGATCATGGTTCACCGATTCAATGAAAAAGATTGCTAAATTTTTAAGATGATAAAAAACGCCTAGAAATATTGCCGCCAAACTTATTTTACAAGGTGACGCATATCGCAATCTAGGATCAAGTTGTGTCTTTATTTAGCTATAGCCTTCAAAGTGGGGCTGATATCAACTAAATGACGCATTGAGGGGCCACTATTACTCGAAGCTTCATCCTCATCACAGCCTCCTAAGGTGTGAACCCCTACAATTCGGGTTTCTTCCGGCTTATCGTAATTGGGTAAAAAGATAGCCGACCCGGAGCTTCCGGGTTGTGTGTCACAACGATGTTTTAAAAAGTAATCCTCTTCTTTTACGAGGACACAATTTTTTTGAGAAACTTTCATTGGAGTGGCTTTGGGGTGATGAATCATTAGAAGTTCAGACCCTTCCGCAACCGGTTTTGCGGTAACGTCATACCATCCCCATTGGACTCCCGGGTTTCCCTCCAAACGAACGATGAGGTAATCGTTTTCGTAACTGGTATCTCCCTCTTCAACAACTTCCTTGCACTTAAACGACTCTTCACGTTTTTTGCTCAAGTAACCAAAGGTAACTTTAATACCGTTACAAGCAGCCGCGCAGTGTTGAGCCGTTAAGAAAAGATCTTTAGTAATCAGAGTTCCGGTGCAGTATCCTCTTGACCCGTCAATATCAGCTTCATAAATGCCGATGGGAGTTCCCATCTGTTGAAGTTCACTGTCAGAGCTGATCATAGGAATCATATCATTTGCTCCGCACAGGCTTCGGCTGTAAGAGCCCTTCACTAATCCTTTTGAATCTACTAAGTAAGGACCTCGAACCGAGGCATGAATCATTGTCGAAAAAGAGATTAGAATGGCACCAATTAAAAAGTGAATCGACATCGTTAGCCCTTTCAGTGTTTGAATAAACTGTTTTTGAGTAAATTGAGAAAACTTAAGATAGTAAAAATTATAGACCCCAAAAAAAATCTAATCTACAGCTAAATAAGTTATGTCGTGAAAAGCGACAGAATCTATTTAGATTGTAGTCGATCATTTAAGGGATAAGCTGCAAAGGATCTTTTTGTTCTTTTAGAACGGCGTATGGGTTTTCGGCTTTTTCGATTAGGTAAAGCGCGGGTTCGATATTCGCTTTGAAAGTTGGTTCGATAGCACTTGCTCCAGGATAAAAACCTCCAGTAAACATCGAGTCGGGTGAAAGTTCAAAGGTGAATGCAAATATTTTGAGTTCATCATAAGCCCAGTCTGTTGTGTCTCCGGACGCTAAATAAAGGTCGCTTGATTTTTGTGGAGTGTATTTATTCCAAGAGGCCATTTTCTTTCCCATGGTCTCAAATACTTGTTGGTCAATTTGACTTGGAACTTGATCATTAGTGTGACCAAAAGGCCAGAGGACAAGCTCGCTAAAGGTATGAAACGAAAGTAAAACGGTTGTTTTCTTTCGACTTCTGACCCAATCTCTAACGGCTTGAGTTTCGGGTTCGGAGAAGGCTTGTGGACCGTGAAAAATATCGCTTGAAGGCGAATTACTTGAACCGGATCCTCCAAATCCCTTTGAGTAATTTCTATTCAGATCAACTCCGTAAGTTCCATCGACATTTTTTCTTCTGTTTTTTCTCCAGTATTTATAATCATTGGAGGTAATATCGTATTCTGCCCCATCCGGGTTGATCATAGGTACGATTAAAACCTCTCTATTGTCTAACAAGTTGCGTATACGAACGTCAGTCTCGTATTGGCTTGCCAAGTATTCGGCTAATTTTAACGGGACTTCGACGCTTAAATGCTCTCTTGAATGATGACACCCCATAAAAATCGCAGTAGGGAGCGAGTCTTGCTTCTTACTTCGAGAAAGTCTAATGCCCGCTAACTCTCTTCCTTCCAAACTCTTTCCGATGCTAAATCTGGAGGCGATATCCGGATGTTTATTTTGAATTGAATCTAAGGCTTGAATCATTTCGGAATAGTTATGAAAAGCTTGATCACTGCTTGGAAAATCGAGTTTTCGTGTGGAAATATTGTTTACTTTGTATTTAAGTCCAAGATTCTTAACTTTATCTATTTCGATTTCAGTTCCAATGAAGGCTACTGAATCAGAAAAAACTTTATCAATTGCAATTCCCGCATTGGCTATAGAATTTCTTTCGGAAGCATCTTTAGTAGAAACGCGGACTGAAAAAATTTTCGTGTCCTGATTTCTACCCCATGCCACTAAGGCAAGAAAAAAAGTTAACACCAAGACAGACGCTGGTAGCCTTAGCATGGGTTCTGCTCCTTTTTAGATGGGGTTATTTCGCCCCATCAAAAATTAATTTGTTTGAGATAAAAAAAGAAAAGTACTAGACAAGGAATAGTTTAAAAAAAAACACAAATAGTTTCCACGAGATAAAGTTTTCCCGTTAACAAGTGTTGAAACCATCTCAATGCATTAATGGCTCAGCTGGCCAGAACTATTTTTTTCTCTGCCTTGAAGCTGGGCTGTGTTAGGCTATTAAAGTTGCCAAATAAGAATTTAAGGTAAAACTTAATCTAATGGAAAACAAAACGCTAAAAGAACTTGAGAGAGCAAAGGAGTACTTTTACCAACTCAAGTTAATCGATGCTTACAATATTTTGCGCCGATTTTTCGATCGCCTGCCGTTTAAGCCTGAAAGAGAGCACAGTGAGTTTATCGGAATTTTTATAAGAGTCCTTAGTGAGCTTGATAAAAAACAGGAATTAAATTTTTATCTAGCTGAACTTGAGAAGTTAGAACCGAAAATGGACTGTCCTTTAATCTCCTATCAGTTGGCGATGGTCTATGTAAACTCCGAACCCTCACAGACAAAGAGAGCTATTGAAATTCTTGAAACATTTTTAAAAAAATATCCATCTGGAGATTTTGCTGCAAAAGCTAAGATGACTCTCGCATATTGCTACGATTCACTCTCAAATGATATCGCAGCTGTCAGAAAACTTATTTTCTCCATCGGAGATGTTCAAGATAAACAATTGGCAAATCTTTTAGAGACCTGGAAGGCAAAAGTTTTGAGGGATGAGGGAAGTTTCTGTGAATCTGAGAGAGTTTTGATTCGTCTTCTTGAGGCATTAACGCCCGCGGAGGATTGGTATTCTTATTTTACGGCCAAAATGATTTTTATTGGGCTTTATCGAAAATGGGGCAAAACGGATTTGGCTAGACAGATTCTGGTTGAGGTCCTTCAACTCTCCAAAGAGTTGCCGCTTAGAACGATCAAGAGACAATTAGCTTCGCTGCAGGAATCCTTTGCCAATCAATATCCTGAAGCTAGTCTGGTCCTTGTTACTAAAGGTAGGAGCAATTTTCTTCGCTTTTGTGATTCCGAAGTCGAGTTTGATGAGTCTCAACCTATCGATAGACTTACTAAGTTTTTGTTACTTGAAAGAAAGCTTACTAAGCAACAAATCATCAAAATTCTTTTCGATCGGGAGTACCTTCCTGAAACTGATGACAGTATTATTTATTATCATATACATCAGGTGAAAAAAGGTTTTAAAAAACTTGGGATTAACAGTCCCAAAGTGGCCAAAAAAGGCCTTTACTACGAATACGCCGGTGACGTTAAACTGATTGAGGAGATAGTATGAAATTTAACATGAGCTATCTAGGTGGTTTATTCTTAGTAGTTATGTCTCAGGTTTCCCTAGCAGAGAACCTTCGGTGTTTAGGCAGTGACGGTGGAACCCCGTTTGCTAATATTTCAAAAGATGTTTCTTTAAAACAGCAAATCTTACAATCGAGCGGCTCCGTGAGGGACTTTGTACTATTAGAAAAAACAAATCAAATTGTATATCGTAATCATAGAAATCAGATTCGCGCTCTCGCTTTAAGCAACCAACATGATAGGCATTTAAGCTATTCGTCAGTGAAAATTTCTCGAGTGTTTGAAGAAAACAAGGGGCGTATTCTAACCTCTGAAGCCACTTATTTTCTAGATTCCGTGACTGATCCGTTTTGGCGATCCTTTGCTCAACCTAACAGAGTAGTAGAACACCTCTTTTTGGATAATAACGATATTTTTTCCCTTGAGGCTTTTTGGCAGGAAGACCCGTACCTGTTATTTCCCGGAAGATATAATTTTAGCTTTCTTACTTATGAATCGAACAAATCTTGGCGCAGACAGTGCAACCTCCCTGGGGGGGTCGGCAAAAACCTAAAGATAGCTAAAGGAAATTTATTTCCTTACCTCTATTTTACGGCCATCAAGAGCGGTCTATTTGAGGATCGGGTAATGGTTTATCGGATGGCGGTCAATACAGTCGCTGGAAATCGAGCCTGTCCCTTCGAAGAAGTGACTTCTTATCCTGTTTCTCAAATCGGGCCAATTAAAAATTTCTACTATTTTAATATTGATGGGACTGATGCTTTCGCTTTTCATCTTTCAGATCCAAAAAGAAATCTATTTTGGGATAAACCGGGTGAGTGTGCTTACTACAATTTCAACGGAAAAACTCCGATTTTCATTTCCCCTAGACATCCCATATTTGCCACCTGGAAAAACGGAGAGGGTTTAAGTTTGCATAACTTAAGAGATAAAACAGAAATCACTTTTTTTAATAAGGTGGAACAGGCCAGTATAACGACTGAAAACCTATGGATATCTGGTGATGAGAGGACTCTACTGAGTTCTCTTTCACCTTATAAGAATGAGCCCAATTATCGTCTCATCGTTTCGACTAAAATCAAGTAGCCAAAAGCTGCATTTTTTGAATTTCTTTTTTTCTCCAGAAGAGAAATAGTGATGCGAATCCCACTAGAACTCCTCCGACGACCGCCAACAGAAATAGGACGCCACTATTCACACTTTTCACCATTGGAGAGTTGGGATCTCCTAAACAAACCGAGCAGGCCAAAAGATTTGAAGAATACGAGAGAAGAAAGAATGCTACAGACAAGAAGCCAATCTGTTTATAGCGTTTTAGAAACCACACTAAATAAATCCCTAAAGCGGAAGCAACTGAAAAAGATCCTAAGGTTGCCAGGAGCATCCATTGACTTTCTCCGGAGCTGTATTGAGAAAAACACCAGCCACCAAAGTAGGTGGCGAAAAGAAAACTGATAACGATGAAGAGTGTGTGAAATGCTTTGAGAGACATAAAACTACTATCTCCTAAACCCCTTATTAGTTAATTAAAACTCCCATGAAGGGTAAACAATGGGATTAACATACAAAAAGCAAAAAGAACTAGCGTTAGCCACAACATGCTGTAAATGATCTTTTTCTCATCAATTAAATGCATGAAGTAGGCAGCTACCAACCCACCTTTCATACTTGCGACAGCCATGGCAAGTATGATTGCTTGAAGGGTAGGCAAGTGCAAATAAGAGATTCCTACCGTAACAATCGTCAAACAAAGTAGAGCACCGAACACAACGTAATATTTTTTTATGTGTTTTTTAACCTCTTCAACCGTCATTTCGCCATGGCTCATGCTGAGTTCTCCTTAAAGTTGTATACAAATTATAACAAGTACAAAGCTGGAAACAAAAAGATCCATACTAAGTCAACGAAGTGCCAATAGAGACCAGCGCATTCAATACGGCCCGTGAATCTTTCGGGCTCGGTGAACCACATTTTGCTACCTGGGCCCAATAAATATGAATTGGCGATAATCCCACCAACAACGTGAAGCCCATGAAGTCCGGTCAAAGTGAAGTACACCGCATAGAATGTGCTGGTAGAGGGAAAGTGTTCGTGATGAAATTTGCTCGAGTATTCGATGTATTTAATCACTAGGAAGCCAAAGGACAATAGGATGGTAAGTCCCATGTTAAGTTTAAACTTCTTAAGATCTTTCATTTTGAGAGCGGCCCAAGAAAGTACGATAGTCACACTCGAAGCGATTAGAAATACTGTATTTAGAGTAGCTAGCGGAACATTGAGAACATCAGATCCGTGAGCTGGCCAGTCGGTTGCTGAGCTTCTCATAATAATTAGAGTGGAGAACAAAGCTCCAAAAAGCATAACTTCCGAGGCCAAGAATAACCAGATTCCTAGTTTAGCATTAGTCACTCCGGTGACTGGATGTGGTTCATCGATATAAGGAATAAGCGCTGACATTAAGCCTCCTGTACAAATTGGGGTAAAAGTTTTTTATTTGGAGAATATTCATAGGGTGCTCTGTAAACTTCTACGGGAGTAGGGAAGTTTTCATGGGGAGGTGGGGAACTAGCTGCCCACTCAAGAGTGGTTCCACCCCAAGGATTATTGGAATCTACCTTCTTGCCCGTCTTCCAACTGGTGGCCATGTTGTAAAGGAAAGGCAACTGAGCTACGGCCAGAATCCAGGCCGAAACCGACATGATTACGTTAAGAGGTTGAGCTGCAGCTCCGTGAGCGTAAATAGTTTGATCATAGAGCCGACGAGAAACTCCAGCCATTCCCATAAAGAACATCGGCATGAAGACCCCGTTAATTGCTATTACCGACAACCAGAAGTGAATTTTTCCCAGCGTATCACTCATAAAACGGCCTGTTATTTTCGGATACCAAAAGTAAACTCCGGCCATTAGAGCAAATAGTGTTCCTGGGGCTACGACATAGTGAAAGTGACCAATCACATAATAAGTATCATGTAAGTGAATATCAGATGCCGTTAAACCAAGGGGTAGCCCGGTTAATCCGCCGATGGCAAACATTGGTAGAAAGGCGGTCGCAAAAAGCATCGGAACAGTATAGGTGATCGAAGCTCCCCACAAAGTTAACAAATAGGTGGTCAAAATAATGACCGATGGAACTGAAATGATCATGGTTGTCGCCTGGAAGAAAGTGCTCATCGTGACTCCCATACCGGTCATAAACATGTGATGAGCCCAGACGATAAAGGACATAAATCCTAAGAAGACCAGCGAATAAACTAAGGTTTTGTAGCCATATAAAGGCTTTTTGGTGTTGACGGCAATGATCTCTCCAACGATTCCAACTGCGGGAAGAATCAAAACGTAAACTTCCGGATGAGCTAAAAACCAAAATAGGTGTTGCCATAGAATCGGATTTCCGCCCCCACTAACCTTGAGCGCTTCGCCACTTACTACTAAACCTGAAGGAAGGAAAAAGCTTGTTCCAGCGATTCGGTCCATAAGCTGCAATACCCCTGCAGCCTCTAGTGGCGGGAAAGCCAAAAGGAGTAAAAAAGCTGTGGTTACTTGAGCCCACACAAATATCGGCCAGCGCATAAAAGATAAACCTTTTACCCGTAATTGAATTGCCGTTACGATAGTGTTAACCGAGCCAAGCAATGACGAAGTGATTAAAAAGACCATTCCAATCAACCAAAGGCTTTGCCCGTTGTCAGCAACTACTGCAAGAGGAGGATAGGAGGTCCATCCGGAAGCTGCAGCTCCGTTTGGGCTAAAAAAACTACCCAGCATGACAACCCCACCACAGAAATAGGCCCAGTAGCTCAGCATGTTGAGTTTTGGGAAGGCCATATCCTGAGCCCCCACTTGGAGCGGAACCAAGTAGTTACCAAAAGCCCCAACGGCTAGAGGTACAACGCCTAAGAACACCATGATGGTTCCGTGCATCGCTCCAAACTGATTGTAAAGCTCGGGGCTAAGAACACCATCTTCGGTGAAAAGTTTCCCGATCAAAGGGATGGCCTGTTTAGGGTAGGCTAACTGCCATCTCATGAGAAGCATTAAACCGAAACCGAATAAAAGGAAAAATATTGCAGTTATGCCGTATTGGAGGCCGATAGTTTTGTGATCGGTTGAAAAAATATATTTACGCCAGAAAGGTAAAGCGTGGGCCCCACCGTGGCTATGGCTATGTGAATGGTTATGTGTATCGTTTGACATTTATTGATTCTCCCCAGACGGCTGAGTTGCACTTTCCGCATCACCTAATAAACTTTTCTCTTCCTCGTTAAACCAAGTGTCATATTCTTCCTGACTCATGACATTGAAAAAGCCCCGCATTTGAGTGTGACCGACTCCGCAAAGTTGGGCGCAAGCAATTTCAAACTTTCCAGTTTGAGTGGCTTGGAACCAAAGAGGAATGGTCATTCCCGGTATTGCATCCTGCTTAACTCTCATGACCGGAAGGGAAAAGCTATGGATAACGTCTTTAGCTGTTAATTGAACTATGACCGGTTTGTTGACAGGAATGTTAAGTATATTGGGACTCAAAATATCATCTTTACCATTCGGGTCTTCGCGATCTAAGCCGACAGGGTTGGTTCCATCGATTAGTTCAGTTTTTAGCTGACCGAATTTACCGTCTCTTCCCGGATAATGAATCGTCCAGGCAAACTGTTCTGAAGTAACCTTAACCACTATGGATTCTGCTTCATTAGGAAAGTTTTTTTTCACCTTTGCCCAAATAGGTGCTGCGAAAAAAATTAAGAGGCCAGCTTCAAATATGACGATGGCTATTTCGATATACTTAGGAATAAGAAAGTGGGTATTTCCCGAAACATCGGCTTCATGCCCCGGACGAGCACGAAATCGAATTAAACAATAAATAAGATAGATCCCCCAACCGATAAACAGGATTGCCATAAACCAGTGCAACGTCGAAATCAGACTATCAATTTCAGCGCCATGAGTTGAGATATTGGGGGGTAGCCAAAACCCATATTGGGGTTGTTCCATGCTGTTGTCTTCCTCGTTAAGTAAATGATTGAGAGATTTTAAACCTAAGTAACTCAAAAGAGAATTTAAAAGGTTTAAAACGGCTCAATTTTTTAGCCAATTTTCAACAGCCAAAAACTAAACAGCTTGACGAGCGCTGTCAATCTAACAATCGAAATACTTTTTAAAAAGTTTCAAAATAGATGACAAAATTTAGAAGAAGTTTAAAGTAAGGATAACTATGGCTTCTGAGCTTAAATATTTTTCTGGGTTGGGGAACCATTTTGAATCTGAAAGTTTGGTTGGAGCATTACCAAAAACTCAAAACTCACCCCAAAAAGCTGCTTATGGTTTGTATGCCGAACAATTAAGCGGGACGTCTTTTACCGCGCCGCGACACGAAGCTCAAAAAGTATGGCTCTATCGGATTCGTCCTTCTGTTTTACATGAGGTCTTTCAACCGCTAGAACAGCCTTTATTAAAAACGGCTCCTTTAGCAGAAAGTCCCACTCCTAATCAAATGAGGTGGGATCCCCTTGTTCCTCCAACTCGACCCACCGATTTTATCGAGGGTTTAGTTACCATAGCGGGTAATGGTCATGTAGCTAAAAATTCCGGATGCGCGGTTCATTACTATTTTATGAATAAGCCGATGAACGATCGGTTTTTTTATAACTCCGATGGAGAGTTGCTTTTTGTTCCGCGGAAGGGGGAAGTTCTTTTCAAAACCGAGTGCGGGCATTTATCGGTGAAGTCCGGGGAAATTGCAGTGATACCTCGGGGAATGAAATTTCAAGCTTCGCCCGTTGAAGGGTATGCCGACGGTTATCTTTGCGAAAATTATGGGGCTAATTTTAGATTGCCTTCGCTGGGGCCCATCGGGGCTAACGGTTTGGCTAATCCCAGAAACTTTTTAAGTCCGGTAGCTACTTATGAGGACAAAACGGGCAAGTTTAAATTAGTAACTAAATTTCAAGGTGGCTTGTGGGAGGCCGATATGGGTCATTCTCCCTTAGATGTGGTGGCCTGGGCGGGTAATTACGCTCCATATAAATACGATCTTTCTCTTTTTAATACGATGAATACGGTTAGTTTTGATCACCCGGATCCTTCTATTTTTACCGTTTTGACCTCCCCCTCCCAAACGCCCGGGGTTGCCAACGTTGATTTTGTGATTTTTCCTGCCCGCTGGATCGTAGCCGAAAATACATTTAGGCCCCCCTATTATCACAGAAATTACATGAGTGAGTTCATGGGTCTCATCTATGGCCAGTATGATGCTAAGCCCGAAGGATTCGCTCCTGGCGGGATGAGTCTTCACAATGCAATGTCGGCTCATGGTCCCGATACTGAGGCTTTTTTGAAAGCGACTGAAGCGAGTCTTAAACCTCAATATTTAGATAAGACTTTAGCTTTTATGTTTGAAAGTAACCAGGTCTTCGTACCGACGTCATTTGCTTTATCGACTCCCCATCGTCAAAAAGATTATTTGGGGGTCTGGCGTGGGTTAAAAAGCCATTTTGATCCTAAAAAGAGGTGATTTATGAAAGCTCCAGAATCGATATCTCAAGAAATTTTAGATCAAGTCAAAGCAGGAAAGATTTCCCAGAAAAGAGTGGACGAATATCTTAAGCTTTTGGAAAGAATCAAACGCGAGATTCTCCCCCATGAAGTGATCACCCATAATCAGTTCTGTGCCTGGTTTAAAAAAGGGCAAATCGATCGAGATGATGTCAGACATTTTTTAGTGCAATTCTCCGTTTTTTCTAATTTATTCATTGAAGCTCAGTTGAAAAAAACCATCAATGCGTCCACGCTAGAAGCGATGCATGCCTCAAAACAAATTCTAATGAATGAATTGGGGGTTGTGTTTAAGCCCACAAAAAAAAGAACCGTAGAGGACGCGGCGGCAGATATTGAGCGTGATATTGTTCAGGAAGAGGGCACCGTGGATGGCGGTACTTTCTATTTTAAAGCGGCTCACTTTGAGTGGATGTTAAGGATGACAACCCATGTCGGGTTAACTTTTAACGACGTGGGAAAACGTAGGCATGGAACTAAGTCGACATTATTCTTTTGTGATGAACTAGCTAGAATTTATGGAGCTGATGATACTCATGTGGGCTTAGGGGCCAGCTTTGCAGTCGAGAACTGGGCGGCTGCTGGATTTTGGAAAGAATTGATTTTAGGTCTTCATGCCTTTAAAGAAAGAGAGTGTCCGCAATTACCTTTGGCCTTCTTTAGCTGGCACGACAAAGTGGAAGATCAACATGCGGCTCATACCTGGGATGAGTTGGAAGAGACTTTCTTTTCCATGGATCTCGATCAAGAGAAATTCATCCAAGCGGGAAAAGAGATGTTAAATGGTGTGAACGTTTTCTGGAAGGGCTTGGATGAAGACAGAAAAAAACGAGAAGGCTCTAGAAAGATTAACTTTTAAAAAAGCGGCTACTCCTCTTCAGAATGAAGATTTTTGTTCGTATTACATTTAATTTTGTAAAGTTTTTCTAACAAGCTTAGGGCATTTTTTTCAGAAAGGCCCAATTTTTCTAAATCTTCAACAGTCGTTTGACTCAGTCTCTCCAAGTTTCCGTAATGTTTAAGAAGCTTTTCTCGAGTTTTTGGGCCAATACCCTTGGTCTCAAGAAGCAAAGATTCGTTCATCATTTTGTTTTTACGGCGGGTCTGATGGCTTTTGACTGAAAATCGATGGGCCTCATCGCGAACTTGTTGTAAAAGACGCAAGGCCGGGTGCCCTTCCCTTAAAATAATAGGATTTTTGCGGTTAGGAACAAAAATTCGTTCTTCCGATTTTTCAATCTCTTTCCGAGTAAATGCACTTTCAGTTCTGGATTTGGCCAACGAACAGACCGGAATATTTATTTTCAGCTCATCAATGGCTTTTAGGGCTGATTGGAGTTGTCCTTT
>Ga0194132_10004841_pt1 | contig 22544 bp, 21 predicted proteins | sample TA2KigOf80mmetaG_FD_148612 | JGI IMG/M metagenome (GOLD analysis project Ga0194132, IMG submission 148612) | Freshwater microbial communities from Lake Tanganyika, Tanzania - TA2015054 Kigoma Offshore 80m | ecosystem: Environmental > Aquatic > Freshwater > Lake | place: Tanzania: Lake... | reverse complement strand
TCGCCAAGGCGTTGGAGATCGAGCCCGGCAACGGCGCGTATCTCGATTCGCTTGGATGGGCGCAGTTCCGTCTCGGTAAGTTCGACGAAGCGGAGGCGTCGTTGAAATCGGCGGCGCAAAAGCATCCGAAGGACCCGACGATTCAGGATCACCTTGGCGACGTTTTTCTCAAGGCCGGTAAGTTGAAAGAGGCGATAAACGCTTGGGACCGCGCCGTGAAGGAGTGGCAGGTTTCATCGGCCGCCGATCGCGAGAACCTCGACATCAACAAGCTGCAGAAGAAGTTGGAAGGCGCCAAGAAGAGCCTGGCGAAAGAGTCGACGACACCGCGGGGCGGCAAGCAGCAATAAATGGCGGGCGAGGCGGCGCAATCGAACGCGCAAGTCGATATCGCGGTTCTCGACGACGACCTCGACTTCCGCAACTACATGGAGGACGTACTGAAGGACGAGGGCGTCTATTCGGTACGTACGTTTGCGCATCCCGACGACCTCTTCGCCGCGGCCGAGCAGCAGGTCCCCGACATTGTTTTGCTCGACATGAAGATGGGCGAGTTCAAGGGCGACATCGTGCTTGAGCAGTTGCAGATACGATGGCCGGGCATCTGCGTGATTGTTGTTACCGGATATCCCTCGTTCGAGGACATGCGCGCGACGTTTAAGCTCAACGTCTTCGACTACATGACCAAGCCGTTTTCGCTGGCTCAACTGCGGCAGGTGCTGAAGAACGCCGTCGAAACCAGGGACCTGGGGAAGACGCCGCAAGACCGGTTGCGCGAGCGGCTGGGCCATCGCATAAAAGTGTTGCGTGTTGAACGCGATTGGTCGCTGAAGGATTTGGCGGCGTCGACCAAGCTCAGCGTTTCGCAGATCAGCGCGATCGAACGCGGCACACATCTGCCGTCGATGGAGTCGCTGCTGGCGATCTCGAAGGCGTTCGATAAGCGCGCAAGCGAAATCTTGCAATCAATAGACTTCTAGCGCTCTCTGCGCCCTCTCGCAATACGCGAAGAACTCATCGCGCTGGGCGGCCGTTGCGAACGGCAGATTCGCGTTCTTGTAGTATTCGACCTCGGCGCGCCAGCGCTTTGCGTAAGCTTCGCGGGCGGCGCGAACCATCGCCGGCTTGCCATCGAGCAGCACGTATAGTGGATTCGTATGGCCGAGTATGTCGGGCTCGCCCTCTTCCTTGCGAGCAGTGGTGCGTGCGGCGAACCAAGCGCTTTCCGTACCCGCGGTTGCGGTGACCGACAGCGATCGCTTTGCGCCATCGCCCTTGATTGTCGCGACGACCACGCCATTGCGGACGATTTCAATCGACTCCAACGGCCGCCAGAACGACGCTGTCGCGGAGAGCGTTTCGCCGTTGCGCGTCAGTTCGACGAGCGGGCCGTTCGACACAACCACTTCACCGCGCCGCACGCCTTCGGCCCACGTTTCGTAGGCCGACGCTGATGGGCGCCCCTTCACCAACGCACGCTCCGGGCCCAATAACGGCAGCCATTTCGGCCACGGCACGGAGCGGCCGAGCGGCACCGGGAAATCGCTGCCCGCGATGCCGGTGACGACAAAGCCGGCGTTGAGGAGTTCGTACCACTCTGTAGTCCATAGTTTGCCGAACTGGAAGACTTCGAGAAAGTCGAGGTTGCCGAGCGCGAGGTCCATCGGCAAGGTGGAGTGTGTCATCGATCCGTGGAAGTGCGCGAACCCGCGGAGCGCGCCAACTCTCTTGCCGCGATCGAACAAGAGCGCGGGAAAAGGAGAGGCGTTTGGCTCGTTCGCGTACATCGAGCCGACGCTCAACGGCCGCACGAGTTCGCGACCGCCGAGCAGATTGATGTGGCCGTAGTATTCGGCGCGCGACTCCTGCCCGGAGCGGATCGAGTAGCCCGGCATCTTCGCCTCCGCTTGCGGCCCGAAGCCATACTGCGGCGCGGCGTCGATCTGCCGCTGCAACTGCAGGAACATGCCGACGGAGAGATCCTCGGCCGCGAGCAACTTCAAGAAAGCGCGGTCGTCGGCGGGTTGGCGCGGGAGATGGATGTGATCGTCGGCGGAGATCCAATCGCCGGCGGCCCAGCGCTTCATCGGCAGTGTGACCCGCCGCGTCTCGCCGGCTTTCAACGTAAACGTAGCGGAGGCCGGTTCGTACAATGTCCCGCGAAACGCTTCGATCTTGTAGTCGCCGGCGGGCAGCGTGAAAGTTGCGTTGCCATCGAGCAGGTAGAAGTGCGATTGCTCGTTGTTGACGAGTTCGATCGTGCGCGGATCGGGCTTCGCGCGCCACATGGTGTCGCGGTAGAAGAGGTCGATTTTCAGCGGCAGAATGGCGTCGACCGGGTGGAGGCGGAAGGGGCGGTCACTCTTGGACAGATACACGCGCACGGGGAGATTGGGCTCGGTGGCGAGCGTGAGCGTGGCGACGTTGGCATCGCGGCGGAGTTGCGCGAAAACCAAAATCAGACCGCATACACTGAAGAGGAAAGCACGGGACATGGGGATGAGTATACGCCTGATGATAATCTGTGGCGGCGCTGCCTGGGGCGCGTGCGTGAGCGGAAGTTTGATCGACCCCAGCGGCGCATCGCTTCCGAGGGTGCAGGTCACGCTTGAATCGCTCTCCGCGCCGGTTGCAGAAACGATCGCGGCGGAAAACGGCCATTTCCAAATTTGCACAGATGTTCCGGGAGAGTATCGGATCGTCGCCAAGATTGCTGGGTTTCACCGGCGATCGACGCCCGCATTCGAATTGCGAAGTGATCTCGATCTTGGCGGGATTGCGATGCGGATCAACATGGATGATGTGGTTTGTAATCTGCCGATTCTGCTGGTCGGTGAACCGTATCCTTATTTCGACGCCGGCGGCGGGTTCGTGCGGTTCACCGGTCGTGATGGCAAGAGGCGCAAGTTCGCGCGCCAATCAATCGACCGGCAGTACAGCCTGGACGGCGACTGGAAGCGTGTCGTATTCCTCCGCGGCAATGAGCTCTGGGTCAACAACCGCCGCATCTACACGCACAATGCTGCGATGTGGGCGCCGGAGTTCACGCCCGACGGCAGGTCGATTCGTTTCTGGTCGTCAGCCTGGGAAACCGGTGACCATCAGACGACCGTGCCGATTCAGGGCCGTTGAAACGAGGCATCGCGCTCGACCTTGGCCACCCGCAATCGAAACGATGAGTACCACTCTTTGTAGCCGCGTTGTTGCGCGATGCGGTGCTCCGCGTTCGTTTGCCAATTGCGGATCGCTTCTTCCGATTCCCAATACGACACGGTAATGCCCAATCCGCTCCGTGCGGATTCGTAACCCAGAAAACCGGGTTGTTGTTGGGCGAGTTCGACCATGTGCGCGGCCATGTCGCCGTAGCCATTGTCGCCTTCCGTTCGCAACGAAGTGAAAATGACGGCGTAGTAGGGCGGCTTGGGCGTGTCGGCCAGCATCGCTAGCTGAGCGCGGCGTCGGCGGTTGGCGCGGTGAGGACTTGGCGGATCCAGCGATCTAGCGTTTCGACGTCGGCGCTCGCCACCCGATTTCGCAGTCGGCCCGGTAATTCGCCAAAACGCACCGTCAGTAGTGTAATTAGCGCCTGACGCGCGCCATCCTTTCGGCCCTTCTCCATGATCTCCTGGTAGAAAACGGAGTCCTCTAAAATCTCTTCGGTGGTCATGAGCCTGTTTATCCTCTCAAGAAACGCCTCTTTACTACCATAGCGAAGTCCGCCGAGCAGTACCAGTTCGGCCGATAGTTCGCGATTTTTCAGCGCAACGATGCGGCCGGCGGCGTCCTGCAACTCTTCGTCGCGCGCAGCGAGCAGCGGCGCCCATGGCAGAAGACTCGGGTTGTCGAGGCCCAAAATGCGCGAGGCCGGAATTTCCCAAAGCTTTGTTATGCGAATGTGCAGTGAGGCGCGCAGGTCGCCTTTGCTCGTTTCCGGCATCGGCAGAGGGCCGGCCGGCAAGTCCCTGTCTGTTAACAGAACGATATGGCTGTGCAGTGGCAAATCGTACTTCAATGTGATTGCCATCGCGTACTTCAGTTGCTTTTCGAAGGCCTCCGCTTTAAAGCGCGACAGCGCCTCGACATGGATCGCGAACTCATCGTGCGCGGTGCGGCACCGGAATAGCTGGTCGGTGCGCAGCGTAGACAGATTGAGTTCGCGGTCGAGCGGCTCAACATCCATTTCCAAAGACAGCGGTATACCGAGAAACGCGGCCATGCCGGCGCGCGGGTCGTCGTCATGCACCAGCTTGAACGCCTGGTCGAAGGGAATCGCCACAGATAGATAGTGGCGGCCGATACGGAAAACTCTCAGGCCAGAAGCGCTTTGACGACCTGGCCGTGCACGTCGGTCAGCCGGAAATCGCGGCCGGCGTGGCGATAGGTCAGGCGGGTGTGGTCAAAGCCAAGAAGATGCAATGCAGTGGCGTGCAGATCGTGCACGTGGACTTTGTTCTCGACGGCCTTGAAGCCGAACTCGTCGGTAGCGCCGTAGGTCTGGCCGCCCTTGATGCCGCCGCCCGCGAGCAACACCGTGAACGCCGGCGGATTGTGATCGCGTCCGCAGCCAAGCTTCTCAAGCCCCGAATTCTGAATCATCGGCGTGCGGCCGAACTCGCTGCCGATAATGATCAGCGTCTCGTCGAACAACCCACGCGCCTTCAGATCTTCAACCAGCGCCGCGATCGGCGAATCGACCTTCTGCGCCAGTTTCGCATGCACGCGAATGTCGTCGTGGTTATCCCACGGTTGGCCGTTGCCGTAATAAATCTGCACCATGCGAACGCCGGATTCGATCAAACGCAGCGCCATCAGGCAGCCGCGGCCGAAATCGGAGACATCGTAACGCGCGCGGATCTTTTCGGACTCCTTACGAATGTCGAGCAGTGTGCCGGCTTCCGTCTGCATGCGGAACGCCGACTCCATCGATTCCACCGCGCTCTGCAAACTCGGCTGGTCGCCCACGCGCTGCAAATAGCGCGCGTTCAACTTGTCGAGCATCGCCAACTGCTGCTTTTGTTCGTCGAGCGACAGTTCGCTGTTGCGGAGATTCTGTACGAGCTTTTCCGGTTCGACGGCGCTGTTCTGAATGTGAACGCCCTGGTAGCTCGATGGAATGTAACCGGAACTCCACAGCGACGAACCGAGCACCGGAAAGCCCGGGCACAATACGATGAATCCCGGCAGATTCTTGTTGTCGGTGCCGAGTCCGTAGGTCACCCACGAGCCCATTGATGGACGCCCGGGAAGCTGATGGCCGCAGTTCATTAACTGCAGCGACGGCCCGTGGTTGCCGTTGTCGGTGTACATCGACCGGACGACAGCGAAGTCGTCGATGCGGCGCGCGATGTTCGGGAAGATGCTGGATACTTCGATACCCGACTGCCCGTGTTTTTGAAACTCCCAAGGCGAGCGCATTAACGTGCCCGATGCCCGATCGGTGCGAATCTTCGGGCCGGGCATCGGCTGGCCGTCGTGCTTCGCCAACGCGGGCTTGGGGTCGAACGTGTCGACTTGCGACATGCCGCCGTTCAAGAACAGGAAGATGACGTGTTTGGCTTTCGGCGCGAAGTGCGGCGCCCGCGCCGCGCCTTGCAGCGTGCCCGAAAGACCTGCGAGGCCGAAGCCGCCGCCGAGTTGAGAGAGAAATTGCCGTCGATCAAACATGTTAGTTCACGCTCGAGAATTCACCGGAGCCAAGCAGGACCTGCAAGTACCGCGGCCACGCTTTTTGTCCCGATGCTACGTATTCTAATCCGATCTTTACCTCTTCGGGGTCGGCGGATCGCGCGAACAGCAGCTTGTAGGCTCGGTCGATCTTCGCGCGCGCGTCGGGGCCGGCCTCTTTTGTGATGCGCTCGTCGAGCGCGCGAGCTTGCTCGGCGACGAACTTGCTGTTCAGCCAGTACAGCCCTTGCAACGGGCCCGCGGTGACCGGCCGCTCGTCGGTCGAAGCATTCGCGTCGGGGAAATCGAACAGGGCCATTGTCGAGTCGAGGCGCGTGCGGCTGACGGTCAGATAGAGCGATCGGCGTTTATTGTCGTCAGTGAGTGGCGTGGCCGCGCCGCCGATTTTCGTATCGAGTTTCCCTGATACCGCCAGCACCGAATCGCGCAGCGTCTCCATGTCGAGCCGGTGCTTCAGTTCGAATCGCGAGAGCAATTTATTGTCGGGGTCCTTCTCGGCGGCGGGATTCGCCGTCGACATCGCGTACGTGTTCGACAGCAGAATCTCGCGGTGGATCGCCTTCATGCTCCAGTTGGTTTCGATGAAGCGCGTGGCGAGATAGTCGAGCAGTTCCGGATGCGTCGGGCGCTCGCCCATGCGGCCGAAGTTCGACGGCGTGCGCACGATGCCGCGGCCGAAGTGATGCTGCCAGATGCGATTGACCATCACGCGCGCGGTCAGCGGATTTTTCGGATCGACGATCGCTTCGGCGAGTTGCGCGCGGCCCGAGCCTTGCTGGAACGGCGCTGGTTCGCCTTCGCACAGCACTTGCAAGAAGCGCCTCGGCGCGACTTCGCCGAGCGTCTTGTTGTCGCCGCGAATTGCGACTCGGACGTCGGCGGGTTTTGCGGCTTCCTTCACGGCGTGCACGAAGGCGTACATCGGCGGCAGGTCCTTTTCGAGATCCTTGATCTCGGCTTCGAGTTTCTCCACGTACGCCTTCGACAACCCACCGAGGAATCGCCGTATCTGTTTCGCGTTGTAGAAGAGCACGCCGGCGGGCGCGCGGAATCCGTCGATGTTGTATGGCCCGTTAGCGATCTCTCGCCACTGATAGAACTTCAAGACAGGCAGCGAAACGATGTTCGTGTATTGCCGCGTGTTCTCGTTCTTCTGGCCATTCTTGCCGCCAAAGGCGACGTAGTTCTTGTCGTCCACTTCCTTCGCCTCGTCAAGCAGTTCCAGCAGGAACTTCTGAAACCGCTCGGCTTCGGCGCGCACTTGCGCCTCAGTCGGCTTGCTATCGACGACCTCGTACCAGCTCTTCAAATAGGGATGTTCCTTGTCGGCGCGGTTGTCGAGATACTCCTTCCAGCGCTTCTGCGTTTCCTTGTCGAGCGCGGGGTCTTCGACGTTTTTCCACGCTGCGACCAAGTACTTTGCAGTGTCGCGGGCGAGCAGGTCGACGAGTTGTTTGGTCTGGTCGGCGAGGTAGTCGGCGAGGATCTCTTTCAAGTCGTCGATCTTTTTCTTCTGGTCCTCGTAGCGCTTCACTTCGGCTGGATCGACGAGCGCGTGCTGCGCCGTCTGCGTGCTGCGGAAGACGCCGAGCAGCGAGTAGTAGTCCTTCGTTGGAATCGGGTCGTACTTGTGATCGTGGCATTGCGCGCAGCCGACGGTCATGCCGAGGAACACTTTCGTCGTCACGTCGAGTTGATCGTTGGCGCCGTTGCCGATGGCTTGAAAGCCGAGACCGGCCATGTGCGGGCGAGTTTCGGGAAACAGCTCGGCGGCGATCTGCGCTTTCACGAAAAGGTTGTAGGGAATGTCGTTGTTGAAAGCCTCGACGACCCAGTCGCGATAGCGCCACGCATTCGGCAGCGGCGTGTCGACACCAGCGGCGAGAAGGCCGTCGGAGTAGCGAGCGAGATCGAGCCAGTGCCGCGCCCAACGCTCGCCGTAGTGCGGCGAAGCGAGCAGCCGATCGACGACTTTGTCCTTCGCGTTCGGCGATTTGTCGTTGACGAACGCGTCGACTTCGGCGGGCGTTGGCGGAAGGCCGGTGACGTCAAGCGTTACGCGGCGCAGCCACGTGGGCTTAGAAGCCGGCGGCGCGGGTTTGACGCCAGCGGCCTTTTGCTTCACGCCGATCAAGGCGTCGACGCCGCCCACGGCCGGCTTCACGACCGGCTGATACGACCAGAACTTGCGCTGTTCTGGCGTGATCGTTTTGTTGGTCGATTGAATTTGCTCCTGCTTCTCCGGCCACGGCACGCCGCGCTTGATCCACTCTTCCAGCGCCGCGACTTCTTCCTTCGCCAGCGGCCCGACTGGCGGCATCTTCAAGCGCACGTGCGTGCGCCGGACGGCTTGCATCAGCAGGCTGTCTTCGGGCTTGCCGGGAACGACAACAACGCCGGACTTGCCACCCTTGAGCACGCCTTCGCGCGAATCGAGGCGCAGGTTTCCCAGCGCGCCGCCGGTGTGACAGGCGTGGCAGTTCACGGCCAACAGCGGGCGAATTTTGGATTCGAAAAACTCGGCGTCGTCGGTGGCGGCGGCCAGCGACACTGCGGCCAAGGGAAGGAAAAAGCGTGCGGACCGCATACGGCCCATATTCTATCGAAACTTTTTCCTTGCAATTACGTGTACTACGTGTCATAGTACACATGTGATTCCGTTCCGCCTCGTGCTGCAACCCGGCGAATCGATTTACGAGCAGGTGGTCTACGCCGCCAAGCGCGCGATGATGTCCGGGCAGATGCGTCCGGGCGATCCGTTTCCGTCGGTACGCGCGCTGAGCAAGGCGCTGAAGATCAATCCGAATACGGCGCACAAGGTGCAGCAGCAACTGCTGGCCGAGGGCGTGCTGGAGATGCGTCCCGGAGTCGGCGCCGTGGTGGCCAAGCCGCCGAACGGCACGCGCGCCGAGCGGAGCCAACTGCTGGAAGAGGAGTTGGAACGGCTGGTGGTGGAGGCGAAGAAGATGGGGCTCGATGTCGCCGATGTCCAGAAAGCGGTGGCGCAGCACTGGGCGAAGTTGAATGGAGGAAAGTCATGAGCGATGCGATCGAAACGAGCGGGCTTCGCATGCGCTTCGGCAAACACGCCGCGGTGGACGGGCTCGATCTAAAGATCTCGGCGGGCAGCGTGTATGCGCTGATTGGGTCGAATGGCGCGGGCAAGTCGACTACGTTGAAGGTGCTGACGAACATTCAGAAGGGCTACGAAGGGCACGCGGCGTTGCTCGGCGTAGAATCGCGGCGCGTCGGCGCGAAGGAGTTGGAGCGCGTCGCCTACGTGAGCGAGAGTCAGGAGATGCCCGAGGGCATGACGGTCGCGGAGTTGCTTGCGTTTTGGAGGCCGTTCTACAGGCGCTGGGATGCGGCGCGGGAGAAGGAATTGCTCGATCTGTTCCGGCTGCCGCTCGATCGCAAGCTGAAACATCTTTCGCGCGGGATGCGGATGAAGGCCGCGCTGGCGTCGTCGCTCGCGTATCATCCGGAGTTGATCATCCTCGACGAGCCGTTCACGGGGCTCGATCCGCTGGTGCGCGATGAGTTGGTGGAGGCGCTGCTCGATCACGCTTCGGAAGCGACGATTCTGATTTCGTCGCACGATCTGGCTGAGATTGAAAGCTTCGCGAGCCATGTCGGTTTTCTGGAAGAGGGCAAGCTGCGGTTTTCCGAGGAGATGTCCGGGCTGAGCCAGCGGTTTCGAGAGGTTGAAGTCACCGTCGATCAGGCCGATCTGCCATCCGCGTTGCCGAAGCATTGGTTGCTTCCGCAGACGGCGTCGGCGGTGGTGCGCTTTGTCGAGACGCAGTTCGACGGCGCTGGTCTTGAAGCCGAAGTGCATTCCGTTTTTCCATCCGCGAGGCACATCGAGACGCGTCCGATGCCGCTGCGGTCTATTTTCGTGGCGCTCGCGAAGGCGGGCAGGGAGGCTGCATGAGACTCGTTTGGCATATTGTGAAGAAGGATGCTTGGCAGCAGAGGTATTTGATTGCTGCGATCGTCTTAACGGCTGCGCTGCTGGCATTGCTCAACATTCGGATTTCGTCGTGGGCCTCCCTACCGGTGGAAGCGGTCCGCCAATACTTCGCGACGGGCGGCGTGGCGTTCCTCGGGTTTGCCATGGTTTCGGCGCTCTTCGTTGGCGTGCTCGTGCAATCCGAAGGGCTAGCCGGCGTCAACGACCATTGGCTGGCGCGCCCGGTTCCCGGCAGCGCGCTTTTGCAGGCCAAGGCCATCGCGGTTCTGCTGTTTGTCGTTGTCCCCATTGTGCTCTTTCAGGCCACTGTGCTCATGGTGAACGGCTTTGCGATCGGTGATCACTGGCCCGGGTTGCTGAGCCGCACTGCCGTGACCGCGGCCTTGTGGATTCTGCCCACGGCCGCGTTGGCATCGGTTACTCGAAACTGGCAACAACTTGCGGCGGGGTTGGTATGCGGGTCGATGCTGGCGATCGGTGTTGCCGTTTTCGCCGAAGGATTTGGATACGAAGCGCCGGAACAGTTCAGCGCGGCTGTTCAGAACGCGACGGTGGCCGTTGAAGGGTGCGTCGCCCTTGCGCTCGTGGCATGGCAGTATTTCACAAGGCGTGTGCGGATCGCCCGGGTCGCCGCGGCAGTAGGGCTAGTGGTCATCGTCGGCGGGCCGCGCCAGTTCGCGCCGTCGCTATTCTCCGCTTCGCGATCGGTTGCGCCCAGCGCCGGCGCAAAGACTCCGAATCTCCGCTTCGCGCTGGATCAATCGGGTGCGCCGCGCGGCGGCGATGTGGCTAGGTTGACCGCGCGATCTCCCGATCGAATCGTGCGCGACACCGCCGGCAGAGTCCGCCATATTCCGAAGGATGACCGATCGGGACTTGAGACTGTTACCGTGCCGCTCTTGATCGATGGTCTCGGAGAGGGACAGACCGCGGCGGTATCGATTCCGAGCGAAGCTGAGGTTTCCATCGGGGGCCGAAAAAGCAACGTTCGACTTCGCTTCACGGGCGGGCCGGGCAGTAGTGATGCTTCGGCTCTCGTCTTCGATCTGGATCGCGACCTGTTACGCATCGACGCGCCGATGAATATCCGAGCGCATTTCTACGTCACCCAGCATGCGTCGCCGAAGCGCTATGCCATGCCAACGTTGAACGGCAGCCTACGCACATTCGAAACCGGGCATTGCCAGAGCTGGGTCACCGAGCGTTTGCACATACTCTGCCAGCGGCCCTACGAGTTTACGTCTTCGATTCGCGGCATCCTGACGCGGGGCGGACCGCGTCCTCTCAACTTGCAGGTGTTTTCGGAATACCAAGCTGCGTGGCCGCTCATATTCGATCCGCTTCCGCTGCCTCTTGCGCAGGCGTGGGGTGGGCTGAGTGTACGAAATCTCGACCGTGGCGAAGAGTACCGCGATACTTCAATCGTGTTTGAAGTGAGCGACGTGCTGGCGCGGTTCGAGCAGGACGTCGCCATCGAAATTCCAGCAAGGGCCCTGCGTTAATCCAGCGCCTCTGGCTTCAACTCGATGTTGGTTTCGCCGGCCGCCTTCTTCTCGTTGTACTTCTTGACCCAAGCTTCCCAGGACTTGCCGGCGGCGGTGTCGCGGCCGGTGAACGCAAGTGCGGCGATATCGGCGAACGAGATCGTCTCCTTCTTGCGCTCCCCCCTGGGAATGATGCGGATCTCGCTGGCGGCGAGCGTCGGTGCGATCCGCCGGTCAAAGACGTAGCCTTCGATCGTGGCGCCGCTCTTGCGCGTGATCGTCACGTCGCCGCGATAGTCGAACGCCTTTTCAAGCGCGTCGCGCAACTCGTCTTCAGTGGCGAGTGCGAACGCCTGGCCCTGCAAGTTCTCGTGCTCGAAGCCGGGCGCCAGTTCGAGTTCGTCCGGGTTCAAACTCAAACGCCGACCTCGTCCTTTGCCTTTGATTCGATTTGCACGAGTTGCGGCGCGGGGCGATGGACGGCGTTCGGGTCCTTGTACTCGGAGCGGAACATCGCCTTCGCGGTGGCCATCAGCCCTTTCAACGAAGAGAACGTATAGTCGACCGCGGATGCTTCGTAGCCGCTGTGCACCATGCAGTTGGCGCACTTCGGATTGCCGGATTCGGTGCCGTACTTGCTCCACTCGACCGATTCCATCAACTCGGCGAACGACTCGGCGTAACCGTCCTGCAACAGGTAGCACGGCTTCTGCCAGCCGAAGACGTTGTAGGTCGGCATGCCCCACGGCGTGCAGGTAAACGACCGCTTGCCCATGAGGAATTCCAGGAACAGCGGCGACATGTTGAACTGCCAGTGCGGCTTGCGGTTCGACAGGATGGCATTAAAGAGGCTGCGTGTGCGTGCGCGGCCGAGGAAGTGTTTCTGGTCGGGGGCCTTATCGTATGAATAGCCGGGCGACAGCATCATGCCCTCGACGCCGGTTTCCATCATCTCGTCGAAGAACGCGCGAACGGAATCGGGATCGGCTCCGTCGAAAAGCGTAGTGTTCGTCGTAACGCGGAACCCCTTGGCGACGGCCTCGCGGATCGCTTCAAGTGCGATGTCGTAACCGCCCTCTTTGCAAACGGCGAAATCGTGGTGCTCGCGCTGACCGTCCATGTGCACCGAAAAGCTCAGGTACTTGCTCGGCTTGAAGAGATGGAGCTTTTCCTTGAGCAACAGCGCGTTGGTGCACATGTAGACGTACTTCTTGCGCTCGACCAGGCCCGCGACGATTTCGTGCATGCGCGGGTGGAGCAGCGGTTCGCCGCCGGGGATCGCTATCGTCGGAGCGCCGCATTCTTCGGCGGCCGCGAAACACTCTTCGGGTGTGAGTTCCTGCTTGAGTATGTGCGCGGGGTATTGGATTTTGCCGCACCCGGCGCAGGCGAGGTTGCAGCGAAATAACGGCTCGAGCATGAGCACCAGCGGGTAGCGCTTGCGGCCCGCCAGCTTTTGCTTGAGGACGTAGGTGGCCACGGTCCAGGCTTGGGAAACCGGGACGGGCATCCTAGAAAAATCTCCGTGACGACATCTACCTATTGAGTATCCCATGGCGTTCCGACGATCCGCTCATCGCTTAGAGGTGTAAGAATATAGGCATGCCTGCCACGATGGAAGCGCCCGCTACCGTTCGCGCCGCCAAGTCTGTCATGTGGACGCGCGAGGACTGCCGGAAGATGGAGATCGCCGGGCTGCTTCCCGAACGATGGGAACTGGTGCGCGGGGAGATCATCAACAAGATGGGAACGAATCTGCCGCATTCAATGATGGCCCAATGTATAGCTGAGTGGTTGGCGGCGGTTTTTACGGGTGGCCGCATCCTCCCTACGTGCAGCATCGACGTCTTTCCCGAAGACAACCCGACCAGCGAGCCCGAACCGGATGTTACCGTTCTCACGCGCGCCGCGCGGGATTTGGGCAGGAATCCAGGGCCGGGCGATATTGAGATGATCGTCGAAGTGAGCGACACCACGCTCGCTCACGACCTCGGGCCAAAGGCGTGGCTGTACGCACGCGCGGGCGTCCCGGAATATTGGGTGATCGACATAAAAGAGCGGCGGATTCATGTGCATCGCGAACCGGGTAGCGCGGGCTACGCTTCCATGCAGGTTTTCGAAGCCGATGGGGAAGTCTCTCCGTTGACGCGGCCCGACGCGTTGCTCAAGTTGGAGCGGCTTTTCGCGTAGGCTCGTTCTTCGATACGATCTGTAGATCGTGAGACGCAGAACATTTTTAGCGATGCCGGCGGCGATGGCCGCATCCGGCGTAAAGGCCTTGACCTTCGACGTGTTCGGTACGGTCGTCGATTGGCGCACGTCGATCACCCGTGAGGGCGCCGCGCTGGGCAAGCGGAAATCGATCACCGGCGTCGACTGGGCGCGATTCGCCGACGATTGGCGCGCCGGCTATGGGCCGTCGATGAACCGCGTTCGCAAGGGCGAGTTGCCGTGGATGAACATCGATGTGCTGCACCGAATGATCTTGGACGGGCTGTTGGAGAAGTACAAAATCAGTGGTCTCGACGAAGCAGAGAAAGACGCATTTAATCGCGCATGGCACCGCCTGGACCCGTGGCCGGACTCGCGGCGCGGCCTCGTGCTGCTGCGCAAGAAGTTCATCTGCGCGACGCTGTCGAATGGCAACGTGTCGCTGTTGGTGAACATGGCGCGGTATGGCGGACTGACGTGGGACACTGTCCTGTCGGGCGAAACCTTCAAGGCCTACAAGCCCGATGCCGCCGTGTACCGAGGCGCCGCCGAAGTGTTGGGCGTGCGCACGGAAGAGACGATGATGGTGGCGGCGCACAAGAACGACTTACAAGGGGCGCGAAAGGCGGGATTGAAGACCGCCTTCGTCGAGCGTCCACTCGAGAAAGGCCCCGGCGGCGGCGCCGACATCGGTCGCGAGAGCTGGATGGACATCTATGCGAAAGACTTCGTCGATCTCGCAAATCAACTCGGAGTAAAGGGATGAATCGAAGGCGGTTTCTGCGTTACCTGCGGCAATCGCCGCTGTATGCGATGGCGGCTGAAATGGTGGGGCAATCTCCAGCATCCGCGCTTGAGGTTCTCGACTTTATTCCAATTGCCCAGAAGAACATTCAATCGCAGCACTGGGCCTATCTCATGGGCGGCAGCGACGACAACGCCACGGTGCGCGCGAACGAAGAAGCGTATTCCAAATGGCGAATTCGTGCGCGGCGGCATGTCGATATGACGAAGATCGACTTGGCGGTGGATCTGTTCGGGCGGAGGCTGGCGCACCCGCTGATCCTCGCGCCGGCCGCGGCGCACGAGGCCTTTCATCCCGATGGCGAGTCGGCCACGGCGCGTGGCGCTGCCGCGAAAAAGGCGCAGATGATTCTCTCGACGAACGCATCACGCAACGTGCGGCAGGTCGCCAAGGACTACGGCGGCCCCCTCTGGTTTCAGCTCTATTCGTTCAGCGATTTCGAAGTGAATCGCGCGCTGGTGCGCAACGCCGAAGAAAGCGGCTGCACGGTGTTGGCGGTGACAGTGGACTCGGTGGGCGGTTCGCCCCGCATCATGCAAGCACGCGGCGGCGTGAAGACCGAGCAGCGATGCAAGGCCTGTCACGATGCGTCGGAACAGGGCTACTACAAAGAGCACGGCAACTTCGATGGGATCGACATGACGCGCGCGCTTGTGGGCGGACCCGGCCGCGCCGTGACGTGGGCGGTGCTCGAAAAACTTCGCGCGGCGACGAAGATGAAGATCGTTGTGAAGGGCGTGATGACGGCTGAAGACGCGTCGGCGGCCTATCGCGCGGGCGTGGATGGCCTGATCGTTTCCAATCACGGCGGGCGCGCCGAAAATTCGATGCAGGGCACACTCGACGCGCTGCCCGAAATCGTCGAGGTGATCAACGGCCGGATTCCTGTAATCGTCGATGGCGGCATTCGCCGCGGCGTCGACATTTTCAAGGCGCTGGCGTTGGGCGCGAGCGCGGTGGGCATCGGGCGGCCCTATATATGGGGACTTGGCGCGTACGGGCAGGCGGGCGTGGAGAAGGTAATCGACCTGCTGCTGGCGGAACTGCGCGGAATCATGGGATCGGCCGGGACGACAGCGGTGCGCCATATTTCACCGCTTTCCATTGAGCGGCGCGTTTGAAGGACAATGGCAGCATGAAGATACTCGTCGTGTTGGCGGCGCTCTGTGCGTTCGGCTCCGAGGCGGAATTGCGCCGCGTATACATGGGGAAGAACTTTGTTGTGAAGATCGACATGCCGGGTTCGCAGCGCGGCGTCGACTTGTATCTCGACCGCGACGACCCGATGGATTGGCGCGACTACTCGCAGCGCATCAAGAATTTTGGCGTATCGATCCCCAAGGGCCGCGCCGCGATGGTGACGGCGATTGTCGTCAAGAAAGACAATATCGAGTTTCAACTCGACGGCGGCGGTTACGGCACGTTTGGAGACGACACGGACGCATCGGTGTCGACGTATGTTCCCAAATCTGATTACGAACGGCGCCTGGAGCGCGACATCAGGAATGAAACGAATGCGTCGCGGAGGGCGTCGCTGGAACGCGACCTTTCGCGCGAGCGATCGCGCCGCCAGCGGGAGGAGTCTGCCAATCGCGCGGCGGCCGCGACTGCGAACGCCATCAAACGGCAGGAGATTATGGAAAAGCGGCTGCGGGGCGGGTCGCGATTCAATATCCGCCACCTGCTTGGCGCCGGGGATATCCGTCCGGAGCAACTGGAGAAGTGGCTGGAGCCGTACATAGAATTTGGCGGAAGGCCAGCGAGCGTATCGACGCCGAAGCGTTATGAGCAGCCAACGCAGGCCAATCCGCAACTGCGACGCGGCATGTCGATGGACGACGTGCGCGGCCAACTGGGGCGCGGAAAGCTGCTGTCAGAATCGATCGACGAAAAGAACCTCAACACCCAGCAGTGGGAGTTCCTTACGAACGAGTTCAAAATAAAAGTAACGTCAGTCGATGGACTGGTGATTAGATATTCGATGGAATCGCGCTAGAGAAGGGGAGGGAGGATCTATGAAGGCCCTACTAGCGGGATTCGTGTGTTTATGCGCCGCGGCGGTTTCGCCGGCCGCGCTGATTTTTGGTAACGGTATGGCTGATACCAGCCAGCCTGATGCCTGGGGGATTGCAGCCTCTCGCCTTGCCGACGATTTTTCACTCGGTGGACCTGCGACTCTTTCGGCGATTCGATTTTGGATGGTGAGTGTGGACGGGGGGTTCGCCGGGACATTGAGTTACGCCGTTTATCAGGACGCGGCTGGGGCATTGGGAAGTGTCGTCGGATCGGGGACGGTCAACGTCTCGCCCGTGTTTCTGAACCAAATCCCGCAGTTCGTTCAACGGTACTATCAAGTCGATTTCAACTTGCCCGCACCCCTGGCGCTTGGAGCCGGAACATATTGGCTGGAGTTGCACAATGGCTCCGATTTGATGAACTCCAGCAGTGCGCAAGTGCTCTGGGGAGTCGTAGCGGGCGACCCGCCGGGCAACGCGAAATTGGGCATTTCTGCGCAACTGCCGTCGATCAACACCTTCGACGCATTGGCGTTTCAGCTTTATTCCGCCGATACCGCCTCGGTGCCGGAGCCGTCGTCACTCGGCATCTGCGGGATCGGCTTGGTGCCCCTTGGACTATTCAGGCGCGCTTCCCTTTGATGTACTTGGCAACTTCGGCCACGGTATCGAGCCAGATGCCGTTCGCCGGGTTCTTCGCATACTCTATCAACTCGGCCAGGGCGTCGAGATTCGTCGTCTGATTTCCCGTGCTGCCCATTTCGTGGCCGGCGAAGATGAGCCAGCGGTTCTCCTTTCGCGCCGTGTCGGCGTGGCGCTTCATGTCCGCGAAGGAAATGTTGTCGAGGCCAATACCCATGAGATTGGCCAGATCGCACACCTCGGGATTGTTGGCGGCTTCGTCGAGGTACCCGCGGCCGGATTCAAAGTGTTCGGCGATAACGGGAACGTAGCTGCGGGTGGCGGCCCCACGGCCGACGTACTTCTGGCCACATGGATACGCGAAGCTGACGGGTTTGAAGCCGAACGAATTCTGAAACTGCGCGGTGGCCGCTTCGATATCGGCTTCGAGTCTGGCAATCGTATAGTCTTCCAGTCCGTTCGTGCGCGTGAAGCCAAAGTTGATCGAACAGGGATGTGAGTTCGAGTGATGCGCGAGTTCGTGGCCTTGCTTGGCGGCGGCGCGCCAACCGTCGAGGCGCTTTTCCCAGTTGCGCGGCAGGATGTAGAACGTGCCCTTCACCCCGTGTTTGTTGAGGAAGGGAATGCCGGCATCGACCTGGCTGAGCCTCGCGTCGTCCCACGACAGACTGATCGCGCAGGATTTTCCGGAGGGCCAAGCGAACTTTGGTTGTGCGGCGAGAGCGGGTGCGGCGAGGAACCAACGGCGAGTGAGCATGGTTTTCGATAGTATCTCGTAATAGAACATGACTCGCAGATCGTTCCTCGCTTCGATGACGGCGCTCGCGCAAACGCGACGTCCGCCGAATTTCGTTTTCATCCTGATCGACGACTTCGGCTGGCGCGACACCGGCTACAACGGCAGCACGTATTACGAGACGCCGAACATCGACAAACTCGCGCGCAGCGGGATGATTTTCACCGACGGATACTCGGCGAGCCCCGTGTGTTCGCCAACGCGGTCGGCGATTATGACCGGCAAGTATCCGGCGCGCCTGCACATCACCTCGCATTTGCAGGGCGCATCGAACCGGTTTCATTTCACGAAGGTGCTGCAACCGAACGCGCGGCTGGCGCTGCCGCTGGAGGAGGTCACGATCGCCGACGCACTTCGCGAGCGCGGCTACAAATCGGCGTGCATCGGCAAGTGGCACCTCGGCACAAAAGGATTCTTGCCAACAGATCAGGGCTTCGATGTCGCACACGCGGGCGATGAAGCGGGTTCGCCGAACAGCTTCTTCTTCCCGCAGTGGCAGAAGAAAATCCCGCTCGACGGCAAGCCGGGCGATTACTTGACGGACCGGCTGACAACGCTTGCGGTCGATTTCATCGCGGCGAACAAAGAGCGCCCGTTCTATTTGTATTTGCCGCACTTCGCGACGCATACGCCGATCGAAGGCAAGCCGGAGAAGGTGAAGAAGTATGACGCGAAGTCCGATCCGTCGCAGCCGCAGAACTACGGCGAGTACGCGGCGATGATCGAGAGCGTCGATGAAAGCGTGGGCCGCGTCGTCGCTGCGTTGCGTGACAACGGACTGCTTTCGAACACTCTGATTTTCTTCACCGCCGACAACGGCGGCCTGACATCGCGCGAGTGGAAGAACAGACCTGTGACGTCGAATCTCCCGCTGCGTGTGGGCAAGGGGCACGTGTATGAAGGTGGTATCCGGGTGCCAACGCTGGCAAGTTGGGAGGGTGTGATCAAGGCGGGATCGACATGCGGCGAGCCAGTGTTGTCGGTCGACTACGCACCGACGATGGCGGAGTTAGCGGGCGCTCGCTTGCCCCGCGTTGATGGCGTGAGCATCGCGAAGTTGTTGCGCGGCGGATCGCTTGGCGTGCGCGATGTGTTCTGGCACTATCCGCACTACAGCCCTCAACTCGGGCGGCCGGCGGCGGCGATGCGGCGCGGCGACTTCAAGCTCATTTTGTTCTTCGAAGACGATCGCGTGGAGTTGTACAACTTGAAGGATGACATCGGCGAATTGCGCGATCTGGCCACAACCGATCCGCGGCGCGCGGCTGCGATGAAGAAGCGGCTCGTGGCCTGGTTGAGCGAGACGAAGGCGCAGTTGCCCGTCGTGAATGCAAAGTACGATCCGGCGCGCGAACGCGAAGCCGGTGAACCAATGGGACCGGTGACGGCGAAATGAAACTCGTTACGATATTGGCGATTGGCGTTGCCTGGGCCGAGCCCGGCTACGTTGTCGGCGCCTTGACGCTGACTCCGGAGCCGTGGAACAAAGAGGCGAATTTCGCCAAGCTGTCGAAGTACGCGCGCGAGGCCGCGGCGAAAGGCGCCGAGGTGATCGTTGCGCCCGAGGGGTTTCTCGAAGGCTACGTCGGCAATGAGAAACACACGCCGGATCTGACCGCCGACAAGTACATGGCGAAAGCTGCCGAGCCGATCGACGGCCCACTGTTAACGCGGGTGCGGTTACTAGCGAAAGAGTTGAAAGTGTACCTAATGGTCGGGTTCGCCGAGCGCCGCGATGGCAAGGTCTTCAATTCGGCCGTGACCTTTTCGCCATCCGGCGAGATCGCTCTGCGCTACTCCAAGAGCCACACGATGAACGACGAGCCGTTTAATACGAAGGGCGTAGCGTTTCCCGTGATGGAATCGAATTTCGGCAAGTGGGGCACGCTGATTTGCTTCGACCGGCAACTGCCGGAGACCGCGCGTCTGCTTGCGTTGAACGGCGCCGATACACTGTTTGTGCCGTCGTGGGGCGGCTACGGTGAGATGAACGATCAGATGATGCGCGTGCGTGCGTACGAGAACGGCGTGAACCTGGCGTTCGTGCATCCGAAGCGGGCGCTGCTAATCGATGCGACCGGGAAAATACTGGCGCAGAATGAAGGCGAGCGCGATCAGGTGGTTTTGGCGCGGTTCATCGTGAACGAGAAGCGCAAGCATCACCTCATGAAGTACAGGCGGCCGGAGTTGTACAAGGAAATTGGGACGAAGTAGCCCTACCGCGGCGCGCGCACGCCAAACGTCGGCGACACGGCGTAGCGCTTGAGTTCCTCATCGCTCCACGGCGTCTTGCGCAGCTTATTGATGCCCCGCGTTTCCTTGATGTCGGCCGCCGAAACCGTCGACGCCGCGTGCCCCCACGACCGCCGGATGTAGCTGATCACGGCCGCTATTTGTTCGTCGTTCAGCGATCCGCCAAGCGGCGGCATCAGGCCGATCTTGCCATCCTTGCCGTGCAGAATCACGCGCATCGCGGCTTGCGGAAACGCGGGTACAAGCGTTGATGTTGTCAGGTTGGTCGTGCCGCCTTGGTTGCCGACGCCATCGGCTCGATGACAGCCCGCGCAATAATTCGCATACACGCGGCCGCCCTCGGCGACGAGCTTCTCTTCAGCCGCGGTGAGCGGTGGCGCGGTGCTCCTCGGCGCGGGCTTGCCGGGCCAGTTCAATCGATTTGCCGCTTGGCGCGCGAGCGTCGAGATCTCGTCGGCGCCGCCGATCATTGCTGTCAGTGCCTTGGGCTCGGCCGATAGAGTGAAGCCCGTCGCAACAGCCGCCGGGCGGCGTCCGCCCGCCTGGCCCTGAGGCCGTCCACCACCGCCGCCACCCGTTGCCGCAAGTCCCGTGTCGATGCCGCGCAACACGGCGAGCCGCTGCCAGTCGGGCGTGGACGAATCGCTTGCGGGTCCAATCAATTTCGTTATGTCCGCTTCCTTTCGAGATCGCGCGATCGCCGCCGCCAACATCGTCGCGGCATCTTCCCGCTGAGCGCCACCGCTCAATAACGAATCCAGCACCGCTCCTTCGTAGCCGGCCAATCCGCTGATCGCAATATCGACGGTGATTGGATCGGCGCCGTGTTTCGACAACATCGTTGCCATCGCGGGCACGCGCGCATCGCCAGGGAATTCGCCGAGCGACGCCGCAAGCTGCCGCCGAACCGCCCAACTCGCATCGTCCATCTTCTTCAGCACGAGCGCGTGCATCTTGCCCTGTTTCAGAAACGATTCCGATAGCCGAATCGCACTGGCGCGAACGTCGGCATGTCTATCGTAGTGGGCCTTCGTTACCGTCGCCTCATCGGTCGAATCGAGGCCGTCAATCGTCCACAGGGCGTGCAGCCGCGTGCGCCAGTCCTTCGATTCGAGCGCGAGTTTGCGCAACGCGGGCACAACGGACTTGTCGCTTTTCTGAATCAAAAGCTGCTGCGCTTTATCGCGCCACCAGCCGTTCGGATGCTCTAGCGCCTTCACCAGCGCCGCGGGGGTAGCCTTTGAAAGCGCCGGCTTCGGGCCGGGCTTCATCGACTGATGCGTGAGGCGATAGATACGTCCGAGGCCGACCGGCATCTCCAGCTTCGCGTTCTTGATGTAAGTCTTTAGATAGTCGGTCTGATACGCGATGTCCTGCACGACGCCGCGATACATATCGACGATGTAGAGCGTGCCATCGGATGCCCCGTGTAGATTCACGGGCCGGAAGCGCTCATCGGTCGATGCGATGATCTCGCCTTTTGCATAGGTGTCGCGCGCCTTCAATCGGCCAGTGCCGTCGTCGTCGATAGTCAAGCGATGCACGAGGTTGGTCGGCGAGTCGGCGACAAACGCGTTGCCGTACATCTCCTTTGGCAGGCGGTCGCCGCGGAAGATCAACGGATCCGCCGACGATGCGTACGTGCGCGCTGTGCCGTCGGGCCGCAACATCTCCTCCCGGTAAGCGCGCTGCAAGCCGGGTGTCGGCCGCACGGGCCATATCTGCGTCTCGTTGCGTTCGATCAGCACGTCGTACAACCCGCGCGTCCGAACCAAGTTCGGATTGCGCGCGTAGTATTTCATCGCGACGTAATCGACGAAGAGCGGCTGCTCATTCCAGTTCCGATAGATGCGTCCCGCGTCGTCCTGCGAAATATTCCACTGCCCGCGCACCAGGCCCCGTTCGACTTCGATCTTCCCGTTCTTCCAGCGCAGATTGTAGCTGTGCTCGGAGGTGTTGAGCGTGTTATCCATGCTCCAGAAGAGACCGTTGGCGTTGTGTTCGATGTTGGCGTCGCGGCGGCCGAAGTCGCTGCGGACGAGGTCCTTCTTGTCCGCCTTGCCGTCGCCGTCGGTGTCCCGCGCGTACCAGAGATTCGGCGGCTCGGCGACGAGCACGCCGTCGGCCAACACCTTGATCGCGCGCGGCAGCACCAGCTTGTCCATGAACACGGTGCGTTTATCCATCCTGCCGTCGCCGTTGGTGTCTTCAAGAATAACGATGTTGCAGATCGGCTCAAACGAATCGCGCATCTCCATGTCCATCGCAAACGCGGGCATTTCGATGACGTACAAGCGTCCGTCGGCGTCTTCGTCGATGACAATCGGGTCTTTGATCATCGGTTCGGCGGCGACCACTTCGAGCTTGTAACCGGGCGGAAGATAAAACGTCTTGAGCGCCTGGTCGAGGGGCAGCGCCGCGTTGGACTCCGGAAGTTTCTGCACCGGCGGCGGCCACGAGGCCTGCCGCTGCCATCCAAAAATTCCTCCCGCGACAAGCAGGCCCACGAGCGCGATATGTTTCGAGATTGCCACCTGTGCGTTATATCAAATCCGCGGGCCCGCAAGCCTTGGGATTCTGCATTAGTATGGTCCGGTATGATGACGCGCCGTTTGTTTCTCGGAGCGCTGGCGGCCCAACAAGCCGCGCGGCCCAATGTGTTGATGATCGCGGTCGACGA
>Ga0194132_10004838_pt1 | contig 22550 bp, 18 predicted proteins | sample TA2KigOf80mmetaG_FD_148612 | JGI IMG/M metagenome (GOLD analysis project Ga0194132, IMG submission 148612) | Freshwater microbial communities from Lake Tanganyika, Tanzania - TA2015054 Kigoma Offshore 80m | ecosystem: Environmental > Aquatic > Freshwater > Lake | place: Tanzania: Lake... | reverse complement strand
CCGCCGGCTCGGTCACTACATGCCGGAGGATTTCCCGCGCCTCCTCCTCCATCGACCGCCCATGCTCGGCCGCGCGGATGCGAAGGCGGCGCTTGAGGTCGTCTTCAAGGTTGCGGATCGTGATGCTGGCCATGGCGTACTCCCTGAATCTCGCGATATTAAGCGTTGATTGCATCGCAATCAATCCCCGGGCGGGCATTTCACAGGGTCCGGGGCATGGTTTTCCGGCCGGTAACCCAGAAAAAGCGCCCTGACGCTAGCGAAACGCCGCGCCTTGCCCTCCCGCATGCGATGTCCGCCCGGAAGGACCCAGGCTCTTGGGCGCTGTATTGCCAAACGGATCAACCGGGAACGGCGCCCGCCCGCAGGTCCTTGAGGCGCAGCAGCATAGCCAGCATGCGTTCGAGCTTGCGGTCGAGGTGCACCTCGTAGCGGCCGCCGGGCAGGGATTGCCGTCATCGTCCCACCAAAGCTTTTGTTCGACCTGGTCTTTCGCACGGTGCGCGCGGTCGACGGGCGACTTGCGCCGGGTCGCGTAGCCGAGCCCGTAACCTCGCCGGGACATGAAGCGATCGCCGCCCCGCGTGCGAGAACGGATCGCCCGACCATGTCGCATTTTGGCAAGACCGCGTCCCGGGGACGGCTGGAGCAACCCCTCCCGCGCCGTATCATGGCGCCCGTCGGATGGAGGGCGGATTGGGCCAAGCTGCGGACTCGTCAGGAATTTTGCTGATCGCCTGCGGCGCTTTGGCGCACGAAACCTTGAGCGTGCTCAAAGCCAACGCCTGGCCTCACATGACGGTCAAGTGTCTGCCGGCCAAGTTGCACAATCAACCTCAGCGCATCCCCGCCGCCGTCCGCGACAAGATCCGCGCGGAGCGCGCCAACTTCGCCAAAATCTTCGTGCTCTACGGCGATTGCGGCACGGGCGGAGCGCTTGACGCGGTGCTGGACGAAGAAGGCGTATCGCGGATCCCCGGCGCGCATTGCTACGAGTTCTTCGCTGGCGGCCCCGATTTCGCCACACTGGCCGACGAAGAGCCGTGCTCGTTCTATCTGACCGACTTTCTTGCCTGGCATTTCGACACACTGATCATCAAAGGGCTCGGGATCGACCGCCACCCCGAGCTGCTGCCGCTCTATTTCGGCAACTACCGGCGGCTGGTCTATCTTGCCCAAACCGACTCGCCGATCCGTCTGGCGCAGGCGCGCGCAGCGGCCGAACGGCTGGGCCTCGAATTCGTCCACCGTCCAACAGGCTACGGCGACCTGACGCGGAGCCTGGCCAATCTCGCACGGGCGGAGACCATGGCTTGAGCGAGGAAGCGCAGGTCGTCTTTCTGCCGTCCGGCCGGCGCGGCCGGTTCGCGCCGGGCATTTCCTTGCTCAAAGCGGCGCGCACGCTTGGCGTCGATGTCGACTCGGTCTGCGGCGGACGCGGCATTTGTGGCCGCTGTCAAATCTCCGTCGCCGAAGGCGACTTCCCCAAACTGGGGCTGGTTTCGCGCGCCGACGCGCTGACGCCGAGCGGCGATACGGAAGCGGCCTATGCCAAGCGCAAGTCGCTCTTGCCTGGCCGCCGCCTCTCCTGCTCCGCCCGGTTGTGCGGCGACGTCGTCGTCGACGTGCCGCCGGAAAGCCAGTTGCACCGCCAGTTGGTGCGCAAAGCGGCCGAGGCGATATCGATCGAACTCGATCCGGTGGTGCGGCTTTGCTACGTCGAAGTTGCCGAGCCCGATCTGCATGCGCCGTCGAGCGACTTGCGCCGACTGCGCGATGCGCTGGCGCGCGATTGGGGCCTGACCGACCTCGACTGCGATGGCTCGCTGCTGCCGATGTTGCAGAAGACGTTGCGACAAGGCGGCTGGAAGGCGACGGTCGCGATCTACGACAGCCGCACCATGATCGCGATCTGGCCGGGCTTGCAGGAGCGCGCGCTGGGACTTGCTGCCGATGTCGGCTCCACCACCATCGCCGCGCATCTCTGCGATCTGTTGAGCGGAGATGTACTGGCCTCGGTCGGCATGATGAATCCGCAGATCCGCTTCGGCGAAGATCTGATGAGCCGGGTCTCCTATGTAATGATGAATCCCGGCGGCGAACGCGAACTGACCCACGCGGTCCGCCAAGCAATCAACGGCCTGGCGGCGGAAGCGGCCGCGCGAGCCAAGGCCGGGGCCGCCGACATTCTGGCGGTTACCTTCGTCGGCAATCCGGTCATGCATCATTTGCTGCTGGGGCTCGACCCGACCGAATTGGGCGGCGCGCCGTTCGCGCTGGCGACGGACATGGCAACGCGCCTGCCGGCGCGCGAGTTGGGCCTCGATCTGCATCCGGGCGCGCAAGCCTACGTTTTGCCCTGCATCGCCGGCCATGTCGGCGCCGACACCGCCGGGGTCATATTGGCCGAACGGCCGGATCTGTCCGACGAGATCGTGGCGCTTGTCGATGTCGGTACCAACGCCGAAATCGTCCTGGGCAATCGGTTCCGACTCCTGGCATGTTCAAGCCCCACCGGCCCGGCGTTCGAGGGCGCGCAGATCAGCGCCGGGCAGCGCGCCGCGCCGGGTGCGATCGAGCGGGTTCGCATCGATCCCGTTACCTTGGAACCGCGGTTCAAGGTCATCGGCTCCGAATTCTGGTCGGACGCGCCGGAGTTCGACGCCGCCGTGACGGGCATTTGCGGGTCCGGCATCATCGAAGCGGTGGCGGAACTGTTTCTGGCCGGAGCGATCGACGCCGACGGCCGCATCGACGGAACGATGGCAGCAAGGAGTCAGCGCGTACGCGCCGACGGGCCGGTCTTCGCTTATGTGCTGCGCGACGGAGACCCCGGCATCTGGATTACCCAGAACGACGTGCGCGCCATCCAACTGGCCAAAGCCGCGCTGCAAGCCGGCGTCAGACTGCTGATGGATCGGCTTGGGGTCGACAAGCTCGCCCGCATCCGCTTGGCCGGCGCCTTCGGCAGCCATATCGATGTCAAATACGCCGCCGTGCTCGGCATGCTGCCCGATTGCGCCATCTCGCAAATGAGTTCGGCCGGCAATGCCGCCGGCACCGGCGCACGCATCGCGCTTCTGAGCGCCAAGGCGCGCGGCGAGATCGAAGACCTGGTGCGGCGGATCGAGAAAATCGAAACTGCGGTCGAGCCGAACTTCCAAGCCCATTTCGTCGCCGCTATGGCAATTCCCCACGCCAGCGCCCCCTATCCGGAATTGGCGAAGGTGGTGACGTTGCCCGAACGCAAGAGCGCCAACCGCGACAGCGGCGCGCGACGGTCGCGACGGCGAGCGCAACAATGATCGGAGAGAGCGATGGCTGACCAACCCAGCGCCGGACGCGGACGCCGCGGCCATGCCCGCGAGGCAAAGCGCGCCGCCCGCGCCGCGCCGCAATTTGCCGCGGTTCCCTATATCACCCGGAAGATTCCCCGCTTCGAACTGGTAAACGAAGACGGGCTGGAACTGATCGAACGCAACGCCGACGCGGTTTTGGAGGAAATCGGCATCGACTTCCGCGACGACCCGGAGGTCCTGGACTTGTGGAAACGCGCCGGGGCGGACGTCCAGGACGAACGGGTCCGGTTTCCGCGCGGCCTTTGCCGCAAACTCATCCAGGACAGCGCGCCGAAAACCTTCGTCCAACATGCGCGCAACCCGGCGCGCAGCGTAACCATCGGCGGGGACTGCACCGTCTTTGCACCGGCCTATGGCTCGCCGTTCGTGCGCGATCTCGACGGCGGGCGCCGCTACGCCACCATCGCCGACTTCCAGAACTTCGTGAAGCTCGCCTATGTCTCGCCGTATCTCCACCACTCCGGCGGTACGGTTTGCGAGCCGGTCGATCTGCCCGTCAACAAGCGGCACTTCGACATGGTTTACGCCCACATGAAATATTCCGACAAGCCGTTCATGGGATCGGTCACTCATCCGGAGCGCGCCGCCGATACGGTCGCGATGTGCGAAATCTTGTTCGGGTCCGACTATATCGATCCGGCGAGCGGCAGACCGAAGACCGTCACCACCAGTCTGATCAATGCCAATTCGCCGCTGGCGTTCGACCACACCATGGTCGGCGCGTTGAAGGTCTATGCCCGCGCCAACCAGGCCTGCCTCGTGACACCGTTCATCCTGGCCGGCGCCATGGCGCCGGTAACGGTCGCCGGCGTCGCCACTCAGACCTTGGCCGAAGCGTTGGCAGGGATGGCGTTGACGCAGTTGATCAACCCCGGCGCGCCGGTGATTCTCGGCTCCTTCGCTTCATCGATCTCGATGCAGTCGGGCGCACCGACCTTCGGCACACCCGAACCGGCGCTGGTGCTCTATACGATGGCGGCACTGGCACGTCGGCTGGGCGTCCCTTTCCGATCCGGCGGCGCGCTCTGCGCGTCCAAGATCGCCGACGCGCAGGCGGCCTACGAATCGGCCAACACCATGACGCCGACCTGCCTTGCCGGCGTCAATTTCGTCCTCCATACCACCGGCTGGCTCGAAGGCGGCCTGACGATGGGCTACGAGAAGTTCGTGATGGACGCCGATCAGGCCGGCATGATGCACACGCTGCTGGCCGGGGTCGATCTGTCCGAAAACGGACAAGCCATCGACGCCATGCGCGAAGTGGGCCCGGGCAAGCACTATCTCGGCTGTAGCCATACCCAAGCCAATTTCGAGACTGCCTTCTACCGCTCGCCGCTGGCCGACAACAACAGCGTCGAGCAGTGGGAAGCGGAAGGCGCGCTGGACATGGCGGCGCGGGCGAATCAGCAATGGAAGAAGATGCTGGCCGACTATCAGCCGCCGCCGCTCGACCCGGCTATTGACGAGGCTCTCTGCGGTTATGTCGCGCGGCGCAAGGCGTCGTTCCCCGACTCCAATGTCTGAACCGGGATCGAGCGACGTTCTTTGCTGGGCGGATGGCCGAAATGCGCCTTGTAGCATTTGCTGAAATGCGGCGGCGACTGGAAGCCGCAGGCGATGGTGACGTCGGTGATCGACAATCCCGTCTGCAACAGCAGCTGCCGCGCGCGATCGAGCCGCAGACTGAGATAGTAACGCGCCGGGTGGCAGTCGAGATGCTTGGCGAACAACCGCTCGAGTTGACGACGCGACAGCCCGACCCGGTGCGACAAGTCCTCGAGGCTGAGCGGCTCTTCGATATGCGCCTCCATCAGCGATGCCGCGTCGATAATCTTGCCCTGCCGGGCGCCAACCAAATTCTGCAACGGAATGCGCTGGCGGTCGCGAGCGTCGCGGATACGCTCGACGATGAAAACGTCGGACACCGCCGCAGCGATTTCGGTGCCGTGGTCGCGCTCGATCAAGTGCAGCATGAGATCGAGCGGCGCAATCCCGCCCGAGGCGGTGTAGCGATCGCGATCGATGACAAACAGTTCGGGCAAGAAGGCAACGCGCGGAAACTCCTCGCGCACTGCCGCCATGTTTTCCCAATGGATCGCGCAACGATAGCCGTCGACCAATCCGGCTTTGGCCAGGGCGTAGGCACCAGTACAAATCGCACCGAGCGCAGTCTGATGTCGCGCCGAACGCCGAAGATAGTTCAGCACTGGCGGAGTGCAGGCGGCATGGACATCGACGCCGCCGCAGACAAAAACGATATCGAATTTTGGCGCGGCCGACGGGTCGAGCGTCGGCATCACGGTCAACCCGTTCGAGGCCTGCGCGGCGCGCCCCGTCGGATCGACGATCTGCCATTCGTAAAGCGCCTTGCCCGCGACACGGTTGGCCATGCGCAGCGGCTCGAGCGCGCTGGCAAAGGCGATCATCGAGTAGTTGGCCAAGGGCAGAAAACCCAGCCGCACCGCGCCGCCTCCTCCGTCAGGCAAGTCCGCAAGCGACTACATCGCCAGAGAGCGCGCGGCGGCGCAAGGGCTTTCGGCAGCCACCTGCAACGGCTTATGTTGTCTAAAGTTTTCGAGAGGGAGATGGCGCCATGAAAGATCGGGCGCGCGTGGTTGTGATCGGCGGCGGGGTCGTCGGCTGCTCGATCCTCTATCACCTGACTTTGGCGGGATGGACCGATGCGGTGCTGCTGGAACGCGACGAGTTGACCGCTGGCTCGACGTGGCATGCGGCCGGGCTGCTGCCGCTGTTCAACATGTCCTATGCCACCGGGCAGATGCACAAGTACTCCATCGACCTCTATCAACGGTTGTCGCGCGACTGGAAGCGCGACGTCGGCTTCCGGCAGGTCGGCAATCTGCGCATGGCGCGCACACGCGAGCGAATGGAAGAGTTCCAGACCTACACCACCACCGCCGATACGATTGGCGTCGCCTACGAGTGGTGGTCGCCCGCCGACATCAAACGGCGCTTTCCGTTGGTCAATACCGACGGTCTGGTCGGCGCGCTCTATCACCCGACCGACGGCTATATCAACCCAGCCGACATCACCACGCTGCTGGCCGACGCCGCGCGGTCCAACGGCGCTCAGATTTTCCGCAAGACCGACGTCAACGCCATCGCGCGCACGGCATCGGGCGATTGGCGCGTCTCCACCGATCAGGGCGATATCCTGTGCGAGGTGGTGGTGACGGCCACCGGCAACCATGCCCGGCGCACCGGCAAGATGGTCGGGCTGTCGTTGCCCGCCGTCCCGGTCGAGCATCAATACATCGTCACCGGCGAAATCCCCGAGATCGTCGAATGGCGCAAGGCCGGCAATCCCGAGCATCCGATCTTGCGCGACGCCGACGCGCGCTGGTACATGCGCGAAGAACGCGGCGGGTTGATCCTGGGGCCGTACGAAAAGGGGGCGCCAGCCTGGGCCGTCCGCGGGGTGCCGGAGAACTTTCGCGCCGATCTGCTGCCGCCCGACCTCGACCGGCTCGAATGGCATATCGAGGAAGCCTTCCACCGTGTGCCCTGCTTCGCCAAGGGCGGGGTGCGCACCACCTACAATGGCCCGATCAGCTACACCCCGGACGGCAATCCCCTGGTCGGACCTGCGCCGGGCCTGCGCAATTTCTACATCGCCGAAGGTTTCTCGTTCGGCATCACCGCCGCCGGCGGGGCCGGCCACTATCTGACGCAGATCATTACCCAGGGCGAAGCGGATATCGACATGCTGGCGGTCGATCCCCGTCGCTTCGGCGCTCACACGATCCTTCCCTACACCGTGAAGAAGAACGAGGAGGCCTACGAGCACGTCTTCATCCTGCACTATCCCGACGAGGAGCGGCCGGCGGCCCGGCCGCTGCGCACCGCCCCATCCTACGACCGATTGAAAACGCGCGGCGCGGTGTTCGGCCAGCGATTCGGCTGGGAACGCCCCAATTTCTTCGGGCCGCGCCCCGACCAGGACCCGAATTTCAAGGAAAGCTGGGGCTTTCGGCGCGGCAATTGGTGGCCGTTCGCCAAGGCCGAAGCGCAGGCGACCCGCGACAACGTCGCGCTGTTCGAGGCTTCGACTTTCGCGAAGTACGAGGCCAGCGGGCCGGGCGTCAATCGGTGGCTCGAAGGTTTGATCGCCAACAAGTTGCCGCAGAAAGACGGCCGCATCCAACTGACCCATGCTCTGACCGCACGCGGTGGGGTGCGCTCGGAATTCACCATTATGCGCGATGGGCCAGAGTCGCTCTATCTGGTCGGTGCCGGTGCGGCCGAGGTCTACGACTGGGACTATCTCACCCGCAACCTGCCGAAGGACGGTTCGGTGGCGCTGCGCAAAGTGACGACCCAATTTGGCGTGTTCGTGGTCGCCGGTCCCAACGCGCGCAAGGTTCTGGCACCGCTGGTCGACGGCGACGATCTAACCAACAAGGGCTTTCCCTGGCTGTCCGGCCGGTTGGGAACGGTCGGCTTGGCGCCGGTCCGGCTAATGCGCGTCAACTATGTCGGCGAGTTGGGTTGGGAAGTCCATCACCCGATCGAGTATCACAACCACATCTTCGACGTGCTGGAAGAGGCAGGACGCCCCTTCGACATGAAACTCGCCGGGATGCGGGCGATGAATTGGCTCAGGCTGGAAAAATCCTATCGTGCGCTCGGCACCGAGTTGTCGAAGGAAGTCACCGCATGGGAAAGCGGGCTCGACCGATTCGTTCGTCTCGACAAAGACGGCGATTTTCTCGGGCGCAAGGCGCTGGAGGCGCAGCGCGCCTCGGGCAGTCTCAACTGGCAATTGGTAACGCTGCTGATCGACGGCCCGAACGACGCCGATCCCTGGGGCGTCGAAGGCGTCTGGTCGGGCGACACGGTCGTCGGCCGGGCCACCGGCGGCGGCTATTCGGTGCATTTCGGCAAGCAGATCGCGATGGCCTTCGTGCGCCCGAAATTCGCCGCGGTCGGCCAGGCGCTGACGATCAAGATGCTGGACCGCCACTACCCGGCCCAGGTGGTTGTCGACAGCCCTTACGACCCGGCGAACGCCCGGTTGCGCGCGGACGGCTGACGCGCGACGGTCGGATCCGGCGGCACGTAGACCGGCGCGTCGAGCGGAGCCAAGGGTTCGCGTCCGGCGATGATATCGGCCGCCTTCTCGGCGATCATTATCACCGGCGCGTTGAGATTGCCCGAAACGACATCGGGCATGATCGATGCGTCGACCACCCGAAGCCCTTCGACGCCGCGGACGCGCAGCGCTCCGTCGACTACGGCGGCCTCGTCGTTGCCCATCTTGCAGGTGCCGCAGGGGTGATAGGCGCTGTCGGCTTTGCGCCGGACGAAATCGTCGATGTCGGAGTCGCTGCGCAGCTCGGGACCCGGCTGAATTTCCGCGCCGCGATAGGAGTCGAAAGCGGGTTGCGCAAATACCTCGCGCGCCAATTTGACCGCGTCGCGCATTTCGGTGCGGTCCTGATCGGTTGCCAGATAGTTCGGTTGCAGCAGCGGATGATCGTCCGGTCGGTTCGAGCGCAGTGTCAGGGCGCCGCGCGATGTCGCGCGCATCGGCCCGACATGAGCCTGGAATGCGTGGCGGTCGCCCGGCTGCCGTCCGTGATCGTTGACTACCGAAGGCAGAAAATGGAATTGCAGATCGGGATGCGGGACATTGCCGTTGCGGCGAATGAACGCACCGGCCTCGAGATGCGCCGACGCACCCCAGCCTGTCTGAAACAAGAACCACTCGATACCGATCTTCAGCTTCACCAGCGGATTTTCGACGGCGTAGAGGGTGATCGGCTGGGTGCAGGCATATTGGACATAGAGTTCCAGATGGTCCTGCAGGTTCTGCCCGACCCCCGGCAAATCGCACTGGACGTCGATGCCATGCGCACGCAAATGGTCCGCCGGACCGACACCCGACAGCATCAGCAGTTGCGGCGAGTTGATCGCGCCGCCGCACAATACCACCTCGCGCGCCGCCCGCGCTTCGATGCGCCGGCCGCCGGAGCGATAGGCGACGCCGACGGCGCGGCGCCCCTCGAACAGCACCCGCTCCGCCATTGCTTTGACCGCAACGGTCAGATTGGGCCGCGACCGCACCGGCTTGAGATAGGCGCGCGCCGCCGACCAGCGCTTGCCGCGATGGATGGTCATATCCATCCGGCCAAAACCCTCTTGCTGATAACCGTTCATATCCTCGGTAAACGGATATCCCGCCTCGACGCCGGCTTGAATGAAGGCGTCGATCAGCGGATTGGGCGTGGCGCCCGTCGAGACATGCAGCGGCCCGTCGTTGCCGCGATAGAGGTCGCCGCCCTTGGCGCGGGTTTCGGCCCGTTTGAAATAGGGAAGCACGCTGGCATAGGCCCAAGATTCAAGTCCCGGCGCCCTGGCCCAGCGATCATAGTCCCAGGCATGACCCCGGACATAAACCATGGCGTTGAGCGACGACGATCCGCCGAGAACCCGGCCGCGTGGCCAATACATCCGCCGACCGTTCATATGCGGCTGCGGCTCGGTTTCGTAATACCAATTGTAGCTGTCGTCGCCGAGATTGTAGGTCAATGCCGCCGGCATATGAATTTTCCAAGTCCGATCTTCCGGCCCGGCCTCCAGCAGCAGAACCTTGACATGCGGGTCCGCGCTCAGGCGATTGGCCAGGACACAGCCGGCCGATCCGGCCCCGACGATGATGTAGTCGTAGGTTGCAACGGCGGTCATGGGGCGCTCACGCGTAGGGACAGGCGACGCCACCCAACTCGACATAGACGCTTTTCAGCTGCGTATAATGCTCGATGGCGGCATGGCCGTTCTCGCGGCCGAGGCCCGATTGCTTGTAGCCGCCGAAGGGCATCTCGATCGGCGTAACGTTGTAGTTGTTGATCCAGACAATTCCGGCCTCCAGCCGCGCGGCCATCCGGTGGCCGGCAGCCAGATCGCGGGTGAACACGCCCGCCGCCAGGCCAAATTCGGAATCGTTGGCGCGGGCGATTGCTTCGTCCTCGGTCCGGAACGACAGGACCGACATCACCGGACCGAAAATCTCCTCGCGCACAATGGTCATGTCGTCGCGACACTCGGCGAAGATCGTCGGCTCGACGAAATGCCCGCGTGCCAGCGCCAGATCGTCCGGGCGTTTGCCCCCGCAAAGCAGCTTGGCGCCTTCGCGCTTGCCGATCTCGATGTAGTCGAGCACCGAACGCAGATGGTCGGCCGAAATCAAAGCACCGACCTGGGTTGCCGGGTCCATCGGGTCGCCGACCTTCAATTTGGCGGTGCGCGCCAACAGACGGTCGAGGAATTCCATCCGCACCGGCTCGGCGACGAAGACCCGGGTCCCGTTGGTGCAGATTTCGCCTTGGGTATAGAAATTGGCCAGCATCGCGCCCGACACCGCCTGATCGAGGTCGGCGTCGGCGCAAACGATCAGTGCCGATTTGCCACCCAGTTCCATCGTCACTTTTTTCAACGTCGGCGCGGCGTCGGCGACGATCCGCCGCCCGGTGGCAGTCGATCCGGTCAACGACACTTTGGCGATGCGCGGGTCGGCGACCAGCGCCTGCCCGGTCGACGACTTGCCCGTCAGCACGTTGAACACGCCGGGCGGCAACCCGGCTTCGGCGAAAATCTCGGCCAGACGCAGCGCCGTCAACGGCGTCGGATTGGCGGGTTTGAAGATCATTGCGTTGCCGCAAGCCAGCGCTGGTGCCGCCTTCCAGCAAGCGATCTGAATGGGATAGTTCCAAGCCACGATGCCGGCGCAGATCCCCAGCGGTTCGCGCCGGGAATAGGCGAAGGCGTTTTTCAGCCCGATATGCTCGCCGACGATCGTCGCGGCCATGCCGCCGAAATAGTCGAGACAATCGGCGCCGCTCAAGATGTCGACGACTTCCGCTTCCTGGATCGGCTTGCCGGTATCGCGAACTTCGATTTCGGCGAGCATCCGGTTGCGTTCGCGCAGCAACGTTGCCGCGCGCTGCAAGATACGACCGCGCTCGGCGCCAGACATCGCCGACCAGACTTTAAAACCGGCGGCAGCGCTGGCGATCGCGGCCTCGACATCGGCTGGACCCGCAACCGCGATTTCGGCCAGGGCCTCGCCGGTCGCCGGATTGGTGTCGACGTAATATTCGCCGCCCAGCGGGGCCGCGGCGCGGCCGTGAATGTGGAGCTGTTCGCGCGGCAGGGATGCGGTCATGGCCGGTCCGTTCCTTCTAGTTCGCAGTCGATAAATCTGTGTGCGATGGCGCACGCTTCGGCGCCGTCAGGTGCGCGCGCCAACGCGGCATGGAGCCATAGCCCGTCGATCAGTGCGGCCAATCCTTCCGCGGCCCGGTCGGCCCATTCCGCTTCGCCAAGCAGCCCGAAGGCCTGACGCAGATTGGAATGAAGACGGCGCCGATTGATCTGCTGGAGACGGCCGAGTTTGGGCGCGTGGCGAGCTTCGGCCCAGAAGGCCAGCCACGCCGCGACGGCTTGCGGCTCGAACTGGCTGGATGCGAAGTTGCCGTCGACGATCGCTGACAACCGGGCGCGCGGGCCGTCGGCCTTGCTCAGACGCCCGATCACCTCCTGGCGCAACTGTTCCAGCAACGATCGCATCGCTGCTTCGAGCAATTCGTCCTTGCCGCCAAAATAGTGGTGGATGATTCCCGGCGACACCCCGGCAGCCTTGCTGATGCGCAGCACCGTCGTCTCGCCATAGCCATAGCGGCCGACCGACGAAATCGTCGCGGCAATCAATTGACGGCGGCGGATCGGCTCCATGCCGAGTTTAGGCATCCGGTTCCTCGATTCCGGCACCGACGTAGCGTTTTTTAATTGGACGAGCAATTAATAAAATTGGCTCGCGGTTTCCGGCCGTGCTATAGGGTCCACGCTCGAAGTTTTGCCGCAGACCTTTGGAGGGCATCATGGCCCGTATCGTCGCCGGAACGCGCGAGGCCGATGTCGATCTGGTCGCCTTCGACAAAGATGGGACGCTGATCGATTTCTACCATCTGTGGGGCCGCAAAGCGCGGCTGGCGGTCGAAGCGGTGGTCGCCGATGTCGGCGCCGAAGCCGATCTGGCCGCGCGCCTTTACCGCTCCATCGGTTACGACCCGGCCAGCGGATTGGCGGCCGCCGACGGGCCGCTCGCCATCTCCTCGATGCCAAAGCTCTACACGATATGTGCCGTCGTGCTCTATCAGCATGGGCTGAATTGGCACCATGCCGAAGCGGTCGCGCGCCGCGCCTTTGCCGCCGCGCTCGGCGCGATCCCCACCGCCGATCTGGTCAAGCCGCTGGGACAAATCCAGCGGCTGTTTCGCAAACTGACCGAGGCGGGGGCGCGCGTCGCCATCGTCACCGGCGACGACCGCGACGCGACCGAGGCGACCATGGCCCTGATGGGCCTCGACGGTTACGTTTCCGCCCTGGTTTGCGGCAACGACCCGATCCCCAACAAGCCCGCGCCCGACGCCCTGCTCCATCTCGGTCGGCATTTTGGGGTCGCCCCGGGCCGTATCGCGATGGTCGGCGACACGGTGGGCGATCTGTCGACCGGCACCGCCGCCGGCGCCGGTTGCCGCATCGGCGTGTTGAGCGGCGCCGGCCGCCAGGACGAGCTGGCACCCCACGCCGACGCGCTGATCGCCAACGTCGACGACATTCGGGTGTTGGCCTGAGCGCCGCCCTATGTCGCTTTTTGACAAGAGTTTGTCCCAGCAGAGCCAGTGAAATCGGCGTCCAACCGCCAAGATAGCGGCGAAAGATCAAGGGAGATATGCGTGGCCGACGACAACGGGGGCGATCTCGATCTCAACAGCCTGGAAACGCCGGAACTGGTCGAGCAGATGCACGACGATCTCTATGACGGTTTGGCCGCGGAGATCGCGCAAGGAACACAGATCCTGCTCGATCGCGGCTGGCCGGCCGACAAGGTGCTGAACGAAGCCCTGGTCGAGGGAATGCGCATCGTCGGCGTCGATTTCCGCGACGGCATCCTGTTCGTGCCGGAAGTGCTGCTGGCCGCCAATGCGATGAAAAAGGGCATGGAACTGTTGCGCCCGCTGCTCGCCGCCTGCGACGCCGAACCCATCGGCAAAGTGGTGATCGGCACGGTCAAAGGCGACGTTCATGACATCGGCAAGAACCTGGTTGCGATGATGCTGGAAGGCGCCGGCTTCGAGGTGATCGACATCGGCATCAACAATCCGGTCGAGAACTATCTCAAGGCGCTGGAAGAGCACCGGCCCGACATCCTCGGCATGTCGGCGCTGCTGACAACCACCATGCCCTACATGAAGGTGGTTATCGACACGCTGAAGGAAAAGGGACTGCGTGACGATTACATCGTCATGGTCGGCGGCGCGCCGCTGAACGAAACCTTCGGCAAAGCGGTCGGCGCCGACGCTTACTGCCGCGACGCGGCGATGGCGGTGGAGATGGCAAAGAGCCTGATCGCAGAACGTCGTCAAGCCCCGTCGCTGCGCCGCCTGGCCAGCGCCTGATGTCCCCGCCGAGCGGCAGGCGAAGGGGTCGTGGCCTCGCTTAAGCGTTGGTCGACGCGTCACGCGAACGGGCTCGAAGCGCTTTATCGCCGCTTCGAGGCCGGGTTTGTCGCGCTCAATCCCTTGTGGCGGCGGTTTGGGTTCGAGCGGGCCGAGGGGCCGGTGGTGGCCGTCGAACAGGCAGCCAAGGGCTTGCTGTTCGATTGCCGCATGTGCGGGCAATGCGCCTTGTCGGCGACCGGCATGACCTGCTCGATGGTTTGTCCGAAGAACCTGCGCAACGGCCCTTGCGGCGGCGTCCGCCAAGACGGGCATTGCGAGGTCGACCCGGACATGGTCTGCGTTTGGACCGAAGCTTGGACCGGCGCACAAACCATGCGCGACGGGGTCGCGCGGATTTGCGAGGCGCAGCCGCCGCTCGACTGGCGGCTTGCCGGCCGCTCGTCCTGGCTGGCGGTGGCACGGCGCGCGGCAGGCACGAACTGAGATGATTTTCGCCGACGAACCAGAGCCCGGCCTGCCCCTGCCGATCCGACCCGGCCATGTCTCGCCGGGACGATTGGAACGCGTCCTGCGCGCCGGCGCCTTCACTGTCACCACCGAATTGGCCCCGCCGGATTCGGCCGATCCGGAGGAGGTCTATCGCCGCGCCCGGATTTTCGACGGCTATGTCGACGCCATCAACGCCACCGACGGCAGCGGGGCGCACTGCCACATGTCCAGCGTCGCCGTCTGCGCATTGTTGACACGCGTCGGCTATTCGCCGGTCATGCAGATCTCCTGCCGTGACCGCAACCGCATCGCCATTCAGGGCGAGATTCTGGGCGGCGCCGCAATGGGGGTCGCCAACATTCTGTGCCTGACCGGCGACGGGGTGCAATCGGGCGACCACCCGCAGGCCAAACCGGTCTTCGATCTCGACTCGATTTCGCTCTTGTCTATCGCCCGCGTCTTGCGCGACGAAGCGCATTTCGAGAGCGGCCGCAAGCTGACGGCGGCGCCGAAGATCTTCATCGGCGCGGCCGAGAATCCCTTCGCCCCGCCGCTCGATTGGCGGCCGCTCCGCCTGGCCAAAAAGGTCGCGGCCGGCGCGCAATTCGTTCAGACCCAATATTGCTTCGACGTCCCGCGCCTGCGCAGCTTCATGGCGCGGATCGACGATCTCGGGCTGTTGGACAAGGTCTTCGTCGTGGTCGGCGTCGGGCCTCTCGGTTCGGCCAAGACCGCGCAATGGATGCGAACCCACGTTCCCGGCGTCCATATTCCGGACAGCATCGTCGACCGCCTGAGCGGCGCGCAGAACCAGCGACGAGAAGGCCGCGACATCTGCGTGGAGTTGATTCAACAGATTCGCAAGATCAAGGGGACTAGCGGCGTCCATGTCATGGCCTATCGCCAGGAGGAAGCGGTCGCCGAAGTGATCGACCGGTGCGGCGTGCTGGCTGGACGCACCCCCTGGTATCCCGACCGCGACCGAAGCCGACAACCCAAAGAGGCGATGCAATGACCGATACCGTTTTGAGTTCAGCGACCAAGGAAGTGGTGATCGGCTTCGAACGTCCCTTCGTCATCATCGGCGAGCGAATCAATCCGACCGGCCGCAAGGTCCTGGCCGAGGAAATGGCGCGCGGCGATTTCACTCGCGTCGAGAAAGACACCGTCGACCAGATGGCGGCGGGCGCGACGATGCTCGACGTCAATGCCGGCATTCCGCTGGCCGACGAACCGGCGATCTTGGCGCAAACGGTCCAATTGGTGCAGTCGATCACCGATGCGCCGTTGTCGATCGATTCGTCCATCGTTGCCGCGCTGGCGGCGGGCTTGGCTGTCTACAAGGGCAAGGCACTGGTCAATTCGGTTACCGGCGAGGAAGAGCGTTTGGAGGAAGTGCTGCCGCTGGTCAAGAAATACGGTGCCGCGGTGGTGGCGATCTCAAACGACGAAACCGGCATCTCCGAAGATCCCGACGTCCGCTTCGCCGTCGCCAAGAAGATCGTCGAGCGCGCTGCCGATCACGGCATCCCTGCCGCCGATGTGGTGGTCGATCCGCTGGTAATGCCGGTCGGCGCCATCAATCAGGCGGGCGTGCAGGCCTTCCGGTTGATTCGCCGCCTGCGCGAGGATTTGAAGGTCAACACGACCTGCGGCGCCTCCAACATCTCCTTCGGTCTGCCGGCGCGCCAAGGCATCAATGCGGCGTTCTTGAGCATGGCGATCGGCGCGGGCATGACCTCGGCGATCACCAATCCCTGTCACGCCGAGACGATCTCGGCGGTGATGGGAGCCGACGTGATGATGGGCCACGATCCCAACTGTGCCCGCTGGATCAGGCGGTTTCGCGATCCGGCAGCACCGGGCGCCGAACCGGCCGGCGGCCGGCGCGAAGGCCGACGCCGCCGCGGCTAGCGGCGATCCAACGCCGCCAGGTCTTCGGCCGCTGCGGTCAGCGCCGCCACCAGATAAGGCGCGAACGAGCGCACCACCTCGATGCGGAAACTCGAAGCGCCTCGCCGCCATAGAACGATCTCGACCTTGGCGTAGAGGGTGCGAGAGACCTTGCCCACCGGAAACGCCGCGAGCGACAGGTTCTGCGGGCAGTGCGAGGCCAGCACCGCGTCGGCCCTGCGACCTGCCAGATCGAGTCCGACGAACTTGTCGCCGACCTCGACTGCCGCCCCATCCGATCCGGCACCGAAATCGACCGGCGCGGCGCCGAGTTCCGCCAACGCCAGGATTTCGTCCGGTCCGAGCCAAAACGCCGCGCGCGAACCGGCAACGGTTGCACGCAGCCGCTGGGGTCTTGCCAGTCCCAGTGCGGCGCAAAGCCCGTCCAACGCGGCGTCGGGTCCGCGCAACGTCCAGCGCTCGGCCCGCTCTGTTTGCGTCAAGGCGGCAACATCGGCAAAGGCCGGCAGCATCAACCCTACGGTTGCGGTCGACGGCTCGACGCGGCGCTCAACCATTGACGCGCTCCCCCTTGGGATCGACGAAAACCGGCTCGACGAGCGTGACCGAAACCGATCCGCCCGGCATCGGCACATGGAGCTTGGTGCCAAGGCGATTGCGGCCGTCGGCAACCAGCGCCAGAGCGATGGATCGTCCGGCGTTGGAACTGTAGTACGCGGACGTGACATGACCCAGCGCCTCCGTGCCGATCGGCGCGTTGACCATGGCCACGATCTGCGCGCCCTCCTCCAGCACGATCGCTGGATTGTCGGTCAGCAGTCCAACCATCTGCGGCCGCCCCGCCGCCGCCAGGTCCGTCCGACTGAGCGAGCGCTTGCCGACGAAATCTCCCTTGCCTTTGCCGAATGCCCAACTCAGCCCGACATCGTCGGGCGTGACCGTGCCGTCGGTTTCCTGACCGACGATGATGAAGCCCTTCTCGGCCCGCAGCACATGCAGGCTTTCGGTGCCATAGGCGCAACCGCCGTACTTTTCGACCTGTTCCCAGATCGCTTCCCACACCGCGCGGCCGTAGTCGGCGGGCACGTTGACCTCGTAGCCCAGTTCGCCGGTAAAGCTGACGCGGAACAGCTTCATCTTGACACCGCAAATCCGACCCTCGGCATAGGCCATATGCGACAGCGCCTTTGGCGCGAGATCGACGCCCTCGATCAGCGGCGCAAGCACTTCGCGCGCTTTCGGTCCCTGCACCGCAATCACCGCCCATTGCTCGGTGGTCGAGGTCAGCCAGACCTTGAGGTCGGGCCATTCCGTTTGCAGATAGTCCTCCATCATATGGAGGACGCGCGGCGCGCCGCCGGTGGTGGTGGTGACATGGAAGCGATCCGGCGCGACGCGGGCGATGACGCCGTCGTCAATCACATAGCCGGCTTCGTTCAGCATGATGCCATAGCGGCAGCGCCCTGGTGCCAGCTTCCTCCAGCTGTTGACGTACATGCGTTCCAGAAACTCGGCCGCATCCGGACCGACAACTTCGATTTTGCCCAGCGTCGACGCGTCGAGCATCCCGACGCTTTGGCGAACGGTCCGGCATTCGCGCGCCACCGCCTGATGCATGTCCTCGCCCGGCTTGGGGAAGTAGCGCGCGCGCTTCCAGGTGCCGACGTCTTCGAACACGGCACCCTGCGCCTGGGCCCAACCGTCGATGGGCGTGCGGCGGATCGGATCGAACTGGTCACCGCGCCCGATGCCGGCAAAACTGCCAAAACTGACCGGAGTGTAGGGCATGCGGAACGTGGTCAGCCCCACTGCCGGAACCGGTTTGCCGAGATTGCTAGCGACGATAGCCAGGGCATTTAGATTCGAGGTCTTGCCCTGATCGGTCGCCATGCCGGTGGTGGTGAAGCGTTTGACGTGCTCGATCGAGACCATGCCTTCCTGGTTGGCAAGCAGCAGATCGCGCGCCGAAACGTCGTTCTGGAAATCGACGAACGCTTTGCCGCGGCGCGGATCTCCCGCGAACGGCACCCGCCCGACCATGCCGGTGAGATCGAGCGCCGGCTCAGCCACCGCGGGCGTCACATCGACGGTCGGCGGCGCGCCGAGAGCCGCCAGCGCCGCGTCGGCGCCCGAGCGGATCGCCGCCCTCAACCCGAACTTGCCAGCGCAGGCTCCGGCCGATATCGGCCCCCCGGCGCGGGCGACCGGCAGGAAGGCTTTGGCCTCCTCGCTCCACGCCACTTTGCCACGCGCCTGCGAATGCAGGTGAACCGATGGGGTCCAGCCGCCCGACATCAACAAGGTGTCGCAAGCCAGTTGTCGCGCCATGGCGCCGGTTTGCCCGTTGCGGTCGACGGAACGAATCTCGACAGAGTTGAGCCGAAGCCCGCCGCGGCTGCCGGTCACCGCTGCCCCCACGCTGACCGCAATGTTGCGCGCGCGCAGCGGCGCCGACAGCGCTTCGGCTACATTGCTGCGCAGATCGATCAATTCGACGACATTGCCGCCGGCCTCGGCCAGGGCCAGCGCCGTCGGGTAGGCGCTGTCGCAAGCAGTAAACAGCACGATCCGCCGCCCCGGCATCACGCCCCAGCGCTGCAGGTAGGTTTGCGCCGCGCCGGCAAGCATGATCCCCGGCCGGTCGTTGTCGACGAACACCAGCGGCCGCTCGATCGCACCGGTGGCGACCACGACCCGCCCGGCGCGGACCTGCCACAGCCGTTCGCGCGGCAGAGCCGGATTGCGGCAACGTGCGGCGTCTTCGATGGTTTCGCACAGGCCGACAAAGTCATGCGGAAAATAGCCAAAGGCCTGGGTGCGGGTGAGCAACTGCACGTTGTCGCGCCCGCGCAGCCGCGCCACGACATCGGCCGCCCAATCTCGCGCGGCACGGCCCTCGATCTCGGCCTGCGCTTCCGACAGCAGCCAACCGCCGAATTCTGCCTGTTCGTCGCAAAGGATGACTTGTGCACCGGAATTCGCCGCTGTCTCGGCCGCCGCCAACCCGGCGGCGCCGCCGCCGATCACCAACAGATCGCAATAGGCGAACATCGATGCATAGCGGTCGGGGTCCGGCTCGGTCGGCGGACTGCCCAGTCCCGCGGCGGCGCGAATCGCCGGCTCGAACAGCTGCCGCCAAACCCAGTTGCCGCCCGCAGCTTTCGGACCCATGAAGGTCTTGTAGTAGAAGCCCGCCATGAACAAGGGCGAGAGCCAGTTGTTGATCGCGCCGACATCGAAATCGAGCGACGGCCAACGGTTCTGGCTTTCCGCCACCAGCCCGTCGAACAGTTCGACCTGTGTGGCGCGCAGATTCGGCGTGAAGCCGCCGGTCGGGCCGAACGCGCCAACCAGCGCGTTGGGCTCTTCCGCGCCGGCCGAGACGATGCCGCGCGGGCGGTGATATTTGAACGAGCGCCCGAACAGCCCGACGCCGTTGGCGAGCAGTGCCGACGCCAGCGTGTCGCCCTGATGCCCGACATAGTCGCGCCCATCGAAGCGGAAGCGGACCGTCCTTTCGCGCTTGAGCGCGCTGCCGCCGCTGATGCGATAGGACGCGCTCACGCCTCGCGCTCCCGCAGCATCCGTTCGATATCGGGTTTAGGTTCGCCGGCCTTGTAGGTCAGCAGAATGCGGTCGTCGACGCTGTGGCGGACGGCGTTGAAAAACCGTCCGCAGCCATGCACATGCCGCCAGCGTTCCGCATGCCAGCCTTTGGGATTGTCGCGGGTATAGAGGAAATCGGCCCATTGCCGGTCGTCAACCCTGTCCGGTTCGTCCGGTCGGGCGATATGCGCCTCGCCGGCATTGCGGAACTCGATTTCCGGGCGGTCTTCTTCACAATAGGGGCAACGGATATTCAGCATCTGCCCCTCAATGCGCCACGCCGGCTGCGGCCGCTTCGTCGATCAGTCGCCCGGTGCGAAACCGTTCCATCGAGAATGGCGCGGCGATGGGGTGAGGCACGCCCTTGGCGATCGTCGCGGCAAATACTTCGCCCGAGCCCGGCGTCGCCTTGAACCCGCCGGTGCCCCAGCCGCAATTCACGAACAGGCCAGGTACCGGGGTCAGGCCGACGATCGGCGAGCGGTCGACGGTAACGTCGACGATCCCGCCCCAATTGCGCAACATCCGCATCCGACGGAAGGCCGGAAACAGGTCCGAGATCGCTTCGAGCGTATGAGTCGAAATATGGAGCGCGCCGGTTTGGGCATAGGAGAGATACTGATCGGTGCCGGAGCCGATCACCAACTCGCCCTTGTCCGATTGCGAGATATAGGCATGGACGCCGTTCGACATCACGACACAGGGCAGAACCGGCTTGACCGGCTCCGACACCAACGCCTGCAACGTGTAGCTTTCGAGCGGCATACGAACGTCGGCCATCGCCATGACGTGGCTGGTATGGCCGGCGGCGACCACGCCGATCTTCGGTGCAGCGATGGCGCCGCGCGTGGTCTCGACCCCCGTCACCGCGCCGTCCGGCCCGCGACGGATGGCCGTCACTTCGCAATTTTGGATGATGTCGACACCCAGCCGGTCGGCGGCGCGGGCGAACCCCCAGGCGACCGCATCGTGGCGCGCGGTACCGCCGCGGCGTTGCAGCGACGCGCCGAGCACCGGATAGCGCAGGCTAGGCGAGATATTGAGCGGTGGACAAAATTCCTTGGTCTGCGCGGGGGTCAGCCATTCGTTGTCGATGCCGGACAAGCGATTGGCGTGGACGTGACGCTTGACGATCTGAATGTCGTGGACCGAATGGGCCAACGTCAGAACGCCGCGAGCGGAATACATCACGTTGTAATTCAGTTCGTGCGACAGATCCTGCCACAGCTTCATGGCATGTTCGTAGATGCCTTGCGATTCCTGCCACAGATAGTTCGAGCGGACGATGGTGGTGTTGCGCCCGGTATTGCCGCCGCCGAGCCAGCCTTTTTCCAGCACCGCCACCCGGTTCACGCCATAGCGGCTGGCGAGATAATAGGCGGTGGCAAGCCCATGCCCGCCGGCGCCGACGACGATGGCCTCGTAGGACGGCTTGGGCGCCGGATCGCGCCATTGCGCCGGCCAGCCGGTTTGCCCCGACAGGCTGCCGCGCAGCAAATTGCCGATATGATAGCGCACCGACGAAACCCACCTCGCTCCGCCCCGACCGCGATCCGCCGCAGCCGGCGCGTCGGCACTAAAGCATGGGCCGGAGCGCTTCACCAAGGGCGCGATGCGCCATGATTTTGCCTCTTTGCGTCATGCCGGCGACGGCGTTTCGGGCGAAAACAATTGCGATAGCGCCGACGCATGGCTGCAAGTGCATGGTGCGGTTCGAGCCGCCCCGGCATTGCCGGAGGCTCCAACTCCAGCGTAGGTGGCGCTATGCTGAGCAAGGCGACGGGGCCGAATCATTGCCGCGACGCCGCGCCGGCCCGATACGAGTCGACCAAGCATGAGCACGCCCGCCAAGATCCTCTTCATCCACCAGAACTTCCCCGGCCAATACCGCCATCTGGCAGCCGCGCTGGCCGCGCGCGGGCACGAGGTCCGCGCACTGTCGATCCGCGACAACCCCGCGCTTCCCGGCGTGACCCGCCACCTCTATGCGCCCGTGCGCGGCACGACGCTTGCCGCGCACCCCTGGGCGCAGGACTTCGAGACCAAGGTGCTGCGCGCCGACGCCTGCGCGCAGGCAGGGACCACGATTCACGCCGTCACCGATCACGGCTGAACTGCTGGACGAGTGGTGGACGGCCGCCACTACCCGCGAAGCGCGCGTCGAGGCGCTCGGTTACCTAAAGGCTATGTGGGAAGGCGCCTGCAGCCAGATGGAACAGGCCGGACACCGCGGCATGATCGGCTGGGATCGCGTAGTCGAGTTCCTAGCGGGCAATGAATTACCGCTGCCGACTTGACGTTGGAAGAAGCTATTTCAGCGCGAGGCACTGCATCGAGACCTCCTCACCGGGCAATGCCGCCGGTCACGGGCCCACCTCGCCGGATGAGCCATTCCCCGAACCGGACCGCCCGTTAGGCCGCCGGCCGATACTCTCGGATATCCTCGAAAACCCGACGGAATTCGGGGTTGGGAGCTAGGCACATGGTGCGATATGTGTCTAGCCGAGCTTATTCACGATGATTTTAGCTATTCTCAAGAAAACCAAGTGGGCGCTCACATGACTGATATCGCAAGCCTTTGAAACCGTGGCAGCCTCGATTCTAAATTGCCGCGAAAAATCAGCTATTCATGATCGCTGTGAATAAGGCGGGCTAGTCCGCTGGCACCGTGCGGGATTTTGGCGGTATTGGCGTTGGA
>Ga0194132_10004836_pt1 | contig 22554 bp, 19 predicted proteins | sample TA2KigOf80mmetaG_FD_148612 | JGI IMG/M metagenome (GOLD analysis project Ga0194132, IMG submission 148612) | Freshwater microbial communities from Lake Tanganyika, Tanzania - TA2015054 Kigoma Offshore 80m | ecosystem: Environmental > Aquatic > Freshwater > Lake | place: Tanzania: Lake... | reverse complement strand
CTTCACCTCAATATGAAAGACATTAGTGGCAGCCAAGAGCGGACCTGAGCGCAGATATACTTTCCCACACGGCACTTCTGGCCAGCCATGAAGCCCGAAGATAACATCAACCTTGGGCTGATCGAGTACTCCATCTTCACACATCACTTTGGCACCGGCGCCACCCTCTTCGGCCGGCTGGAAGATAAACTTCACCTGGCCGCGCAAACGCTCACGTAAGTTCGCCAATACCATGGCACTGCCAAGTAAATTGGCCATATGACCGTCATGTCCACAGGCATGCATCACGCCGTCGTGACAGGAAGCATACGCCTTGCCTGTGACTTCCCTCACCGGCAACGCATCCATGTCGGCTCGCAGACCTACGGTCGGCCCTGGTTGCTCGCCCTTTAAAAGGGCCACAACGCCAAGCTTGCCCACCCCCTCGGTCACGGTTAGTCCTGGAATCTGCCTGAGCTTGGCAGCGACCGCAGCAGCCGTGGCTTGTTCGCGCCAGGTGAGCTCTGGGTGGCGATGGCATTCATGCCTAAAGGCAACGACTTCCGGCAAAACCTGTTGAATTTCTCGGTCGACGAGCTGGCGCAAATCTGCAGCTACGTTCAGTTTCATGGGAGCTGATACCTCAACGATTTAAAACAGGCGGCCAGCCCTCAGGCCTACCAGTCCAAAGATACGAACGCCTTGAATATCATGATTCAGGGCCTGATTGACAGCAGCATCACCGCCACCGACATCCATCTGCACGAGGCGCCCCATTTGAACACCTATCGGCGTCCACTCAAAATAATAGCCGCCACCCGTGACCCAGCCGATATTCATAGCCAAGCTGCAAGCCCCACCCTTACCAGTGAATTGATAGGCCGTCACGCGATCACCTGTAGCACCGTCATCCGTATTGAGCGATTTCAAGGACCCGTGCCACCGGTGGAAACTGAGACTGCCCTCGAAATTGATAAAATCAAACTGACTCAAGTAGTAGCGGGCCAATGCGCCGCCACCCTCACTTGCAAGCTCAGCACGGTAGCTCAGCCGATCAGCTAAAGTTCCCGAGCCACTCATCTTGCCACGACCACCGTAGATCGCTAGGTACCAAGCTGGCGACGCCAGCCAACCTATCTCTAAACCGTAACTCTGCCACGGCTTGACTTGGCCTAGCATTGCGGCAACACCAAACCTGTAATCTTTATGCTTGTCGCGAACGCTTTGGTTGTCCATCTCAGCGACCACTGCTTGCGAATCTGCCTCTATTGCCGAAAAAACACTGCCCTCAGTGGCAGAATCGACCTCTTCAATAATTTCATCGCCGTCAGGCGTGGGCGGAACCGGGCTAGTCATCCTGACCTGTGCGCCGGCGACCGAGGATAAATTAAATACAAACCATAGTCCGGCAACTGCACACATGCCGCCCATATCAGGCATTGATCGTCTTAGGTTGCGGCGATGTGATGGGACTTTAAGCATACTTCCGTATTTTTCCTGCCAGCAGTTCTACCATGGCATTGTACGACTCTTGATGTAGGTTCGGAAGTAACCTATCACGAATGAGGGCCAACGCCTCAAAACGAGTCCGCGTCACCTGATAGGGACGATTCGTGGTCAGGGCATCGAATACATCCGCAAACGCAGCGATCTTGACCTCTTCCAATATTTCTTTATCCGTCAGTTGATGAGGATAACCGGTACCATCAAAGCGCTCGTGATGGTGCAGGATGATCTGCTGCGGTACCAGTCCTAAGCCGGAGGCTTCCAGCATGGCAGCTCCGTATTCTGGATGTTTTTTTATCTCCACCCATTCCTTCGGTCCTAACGCTCCCTTTCTACCAAGAATACCGCGCTCAATCTTGCTTTTACCAACATCATGAAGGAGAGATCCCAGCGCTAAGTCGCGCAATTTGTGTTCGTCGGATTCCCCCATAAAAACCGCGATGGCCAGTCCATAGGCAGCGACTCTAGCGCTATGATAGTAGGTGTACTCGTCATGATTCACCAAAAGGCCGAGAGCCGTGATGCATAGGGGATCCGCCTTGATGCAGTTGACCATAGCGTGGGCAATCTCACCGGTGCGCGCGATGATTGACGGAGTGATCTCGTGATCGTAGAGGACCCTAGTCATTTCTGCAGCTGCTGCAGTTAGATTGACAATCCGGAGTCGCGGATGGCTTTCCGTATCTAAAGAAGCAAGCCTGTGCAGTTTTAGATAAACTTCGGCTCGTGGTTTATGAACCGTCGGATAAAATAGCTGCTGATGCCCACTTGCTACTAAACGACTTAGTTCGTCCCGACTCCATCGGTACTCGGCCTGCGCGTACAAGGTCAACATCCCTGCAGCCTCTACATAGAGGTCAAAGTCGGTGGTGCTATTATCCTTGATACAGTCAACGGGAAGGGCCTGCATCTTACTTTTATCGGGCGAGGCAAAGTCATGAGACCGAGGGGAAATCACGGCGCGATGCTCCTTAGCTGGGGGTCATTCGGACTAGCGACGATTACTTTTATGTGGGACAACGCAGACAAAGACGCTTGAGTAGGTGACCGGCTTTTGCCACAGAACGGACGACTGGCTGCCTGAGCCCCGTGCGGGAAGCGAGCCAGTCGAGATGAGAAAGATCCTGCCAATTGCTTATGAGGTAAGACCAGGCATCTTCGCCCTCAAGAAGTGATTCCCCGGTCAAGACACGGAGCCGATCTGCTGGCGCATCGCGCAGTCCCTCGGGGAGAACGGAACGGCCGCGCTCGCTCACGCTAAAATCCTGCCAAGCGACCGTAGTGAGTCCACTGCGGCGCGTGACAAATGCTGCCAGGGTCCGACACATCGGACAGGCAGCATCGTAAAGTACAACTGGATCGTTGGGCGTCATCTATCTATGGTACAACGATTAGCCCCAATCCTGGATCACTGCGCGAGATATACCATGATATTTTGCAGCAGCTTCATAGTGTCAGGACTCTGATTCGTCCAGGCCGCGTAGTAGCGCGGCAAATCTCCATCGAGGACAAAACGGGCGCCGTTTGCCTCACTCTTGCCGACGGCTAAGGTAGCCTGACCAAGACCATCAGTCGCAAGGATTTGGATGCCGCCCTTGTCCTGGATGGCGTCGCCATGCGCTTTAACGCCTGCAATCGTGAGGCTGTCAGCAATCGAAGTCATACCCTTAAGGAGCACATGACCCTCGTCAAACTTGTCAGCACCGATGGAGCTGTCGAGTAGCACTTGAGCCATAGGGTTCAGAATATTCCCCTCGGGTAGCGCTGTGGCAAAGGATGCGCCGAGGCCCCGAGCGTCAGCAACGGCTGCTGCGTGGGTGATGGAGCCATAACCGGCGCCAATAAAGATATTTGCTTTAGTTGTCGCCATGCGCTTGGTGATTTCAACAAAGAAAGGGTGGTTCGCCTTTAAGTCGGCTGGATCTGCCGACGAACCAGATAGGAGCCAGATCTGAGTGTACGAGGTGAATGTCGGATCACCGAACGCCTGCTCAAATTTGTTGCTACCTTGAGTCAAAGTCGGGCTCTCGGGAGCCTTGAGCTGCATATTAGTGATCTCAGGCGCAGATCCGTTTGTTGCGCCAAATAAAGCTCCCGCCAGGGTTAACTTAGCTAGGATAAAGTGATGGTACTCGATAGAAACCGAAGTGCCGCAGGCCTGTGTCAGTCCGTTACCGATACGATAAACAAAGTTACCGCCGTCGCCAGACCACCAGCCAGATTTAAGATCAATCACCAGAACTTTTTGAGCTTTAGACGGACATTTGTTTAGGGTCCCGTCGCTACCTACATCCAGGCCAGGGCCCACCGCTGGGTCGCCAAGCTCAGGCAGCTTGGCTGTAGACCCTAGCTCCGGCAATTTTGCCGGCTGTTTACGCCCCGGGACTGTACCCGACTCTCCGCTAAAACTACTGCCGCCGCAGGCACTTACAAGACCTAAAACGGCCGCAACCACACTCCACTTGCCGATCATTTGCCACTCCTCTATTGCACAACAACCCCGACAGTCGTTGCGTTATCGGCAAAATCAGCAAAAAACTTTAGTTAAATAGGAAATTAACAGTTACCCAGTAATTACTCTTACCATCGCACTAAGGCTGATCCCCAGGTAAACCCTGCACCAAAGGCCGTCATCGACAGCAGATCGCCGCGCTCGAGACGACCACCACGTACGGCCTCGTCCAAACACATAGGCACTGACGCCGCCGAGCAGTTGCCATACCGCTCGATGTTATTGTGAGTCTTAGCTAGGGGTTGTCCCAGCTGTTTCAATACTGCTTCGTTGATGCGCATGTTAGCCTGATGGAAGAGGTACAGCTTAACATCGTCAGGGCTCACCTGATGCTTCGCGAGTACGCTACTAACCACCTCAGGCATGAGCGTCACGGCATGCTTAAAGACATTGCGGCCGTCCATTTGCGGGAATTGCATGCCCTTGTCCAGGTTCTCCTTAGTGATGGCAGGCCATTGCTTGAAACTAGGCGTCTCGAGCTTAAGCACCTCGCGATAGGCTCCGTCCGTGTGGGCTTCCACACTCAGGACGCCATGCTCTGGACTGGTCTCCGGGACGAGGACCGTGGCCCCCGCACCATCACCAAACAGTACGGCAACATCGCGCCCCTCAGTTGTTAAGTTGATGCCGCGCGAATGACACTCAGCACCGACCAAAAGCACCCGCTGAGCCTGACCGGACTCGATAAAAGCGGAGGCTACCTTTAGCCCATAAATGTAGCCCGAGCATTGCCCGCGCACGTCAAGTGCAAGGATTGGCCCACAACCCAGATAATCCTGCAAAAAGGCACCTGATCCGGGGAAGAAATAATCCGGGCTAAGCGTCGCAAACACGATCAAGTCTAGATCGGTGGCCTTCAGACCTGCCATCGTCAGCGCCGCGCGCGAGGCCTCAAGCGCCAGATCCGCTGGTCCGATGCCAGGCTTAGCATAACGCCGCTCTTTAATCCCAGTGCGCTGCTGGATCCACTCGTCGGAGGTATCCATCATCTTTTCTAGGTCTTTGTTAGTATAGACGTCCGGAGGAACGTACATACCAGTACCAACAATTCGGGCACGTGGGTGCGTCTGCATGAGAGCTAAACCTTCGCTATTACTGAGGAAAATAGATACGAGCGAGCCGAGTGTAATGCAATCAGCCGAAGGTTGCACTCTTAATTTGGTACGACGTGATCCGATGACTTCCTAAATCACTCAAAAACGACGACGTCGTTACCCTCGTATATGCGGTCGATAAAGGGCTGGTAATGCGATGTCACCACCTTGCGTTTGAGTTTCATGGTGGGTGTCAACATTCCGTTTTCGACGGTAAACGTGTCGGTCAAGACGCCGATTTTTTTAATCGATTCGTGACGGGCCAGTTCCTTATTGATCGCATCAAGGTGATCGAGTAGGCGCGCTTCCACGGCCTCCGTCGTCACCACTTCTGTGTTTATGACCACTAGGGCAATGCAATACTTTTGGTTGTCACCAACCACCATAGCCTCGGCGATGGCTGGTTCTTTTTTCAGCTCGTTTTCGATGGCGACGGGTGCCACGTATTTACCAGTAGAGGTTTTGAGTAGCTCTTTCTTACGACCGGTTATCTGCAAATTACCTTTGGCATCGATCGCGCCAAAATCCCCTGTGGCAAACCATCCGCCGGGGAGTAGCGCTTCGCGGGTAGCCTCGTCATTCTTGAAATACCCCTTGAAGATGTAAGGCGCCCGAAACAGAATTTCACCATCATCAGCAATTTTTACTTCGTTGAGAGGAAACAGTTTACCGGCCTTACCAACGACAATTTGCTCAGCGCTCGTGTAAACGCCAAGACAAAGATTTTCCGTTAAGCCGTAAACCTCACGAATGAAAATCCCGAAGGCAGCAAAAAACCTCATGATGTCTGGCCGAATTGGTGCAGCTCCCGTGAAAAAGTAGCGCACTTTATGCATGCCTAATTTTTCACGCAATTTTTGTCCCACCAGTTTATCCGCGAGCTTAGCGCGTCGTTTACTATCGTACGCTTTGACGATGGTACCTCCGTCGCACCTTGCAGATCCGGCAAACTTCGCCAATTTAAAGACACCCCGTTTCACTGGACTGGCATCTTTAAGACCGTTGGTAATGCGCTCGTAGATACGCTCCCAAAGACGCGGCACGCAAAGCAGGAGGGTCGGGGGATAAAGCTGGAGATCTTCGACAATGGTGTCGACGCTGCGCGCAAAGACGACCTCGTCGCCAAAGGCAATGGACCCAAATTCAATGAGGAGCCGCTCCGCCACATGCGATAGCGGCAAAAAAGAGAAGAAGCGATCGGGTTCGGTACGTCCCTCAGCGAGTATGGACCTAGCCACGTCGATGGCAGCCATAATGGTGCCGTGTGTGTGCACGACGCCTTTGGGCAGACCCGTTGTGCCTGAAGTGTAAACGATAGTTGCGACGTCGTCTGATTTGACGGTGGCAGCCTGTGCCAGAGGCGTCACATCGGACTTCAAAATGGCCGCTAGTTCTCCACCGTCGAAACAAACTTTAAGCGATGGGCACTTGACGTCCTTGACGCGGCTTTCTTCGTCATAAAAAATGACCTTAGCCTCGCTGTGCTCGAGGATGTAGTTAGTGTCCTTGGTCGTCGAGGTCGAGTAGATCGGAATGGAAACACCCCCAATCATAAAGATCGCGAGGTCAGTGATGATCCACTCTGGTCTGTTGCTACTCATGATGGCGACGGCATCGCCTTTTTTTACGCCCTGCTTTACCAGCCACCCAGCAACCTTGCGTACAGACTGTTCATATTCGGACCAGGTCATCGCAGCCCAAGCCTTGGCCTTTTTATCGAAATAGCGAAAAGCGACTGCCTTAGGCGCACGCGACGCATTGTCCAAAAACATAAGGGCTAGCTGCTGATATGACTGTGCCATAATCTCAAGTCTCCTCGGCTACCGTGAATACTGAAATCAGGAATACTAAACTTGCTGCGATCAGGGTTCGTTCTTTAGGATCGTTTTTACAGGAATCAACTGCTCGTCGGTCAGGTAGCGACTCATCGATTCGTCCTTGTGAGTAACCGTCCGGACAAACGCTGCCAAGGCACCTGCAATGAATGTCCTAAATTTTACAGGATCCATCGTTTCGGCCACTTTGCAAAACTTCGTTGCCCGCAGGGCCTTTAAGTAGATGCCCTCGAGCATATCGGCATGACCGTAGTCAGCCGCTTGAACGTACCACTTTTGCGCAGCAAAATGGTCGTAGAAGTAGGGCGTGCTCTGATCGTCGGTAGCACATGCCGGCCAACCTTTGCGTCCAGGCTCTTTGCCCAGGCCAGTTGCCAAGAGGAGTACCGGTACGTTGTCGTCGTAAATCTCATCCTTGGGGATTGCCGGTAGGGTCAGGTTTAGCGGATCACCGTTGACTGGGTCGATGAGCATCAAACCAGCGAGCTCGCCTTTGACATTGCGATAGAGCTCCATGACCGCCTTAGCGGCCGAGCTATGACCCGCGATGATTATCTCGCGACTGTTGACTGCGGGAGCCACACTGCGGGTGAGTTCTGCAACCAGGGCCTCTTCGAGGTGATCCTTAAGCCACTCAAAAGTTTTTACAAAGCGCTTGCCCAGCGCTTTGGAGTTACTAGCAGCCTTGAAGTCGACAAAGGGTATCACCGCTACCATACCGCGAGCGGCAATTTTCGCCATCGTCTCAGCATAGGCTGGTGCTGGTGCAAGACCGGTGAGCCCCGTCTCGAAAAACACCACGGGCACCGGCTCCGAAGCCGCAGGAACCCAAACATCCAGGGCAAACTCTAAGCCTTCGGACGGTTTCGCCTTTAGGCGCACATGCCGCGTAGGAAGGGACTCAGGACTGGCATCGTTATAAGGAGAATCGTCAGTTTCTGGGGCAGAAAATGCAGACGTACCTGTTAAAGAGAGAGCCAAAAGTATCGACACTAGGTGCTTCGCCATGCACAACCCTTCCGATGCGGCCAAAGGGCCACAGGTGATCACCAACGTTTAGGGGCATCTTATTACGATACCTGAAGGGTACTTGTCGTCAAACTTCTCGGGCCGGCAATAATGTCGGCCAAATGGCCAACTTAGCTCCCTTTGACGTTTCGGGGCGGTCGACAGTGTTGGCTAGATCCCTGATTGGATTATAAAAACTTGCAACGTATACTGCCTTTCTCAAATCCACTTATGCAGGCCAAAGGAGGTCTAGGATGATCAACCGTCGTTTTGTACTGACGAGCCGCCCCACCGGACTAGTCTCGTCCGCCAACTTTCGTTTCGAAGAAGTGCCTCTTCCCATGATCAAGGACGGCGAACTACTGGTACGCGTCAAATACGTATCGCTCGACCCCACCCATCGCATCTGGATGAGTGACATGGAGCAATACATGGAACCCATCGCCCTCGGCGATACCGTCCGCGCCTTCGGTGTAGGCGTTGTTGAGGAATCGAAGGCTCAAGATTTCAAAAAAGGTGATTTAGTTTCGGGACTACTCAACTGGCAGGACTATGCCGTCGGTAACGTTGGTACGTTTCAGAAATTACCACCTCTAGATGTGAGTCCCACTGCCTTTCTGAGCGTGCTTGGCCTAACCGGTGTCACCGCCTATTTTGGCTATCTCGATATCACCAGCCCAAAGGCCGGAGAAACCCTAGTAGTTTCTGGGGCAGCTGGTGCCGTTGGTTCCATTGTTGGCCAAATTGGCAAGATTAAGGGCCAAAAAGTCATCGGCATCGCTGGCAGCGACGACAAGTGCCGCTGGCTCACTAACGAACTTGGCTTCGACGGTGCCATCAACTACCGCAAAGATGACGTGTCTGCCAAACTGAAATCACTTTGCCCCAGCGGCGTAGACATTTACTTTGATAACGTAGGCGGCGCTATTTCAGAGGCCGTCTGGGCTCGCATGAATTTGTTTGGTCGCATCTCCGTCTGCGGGCTGATCTCGGGATACAACGAGGGCAAGCAAATGCTCGGCCCAAAAAACTTTTCTCTGATCCTCATGAAGAGACTGAAAGTGCAAGGATTCATCGTCATTGATTATGCGCAGCGTTGGGCGGAGGCAGTCCATGCTCTGTACGGCTGGGTCAAGGAGGGTAAAATCAAATACTCCGAAGATATCGAGGAAGGGCTGGAGAATGCGCCCCAGGTCCTCAATAAACTCTTTGACGGTAGCAACACCGGCAAGTTGATCCTCAAGGTATCCTAGTCAGTCAACGACTTTCGCCCAGTTTAACGCCTATATGGCGGTAAATTGGGCGAAAGGTCGAGTACTTGAGCGGCGACGCCAGTTGCTTTTGACTCTGCCCCTCACCACAAGGCACCGACACCACCATGCTTCGCTCGGACAAAAGAGAGCTACCGATCATCTCGTCTATCGTCAACACAGGCTCCACGCAGGCGTCTGCTTTACTAAATATCTCCTGCCATGCAGCTAAGGTCCGCGTCTCGATGCGTTCTTGAATTGCAGCTTTAACTTCGCGCACGGCATCTGGCTTGGTCAGCGGTAGATCCTTGACTCCGATGAGTTCAAGAAACCGCATCACAAACTTAGGTTCCAGTCCACCCACACTCAGGTGCCGATTGTCCTTGGTCCGATAATAGCCGTAAAACGATCCACCGTTTAGTGCCGTCGACTCCCAACCGGGACTCTTCCCTGCAGCCAAACCCATCTGCAACCAGAGTCCCGACAGCATCAGACTGGCATCGGTAATACTAACGTCAATGTATTGGCCTTCGCCCGTGCGTTCACGGTGGTAGAGAGCCGTCATGATCCCAAACATCGCATGAAACGATCCAGCTAGATCACAAACAGGGGTCCCGTGAAGCGCCGGGCCGTTTGCCTTCGTACCCGTCATTGCCGCGAGACCACTCAAAGCCGCGTAGTTTATGTCGTGACCCGCGCGATCCCGGTAACTACCTGTCTGTCCGTAGCCGGTGAGCGAACAATAAATCAGCCGCGGATTCACCTTGACCAGCGATGCATAATCCAGCCCAAACTTCGCCATCACTCCCGGCCTGAATTGTTCGATCACGACGTCAAACGTTCGGACTAATTCACGCACTGTCTCGATCGCTGCGGGGTCTTTCAGATCGACACTCAGCGATTTCTTCGAGCGGTTGAGGAATGCGTGAGTGGTGCTAGTGCCATTGGCAAAGGGCGGCGTCATGCGACTCAAGTCCTCGCGGTCTGGAGCCTCAACCCGCAAGACCTCGGCCCCCCAATCGGCAAAGTACATAGTCGCAAAGGGCCCAGGGAGCAGGGTCGTAAAATCCAAAATCCGTACGTTGGCTAAAGGCTGCATGACGGCCCCTCACGCGGCAATTAGAGTTTCATTTGTTTGGCTATTACCGACTTCATGATCTCATTGGTGCCGGCGTATATGCGGCCAATCCTGGCGTTTACGTACATCCGACTGATGGGATACTCCTGCATGTAGCCGTAGCCACCATGAAACTGCAGGCATTCGTCGATGACTTTACACGCGAGGTCACTCGCCCAGTACTTAGCCCCGCATGCCTGCTCCGGCGTAATCTTGCCGGCCATCTGGTCCTGAATAAGGCGGTCGATGTAGATTTGCGCGATGTCGGTTTCCGTCGCGAGTTCCGCTAGTTTAAACTGCGTATTTTGGAACGCACTGATCGGCTTACCAAATGCCGTACGCTCACGTACGTACTTCATCGTCATATCAAGGGCGCCACGACAAGCAGCCACCGAGCCCACTGCCAGTGATAAACGCTCAGTCGCCAGCTGCGCCATCAAGTAATGAAAGCCCTTGCCAGGATGACCCAAGACATTGCTTTGCGGCACCTTCAAATCCTCAAAGTAGAGCTCAGCCGTGTCCTGCGAATGGAGGCCAATCTTCTTGAGACGGCGTCCGCGTCTAAACCCAGGCTGGTCCCGTTCCACCATGAAGATACCCATCACATGCGGATTGGATGGATCTGTCTTTGCTGCGACGAGCACCAAGTCTGAGTTGATGCCGTTAGATATGAATGTCTTTTGGCCATTAATGACCCAGTGATCGCCTTTGTTAACGGCAGTGGTCCGCATGCCAGCAAGATCACTGCCTGCACCTGGCTCAGTCATGGCCACGGCGAGTATGGTTTCGCCGCTGACAATTTTAGGAATGATCCGCGCTTTCTGCTCCTCGGAGCCGTAAGCAATGATGTAGGGCGCCACAATGGTTGTATGCAGACTGAGCATCAAACCATATTCATCAAAGTAAGCTAGCTCTTCGAGCATAACCGCTTCGTAGCGGAAGTCTTCAACTCCAAGCCCACCGTACTGCGTCGGTGCCTGCGGCACGAGAAAACCCAGCTCGCCGCAGCGCTTCCAGACGGAGTGAGGGACGATACCATCCTGCTCCCACTGGTCCCGATGGGGCAAAACTTCGTCCTTTAAAAAGCGACGAAAATTGGCGCGAAAGAGTTCGTGTTCTTCTTGAAAAATCGTGCGCTGCGTAAACATGCCTTCCTCCAACGATTTTAGAAGTTTTCATTACGCTCGGATTTGTCTAGGAGGAGCTTGGGTGGCGTAAAACGTCCACCGTAAGCGTCGGCCAGCTTTTTCGCTCGCTCGGTAAATTCCCTGACACCGTAGCTATTGATAAATTGCAGCGTGCCTCCGCTCCAGGGAGCAAAGCCAAAACCAAAAATCGAGCCTATGTTGGCATCGCCGACTGTGGTTAAGACTTTTTCCTCAAGAATGCGTACGGTTTCGATGGCCTGAATAAACAAAATACGGTCTTTCATGTCTTCGAATGGAATCTGCTTTCTACCGCCGAAGATCTTACGCAACTCAGGCCAGATAAACTTGCGACCATCCGCCGGGTACTCGTAAAATCCACTGCCTGCGGCTTTGCCTTTGCGCCCATGTTTTTCGAGCATCTGGCTAATGACGTCGTAAGCGGGATGATGGGGGACCGGCTTACCAGCAGCTTTGAGATCGGCCTCGGTAGCGCGACGGACGAGATCGAAAAGACTGAGACTCACCTCGTCCGAAACCGCCAGCGGCCCGACTGGCATCCCGGCTTGGATAGCTGCACGCTCGATAGCGACAGCCTCCTGCCCCTCACCAAGCATGGCGATCCCCTCTTGCGTGAAAGCACCAAAGACGCGCGAGGTGTAAAAACCACGACTGTCGTTGACGATGATCGGCACTTTGTCAATTTGTCGGACAAAATCGAACGCACGAGCTACTGTCTCTGGCGAGGTTTCAGTGCCACGGATGATTTCTACTAGTTGCATCTTATCGACGGGCGAGAAGAAATGCAGACCAACAAAATGATCGCGTTTGGGCGTCGATGCCGCCAGGCTCGTAATGGGCAGCGTCGATGTATTCGAGGCAAGTATCGCACCCGTGGGGAGTTGTGCTGCGGTCTTACTAAGGACATCATTTTTGATCTTGCGGTCTTCAAATACTGCCTCGATCACCATGTCAGCCGCTGCTAGGGGTTCGTACGTGTCAATCAGTACGATGCGCTCCAAGATCTGATCGCGCTGCGCCTCGGTCATCTGCCCCTTCTTGATACGGTCATCGAGCAACTTAACACTGTACTGCTTCCCTTTTGCTGCAGCTTCGATACTGACATCTTTAAGAAACACTTTGATGCCAGCTTTGGCCGCAACGTAAGCAATCCCAGCACCCATCATCCCAGCCCCGAGCACGCCCACCGTCTGACACCTGGTCTCTGCGGTGCCTTTGGGCCGATTTTCGCCCGCCTTGACGGCATTAAGCTGGAACCAAAATGTCGAAATCATGTTGCGCGCCACTTGGCTCGTAGCTACTTGGGCAAAGTAGCGACTTTCGATGCGAAGAGCTGCAGCGATGTCGACTTGCAGTGACTCCACCGCCGCCGCGAGAATGGCATCAGGAGCCGGGTAGCAGCCTTTAGTTTTATCAAGCAGCATCGCTGGAGCAATCGGAAGCATCTCGCCTAGCTTGGGCTGTTTTGGCGTCCCACCAGGGACCTTGTAACCGTCTTGGTCGAAAATTTGTTTGCTACCAGGATTGGCGAGGATCCACTGAGTCGCGTCGCGCAGGAGCTGATCTTTATCTTTAGCAAGACCGTGGATAAGCCCCGCTTTGAGCGCTGCCTCAGGCGAGAGCTGTTTACCTTCAAGAAGCAGGGGTAAAGCGGCCTCAAGTCCCACCAACCTTACTGTACGTACGATGCCACCAGCGCCTGGCAACAGGCCCAAAGTGACTTCCGGTAGGCCGATTTTTTGGCGTGCATCCTGAATCATCACCCGGTGATGACAGCATAGAGCTATTTCCCATCCACCGCCGAGGGCGCTGCCATTAATGGCGGCAACCACGGGTACGCCCAAGGTCTCAATCGCACGCAGATCAACCTTGAGGGACTCAACCATGGCAAAAACCGATCCGGCATCGTCTGGTCCCAAACTGCGCAACTCACCAAGGTCGCCACCAGCGAAAAAAGTACTCTTAGCTGACGTAATGATGACACCCTTGATTGTTGCGGACTCAGCCCTAAGACGCTCCACGCTCGCCTTGAGGGCGCTACGAAAAGCGGCATTCATGGTATTAACTGGCTGCCCGACCGCGTCAAACGTGAGGGTGACGATGCCATGCTGATCTTTATCAAAGCGAATATCACTCATGAGGATCCCCCCTCTCTTATTGACGTTCAAATACAGTGGCAATACCCATCCCAGCACCGATGCAAAGCGTTACGACACCGTAGCGCAGGCCGCGGCGATGCAGCTCGTCGACCAGCGTCCCCGTCAGCATCGCGCCCGTTGCCCCTAGTGGGTGGCCCATCGCAATCGCGCCACCGTTGACGTTAATTTTGTCCCAGGGCACGCCCGTGTCTTTTTGAAACTTCAATACCACAGACGCGAAGGCTTCATTGACCTCGAAGAGATCGATGTCTTTAATACTGAGATTTGCGCGTTTCAGCGCTAGCATCGTTGCCGGTACTGGACCAGTAAGCATAATAGTTGGCTCACTTCCAACTACGGCGGACGCGACAATGCGCGCCTTGGGTTTTAGGCCCAGTTCATCACCAATAGACTTGCTACCAATCAGAACGGCCGCAGCGCCATCGCTGATACCTGAAGAGTTTCCAGCGGTATGCACGTGATGTATTTTCTCAACGCCGGGATAGCGGTGATAGGCCACGCCGTCAAAACCCAAGTCACCGATCTTGGTGAACGAAGCTTTTAGCTGTGACAAGGCCGCGACCGAGGTATCTGGCCGGATGGTTTCATCTTGATCTAAAATCACGAGCCCATTTTGATCGACCACAGGCACCTGGGAGGCGGCGAAGAGTTTCTGACTGCGAGCTGAAGCCGCTTTCTGGTGGGAACGCAGTGCAAACTCATCAACTTGCTCGCGACTGAAGCCGTCCATCGTTGCAATGAGGTCCGCACCGATGCCCTGCGGCGCGAATCCAGCGATGCGATTTGTCTCGGGATCCTGCGCCCATGGCCCGCCGTCGGCCCCCATGGTCACCCGCGACATTGACTCCACGCCTCCTGCCACCACTAAGTCTTCAAAGCCACTCATCACTTTTGCAGCGGCGAGATTGATAGCTTCAAGCCCCGAGGCACAGAACCGGTTGATCGTGACGCCTGCGACACCGGTATCCCATTGTGCATGGAGGGCAGCAGCCTTAGCGATATTCATTCCCTGCTCGCCAACGGCCGTAACGCAGCCCGTGACGATGTCGGACACACGATTTGTCGGGAGATTATTGCGGTGGCGCAAGGCCTCAAGCTGCTGACTTAGCAGGCTTATTGGCTTCAGCTCATACAGCTTGCCATCGCTCTTGCCCTTACCCCGTGGCGTACGTATAGCATCGTAGATGTACGCTGTCCTCGACATGCACGCTCCTTGCAAAAATTTTGTGGGAATACTAGTCCTGACTCTACGTGGCCACTTGCTTTTGGTCAATCCGGGCTTGCCCGCAACGGCGACGACTAGTCATAATGACGATCGCGATCGGTATTCCATCAACGGCTCAATAAAAGGCTTCACTATGCGACTGAAAACTAAACTACTCATTGCGATCGTATCAGCCTCCCCGTCTCTCCTAGCGGCCAGTCCTTCGGATACCGATAAGGTTCACGCCGGTTGGAATATACTGAACGCTCCCTATACGTCCGGTTCGCCTGTAGATGGCTTCACCTTCGAATGGCAGTATTTTATGGTGCACGACCGGGACGGCAAATTCACCGGCTCCATTGGATTCGTCCTGGCCGACCCCAAAGGTCGCCTCGGTAAACCCAGTAACGACGGTGCCATCGTCCCAAGCGAGATACCATCACTACCGTTTTCCGTCATGCCGTCGGGGGCGAGTGTTGCCGTCGCCGGTAAATGGGCCGATGGCAGTTGGTTATCTAACTACGAGCGCCTCCAGCAAAGCCCCTCCATTGCAGCTGACGGCAAGGGCTTTCAAGCTAAAGACGATAAACAGGGATTCTTTGCCGCATTGAACGAGCTCGAGACGGTGACTCCTGCCGGCGGCCAATTTGAACTCAAAGGTAAGACCAAGGATGCCGCGTGGGATCTGAAGATAACACCAGAATGGACTGAGCGCGCCACGGACCAAGCCGGCGTGCCGTTTGGCCCCATCACTGGCTACGACATGGGCCACCTGCCAGGGGAAAAGTGGACCGTACACATGCAGTGGCCCAGAACGCAGGTCGAAGGAACCATCACTAATTTAATAACTGGCCAAACGATTGAGGTGAGCGGTCACGGCTACCGGGAGAATTCCTGGGGCCGCTGGAACTTTGCCATCGACGGTTGGGCGTTTTCGGTGGTCTCCGATGCCGCACATAAAGTGCAGTGGGCTTGGCAAAGCTATCACAAATCCAAGACTACGGACTGGTTGGACGTCAGCTTCGAGGACCGAGGGCGACTCGTAAAGCGTCGTCTGTTTGCTCATGCCGATGAGCTACGCTGGACCATGAGCGACTGGAAATTCAATCAGGAGGCGCGCCAGTGTGTCCCCAACAAGATTGAAGTGACGGCTGAAGACGCCGACTACCGCATCAAGGCAAGCTACGATCTCTCGAAAGATCAGACGCCGATGCTATCTTCGGCAACCCCACTTACGAAAATTTTTGTTATCATGATTCATACGCCCTACATTCGTGGCACGATCGAGAACGCTAAGACTGGCGCACTCATCACCAGCTTCGAAGGTCAGGGCGGTGGTGAGTTTTCCACCATACGTAGTGTGCGCGGTGCCGTTGACGACAAAGGGTGCGCGCGTTTCGGTGAAAAATTCAACCACGAGTACGAGGCAATCAAACGCGGCGCAAATTAACTGAGGAGGCCCAGGCTTATGGCTCAACCGTCCTATCTAAAGATGGATCCTGTGAGAGATCACGAGACTATCGTCAAATGGATGGTTGTAGACACCTGGGCCTTTGATTTAGTGCGTTCGATCGAGCTGGCCCTACTAAAGACCTTTTCGGTCCCCTCGATCGCAAAGATCTTGGTAGATTCCCGCGAATTCCTTGATCACACGCAAAAGCGCTACGACGACACAGATCTCCTGCTCTCGATGTTTATCGAGCGCGGTTACACCAGTGTCGAGGGTCGCGAGGCAATTCGCCGCATCAATCGCATGCATGCCGTGCATCCTATCACCAACGACCAGATGCTGTATGTACTGTCGACCTTCGTGATTGATCCGATTATTTGGATGTCATCCTACGGCTGGCGTCCCTTGATGCCGGTGGAAGAGCAGGCTCTGTTTCACTTTTGGATTGCCGTTGGCAAACTCATGGGAATCACCGATCTCTTTACCGACCTCGAAGCAATGCGCGCCTACCACACGCGTTATGAGGCGGAGTGCATGGTCTACAGTGACAACAACCTGATGCTTTACAAAGGCGTAGTACCAACGGTTGCCAGGAATCTACCATTTCCGCTTTCAATCCTTACAGCAAAACTATTGCCGGCCATCATGTCACCACGGATGTGCGCTGCCTTCGGCATTACTCCAGCTGGAAAATTCATCCGCCTCATCGTTGAGTATGCACTGAGGACTCGTGGACGTATCGACCAGCTTTTGCCGCGTAAACCGCACTGGCGTCTCGCCATGAAACGTCGCACCTACCCGAACGGCTTCACCATCAAAGAACTAGGCGTATCTAATCGCCCCAAGTTGGCCAGCTGTCCTGTGCGCCACATTCATCGGCCGACTCAGGATCACACGGCGGATCTATCGGCGTAAAACTCGTCACCTTCAATGACGACGGTACCGCACGGACTCTTGAGGACGGCCTCACGAATGAGGGCGGTCGCCACCTGGCTCGCGGTGATCGGACGGTACTGCGTGAGCTTTGCCGCAAGTCCCACGCGCCCGACTGCGTTAAGTAGAGGCGGCAGGATCTTGCTCGCCAGGTGCTCACCCAACCGACGCTCAGGGCGGTCGCCTAGCAGCAGTGAGGGCCTGGCAATGACACAGGCCACGCCGAGCGCTGTGAGACCCTGCTCCATCTCATGCTTGGTGCGCAGGTAAAACCCGCTGGGTCTTGCCGCACCCACCGAAGAGACGACGCCGATGATCAACTTGGGGTTACAAGCCGCCGCAGCACTGGCAAGTTTAACCGGATAATCGAGATCCACCTTGCGAAACGCTGCCTGCGATCCGGCCTCGCGGATGGTGGTTCCGAGCGCTATCAGGAGTACATCGCACGGCAGGGTGCCCAATTCCAGTGCTTGATAGGCCAAAGGATCGTCGTAGGCAAATGGGTACTCGTGCACCTCGGTAAAGGGCGCCAGTGCACCCGACCTCCTCACTATTGCAGTGACGTTGTGATCATGTCGTGACGTGAGCTGCCTCAGCAACTCCCTACCTACCAGACCAGTCCCTCCGGCAACGACAATGTTCATGACTCTGCCCTAAAAAGTGGGTGACGACCCTAGCTAGGGTCGGTATAAAGCGCCCCTTGGGTTCGCCATGGCGCACCTGATCGTCACGCTAAACCTCCGTCAAACTATTTGATTCTAGGGGCATACCTTGAAGCCATCAAGCTTCGGTCTCAACTTCTCGCGGATCTTGAATAAACTCTCGCGGATCGTCTTCCCCATCGCCTGTCTGGGCGCGGGATTGGGTGCCAAGGCACTAGCAGCCGATGGCACCGCGACTGAGAGCAAAGGCGCCGTCGAAAAGGCTCCTGAATCCTCCGCCCCAGCAGCTCCTGTCATCAAGAACGAGCGCATGCGTGCACTCGATGGATCTAAATCCCCCTGGAGCGGCCAATTTAACCTCAATTATAGCGGTCCACCGCTGCGCAACCCGTTGTCGGCTGAGGCCCCCAACCCAGGCAATATCCTGCCACCTCCCGTCGTCCTCATGACGGGATCTTTCGCGGTCCGCAATCGCCTCGATTCACAAACGACCATGGGACTCGGTACCGGCATCGGCACAGAGACGCCGTTCCAGGGCCCTAAGAACACCAGGATCTCCGACCCCTATATCGACCTAGCGCGACGCTACAGCCTGGGACCTGTCATGGTAAGGGCCGGAGTGTCAGCCAAGTTTTACACCAACCACCGTTACCGGGACGTCAACGGCTACCTCAATGGCTTCGGCTTTTTCAGCGACTCCGTGGTCGAGGTCTTCCCTAACGCCACTCTGGGGCTGATCTTCAATGGATACTTCAATACTTTTCAGGAGGGTAGCAAGTTCCGGCGGCAGAATCAGGTCGAGACGCAGTTTTATATCGACCCGGTGTTTGAGTACCGCTTCAACGATATCGTCAACTTCCGCACTATGACCGCCTTTACCTACGCTCATACCCGTGAAATGGCACCCCGGTACAAGTACCGACGAAACCCTGACTTCCAGCAAGTCGGCTTTGGCATCACGGCCGCTCAGGGCCTGTACTTCAACGTGTACGCCAAGATGTTCCCGTTCGGCAGCGATCCAGTCACTCTGGATAATACCAGTCTCGGCATGAGCATGATCATGAATCTATTCTAGAATCCTCTTGCATGGTCTCGGGTTTCTTGCCATAAATGCAACTCCTTACCGAGACACTGGCGCCGTACCCAAGTGGCTAAGGGAGCGGATTGCAAATCCGCGATGCATCGGTTCGAATCCGATCGGCGCCTCCATTCCTCTCTCCAACACCCTACATTTGTTCAATTTTTAGCAGTTGCTAAACTTTTCATGCGTTCGTGCCGATAAAGTTTTTAGTTGATTCCGAATCCAAACTAAACTTTATGGTGCATAAAATGAAACGCGTTATATCGCTTTTTATCGTTTTGCTGAACACATCATGTGGCGACTTTTCGCAAGATGTCGCATTTAGGCGACAAAACAAAAGTGGCGACGTTAACACCGACGGGTCTCTCGGCCTGTATGCGGAAACAGGCTTTCTGCCCGAGCCGGGAGCGTGTAACAAAACCTACTCTAAGGGCTACTACTGCGACGGTTACACACAACGCAACGTGCCCTTATCACCAGCGTCACCGAATCCTACTCCTGAGACCTCTGCGTCCACCATACCACCACCGCAAGCGGTGCAGCTGCAGGTTGTGGGCACCTTTGATCACGCGCGACCCTCGGTGGTTTATATTCACGGCTGGAACGCGGAGGGACCCCAAAAAGTTTATCCCTTCCCTGATCACTGGGCTCATCAAGCTATACTCGCTGGCTTTAATGTTTTGGCGTTCCACTGGTCCGGGCTCTCCTACGACACAGGCGCTGGATGTCCAGGCTTAGGCATCGTCGGTGGCCCCAACCTCCCTTGTAATGCAGCACACCAACTCTACAAAGCTGGAGGTGCCGCCGACAAATTTCTTGATGCCTATCGCGTTCGGTTTACTAACTACAGCCAACCGGTACGGCTCGTAGCTCACTCCATGGGCTCGCAACTGGCGATACTAGCGACCTACCGCATGCACAAGCGGGGTGATTTCGAAGGCGTGAAAAAGCCCACCCGCATCGACCTGCTCGATCCCTTCATGACCCCTGGGCTTGGCGGTAGACGCGACATTCCGTTCGACGGCCAGGTTGCGTCAGATCGGTACCTACCGGATGATTACCGAAGAAACATCGTCACCAGCTTTAGACCAGGCAGTAAATGTCGCTCGTGGTCGATCGGCCTCCTCTGGTGGACTATCAGCCCTGCTAATCATTTGTCGCATTACTGCCAGAACGAAGGCATGGCCTATGCACTGGTCAAGGACCACAATATTGCAATGATCGATTTTAATTCCATTTTGGGCGGCGTCACCGCCAATGATTTTCGCAAAATTATGTTGTTTCAAAGCTTCAACAGCCGCGCGTTTATGCAGCACCCTCTCTCACTCCACGTCGCACCCGTCGCTGCTTACTTCTTTTCATTCGCACCTGGCACACCACCCAATGGCTACGACGCATCGACACCTGACTCACAGATCCTAGCGGCGGCACGCGACCAAGCCGTACACAATATAAACACAAATCGGATACAAACGGCGGGGCTCAATACCGTGACCTTGCAGGATGACGGCTACAGATAACGCACAACAAGAAGAAGGCGCTAATTATTTACCCATTGAACTTTATTGACATTATCGGACGCGCTTGCATTTTTGCTAAAGTTTCTGGCGACGCGTTCCGATCCCCCCCCCGGGACCCCGACAACGTTAGTGGTTTTCAACCATGGCAGCCCGACTTAGCTGCATTAGGAGTCCTGTATGAATCAAGTGGTAGTTCTGATTGCAATGGGTGCACTTGCAACAGCTTGCAGTGAGAAGGCCGCCAACAAGGATTTGAGATCACCCAAGGCCCCTTCGACAGCGGTCGGCAGGCAGCCCGGCTCGGGCAATGTAGGAGGTCAGGCAACCACACCTCAACCAACGCCGGTAGTGCAGCAACCTGCTCAACCGTCGCCTCCGTCACCCACGACGGATAATCGCTCGCAACCGCCGCTCGCGCTTGATGGTAACTGGGCGACAACTTGTCAGTCAGATCCTGAAACGGGGTCGTCCGAAACCAATACGGCGACGTACCAGGGCACTAGGTTTACCTTCAACGTACTTTTCTACAATGACGATAAATGTGCAGACTTACGCCAGACCTTTACGGTGGAATCGACCTATAAATTGGGAAAACCGAGCATTAAGGTGGAAGGGGCCTACGAGGCTGACTATATCGTAACTAAAGTAACCCTAACACCTGCCGCCGATGCCATTGCCGCCGTTATGACAGAAAATTTCAAGACTGCCAATGTAGCCGCGTGCGTTGGGTATGAATTCAAAGCCGACGTGCCGACAGATGTCACTAAATGCGGACTGTTTCCCGCCGCTCTCTTCGACATCGTGAAGGTCAACGGTAAACAAATGCAGCAGGGTAACTGCAACGCTGAAGGTGCCTGTGAGACTGTAGAAAGACGTGCCCGTGCGGTAGACGAGATGGTTTATACGAAAGTCGAGAGTAAGTAAATAATCCTAATTTTGATGGTCTTCTCGTCTGACTGGAAGCCGGCTCAGATGCTGCCCATCCATCGTTCTGCGACATAGGTGCCAGTGACTTTGGAGCCATCCAAAACATCAAGCACGTAAATTTGGGCCAGATGTCCGTAACAGCCCGGGTTCACGTACTTCGACAAACGGAGTGACTCTTTCCTATCTTTAAACTTTGCGGTCAATATAACTTTGGCATCAGCTAGGGATTGAGGCTCGGTCGTGCAATCTTTGGGGTCTGGCTCTTTACTTGACTTGAGATCCCCCGACACAGCGACCTTAGACGCAGGACGTTTGGCATCGCCACTGATATATTCTAGCCGCTCAATTGGCAAATCGGCCGCCACTGCTAGGACTTGATAAGCGACATTATTAGGCGGCTTAGCGATTTCGTAGCGCACTACTGACACATTGGTATTACAGGCGTCTTGATCAACGCAGTCGAAGTAGTCTGAATCAGCACTGCGGAATTTTTTAACTCGATCCGGAATCAGGCCTCCCAGTTTCTGGTCCAAATAGCCCTGGCGTTTGCCAGCTCGCGCTGCGCGACCAACCTCCTTTTCAGCACAAGCTTGCGCACTCATACAATGTAGGGTCACAGCCTGTGGCCACCGCTCCAGGGGCGGTTCCTTTTGAACATCAACGCCGTCAACCGCGAAGGCTTGGAGATAGGCATTTCCGGTCGGGTATGCTTCGCCGACGAAGACTTTTCCCGCCAATCCGGCCAACAACACTGCTGTAGGTGCGGTCACAGGCATTTGGTTTCCTTTTGTAGGATTAGACTTCCATCGCATTAAATTTAACGGCAATGATTTTGAGCGTTTCATTGGGTGCTTAACTATAACATGGGCGCAAGAGCCCAGCCAAAGCCCTGGATTGGGGTGTCACACACCCAGGTGCACCCATATTAAAACCAGCCTTAAACCAGCACCTTAGCGCTCAACAAAATCACTAATCGTTTACTTTGTAAATACCAAATGTCTACAACTCTCAAGTTTAGCTAACCAAATTCCGATAAGTTTACAAAGGAGACACTCACTATGAGCCACAAAAAACTACTTCTCAATACACTACAGACCAACGCCACCACCATCGGCTTATCGCTAATGCTTTGTAGCCTCTTCGTAGCCTGC
>Ga0194132_10004835_pt1 | contig 22556 bp, 26 predicted proteins | sample TA2KigOf80mmetaG_FD_148612 | JGI IMG/M metagenome (GOLD analysis project Ga0194132, IMG submission 148612) | Freshwater microbial communities from Lake Tanganyika, Tanzania - TA2015054 Kigoma Offshore 80m | ecosystem: Environmental > Aquatic > Freshwater > Lake | place: Tanzania: Lake... | reverse complement strand
CGCGCGCGCACTGCGACGTCGAGCGCTACCGCAAGATGGAAGGGCTGCGCCGCAACGCCCGCGCGAGACGCGCCGGCTAGGGCTAGTTCAGGCCGCTCTTCCTCGGCTCGTCGCCGGCGGCCTTCGCGGCGGGCTCGTCCGCCGGCTTGTTCGACTCGTCGCGGAACGTGCGCACGCCCTTGCCGAGCTGGCCGAGGACCTCGGGCAGCCGTCCGGCGCCGAACACGATGAGCACCACGGCGAGGATCAGGATGAGCTCCGGACCACCGATGCTGGGCATTCGTTCACCTCTACTCGCGGGGTCGCCGTCCTGCAGTGTACCGAAGCGGGCATGTCAGACTGGATGCCTTGGCAGCCCCGGAGCGCTACATGGACCCTGACGAGCAGCCGTTCTCCCCGCGCGCGCTGCTGGAGATCGTCCAGGCGCTGGCGCTCGCGGTGGTCATCTCCGTCGTGCTCAACCTCTTCGTCGTCCAGGTCACCGAGGTGCGCCAGCGGAGCATGGAACCGACCCTCTTCCAGTCCGACCGCGTGCTCGTGAGTAAGGTGGACTACCGCTTCGGCAGCCCCGAGCGCGGGGACATCATCGTCTTCAACCCACCCTTCGACTCCACCATCCCGTACGTCAAGCGGGTCATCGCGGTGGCCGGGGAGACGGTCGAGCTGCGCGAGGGCCGTGTCCTGGTGAACGGCCGCGAGGTCGCGCTCGCCGAGGCGGTCGGGCAGTCGGCGCCGCAGTCGACGCGCATCACGTACCCCTTCCGCGTGCCGGCCGGCACGGTCTGGACCATGGGCGACAACCGCGCCGCCTCGTCCGACTCGCGCTCGTTCGGCCCCGTGCCGGTCGAGAACATCATCGGCAAGGTCATCGTGCGCTTCTGGCCGCTCGACCACTTCCAGCCGTTCGGGTGGTGACGCAGTTCCACCGTCCGACCGATTGGGCGATCGACGCCACGCGGCGCGTGCTGACGGTCACGTGGGACGACGGCGCGGTGAGCGAGTACGCCTGGGAGCCGCTGCGCAGGGCGTGCCCGTGCGCCTACTGCTCGGGCGAGGGGTCGTTCGCCGGCAACGTGAGCGACGCGACCGTGTTCACGGAGCGGCAGGCGACGCTGGACAGGGTCTACCCGGTCGGTCGCTACGGCATCACGCCCGCGTGGGCGGACGGGCACGACACCGGGATCTACACCTTCAAGATGCTCCGCACGGCGGCGGGACTCGACTGAGGAGGGACGAATGAAGCACTTCAAGAAGGCGGACGACCCCGCGCTGCAGGGTCGCGTCCCGCCGGGCCAGTACCTCACCGAGAAGTGGCCGGTGCTCCACTATGGCCCCGTCCCCACGTTCAACGCGCGCACCTGGGACTTCCGGGTCTTCGGCGAGGTCGAGCACGAGGTCCGGCTCGGCTGGGAGCAGTTCCAGGCGCTGGACCGGGAGTGCGCCGCGACGTTCGTGGCCGACATGCACTGCGTGACGAGCTGGTCGCGCCTCGACCAGCGCTGGGAGGGCATCCCGTTCTCCAAGCTCGTCGAGATGGCGAAGCCCACCGCGAAGGCGAAGTTCGTGATCTCCCACGGGGAGTACGGGTTCACCGCCAACGTGCCGATCGAGGACGCGCAGCGCGACAGCCTGATCGCCCTGCGCGCCAACGGTGAGACGCTCACCCAGGAGCACGGGTACCCCTGCCGGCTGGTGATCCCGCACCTCTACGCGTGGAAGGGGGCGAAATGGTGCCGCGGGATCGAGTTCCGCGCCGACGATGCCCCCGGGTTCTGGGAGCGCAACGGCTATCACAACCACGGCGACCCCTGGAAGGAAGAGAGGTATTGGGGTGACTGAGGTCTAGAAGGGGTTGAGCCGGCTGAGGCGCTCCTTGTCGATCTGCTTCTGCGTGAGCGACCGCACCCCGGACTGCGCGCACTCGAAGGCCTGGTCACGCGGCCCGCGGCAGGTGAGCGAGACCTGCGCGAGCAGGTTCGCGTAGCGGTAGTAGACGAGCGCGGCATGGCCGCCCGGTATCGCCTGCTCGTAGGCGGTGAACTCGTCGGCCGACACGCCGGCGCGGGGCGTGAACTGCTTCCAGGCCGGGTCTCTCCGCAGCTCGAGGATCGTCCGCCCGTACTCGAGCGACGCCGCCTCGGCGCCGGCGTACACGCTCACCCCGGTCCCCACCTGGACGATCCCCTCGCTCGCGGGCCCTTCGAACGTCCGCACCCAGCCGCCGCCGAAGCCCGCGGCGATGAGCTGCGCGCGCCGCGCCTGGCTCGCGGGCGAGGTGTCCTCCAGGCCAAGGAGGGGCCGCTTGGCGACATCGAGATCCACCTTCAGGCCCGCCGGGGGCAGGTCGCCCTCCGCCAGCAGAAGGTGCGGGCCTTGCTTGGGCAGGAGCACGAGGTCGCTCGCGAACGGCACGGTGAGCGCCGCGATGGGCGTGAGGATCAGGACGGCCGCGAGCAGCCCACCGGCGATCGCCAGGATCCGCTTGGCGTCGACGCGGAGCGGCGGCTCATCATCCTCGAGGTCCCCGTCCTCGAACTCGTCGAGGTCGTCGTCCTCGAGCTCCTCGTCGTCCGACGCGCGCGGGGTCTCGTCGCTAGCCGACGCCCGGCTCCGGCGCGTCCGGCCCGTCGTAGTACTTGCGGACGAACTGGATCATCTTCACGTCGTCGACCGTCTCGAGCTTGAGCAGGTGCAACCATGCCGCGAGCGCGATCTTGGCGTCGGTCATGGTCGGGTTCGGCTGGAGGATGATCTTGCGGAATCGATCGGCCCGCAGCTTCGAGACGATCCCCTTCACCGTGTCGGTCTCCGCCTGACTCAAGCCGTTGTAGTGGATGACGATGCCCCCGTGCTCGAGATTGTGCACCGTCCGCTCATTGGGCTGCAGCGAGTCGTACGAGCCCCACGGCGCGGGACTGCCCCAGTGCGAGCCGGAAGCGGGCGGATTGGTCTTGTAGGTCACACGCTGGTTGTCCGGCACGTGGGCGTTGCCCTCGCTTTCGACTTTCACGCCGAGGTCGCCCACCGGCGGGGCGTAGGCCGGGTCGTCGATGTCGATCTTCGCCGCGGCGCCGGAATCGAACGAGATGAAGCCGGTGAGGCGGCCGACCACGATGAGCGCGAGGATCGCGCCGACCACCACGGCAGGCATGAACCACGCCGGGCGAGCGGGACGCGCCTCGAAGCGCGCGCCGCGCCGGCCACCGCCGCGCTGGCGTCCTTCCTCGCGGCGCTGCCGCCGGGTCTTCTGTTCGGACATCTCATTTCAGAGTACCGGGATCGGAACCCCGCTACTTTTGCCGCATGACCGTGCGCGTCCGCTTCGCGCCCTCCCCCACCGGCTCGCTGCACATCGGCAGCGTCCGGACGACTCTCTACAACTACCTCTTCGCCCGGCAGAGCAAGGGCACGCTGATCCTCCGGATCGAGGACACCGACCAGGAGCGCTTCGTACCGGAGGCGCTCGACTCGATCTACGACGGGCTCGGCTGGGTCGGCATCACGTGGGACGAGGGGCCGCGCGAGGGCGGTCCGCACGGGCCGTATGTCCAGTCCGAGCGCCTCTCGCTCTACCAGGAGCGGGCGCGCGCGCTCGTCAGCCAGGGGGACGCGTACCCCTGCTTCTGCAGCAAGGAGCGCCTCGCGAGCGTGCGCACGCAGCAGCAGACGCGCGGCGAGGTCACTCGCTACGACCGCAACTGCCGGACGATCGAGCCCGCGCGCGCCGCGGCGCGCGCCGCCAGCGAGCCACACGTGATCCGGCTCAAGGTGCCCGAGGACGGCACCATCGCGCTCGACGACCTCGTATACGGGCACGTCGAGTGGCCGCTCCGCGCGATCGAAGACCAGGTCCTCCTCAAGTCGGACGGCTTCCCCACCTACCAGCTCGCGGTCGTCGTCGACGACCACCGGATGCGGATCAGCCATGTGTTCCGCGGCGAGGACTGGCTTCCATCCACACCCAAGCACCTGCTCGTCTACCGCGCGTTCGGCTGGGAGGCGCCCCCGCACGCGCACCTGCCGAACGTCCTCGGACCCGACGGGAAGAAGCTCTCCAAGCGCCACGGCGCGACGAGGGTCGAGGAGTTCCGCGCGCAGGGCTACCTGCCTGAGGCGCTCCTGAACTACCTCGCGCTCATCGGCTGGTCGCCCGGAACCGAGGAGGAGGTCTTCGACGTCGCCCGAATGATCGAGCTGTGGCGGATCGAGCAGGTCCACAAGGCCGGCGGCAAGTGGGACCGCGAGCGTCTGGACCATTTCAACGGACTCCACATCCGTGCGCTCGGTCCGGACGCGCTGTTCGAGCGCCTCGCCGCGTTCGCCCCGGCGCACTGGGACCGGGCGCTGCTGCGCCGAACCGTTCCGCTCGTCCAGGAGCGCCTCCGCACGCTCGCCGAATTCCCCGACCTGGTGTCGTTCCTGTTCGATGACGCCGGCGTGAAGCCCGCGGCGGCGCAGCTCGTGCCGAAGAAGCGCGAGGCTGCCGAGACGGTCGAGGCCCTCGCGCAGGCCGCGGTGGTCACGCGCTTCGCCGACTGGAGCGCGGCCGCGCTCGAAGGCGGCCTGCGCGGCGCAGCCGATGAGCTGGGCTGGAAGGCCGGCGACCTGTTCATGGCGCTGCGCCTCGCGGTGACCGGCAAGACGGTCACTCCGCCGATCATCGATTCGATCCTGCTGCTGGGCCGCGAGCGCGCGCTCGCGCGCATCGAGCGCGCGCAGGAGGCGCTGCAGGAGGGGCCGCCGTCGATCCGGTGAGGGGGTCCCGCGGCGGCCTCGCGGTCCTCGGACTCCGCAACTACAGACTGTCCTGGCCCGTCCTCCTGATCACCTCGATGGGTCAGCTGATGTGGCAGTTCGTCACGAGCTATCTCATCTACTCGCTGACGGGCTCGAGCTTCCTGACGCAGCTCGTGACGGTTGCCTACTGGGGCCCCCTGCTCGTGTTCGGCGTGTTTGCCGGACTGCTGGTCGACGCGGTCGACCGGCGCAGGCTGATGACGATCTCCGTCGAGGTCATGGCGCTCCTCAATCTCGCGACCGCGGCCCTCCTGTTCGCGCATGCGGTCAACGAGTGGGGCCTCCTCGCGTTGACTCTGGCGATGGGAATAATGCTCAACTTGAACAGCATCACCCGCCGGACCTTCACGTTCGACCTCGTCGGACGGAATCAATTCCTGAACGCGCTGGCCTTCGACAACATCGGCATGACGATCGGGTCAGTGCTGGGACCGTTCGTGGGAGGACTGCTGCTGGATCTCTATCCGCGCGATGTCTTCATCGGCGCGGCAGCCTCGTACGCGTTCATGTTCCTGCTCTACGTGCTCGCCGGCTGGATGCTGCGGTCGATGGTGCCCAACTGGGTCCAGGAGATCGTGCCTGCCGCCATCGCAACGGCCCTGGGGAAGGTGCAGCAGGGCCTTCGCTTCGTCGCGCGGAGCCGCACGCTGATCGGGATCCTCGGAATCACGGTGCTCTTCAACGTCGCGTGGCCATCCCGCTTCCTGCTCCCTGCGTTCCAGGCGCCTTTGGGCATCAGCGCGGCCGAGCTGGGTTTGCTCGGCGCGGCGCCGGGGATCGGTGGCCTGGCCGCGGGCATCTTCCTCGCCGCGCGTGCGAGGCTCGCGCGGCCCGCGCGCTACTACTGGGTCGGCAGCGCGATGTTCAGCTGCTTCACTGCGGTCTTCGCGGTCGCGACGACCCTGCCCGTGGCCTTCGGCGCGCTGCTGGTGAGTGGCATCGGGCAGACGTTGTTCGGAACGATGCAGACCACACTCATCGTGCTGTCGGTGCCGGCCGACATGCGAGGGCGGATCACGGGCATCCTGAGCGTGGCGATCGGCGTCATGACGATCGGTTCGGTCGTGATCGGCCTCCTCGCCGAGGCGATCGGGCCGGGCGCGGCCGTGCTTCTGATCGCCGGTCTGGTCACGCTCGCGACGCTGGCGTGGACCGCCGTGTTCAGGGAGATGCGGCACGTGGGCCTGGACTGAGTCGATGTCAGTGCGGGCGTGACGACGCGACCGCCTTCTTTTCGGCGAGCGAGCGCACGACGTCGTCGGCCGAGATGCCGAGCTGCGTCGCGAGGACCACCAGCGCGTAGACGAGATCGGTGAGCTCGGACAGCGCCCGCTCGCGCGGCTCGGCCACGGCGGCCAGCGCGGTCTCCAGCGCCTCCTCACCCACCTTCTGCGCGATCGCGCCGGTGCCCTTGCGGAACAGCTCGGCGCTGTAGGAGCCCTCCGGCAGGTCGCGCCTGCGTTCGCGCAGCAGGGCGGCGAGCTCCGAGAGCGTGCGCCCCAGCGCCGGCGCGGGGTCCGCGCCCCAGCAGGTGGCCGCCCCCGTGTGGCACACCGGCCCCTTCGGGTGGGCACGCACCAGGAGCGCGTCGCCGTCGCAATCGAGGGCGAGATCGACCACGTGGAGGACGTTGCCGCTTTCCTCCCCCTTCTTCCACAAGCGCGCGCGGGACCGGCTGTGGAAGTGCGCTTCCTTCGTGCGTAGGGTGGCCTCGAGCGCCTCACGGTCCATCCACGCGAGCATCAGCACCGAACCGGTGCCAGCGTCCTGCACGATGGCCGCGACCAGTCCGTTCTGGTCCCACGTGAGCGCGCCGGGGTCGACGGTCATGCCAGTGCCCGTTCCGGCGGGCGCACCGGGACACCGGCGTCCAGGAGCGCGCGCTTCACGTCGGCGATGGTGAGCTCACCGTAGTGGAAGATCGACGCCGCGAGGCCGGCTTCCGCTCCCGTCTTCGCGAACAGCGTCGCGAAGTCGGCGGCCGAGGACGCGCCGCCGGACGCGATGACCGGCACGTTCACCGCGTCGGCGACCGCGGCCGTGAGGGCGAGGTCGAAGCCCTGCTTGGTCCCGTCGCGGTCGATGCTGTTGACGAGCACTTCGCCCGCGCCCAGCGCGACGCCCTGCTTCACCCAGGCGATGGCATCCTTGCCGGTCGGGACGCGCCCGCCGTCGAGCACGACTTCCCAGCCTGCGCCGCTGCGGCGCGCGTCGAGCGACAGGACCGTCGCCTGCGAGCCGTAGCGGTCCGCGATCTCCGCGATGAGCCGCGGGTCGCGGACCGCGCCGCTGTTCACGGCCACCTTGTCGGCGCCCTCCCGCAGGATCTCGCCGGCGAGGTCGGCCGACGCGATCCCGCCGCCCACCGTGAACGGGATGAACAGCTGCTCCGCCACGCGCGAGGCGAACTCGACCATGGTCCGGCGGCGTTCGTGTGAGGCGTTGATGTCGAGGAAGACGAGCTCGTCGGCGCCGCCCGCGTCGTACCGGCGGGCCATGTCGATCGCGTCGCCGACGTCCTTCGTGTCCACGAACTGCACGCTCTTCACGACCTTGCCTTCGCGGACGTCGAGGCACGGGATCACGCGCTTGGCGAGCGTCATCGCGCGTTGCTCGGCTTCGCCGCCTCGAGCGCCTGCGGGAGCGTGAACGCGCCCTTGTACAGCGCGCTCCCCACGATCACGCCGCGCACGCCGCGGTGCCGCAGCCCGACGAGCGCGCGGATGTCGTCGAGCGACGCGACGCCGCCGGAGTAGATGAGGCCCCCGCCAAACGCGCGGGCGACCTCCTCCACGCCGCGCACGTCGACGCCGCCCATCGTCCCGTCGACGCTCACGTTCGTGAAGACGATGCTCGCCACCCCCGCGCCGGCCAGCCGCTGCGCGAGGTCCGCGGCTTTGAGGTCGCTCACGGCGGTCCAGCCGTCGGTCGCGACCATCCCGCCCTTCGCGTCGATGGCGACCGCGAGCTCGTCCGCGTGGCGGTCGACCAGGCGCGCGAGCAGCGTCGGGTCGCGCACCGCGGCGGTGCCGACGACGATGCGGGAGGCGCCTGCTTCGACGAGCGCCTCGGCCGTCTCGAAGTCGCGGATGCCACCCGAGGCCTGGATCTTGACGGTCGTGCTCGCGGCGATGCGGCGGATCTGGTCGAGGTTCTTCATCACACCGGTGCGGGCGCCATCGAGGTCGACGAGGTGCAGCCACTGCGCGCCCGCGGCGACGTACTTCTTCGCGGCCTCGAGCGGCGACGGAGCGACCTGGCGCGCCCCGGCGAAGTCGCCCTGCGACCCGAGGCGCACGGCCTGCCCGCCGAGCATGTCGATCGCCGGGTACACGATCATGCGCGAGCCCCAACGGTCGCGCGCGCGAAGGCCCGCAGCAGACGCAGCCCGTTGGCGCCCGACTTCTCGGGGTGGAACTGCACTCCCAGGAGGTTGTCGCCCCCCGCGGCCGCGCACCACAGGCCCCCGTACTCGACGCCACCAACCACGTAGGACTGCTCGGCCGGCGTCGGGGCGAACGAGTGCACGAAGTAGAAGTAATCGCCGTCGCGCACGTCGCGCAGCCACGGGTGCATGCCCGTGAGACGCAGCGCGTTCCAACCGATCTGCGGCAGGCGCGGAGCACCCGTCATGCGCTGGACCCAGCCGCGCAGGAGCCCGAGGCCCGTGGACGACGGGTCCTCCTCGCTCCCGTCGAACAGCAGCTGCAGGCCGACGCAGATGCCGAGAATCGGCACGCCGCGGCGGTGGGCCTCGCGCACGGGCTCGGCCAGCCCGAACCGGTTGAGCTCGCGCGAGCAATGTCCGAAGTTCCCGACCCCGGGTAGCACGAGCGCGTCGGCGCGGACGACCCGCTCCCCGTCGCGCTCGAGCTCGGCCCGTGCGCCAAGCGAGGCGAAGGCCTTGCGCACGCTCGCCAGGTTACCGACGCCGTAGTCGACGATGGCGATCACGAGGTGTGCATCCGTAGCGCGGCGCGCGTCGTGCCACCGGCCACCGCCAGCGGGACCGTGATCAGCATCGCGAGCGCGATGGGCCAGAACGGCCCTTCCGCCGGGCTCGCGAGGACGATGAGGAAGGTGTATGCGGTGGTGAGCGCGCCGACCCCGAACGCACTCGCGAGCTCGGAGCCCGGCGCGAGCTGCGCCGCGACCATACCGCCGAGAAATGTCATGAATCCGCCCAGCACCCACCCCAGTATCGACTCCGCCCCGGGTTGCAGGATCTGGAACACGATCGCGGACCCGAAGATGTCGGTGCCGAATCCGGCCAGGATCGCGAGCGGGAGTAGGGGCCTCACCCCTCCAATCTAGGGCGGAGTGCCGCCACGAGACGTTCCACGGAACCGCCGAGATTGACCGCCCGCGCGCGCGCGAGCAGGGCGCCGGCGTCGACGGGCCCGCACGGGAGCGCGCCGCTTCCCGCAGACAGCGGGCAGTCCATCACCGGCGCGACCACGCGCCGGGCGGCCTCCAGGTACTCGGCGGAGGCGGCGAACCGCGCGCGGATCGTCGGCGAGAGGTCGCGCGCGGCGAGGATCGCGTCGAGCGAGCCGTACTTGGTGAGCAGCGCGGACGCCGTTTTCTCGCCGATGCCGCGCACGCCGGGCAGCCCGTCGGAGGGGTCGCCGCGCATGAGCGCGTAGTCGAGGTAGCGGTCGCCCGGGATCCCGTGCTTCCGTGCGACCCATTCCTGGTCGACGAATGCGAGCCCCGTGACGCCCTGGAGCGTGTAGAGCACCCGCACCCGCGGATCGACGACGAGGGCGAAGAGATCGCGGTCCCCGGTGACGATCTCCACCGGCCCCGGCGTGCGCGGCAGCAGCGACGCGATGACGTCCTCCGCCTCGTAGCCCGGCGCCCGCGCGACGGAGACGCCCATCTCCTCCAGAAGGGCCGCCGCGATGGCGATCTGTACGCCCACGGTGTCCTCGGGCTCCCCCTCTCCCGCAAGGCGGTGCGTCTTGTACGTGGGGAGCGCGTCGACCCTGAACTGCGGCCGCCAGTCGTCGTCGAGCGCGACGTGCAGCACGCTGGGCTGCCGGTCCTCGAGGAGACGGATGAGGAAGTTGAACAGGCCGAGCGCGGCGTGCACCTCGCGGCCGTCCGGCGCGAGGAGCGGGGGCACCGAGTGGTACGCGCGGTAGGCGAGGCTCGAGCAGTCGACGAGCAGCGCGGCGCCGCTCACGGTGCGATCAGCCGATGAGGCCCTTAGACGACGGCACCTGTCCCGCGCGCCGCGGGTCGCGGCGCGTCGCCCCGTCCAGCACCCGCCCGAGCCCCTTGGCCGCCGCCTCGAGGAGGTGGTGCGCGTTGCCGTTGCGGATCTGCGTCACGTGCAGGGTGAGCCGGCCGGTCTGCGCGAACGACTCGAGGAAGTGCGGGAAGATCGAGGTGTCGAACTTCCCCACGATCCGCTGCTTCGGCCTCAGGTCGTACTCGAAATAGGGCCTGCCGCCGAGGTCGATCGCGACGTTCACGAGGCACTCGTCCATCGGCATCGTGATCGACGCGTAGCGCACGATCCCGCGCCGGTCGCCCAGCGCCGCGTCGAGCGCGCGCCCGAGCACCAGCCCGAGGTCCTCCACCGTGTGGTGCTGGTCGACGTGCATGTCCCCGTCGGCGCGCACCCTCAGGTCGAGGAGCCCGTGCACGGTGACAAGGTCGAGCATGTGGTCGAGGAACGGGATGGGCGTCTTCACGTCGGGCTTGCCCGAGCCGTCGAGCTTGAGCGTGACCTGGATGTCCGACTCCTTGCTCTTGCGCCGCATCGTGCCCGTTCGCGCTTTGGCAGCCGGACTCACTTCGTCACCCCCACCCCTTTGAACACCGGGCCGAGCGCCGCGATGAAGCGGTCGTTCTCGGCGCGCGTGCCGACCGTGACGCGCAGGCAGCCGGCGCACCCCGGCCAGCCGGACACATCGCGGATGAGCACGCCCTGCGCGAGGAAGCGCGCGTGCACCGCGGCGGTCGGCTCCTTCACCCGGAACAGGATGAAGTTCGCCTCCGACGGAAACGCCTGGACCGCGCCCTGCGTCGCGAGCGCTGCGGCGATGCGCTCCCGCTCGGCGCGCGCACGCGCCACGCGCCTTTCGACCTGCGCCTCGTCCTCGAGGACGCGCAGCGCCACCGCGAAGGTGAGCGCGTTCACCGAGTACGGCCGCGCGACGGCGCGGTAGATCGACGCGATCGCGGGGTCGGCCACGAGCACACCGAGGCGGAGCGCGGCGGCGGCCCGCGCCTTCGAGAACGTCCGGGTGACGACGACGTTCGGGTGCGTCTTCACGAGCGGCATGTGGGTGGTGCCGGCGAACTCGGTGTAGGCCTCGTCCACCAGCACGAGCGTCTCGGGCCACCGCGACGCGACCCCGGCGACGACCTCGCGCGCGACGGTGTTCCCGGTCGGGTTGTTCGGGGTGCAGAACAGCACGACGTGCGGCTTCACCCGCTCCATCGCGGCGGTCGCGCGCGCGAGGGTGACGTCGTACGGCAGGCCGATCTCCTCCAGCACGACGGTGGAGCCGGCGGTCCGCGCGAGGCGTTCATGCATCGAGTAGGTCGGCTCGAACAGCAGCACGGTGCGGCCGTGGCCCGCGAACGCGAGGAACGTGTCGAGCAGCAGCTCGTTCGAGCCGTTGCCGAAGAGGATCTGGTCCTCGGTCACATCCCAGCGGCGCGCGAGCGCACCGCGCAGCGCGGCCCCGTCGTCCGGGTAGCGGTTGAGCAGCAGCGCCTCGAGCTCGTCCGCGCTCAGGTAGCCGGCCGCGGACGTGGGCTCACCCCACTCGTTCGCGTGGATCTTCACCTCGGCCGCCATCTGCTGCGTGCGGTAGGCGGCGAAGCCCTGAAGATCCTCCCTCGGCTTCGGGAAGCGGCTCATTCGCTAACCACGCATTTCCATGGAGGCGGCGTGGTACTCCATGTCCTCGTACTGGGCGATGGCGGCGCCGGCGCGCGCGATCGCGGTGAGGCTGCCGCGCGCTTCGACGCGCGTCATCCAGCGGACGAAGTCCTCCACACGGAGCGGCGACGCCCAGCGCGCGGAGCCGCCGGTGGGCAGCACGTGGTTCGAGCCCGCGACGTAGTCGCCGAACGCGACCGCGGTCTGCGTGCCCACGAACAAAGCGCCGGCGTTACGGGCGCGCGGCGCGAGCCGCGAGGCCTGGCGGCCGGCGAGGTGCACGTGCTCGGGCGCGGCCATGATCGCGGCGTCGAGCGCTTCGTTCAGCGAGCCCGCGTGGAAGATCCCGATGTTGTCGCCGCCGAGGCGCTCGGCCACCGCGGCGACGACGGCGAGCACACCCTGGCTCGGCGAGACGAGCGCCGCGTACGGGCCGCCGCCGTGCTCGGCCTGCGCCTTGAGGTCCAGCACGATCGACGCCGGCTCGGCGTCTTCGCCCGCGACGATGACCAGCTCGCTCGGGCCCTGCAGGCCGTCGATGCCGACCTCGGCGGAGACGAGCCACTTGGCCGCGGTGGTGAACGAGTTGCCGGGGCCCACGATCTTGTCCACGCGCTCAACCGTCTTGGTGCCGATCGCCATCGCCGCGACGCCGGCGGCGCCGCCCGCGCGGAGCAGCCCGTCCGCGTCGACGGCGAGCGCCGCGTACGCGAGAGCCGGATCGATGACGCCATCGGCGGTCATGGGCGAGCAGAGCACGAGCTCTTTCACGCCCGCGATCCGTGCCGGGACGCCGATCATCAGTGCGGTCGACGGGTAGCCCCGGACGCCGCGCGGCACGCACCCGCCGACGCGCGCGAGCGGCTGCGGCACGAGCTCCGTCTTGGTCTGCGGTGTGCGGTGGATCACCGCCTTGGGCTTCTGCTTGCCGTGGAAGGCCCCGATCCGCTTCGCGGCCACGTCGATCGCCGAGCGGACGTCGCGCGGGAGCTTCGCCGCGGCGCGGCGCAGGTCGCCCGCCGTCGCCCAGAGATCGGCCGCGCGGGCATCCTTGCGGTCGAACGCCCGGACGCTCGCGAGGACGGCCGCGTCCCCGCGCTTCCGCACGTCGGCGATGGAGGCGCGCGCGGCGCCGAGGGTCTTCTCGTCGAAGGCCTGGGCGTTGCGGCGCCGCTCCACCTCAAGGCGCAAGGCGGCCAGGTCGCGGATCGGAAGTGCCATGCGCGAATTGTGAGGCTTCTGCTACTCCCCGATCGGCTTGGGGTGGGGCTTACGGGCGAAGACGCGGCGGACCATCGGGACGAAGAACTCGATCGGCGCCGACTCGAACTTCGCGTCGACGGCCCCCTGGTCGTACTTCTCGGCGAACTCCGCGCCCCAGTCGAAGTGCTCGTGGCCGCGCCACTTGTCCCGGCCGTTCGGGTCGAGCAGCGACGGGTACTCCTTGACGTGGTGGTCGCCGAAGACCTGATGCCGCTCGAGCATCCAGCGATTGCGATCCGAGACGTACGGGCCGAGGAATTCGGCCGCGAACGCGCCGTGGCGCGAGGGGGCGATGATGAAGCCGATGTCGTGGAGGAGGGCTACGACGACGTCCTCCTCCTCGTGGCGGTCGAGCCAGACCTTCGTCGCCGACTGGAGCATGTGGTGGTAGTTGTTGACCTGGTAGCCGAACGACGGCTCCTCACGGAAGGTCTCCATCATCTTGAGCACGGCCTCGACCTGGTACTCGGCGTAGAACTCCTTGCGCTGCGCGTTCAGGAGCTCCCAATCCGCGCGCACGAAGTCCTCGGTCGCGCCTTTCTCGATGTGCTTCCAGTCGGGCTTGTAGAGGCGGCTCTTCGCGGCCCGGCGAACCGGCTCCTCGATTGCCACGTGACCAGTGTGCCTCATCCGCGCAAGTCCCGCCATGTGCTCCTCGACCAACGCCCCGAGCGACCGTGTGCAGGTCGCCCCATGCGAGCCGGGAGCGGATAGGCGACACTCGGGTCGTGCCCGCCGCTACCGCCGACTGCCTCGTAATCGGGGGCGGCTTCGCCGGCCTCTCCACCGCGCTCCACCTCGCGTGGTCCGGCGCGAAGGTCCGCGTCGTCGAGCGCGGCCGGGTGGGTGACGGCACCTCGAGCCGGGCGAGCGGATGGATCTGCGCGCAGCTCCGCTCCCCCAACCCGCTGCTCGCCCTCGTGCTCGAGAGCCTTGCTTACTACCCGGCGTTCCTCGCGCGGCTCGGCACCGACTGCGGCTACGCCGTGAGCGGGTCGACGGTGGCGTTCGACTCCCCCGAGCAGCTCGCGTCGCGGCGCACGATCGACGCCGAGATGCGCAAGGTGCCCGCGTACGAGGGCACGCGCTTCCTCGACGCACGCGAGCTCCGTGAGCTCGAGCCCGCGTTCGCGGAGCGGATGGTGGGCGGCGCGTTCTACGCGCGCGACGCGCAGGTCGATCCGCGCCTGCTGCTCGAGGCCATGCACCGCGCTGCGGTGGCCTGCGGTGCCACGGTTCACGAAGGCGCCGAGGTGACCGAGCTCGTCCGCGACGGCGCCGAGTGGCGCGCGACGACGGCCATGGGCGACTTCACGGCGCCGCAGGTGGTGAACGCGAGCGGTGCGTGGGCGGGCGCGATCTCGGACCAGACCGGCTTCGAGCTCGCGGTGATGCCGGTGTCGGGGCAGCTGCTTGTGACGAGGCCCCATCCGGGCGTGCTGCGCAGCTGCGTGATCTACCAGCCCGATCCGCGCTTCGAGACCACGCTCGCCTGCGGCATCCGGCCCGCCGTCGACGGCCGGCTTTGGATGGGCACGACGTACCGCGCGGGCACGTACGACGTCTCGATCACCACCGCCGACACGCAAGCGATCCTCGGCGCCGTCGCCTCCGTCTTCCCATCGCTCGTGGGGCTCGAGATCGAGCAGGCGTGGGCCGGGGTGCGGCCGGTGCCGACCGATCTCCTGCCCGTCTACGGCCGTGTCTCGTCGATCGACGGCTACCACATCGCGGTCCCGATCGCGGGGCTCGCGGAGGCCGCGATCATCGGCAAGGTCGTCGCCGCCGGCGTGATGGGCGGCGACGCGGGCCATCCCGAGGTCTCCCCCGACCGCCTCCTCGAGGCCGACTGATGGCGGCACCGGTCAAGCTCGCGCGCACCATCGCCTTCAAGAGCGCGCCGGCGGCGGTCCGGGCGGCGCTCGACGACGTGCCCGGCGTGGTCGGCTGCATCCCGGGGGCGACGGTGACCGCCACGAACCCCGACGGCAGCCACGCCGCGACCATCGGCGTCCACTACGCGGACGCCGGCGTGCGGTTCGCGGGCACCGTCCGTGCTGCGAGCGACGGCGATTCGATGGTCGTCTCCGCGAGCGGCAAGGACGGCCCCGGCACGGTGAGCGCGACCGGTGCGATCCGCCTCGTCATGCGCGCCGACGGCGCCGGCACGTCCATGGACGTGCAGGCGGAGTTCGAGTTCGGCGGGCTGCTCGCCCCGATCGCGCGCTCGGCTACGAAGATCGTGGGCCCGCACCTGCTCGAAGCGTTCGGCTCGTGCCTGGTGTCGAAAGTCGACGGCTAGCTAGACCGGCGCTTCGGCGGGCGGACCGAGCCCGCGGATCGCCCGTCCGCGGACGGCGGCCAGCAGCGTCACCGCGACCGTGACGATTCCGCCGAGGAAGAGCACGCTGCCGAGGCCGTAGGCCGAACCCAGGCTCCCGATCACGAGCTGGCCGACCGGCGTCACGCCCATGACGGTCAGCGTCATCATCGACATCACTCGGCCGAGCAGGTGCGGCGGGGTCGTCGTTTGGATGATCGTGCTCGACAAGCCCATGAACACGAGCGTGATGAATCCCAGTAGCAGCGACACGACGACCACCGGTGCGAAAGACGTCTGCTTCGCGAAGAGGGTGGTGAGCAGGGCGGTCGCGACGCTGGCGACCGTCCAGATCAACCCGCGGCGCGGGAATCGGCCCAGGCTCGCCAGCGCGAGCGACGCGGAGACCGCCCCGACTCCCGTGAACGTGAGGAGCAGCGAGAGCTCGGGCGCGCCCAGCCGGAGCTCAGTTGCGACGAACGCCGGAAGCAGGTGGAGGTAAGGGCGCGAGAGCAGCGCGACGACCCCGTGCGTGATGAACAGCCAGCGGAGGACCGGATCGTGGACGACATGCACGATGCCGTCCGCCACGCTGCGCAGGATCGAGCGTGTGCCGGCGTCGGCCACCGGCGGCATCACGGGCAGCGTGGACAACAGCCACACCATCGGCGCGTACGAGGCCGCGGTGAGGAACAGCAAGCCCCCGACGCCCAAGGAAAGGATCAGGAGTCCGCCGAGCGCGGGCCCGACGATGGCCGTCCCATGGACCGCCATGTTCTGGAGTCCCACGGCGCTGACCAGATCACTCGGGGGGATGAGCCGCGGCATCATCGACTGGCGGGCGGGCCCGTCGAACGCGGCCGTCACCGACAGGAGCAGCGTGACCGCCAGCACGACCGGAACGCTCGCATGACCCGTCACGACCGCGAGCGCGAGGATCGTCATCAGCGAAGTGCCCGCGAGCGACGCACGGATCATGATCCGGCGGCGCTCGAGACGGTCGGCGATCGCCCCCCCGATGAGCGAGAGCGCGAACGCGGGAACCGCGCGGGCGAGTCCCATCAGCCCGATGTAGAAGGGGGCACGCGTCACGTCGCCCTCGCGCTCGGCGATCTCGACCATCAGCCATCCGAGAGCGAACATCTGGATCCACCAGCCGAGATTCGTGACGGCGAGGCCGAACCAGTAGCGGCGGAAATGCAGGTGGCGGAGCGCGTCGAACGTGCCGACGCGGCTCACGCCGTCGTGCTGCCCTCACGCATGCGCTTCCCGGCCGCGATGACCGCGTCGACGATCGGCCCGTAGCCCGTGCACCGGCACAGGTTGCCCGAGAGCGTCTCGCGCACCTGATCCGGCGTGGGATCGGGAACGTCGTTCAGCAATTCCAGCGCGGTCATGATCATCCCCGGAGTGCAGAAGCCGCACTGGAGCGCGTACGAATCGGAGAACGCCTGCTGGAGCGGATGGAGGCGGTCGCCCGTGGCGAGGCTCTCGATCGTGCGGACCTCGTGGCCCGCCGCCTGGACGCCGAACATCAGGCAGGAGCGGACGCTCTTTCCGTCCAGGAGCACGGTGCACGCCCCACATACCCCGTGCTCGCAGCCGGCGTGCGGCCCGGTGAGGCCGACCTCCTCGCGGAGCACGTCGAGCAGCAGTTTGCGCGGCTCCGTGCGCACCGTTCGCGGGACAGCGTTAACGCGCAGCGTGTACTGAATCTCGTCCATCACATCCCCAGAAGTTTCGCCGGATTGGTCCGCGTCATGAGATCGATCTCGCGCGCCCCAGCACCGAGGGAGACGAACATCTGGATGAACTCGCGGAATCCCTCGGTCGGCGGGGGACTGTGGATCTGCCCGAGGTCACTCGACAGCACGCAGCGCTCGGCGCCGACTGCCTTGATCGCGTCATAGACGTCCCAGATCGTCTGGTAGCGCTCGCGCTGCGCCGGGAACCAGAACGGCAAGTGGCACGACATGGTGTGCTCCATCAGCGCGCCCATGTCCGCCAGGCGCACCTGGTTCGCGATCGAGTAGCCCATCGGTTCGTACTCCGGGTGGCTCACGACCACTTTCTCGACCCCGAGCGCTTTCGCGCGCGGCACCACGACGAGCGCCTCCTCAACGCTCATGTGACCGGTGCAGAAGACCGCGCCCGCCTTGCCGATGAGCCGCAGAATCTCCTCGGCCTCGGGCTTCACGCCGCCGCGGTCGTCGACGAGGGTGATCCCGTCCTCGGGAAAGGTCATGCCGAGCTCGGTGTAGCCCCGGCTGTGGTTCGCGCGCGCGTAGCGCGCGTGGTTCCGCGCCCACATCGTCGGTCCCCAGATCACCTTCGCGCCCATGCGCAGCGCCGTGTCGACCGCCTCCGGGTTCAGACCGCCGACCGGTCCGTTGAGCACCAGCGATCCGAAGACCTCGATTCCGGGAACGTGCGCGCGGACGACGACGGCGCGGTCCGCGGTTCCCGTAACGTGCCCTTTGAGGACCACTGCGGTCAGGCCTTTGTCGCGGGCCATCGTGGCCGCCTCGATGTCGTCGAGCAGGCGCGGGAACACGTCTCCTGCGGTGTGGACGTGCATGTCGATGGCGCCGCGCAGCGCCGCCTCCCAACGCTCGAGGCTCACCGCGAGATTGTCGCGACCGCGGGCAATTCGGTGCAATGTGCGCCTCGCTCAGCGGGTCTCGGGCAAAGCGTGCGCCGGGCCACTTGCCGCGCGGGGCCTATCCGCGAGCATGTCCGCATGGCCGCCACCCAAAGCAAGGCCGCCGTCGAAGGCGCCGACATCCTCGTCAACACCTGCGGACGGCTCAAGCGCGGCGAGCGCTTGGTGGTCGTCTGCGACACGTCAACGCGCGAGGTCGGCGACATCCTCGCCGAGCGCGGACGCCTGGTGAGCGACGCCGTCGAGCTGCACGAGGTCGCGCCGTTCGCGATGCACGGGCAGGAGCCGCCCGCCGCGGTGGCCGACCGCATGAGCGCCGCGGCGCTGATCATGGGCGTGACCGCGAAGTCGATGGTGCACACCAGTGCGCGCCGCAACTCGTCGCTCAAGGGCGCGCGCTACCTGAGCCTGCCGGACTACTCGATGAGCCTGCTCGAGCACAAGTCGCTGCGTGCCGACTTCGCGGCACGCGGGGCGATCGGCGACCGGATCGCCGCAGCGTACACGGCGGGCAACGAGGCGCGGGTGCGCACCCCCGCCGGCACCGACATCACGCTGAACATCGCCGGCCGGATCGGCGCGAGCACGCCGGGCTTCGTGGTGAAGCCGGGCGAGATGTCGTCGCCGCCCGACATCGAGTGCTACGTCGCGCCGCTCGAGGACGGATCGAACGGCGTGGTGGTGGTGGACGGCTCGATTCCCTACCCGACGCTCGGCCTGATCAAGACACCGGTGCGCTTCCGGGTGAGCAAGGGTCGGATCGCCGAGATCACCTGCCCGGATCAGGGGCTCGAGACCGAGGTGAGGAACGTGTTCGCTTCAGCTGGCTCCGAGAAGGTGTACGTCCTCGCCGAGAGCGGCGTGGGCCTGAACGACCTCGCCGAGCTCTCCGGAATCATGCTCACCGACGAGGGCGCCGCCGGCACGATGCACTTCGGCTTCGGCTCGAACTTCTCCATCGGCGGCGTGAACGAGGTCGCCTTCCACTTGGATTGCGTCATGCGCAAGCCCACGCTGACGGTGGACGGCAAGGTGATCATCGAAGGCGGCGAGCCGCAGGTCTAACGCGCCGCCCGCACCCTATTTCCCGGCGAGCGGCTCTGGCGCCAGACGGTCCTCGAGCATTAAGCGTGCTTGGGCCAGCGTCCAGCGCATCGCCTCTTGGGCGACCGACTCTGCGGCGACCGGGTCGTGCGCCGCCAGCGCCTGGAACAGCTGGTACGAGTAGTCGAGCCACAGCCGGTGGTCGACACCCTCGAAGACGAGCCGCAGATAACGCCCGGCCTTCTCGCGCAGGCTCGCCACCTCGCGCACCAAGCGCGGCCGGTCGGCATAGACGTAGCAGTCGAGCATGAACTGCGCGTCCTCGGACAGGTAGCGCTGGGGATCCCCGCCGAGGCAGAGGGCAGCCAGCTCCGGCAGCCGGAGGCGCAGCGCCTCGAGGGCGTCGGCCGAGATGCGGAGCGACGCGTACCGCGCCGCCAGCGCCTCGAGCCCCATGCGCGCGGCGTAGACCTCCTCGAGCTCGTCGATCGAGAGCGCGGGCACGCGGCATCCGCGGTGCGGCAGCATCTCGACCAGCCCCTCGACGGCGAGCAGGGCCAGCGCCTCCCGGACCGGCATCCGGCTGACGGAAAGTGACGCCGCGAGGTCCTCCTGGCGCAGCCAGGCCCCCGGGGCGATCTCGCCAGTCAGGATCCGGCCCCGGATCTCCCCGTGGACCACGCTCACGGTCGTCCGGTGCGCTTCCGTAACCTTCACCAGACTGGATCCAATCTTGACGAGATCCCCGGCGAGCCTTCAAATTTGAGCTGATCGGTAGGCACGGCCGATCGCGGAACGGGGTTCCGCGGGGAGGGGGCGGGGGCAGATGCGAGCAACACGTCGATCTGAACCGATGGTCCGGGGAGCCGCACAGAGGGACAACGTTCCGCCCGCACCCTTCACCCCGCAGCACTTGAGCGTGGTGCACACGGCGACTCCCCTGGAAGCGGGCCGCCTGCTCGGCGATCTACTGGGCACACTTGGATCCACTTACGAGGCGGATGAAGTGCTGCGCTCGCTCGTCGACCGGCTCGCATCGATCGACGGATGCACTGCCGCGGCGGTGTACGTTTGGGACCCGGACGCGCAGCGTTTCGCGCGCCGGATCGCCGCCCCCGCGACGAGCCCGCTTGCGACGAGCGAGGAGTACGAGCTCGGCGAGAGCATCGTCGGCCGCGCGGGCGCGGCCCCGGGCAAGCAGGTGCAGGGCGCGCTCGGCGCCGCGCGCACGATGGCGGTCGCGACGGGCATCGGCGCATGCGACGGGCGGCCGTGCGCGGTGGTCGTGCTGTCCGGCGAGGCCTCGTTCCTGCGCGCGGCGACCACCGGACGCGTGGTGGCCGATCTCGCGCGCGTCGCCGGACTTGCGCTCGATCGCCAGGAGACGCGCGACTACTCACGCCGCACGAGCGAGCTGCTCGAGGCGGTGGACCTGCTCGGTCGCGCGAGCGGCGGGGAGATGCCGCTCAGTGAGGTCCTGGCCGGCCTCGCGGCGATCAGCCTGCGCGCAACCGGCGGAACGGCCTGTGTGCTGTACGTGGCCGACCGCGGCAGCGGCGAGCTCCGCCTGGCGGCCGTCGCGCCGCGCGGCGGTGAGGTGCCTCCCGTGTGGCGTGGCGGCCAGGACGCTCCCGCGATCTCTCACGTCGCGCTGCCGGCGCTCGCCGGCTCTTCCCGCGTCGGCATGCTCGTGATCTGCGACGACCGGCCGCATCGCTTCACGCTCCACGAGCGCCAGCTCTACGAGCGCCTCGCCCGTGTCGCGGCCGTGGCCATCCGCCAGCGCCAACTCCTCGAGGGATCGAGCCAGCGGGCGCGGCCGGAAGAGCTGCTCTGGGAGATCGTCAGGCCCAACGGTTCCGATCCTGCCGCCACCGCCGCGCGCGCGAAGCGCCTCGGCTGCGTGCTCAGCGAGCCGCGCGTCGTCATCACTGCGACCGCCGGTCCCGAGGGCAACACCGAGCGTCTGCGCGCGTCGCTCCAGCTGCTCGACCGCGCGACCATCGCCGACGCATCAGAGGACCGCCTCGTCGCGATCGTCGCAGCCCCCGCCGCCGCGAATCTCGACAGCCACGGCTGCTCGGTTGGCGTGAGCCAGCCGTGCAAAGAGCTGACGCGCTATCCGCTCGCGTACGAGCAGGCCAAGGAGGCGCTCGGGCTCGGGCAGCGCCTCTTCGGCGCCGGCCGGACCGTGCGCTTCGACGAGCTGGGCTCGTACCGGTTCGTCACCTCGCTCGTGCAAGGCGGTCTCACCGACGAGCGCGAGTACCGTCAGGTTTCAACGCTCGGCGACGAGCTGCTGCGCACGCTCGAGGCATACCTCGACAACGGCGGCAACACGGCGCTCGCGGCCAAGCAGCTGTTCCTCCACCGCAACACCCTGCGCCAGCGGCTCGAGCGCATCTCGACGCTGCTCGATCTCGATCTCAGCCCACCCACCCGCTGGCTTCCGCTCCAGCTCGCGGTGAAGACGGCGCGCATCGCCCGCCTGGCCCAGCCCACCGCCGATCCTCCGAAGCGCTCCCGATAGCGCCGCGGCGCCCGCTCGTCCGCTGACGCACCCGCACTGGCTGCGCCTTGCCGGCCTGTTCACGCTCACGTCGCTCGTCGAGCCGATCGGCGTCAGCCAGGTTTTCGCGCTGCTGCCGGTCACCCTGCCCGCGCTCGGCCTCCCCGCGGCCGACGTCCCCGAGTGGCTCGGCCGGCTCACGCCGCTCACGTTCCTCGTCGGGCTGCCGTTCGTCCCGTTCTGGGGGGCCTGGGCCGACCGGTACAGCCGCAAGGCGGTGATCGTGCGCAGCGCGCTCGTCGAGGCGGTCGTGCTCGCGGGAGTGGCCGCCAGCCGCGAGCCGTGGCAGCTCGCCGGCTCGTTCATCGGCATGGGCCTCTCGCTCGGAAACACAGGGGTCATGCTCGCCGTCGTCCGCGAGACCGCCCCGCGCGACCGCCTCGGCACCATCCTCGCCACGATCGGCGCCGCCGGGTTCCTCGGCTCGGCCCTCGGCCCGGTGCTGGCCGGGCTGATCGTGGACCTCCTCGGCCTCACGCTCACGCACGTGTACGCGATCTCGAGCGGGCTCATGGTCGGGGTGAGCCTCCTGCTGATCCTGCTCATGCCCGAGGTGCGGCCGGAGAAGCCGGTCACCGCGTCACCGGTGCGGATCGCGCTCGACTCGCTGCGCGGCGCCGCGGCCGACCCGGCCACCCGCCGCCTGTTCACGCTCTTCGGCGTCGCGTTCCTCGGCAGCATGATGACCGGTGCCTACTTGCCGCTCCTCGTCGAACGGGCGAACGGGCCGGACCGCCTCGTGAGCGCGATCGCGGCCGTCACCGGCACCGCGGCGCTCGTCGGCGGTGCGCTCTCGCCGTTCGCCGGCTACGTCGGCGACCGCGTCGGCTTCCGCCCGGTGCTCGCGGGGACGATGATCCTCTCCGGCGCCGCCCTCCTCGTGCTCCCGCTCATCGCCTCCGTGGCCGGCCTCGTCGTCGCGGCGGCCGCGTTCTCACTGTGCCACGCGTCGTCGCGCGCGATGATCTTCGGGCTGCTGTCGATCGAGGTCCCTGCGCCG
>Ga0194132_10004834_pt1 | contig 22557 bp, 21 predicted proteins | sample TA2KigOf80mmetaG_FD_148612 | JGI IMG/M metagenome (GOLD analysis project Ga0194132, IMG submission 148612) | Freshwater microbial communities from Lake Tanganyika, Tanzania - TA2015054 Kigoma Offshore 80m | ecosystem: Environmental > Aquatic > Freshwater > Lake | place: Tanzania: Lake... | reverse complement strand
GCACCTCGCAGGGATAGCCGTCAAGCAGGATGCGGCGATACTCGGGCATCAGGCGCTGACCCTCTGCTCACCCGTGCTGGCGCGCGTCCAGCCCGTCGCGGGACGGTCAAACCACACGTGGACCTGGCTGGTGCCGATGGCGTTCTCGTAGTCGCTGTACTGCACGCCGGGCGCGACGAAGTCGGCCTCGCCCATGGCCCCCGCCATCATCAGGTAGTGGGCGAACATGGCCTCCGGACGCACGGTCATGAAATCGGGCATCGTCTGGAGCACCAGGTCGTGACGGCCCTCGGCGAACCAGCCGAGCCGCTCCATGTCCATGTCACGCGCCTTCTGGCTGATGATGTGCGAGGGGTCGCTCGACTCGTGCTTGCGCAGCTCCTTGAGCTTGTAGAACGTGTGCGACAGGGAGCCCGTGGCGATGAGGATGACCTTGCGGTCGCTGGCGGCGACTGCCTCGCCGATCGCGCGGCCCACGCGCAGGAAGTCATCGGTCTCACCCGTCTGGCACACGCTCACCGAGAGCCACCGCTTGTCCAGGCCCTTGCCGAGATAGCTCCACAGGTTGAGCGAGGGGTAGTAGAGCGGGAGGTACTCGTCGTCGATCGCGGTGATCCACGTGCCGTTGGGCTCCCCGCGTGCGGCGATGGCCTCGGCGAGCTCTGGGTCGCCGCGCCACTCGTAGGGGATGCGGCACATGCCGCGGGGTAACTCCTCGGCCGTGAAGAGCCCGGCGCGACGCGCATGGGAGGTGACGACGAATTCGACCGTCGTGAACCAGTGCGAGTCGAGCACGATCACGGTGTCGTAGTCGAGGGTCTCGAACTTCTCCTTGCGCAGGCGCTCGAGGCCGGTGACGATCGTGATCTCCCTGCCGTCATTGAGCTCGTAGCGGACGTCCTTGGGCAGCATGATCGTGGGGACATGCGACAGCAGTGCGGCGGCGACGACCTCTCCCATGACTACCTCCAGCCGTTGGGGGAATAGCAGGTGTTCTTGACGTCAGCGTAGAAGTCGAAGGACCAGACTCCGCCCTCGCGTCCGATGCCGGACTTGCGGGAGCCGCCGAAGGGGGCACGCAGGTCGCGGACGAAGAAGCAGTTGACCCACACCGTGCCGGCGACGAGCTGGCCCGCGATGCGCTCGGCGCGCGGGCGATCACCGCATACGAGCGTGGCGGCAAGGCCGTAGTCGGTGTTGTTGGCCAGGGCGATCGCCTCGTCCTCGGTGGCGAAGGTCTGCATGGTGAGCACGGGGCCGAAGACCTCGTGCATGAGGATCTCCGATCCGAGCGCGGCGCCGGTGATGAGCGTGGGCGCGTAGTAGAAGCCCCCGGCGACGGGCTCGACGCGCTCACCACCGAAGACGATGCTCGCGCCGTCGACTCTGGCGCGGTCGACGAATCCGGCGATGCGCTCCAGGTGCACGGGGTGGATCTGCGGGCCGAGGTCGGTGGCTTCATCGCGCGGGTCGCCTTGGCGGATCTCGCGGACCTTGTGCGCCAGGCGCTCGGCGAACTCGGCCGCGACGGACTCGTGCACGAGCAGGCGGGTGCCGGCGAGGCAGACCTGGCCGGCGTTGTCGTACTGCTCGGCCGCGATGTCTGCGGCGATGCCGAGGTCGGCGTCGTCCATGACGATCATGGGCGACTTGCCGCCGAGCTCGAAGGACAGCGGTGTGAGGTTGTCCGCTGCGGCGCGGGCGACCGCCTTGGCTGTGGGCACCGATCCGGTGAAGCAGATGCGCGCCACGCCCGGATGGCCGGCGAGCGCTGCTCCCGCTTCGATGCCAATGCCCTGCACGACGTTGAAGACCCCCGGGGGCATGCCCGCCTCGGCGGTGATCTCGGCGAAGAGGCTCGCGGTGAGGGGCGCCCACTCCGGCGGCTTGAGCACGACCGTGTCGCCCGAGGCGAGCGCGGGGCCGATGCGCCAGGTGGCGAGCATGAGCGGGGCGTTCCAGGGAGTGATGATCGCCGCGACGCCTGCCGGGTCCCACGACACGACATTGGTGTGGCCGCGCGTCTCGAACTCGGGGTGATGCAAGTCGTTGACGGCATACTCGGCGAAGAAGCGAATGTTCATCGCCACGCGCGGCATGACGCCGCGGCGGTGCGAGCGCAGCAGTGAGCCGTTGTCGCGGGTCTCGAGCTGGGCGAAGTCCTCCAGGCGCCCCTCGACGAGGTCGGCGACCCGGCTGAGGATCTCGCCGCGACCCTCGGGGCCGAGCGCTGCCCAGCCGGGGAAGGCGGCGCGTGCGGCGGCGACGGCGGCATCGACCTCGCCCTGGCCCCCGCGCGCGACCTCGCCCAGGACGCTGCCGTCGATGGGGGAGAGGTCGTCGAAGGAGTCGGCCGAGGCGACCCGCTCGCCACCGATCCAGTGGCGGGGGTCGACGCGGACGTCGGCGACTTCGAGCATGGGGGAGGCCTCCTCGCAGGGGATTGCCCAATTCCGGGGATCGTTCGGACCCTAACGGATTTTGGCGGTGGTTGCCAGGGGCCTAGGCCGAGAGCTTGCGGGCGTAGGTCGCGTCAAGGGCGAGGAGGAAGGCGCCCTGGATGAGGAAGGCCAGGCCGTCGCCGCGGCCCATGCGCAGCGAGGTCTGCTCCGGGGGTCCGGGCTTGGCGTGGAAGGCGATGTGGGCGCCCCCGGCGATGTAGACGGCGTCCGCGGCGGCGTTGATGAGCAGGAGCCTGTGCAGTTTGCGCGCTTCGGCGTCGACCTGCTCCTGGGTGAGTTCGCCGCGGCGAGAGCGGCTGAGGGCACCGGCGCCCGCGATGAGGGCATCGACCGCGCCCCACATGGCGGTCTGCCGGCCGAAGCGCATCCACTGCTTGCGGCCGGTGCGCTTGCCGATGAGGGCGATCGCGGTGCCCTTGATGACGCTCCCCGCGGCCCACACGGTGAGAAGAGTGGTGATCTCGCGCTCGTAGCCCTCGAGCTCGTCCCGGTCCATCCCCCCAGCATGTCAGGCAGCGTCTAGCCTCGTCCCGTGGGACGTCCTCGCATCGCCCTCATCGGCCGTTTCGCCGAGCACACTTCGGCCACCCGCTTCGCCGGCGTGGTGTCGGCCCGGGCACTGCTGGAGTCGCTCTGGCTTGCCGGGGCGGATCCCGTCACGTTGCTGGCGGCCACCGACGGCATGGACTGGGCCTCGCGGTTGGGCGGCTTCGACGGCGTGCTGCTGTGCGGTGGGGCCGATATCGATCCGGCTCTCTACGGCGAGACCGACGTTCACCCTGAGGTGTACGACGTCGACGAGTTGCAGGACGAGGCCGACCTGTCCCTGGCCGCCTACTGCTTCGAGCACGGCGTACCCACGCTCGCGGTGTGCCGCGGACTGCACGTGGTCAACGTGCTGCGTGGAGGCAGTCTCGTGCAGCACATGGACGACCACCACCGCCATGTCGTGCACGACGTCGTCATCGAATCGGGGCCCGCGGGCATCGAGCCGGGGCCCATCACCGCGTCGTGCTACCACCACCAGTGCGTGGAGCGCCTGGGATCGGGACTCAAGGTCGTCGGTCGCGCGGAGGACGGCACGGTCGAGGCGGTGGCCATCGACTCAGCCGGATGGGCGTTCGGCGTGCAGTGGCACCCGGAGGACACCGCGCGCGAGGACCCGCGCCAGTTGGGCGTCTTCCGCGCACTCGTCGACGCCTCCAGCTAGACCTCGATCCGCGCCACGATCCACTCGGCCATCGCCAGGCTCGAGGTCCACGCCGGCGAGACCGCGTTGAGCACATGGGTCGAGCGCTCTCCAGGGCCTACGACGAAGTCCATCTCGAGCTTGCCGCTGGGCACGTGCAGCAACTGCGCGCGTACGCCGACCCGCCCACGCTCGCGGAAGTCGTCGGCGTTGACACTCGGCACGAGCGCTCGGGCCTGAGCAACCAGATGGCGGCGCGAGTACTTCGGCAGCTCGGTGCGCACCAGCCCCGGCACGTCATGGTGCGGTGAGCGCAGGAAGCGCGGATACAGGCGCGCGATGCCGGCCATCTCGGACGCATGGATGCCGCGCACCCCGCCGTAGTCCTCGCGCCACAGCGACGGGATCGCCGTCGGCCCCACCTTGGTGCGCCCGCTCACCGTCACGGTCAGGTGCACGCCTAGGAAGGGGTTGCGCGGATCGGGCACCGGATAGACATGGCGCTGCAAGCGACCGGCGGGCCAGGACGAATACCAGTAGAGGCCCTTGAACGGCAGCATCGCGTAGTCCTCGCCCACGCCGAACCATCGCGCGACGCGATCGGCGTTGAGCCCGGCCGCATTGATGGTGTGCCCCACGTCGATGCGGTGGTGTGGCGTGCGGATCCAGCCCGGGCCGGCCTCGATGACGGGCGTGCCGAGACGGACCTCGCCCCCGCGCTCGCGCACGCGTGCCGCGAGCGCCTCGACCACCGCCACCGGGTCGGCGACCGCGGTTGATGGCGACCACAGGGCGCGTCCGTGCGTGCGCGCGAGCGGCTCGATGTCGCGCAAGGTCGCCTCGTCGACCATCTCGAGCGGTACGCCGTTTGCCTGCCCCCGCGCGTAGAGGTCATCGAGCCGCGGCAGTTGCTCGGGCGACGTCGTGACGACGACCTTGCCGGTCTCGCGCACGACGACCCCGCGCTCGGCGCAGAAGTCCTTCAGCATGAGGTTGCCCCGTCGCGTGAGCTGGGCCTTGAGCGAGTCGGGCGCGTAGTAGAAGCCCGCATGCAGCACGCCGGAGTTGCGCCCCGACGCATGCTCGGCGAGCCGGTCTTCCTTGTCGAAGACGATGACACGTGTGCCCGGGTGCGCAGCGAGCCACGCATCGGCCAGGGCCAGGCCGACGATCCCCCCGCCGACGACGGCGACGTCGGGAGCGCGCATGCGTCGACCCTACGGCTCGTCGGTGGCACGCGGCATGGCCCCGGGGATTCGCCCCAGACCTCCCCGGCCCCTGGCCGACTCTTCTGCGTGCCATTCGGCCCGTTTAGTGGACTGTTTGGCACGGAGAACGCGGCGGCCGGCCCGTTTAGTGGGCTGATTGGCACGGAGAACGTGGTGGCCGGCTCGTTTAGTGGGCTGATTGGCACGGAGAAGGGGTGAGGATGCGGCGGGCTATTCGGTGGCGAGGGTGAGTGCGCGCAGCACGGCGGCCGCGCTGCCGAGGTCGTCGATATGACGGGTGATCGCGCGCTCCTCCGCATTGAACTTCGGGAAGAGGGAGCGCATGAGCTTGCGACCCTCGGCGGTGAGGCTGACGTCGACGAGGCGACCATCCGACTCGCTGCGGGAGCGCTCGACGAGGCCGCGCCCCTCGAGGGTCGTGAGTACGCCGGAGAGCGTGGCCTTGGAGAAGCCGCCCTCGGCGGCGATGGTGCGGGTCTCCACGCGATCCCAGATCCACACGACCCACAGCACGACGAACGCCGTCCAGGTGAGGTCGGCCGGCGCGAGCACGCTGCGCTCGAGGTGATTGCGCACGGCATTGGCGGCCCGGAAGAGGTTGGACACCACGGCCATCGCCTCGTAGTCGAGGGTGAGGTCGCCGAGGCGGTCGGCCACCTGGCGCTCCGTCTGGGCGAGGGTGTGGGGGCCGGCCATGCGGGAAGTGTGGCATTCGCTTCCGTTCGGGCCCAAACATCTGGCACTATCCGAGATGGTTCGGGCCCGAACGATCTCGGGGCCGGCGCGAAGGAGGCGTCCATGTCCGTGAAGAGCGACATCACCCTGGCCGATCTCGACCCTTTCGAGGCTGGCCCGCCGTGGGCCACCTTCGACGCGCTGCGCGCCGAGGATCCCGTGCACTGGGACGCCGAAACCGATGGCAATAAGGGCTTCTGGTCGGTCACGCGCTACCACGACATCGTCGACGTGCTGCGCGACACCGAGACCTTCTCCTCCGAGCGCGGCGCGGTCAACCTCGAGGAGCTCGACGACGAGCAGTTGCGTGTGCGCAAGTCGATGCTCGAGACCGACGGCGAGCGTCACCGCGCGCTGCGCAAGCTCATGCAGGGAGAGTTCACGCCCCGAGCGCTCGCCGGCTACGAGACGTTCCTGCGCGGCCTGACCGCATCCACACTGGACGCCGCATTTGCCAAGGGCGAGTTCGACTTCGTCGCCGAAGTGGCGGCCGACTTCCCGATCCGGGTGCTCGCGCGCATGCTCGACGTACCCGACATCGACATCCCCAAGCTCATCTGGTGGGGCAACCGCATGGTGGGCAACACCGACCCCGAGCACGCCGACGTGCTGGCGTCCGACCCGGAGTCGGAGAAGTATCGGATGCTGCCCTTCCGCTCGCCCGCCGCCCTCGAGGTGTGGGCCTACGGCGACGAGCTCAAGCGCCAGCGCCTGGGGAAGCCGGGCACGGACCTTGTCTCGTCGCTGGCCAACGGTGTGCCGATCGACGGCAAGCCGCTGAGCGAGGATGACTTCCACGCCTACTTCCTGCTGCTCGTCGTGGCCGGCAATGAGACGACGCGACACACGATCAGCCACACCATGAACAACTTGATCGACAATCCCGATCAGTTGCGCCGCCTCCAGGACGATCCCTCGCTGATCCCGTGGGCGGTCGAGGAGTTCCTGCGCTTCGCAAGCCCCGTCTATCACTTCCGGCGTACGGCGACCCGCGACGTGCACATGCACGGGAAGGACATCAGGGCCGACGACAAGGTGGTCGTGTGGTTTGCCTCGGGCAACCGGGATGAGGCGATGTTTGAGCGGCCCTATGACTTCGACGTGACGCGCAAGCCCAACGAGCACATGGCCTTCGGCCGAGGCGGTCCGCACATGTGCCTGGGCAACTCCCTCGCACGCCTGGAGATCACGATCATGTTCGAAGACCTGCTCTCGCGCATCGACTCGATGGAGCGCACCGGCCCGGTCGAGCGCCTGAGGTCGAACTTCGTCAACGGCATCAAGCGATTCCCCGTGAAGGTCTCGCTGAAGTAGCCGCCTCGATCGATTGGTGCCAGGGGAACGCGCGATCCTCGTGGCCTAGTCCTACTTCTTGCCCGTGGCGTAGCACTGGATGGCGGTCCAGCCCTGGTACCACTCCTTCTCGCTGGGGCCGTACCAGAAGTACTTGTCCGACCCGACGGTCTTCTTGCAGAACTTCCACGCGATCTTCTGCAGTCCTGTGGTGCCCGGGTAGGTGTTGGCCGCCATGTCGGTGAGGGGCTTGCGAGCGATGTATCTGCCCAGCCCGTAGGCGTCGGTTTTGAACGTCCGCTCCTTGTTGCGGCCGGGCGAGTTGGCAATCGAGTTGGTGACCGGCACGGTACGCGGGCCCTTGTTCATCGACACCGGCACGGAGCCCGCCGCGCACGACACCCAGTGGTTGCCGGCCTTCCAGTCCTTCTGCGTCGGGGTGAACCAGAAGTACCATGTGCGTGTACCCGGGGCGGTCGTCTCCGGATCGGAGATGCCGGCGTAGCGGTTCACCTCGGTCTGGCACTGCGGATCGAGCCACGCCACGAGCTCTCGGCTGTCATTGCCTTCCGCGGCCATGCCCTTCGGCACCTCAAGGGTGATGACGGTCTCGACGGTGTGCGACTCGGTGCACGCCACGGGTACGCCGGTGTAGGTGCCCTTGGCCGCCTGCTCGTAGGTGAGGTTCCAGCACGTGCCGGGAGCGGGCGCCTCCACCGAGGCCGGCGGGTCGGCCGCTCCAGCGGAACCGACCAGGACGGTGGTCGACAGGGCGAGGGGGAGGGCGAGGGCGGCGGCGCGGCGTACGGAGATCACAACCCGATTGTGCGATGGACGGCCCCGCCGAGGCACGCCGGGCCGGGGTTCTGCGTGCCAATGGGGCCACAGGGTGCGGTCTTTGGCACGCAGAACGCGGAAAGAGGGGGCCGGGTGGCGACCCGGTCAGGGCCGGGTGGCGACCCGGTCAGGGCCGGGTGGCGACCCGGTCCAAGAAGGCGTCCACGAGCGCGTGGGCCCGCTGCACGGCGGCTGGCTCCTCGCGCACCGTGCCGGCCAGCAGCTCGCCCGGGTCGACGCCGTCCTTCTTCGCCTCCGCGTCACCGCCCTCCTCCAGCCACCCCGTCAGGCAGGCCGTCGTCACCTCGGGGTGGAACTGCACCGCGAGCGAGCGTCCGATCACGTAGGCCTGCGACGCACGGGGATTGCGCGCGATCTCGACCGCACCGGGCGGCACGGTGAAACGGTCGTAGTGCCACTGGAACCACGGGCCGTTGGCGACGAGGTCGGCGTCGTCGGAGTTGATCCAGGTGTAGCCGATTTCCGCGCGCGGCCCGGGTGCCACCGTGCCGCCGAGCGCGCGCGCAAGCGCCTGTGCGCCGAAGCAGATCGCGAAGATCGGTACGTCATGCGCCTGTAGGTCGCGCAGCCAGTCGAGCTCGGGCTTGAGCCAGGTGCCTATCCGGTCATCGTCCCACGCTCCCCAGGGCGCGCCCATCGGCACGACGATGTCGTGCTCGTGCACTTCGGGGAAGTCGAAGTCGACGTCGGGGGAGAGGAAGCGGTCGCGGGGCACGACCACGGTCTCGACCACCTCGAACCCGCGCTGGGCGAAGCGCTCGGCCACGGGCCCGGGCGGGCTCGCGTGGTCATGTTGGAGAAACAGCACGCGCACCGCGGAATCCTCCCATACGATCCGTTCGTACCCGAACGATCGGAGTCAACCATGGATTCCCACCGGCCGCTCGATCTCGCCGACGTCCGCGCCACCCTCCAGGCACGCGGCATCGACGTCCTTCGTGTCCTCTATTCCGACGTCCTCGGCATCACCCGCTCGAAGGACATGCTCGTCACCCAGATGGAGCGCGCCCTCGGCCACGGGCCGACGTTCTGCCAGGGAGTGTGGGTGACGACCACCGGCGGCGACGTGCTCGACGGGCACGGCTCGGTCTCCGACGGCCTGCCCGATCTGGTCACGCGGATCGTGCCGTCGATGATCCGCGACATCCCCTGGGAGCTGGGAGTGGCGTACGTCGTCGCCGACGTCTTCGAGCCCGACGGCTCGCCGCATCCCACCGCACCGCGCAGCGTGCTCGCCAGGGTCATCGCTGAGTACGCCGCGCTCGGGCTCACGCCCGTCACGGGGCCGGAGCTGGAGTACTACGTCATGGAGGAGCGCGACGGCCGCTGGGAGCGCACCTTCGACCACAAGGGCCTCGTCTACACGACCGGCGCCATGGTCGATCCGCACGGCTACTTCCTCCACACCCTGCGGATGTGCGACAAGCTCGATATCGGAGCGTTTGCGGGCAATCACGAGTTCTCGCCCTCGCAGTACGAAATCAATCTCTGGCACGCCGACGCCATGCTCTCGGCCGATCGCACGTTCATCTTTAAGACCGCCGTGAAGGACATCACCGCCCGCCAGGGCTTCCTGGCCTCCTTCATGGGCAAGCCCTTCAATGACGAGGGCGGCAGCGGCTTCCACGTGCACTTCTCCGTGGAGCGTGACGGCGACAACGTCATGGCCGACGCCTCGGGCGACCTCACGCCCGCGGCGCTGTCGATGATCGCGGGCATCCTCGAGCACGCACCCGCTCTGTCGGCGCTGACCAATCCGACGGTGAACGCCTTCAAGCGACTCGGCCCCGACACGCTTGCGCCGTATCGCATCAACTGGGGCTACGACAACCGCTCGACGATGGTGCGCATCCCGCCCGAGCGCGGCCGCGGCACGCGCTTAGAGCTGCGTATCGGCGATGGCGCCGCCAACCCCTACGTCATCAGCGCCGCAATGCTCGCAGCAGCACTCGACGGCATCCAACGCGGCCTCATGCCGCCCGACGCGCTTGAGGGCTGGACCTATGAGGACCCGGCAGCCGAGGTGCTGCCGATGACGCTCGAGGACGCTCTCGCCGCACTCGACGCGGACGACGTACTCAAGGGCATGCTCGGCAAGACCTTCGTCGACACCTTCGTCACCATGAAGGCCGACGAGGTGCGTCGCTACAAGGAGGCGGTCGACGATCCAGCCACGCGCGAGGTCACGGACTGGGAGGTGCAGGAATACCTGCGCCACTACTAAAGGCGTCAGATCGACAGGTCGTTCATCGTGCGCAGCACGCGCACGACCTCGGGCACCTCGTGCACGCGGAAGATGCCCACGCCGCCGAGCCGGGCGAGCACCGTGAAGAAGGGTTCGCCCGCGCGGTAGCGGTCCTCGAAGAAGTCGAAGCCGTGCGGCATGAGCTGGCAGATCGGCACGCCGAGGTCGCGCAGCCGGAAGGAATGCAGGAGCACCTGGCCCTGGTGGCGCTGCTTGACCGGCTGCGGCACGTGCGGGCCGTAGAAGAAGCCCAAGCCGGGGTCGATCGCCATCGACGTCACGCCAAGTGCGCGCGCTCTCCACTCGCTCGGCGAAGTAGTCGTGCAACTGCGGGATCGGGTCGTCCTGCAGGTCGTACGCCGCGCCGTCGCGGGCGTGCTCGCCGGGCAGGAAGCACATGACGACCGAGGCGCCCGCTTCGGCGACCTGCGCCAGGATCTCGTCGCCCGGGTCGCGGCTGGTCATGTTGACGGTGCCCGCGCCTGCCTCGAGGCACGCGCGTACGACGTCGACGTCGTAGGACTCCACCGACGTGGCGATGCCCTCGGCGGTCAGTGCCTCGATGACCGGCACCAGTTGCTTGATCTGCGTCTGGGGGTCGACGCGGCTGGCGTCGCCGCGGCTGGACTCAGCGCCGATGTCGATGACGTGCGCGCCCTCGGCCGACTGCACGCGCGCCTTGCGTGCGGCGGACTCGCAGGTCAGCGCAATTGACTCGCGGTAGGTGGAGTCGCGCGAGAGGTTGACCACGCCCATGACCACGGGCGTGGCATCGGTGTCGTAGGCCTTGCCGCCGATGACGAAGGGTGCGACGGGTGCGTCGATGAGGCCAGGGAACCGCTGCTGCAGTTCGACGAGGGCCTCGACGTTGAGCATGCGAATGGGCTAGCGGGGGGCCTCACGCCATGCGAGAGGAGTTGGCGGGGCCTCAGGAGCTGAGCGCATCGACCCGCTGCACGACCTCGCGGCAGAAGCGCGCATGGTCGGACGCGTCGTCGATGAAGATCGACGGCTTGATGGCGAACGTCGTGAATCCCAGCGCCTGCTGGCGCGGGATCTCCTCCAGCGCCTCAGGCAGCGGCGCGCAGGAGTCGTCATCGGGGAACTCCACGCGCGTGCCCCCGACCATCTCGAACTCGGAGAGGTCGCGGCCACCCGCAGCGACGCGCATGCGCAGGTCGGCGATGTCGGCCTCGTCGACGCGGCCCACCGGGTGGAAGCCCGAGCCGTATGCGAGCAGTCGCCGGACGACATGGTCACTGGCCTTCTCGCCGCCGAACCACATGGCCGGACCCTCTGGTCGCCACGGCTTCGGCTCGACGTACACGTCATCGAAGGAGAAGATCTCCCCCGCGTAGGACGCGGGCGAAGAGCCCCAGACGAGGCGCATGATCTCCAGTTGCTCGTCCATGATGCGCCCGCGCTTGCGGAAGTCGACGCCGAGCGCGGCGTATTCGGCCGCGTGCCACGACACCGTGGGCTGGATGACCAGGCGCCCCTCGCTCAGCAGGTCGAGAGCCGCGAGGTCGTGCGCGAGTGCGAGTGGATGCCGAAGGGGAGTGATGAGGGCGATCGCACCGATGCGGATCCGGCTCGTGGCCTGGGCGATTGCCGACAGAAGCACGAGGTTGGACGGCCACGGAGTGGCCGGATCCTGGTTGCCCGGCATCGCGTAGTCGCGCGGATTCGCCATGCGCCCCGATGCTCCGGCCGACGGGCCAAGCAGGACGTGGTCGCTCACCATCACCATGTCGAACCCGGCGTCCTCCGCCTCCTGCGCCATGGTCACGATCGCGCGGAGATCTCGGGGATCGACCATGGTCCAGTTCTCGGTGAGCACCGAGACGAGTCGGGGGGAGGGCATGCCTAGACCGGCCGGGAGCGGTCCTCGAGGAGCGTCCCGCCGGCGAAGGTGACGCCGACCTCGCGGTAGTAGCCGCCGATGACCTCGCGCACCGGCAGCAGCGACGCGGGCTGGTCCCACTCGGAGTCGAAGAGCTCCAGGGAGGCGTCGCCGACCCAGGGCTTGCCGAGGTCGGCGTCCACGCCGCCCAACGTCACGACCTGATCGAGGCTCAGTCTCTCGGTGCCAGGTGCTCCGCCGGCAATGCTCGGCATGGTGCGGTGATGCAGCATCGGCAGGGCGTTGACGAAGCCGTTGGTGTCACTGGGCTCGCGCAGGGTCACCTTTGCGGTCGCCAGACGGTGGTCGTACGCCGAGAGCGTCGCGCCGAAGGTGCCTCCGGGTGCGACGCGCGGCGCGGCCCTGCCGTGGTTCATGGCGCGCGTGAGGTAGATGCTCCCGAGCTTCTTGGGGTAGCCCTGGAACCATCCGCGCCCGATCGCGAAGTCGGTCGTCACCCAGATCAGCACGCATCGGCTGTACGTCGTCCCGGCGTATGAGCAACGCACGACCGCGAATGTCTCGAGGTATTGCGAGCGCGAGGGGTCGAGCAGCTCGCGACCCTCGGCGCTGCAGGACTGCCAGTCGGCCCAGATGAAGGCGACCGCACCCGGGTCCTCGGGTGCGAGGTCGAGATCGGGCGGCAGGAGTGCGAGGACGCGCTCGACATCCGTGCGGTACTCGACGGTCAGGAGGGTGCCGGAGTAGTGCCAGGGCATCTCCGGTACGAGGGCCGAGCCGCCGTCGGGGGAGTAGGGAGGGAGGAATCCGGCCACAATCCCAGCCTACCCGGGATCGTTCGGACCCGAACCAATTTCCCGAATGTGCTTGACCCGGGACCCGCCGTACGTCACGCTCGCGTTCATTAGGGCCCATACGATCACCGGGCCCCCGCACCCCGGAGGGCACCCCATGGCCGACCTTCAGCCGGCACCCCCCGAGACACCCGAGACCTCCCTGCGCAAGGGACGCATCGGTGTCCTCGGCATCGTCTTCTTCGTCGTCGCGTTTGCCGCTCCACTGGTGGGCCTGACGGGCGCAGTCCCCGTAGCCGTCGTCCTAGGCAATGGAGCCGGAGTGCCCGGCGCTTACCTCACCGTAGCCATCGTCCTGCTGCTCTTCAGTGTCGGATACGCCGCGATGAGCCAGCACGTCACCAACGCCGGCGCATTCTTCGCCTACGTCGGCCGCGGCCTTGGCATCAACGTCGGGGTGGGCTCGGCGTTCGTCTCTCTCATGGCCTACCTCACTATTCAGCTCGCCGTCTACGGCTTCTTCGGCGCCGTGATGGGTGGCACGATGGCAGCGAACTTCGGCATCGAGCTCTCGTGGTGGGTCTGGGTGCTCATCGCCTGGGTCGTCGTGCTGATCCTCACCCTGCTGTCAGTCGATATCGGCGCCAAGGTCCTCGGCGTCCTGCTGACCCTGGAAATCCTGTCTGTCGTCATCACCGCCATCGCCGTCTTCGTCAAAGGTGGCCCGGAGGGCGTGAACTTCGGAGCGTCGTTCGCGCCGGGGGCTGTGATCGCCGGTGGGATCGCGGGCACGGCCGGCATCGCCCTGGCCTTCGCCTTCGCCTCCTACATCGGCTTCGAGGCCACTGCCATCTACGGCGAGGAGTCACGCGAGCCCAAGAAGACCGTGCCGCGGGCCACCTACACGGCGATCATCCTGATCGGCCTGGTGTTCGCCTTCGTCACGTTTGCCATGGTGACCGCGATGGGTTCCTCCACCGTTGTCGACCAGGTGCTCGAGCGTTCGGCAATAGACGGGGAGCCACTGCTCGATCCGGCCGCCGTTCTCTTCTCGATCGGATCCGAGTACGTCGGCGAGTGGATGGGTACCGTCATGAGCTGGCTGGTCCTCAGCAGCCTCTTCGCCGCTCTGCTCGCCGTGCAGAACTCATCGGCCCGCTACTTCTTCGCGATGGGTCGCGCGGGTGTGTTCAGCAAGCGCCTCGATCACACCAACCGCTTTGGCGCACCGGGCAATGGTTCGATTGCCGTATCGATCATCACCGCCATCGTTGTCGCGATTTTCGTGATTCTCAGTCTCGACCCGATCCTCAACCTCTTCTACTGGGCATCCGCTGTCGCCGTGATCGCGATCGTTCTGGTCGAGATACTCGTGAGCATCGCGGTGATCGCCTACTTCCGCAAGACAAAGGCGGACACCCGGGTCTGGCACACGATGATCGCACCCATCCTGGCCATCATTGGTCTCGTGCTCGGGCTCTACCTGCTGATGAGTCGCTTCGCAATCTTCGCCGGCACGGCGGCTGAGGGCACCGACCCAACCCAGCAGGCCTGGGCACTCAATCCGCTTGGATGGGTTCTCGTGCTCAGCCCGTTCGGGATCTTCATCGTCGGACTCATCGTCGGCGCGCTGCGACGCAAGGACCAGAACGAAGACGCGATTGCCGACCTCGTGACCTAATCCGTTGAGTGGCGACTTATATTGCCCGACACGCCGTAGAAGGACCGCATATGTCGCCACTCAACGGGATGCTCCAGCAGATTGACGTCTCCCCAGAGGAGGACGCGCGGCGCCGGCGGGAGTTCCCTGTCGGCGCCGGCGTGACTTTGGCCGACCTCGAGGATGCCGGCCGCGAGCAGGTGCTTGATGACCTGCGCGAACGCGAGCCGGTCACCTGGCTTCCTGCCCTCGGCGGCTGGCTCATCACCAAGCGCGAGCCCGCTCGGCAGATGCTGCTGCCGAAGTCCGGCGCGACCGTCGAGGCGGAGCAAAATATGGTGCGCGCCTCCCTCGGGCGCATGATGCTCACCGTCGACGGCGATGAGCACGAACGCTACCGGCAGCCGTTCGAGGTGCCCTTCCGTGCGCGCGAGACCGCGAGCGCGTACGCCGAGCCGATCCGCGCGTACGCACGCGAGCTCATCTGGCGCATCCAAGGCGAGACTGAGTTGACCGAGGCCTTCGCGGCACCTTTCGCGGTGGGCGTCGCCGCGCAGGTGATCGGCCTGCCACTCGATGACATCCGCAAGATCGACGGCTTCTACTCGGCGTTCGCCGCCGCCATGGAATACACCGGCGATCCCGAGCCGCTGCGACGTGCCGAGGCTGCGCGCGCTGAACTCACCGACCTGCTCGTGCAGGGACTCTCGCGCTCGGCGGTCGTATCGGAGTCCGATCTCACCCCGGACGAGGTGGCCGCGCAGTTGCGCGTGGTCATGTTCGGGGCCATCGAGACCATCCAGGCGTCGGTGCTGACCACCCTCATGCTGCTGCTCCAGCACCCGGAGTCAATGGCGCAGGTGCGTGCCGATTCATCGTTGCTGGTGGGGGCCGTCGACGAGGCGATCCGATGGATGCCCCCGGTGGCCTTCATCGAGCGCTGGACGGATGCGCCGGTCACCCTCGAGGGCGTCACGATCGGCGCCCGGGAGTTCGTCGGGGTGTCCGTGATCGCCGCGAATCGTGATCCCTCGGTGTTCGAGGATCCGCTGCGCTTCGACATCCGCCGGCCGAATGCTCGGCACGGCCTGTCCTTCTCGTCGGGCGCGCACCACTGCCTCGGCGTTCACCTAGCCAGAATGCAGACGGTCATCGCCCTCGAGGAGATGCTGACCGCGTGGCCGACGATCCACCTGGTGTCGGTGACACCGCCGAGCGGGTTCGCCTTCCGCCGCCCCTCAGACATGGTGGTGGCCCCTCACCCCTGAGTGCAGTGGCGGGTCGTGCTGTCAGCGAGAGCGAGTCGCGCAGCACAACCCGCCACTCAGCGGGATGGGTGAGGGATCTCGCCGGATCCGCGCTCGATCAGGCGCGTGGGCACCACGTTGGTCGCGGCCGTCGATTCCCGGCCGAGTGCCCGCTCGGCAGCGAGTCGTCCGATGGCGTGCGGGTCCTGCGCGATGACCGTCACGCCGGGTTGCAGGAGGTCGGCCAGCTCGAAATCGTCGAAGCCCACCAGCGCGACGTCGTACTGCAGGCCCTTGCGCTGCAGCGTGCCCGCCGCCGTCATCGTGATCAGGTCCTGCCCGGTAAACAGCGCCGTGGGCGGCTCCGCCAGCGACAGGAGCGCCTCCACGTGGTCGGCGGCCGACGATCGCGTGGCCCCCTCCCGTCGCACGAGGGTCATGTCGAGGGGGATCCCGGCCGCATTGAGGGCCTCGACGTAGCCCGCGAAGCGCTCGCGTGCGGTGTAGATCGACGGATCACGGCCGATGTAGCCGATGCGCAGATGTCCGTGGGTGATCAGGTGCTCGACTCCCCGGCGCGATCCCGCGCGGTTGTCGGTGAGTACGACGTCGACGTCGAGACGCGTGGCTGGCCTGTCGACGAGCACGATGCGTGTGCCCTCGCTGGCCGCCTGGGCAAGGTGCGCGAAGTCACCCTCGGCCGGAGCGGTGATCAGCGCGTCGACCTGGCGTGCGACGTACGCGCGAGTCATGTCGCGTTCGCATCCAAAATTGAGGTCGGTACTGGAGGCGAAGACCGCGATGCCGTGCGAGCGCGCCACCTCTTCGATACCGCGCAGCAGTGCGGCGAAGAAGGGGTTGCCGACATCATCGAGGAGTACGCCGAGCGTGCCGGTGCGCCCGTCCGCTCGCCGCAGCGCGGTTGCCGCGGCATTGGGCCGGTAGCCGAGCGCATCTGCAGCCTCGCGCACGCGGGCCGTCACTCCAGGTGAGACACCCGGCTCGCCATTGACGACCCGGGACACTGTCTTGAAGCTGACCCCGGCCCGGGCGGCCACATCGCGCAACGTGGGGCGCCGAGTGCCTGGGGGAGCCGATAACGTTCCCATAACGGTGCTTGTCACCCCCCGGGAGGCCATTGACGGCGTCTGAGTGGAGGCCATAGAAAACCCCTACGACAACGTTGTCAAGGTCTCAAGGCACCAACGATTGCGTAACAAGGCGTCCGCCCCGGTTGCGCTATCGGCCGAGGCAGGACAGGTTGCGTACACCCCCGGGGTCAACCGACCCCCCTTGAAGAGGAGAGTCTTCATGGCACGTGCTTCATTCGGAGGCCGGCGTCTCGCCATTGTGGCGTCCGCCGGTGTCCTTGCGCTTGGGCTCGCCGCCTGTGGTGGCAGTTCAGGCGGTGGCGAGTCGTCAAGCGCGGCTCCCGCTCCCGATTCATCGAGCGCCGCTCCGGCGCCCGCTCCCGCCGAGCCCGTCAAGGTGACGCTGATCACCAAGGATTCGACCAACCCATTCTTCGTCGCCATGCAGGAAGGCGCGAAGGAGGCCGCTGCGGCTTCGGGCGTGGAGCTCACCGTCGGCTCCGGTTCTGCTGAGGGTGACGACGCGGGCCAGATCGCCCTGATCGAGCAGGCCATCGCGCGCGGTGATGCCGGCATCCTCATCACGCCGATCTCGGTCAACGTCAACGCGGCGATCGAGCAGGCGCGCGCCGCGGGCCTATATGTCATCGCACTGGACACCCCGACCGATCCGCCGGACGTGGTCGACATCACATTCGCGACGGACAACTGCCTCGCGGGTGAGGCCATCGGCCAGTGGGCCGCTGGCTGGCTCAATGGCGAGAAGGCAACGATCGCCCGCCTCGTGATCTTCAACGATCGCATGGTGTCCGTTGACTACTGCCGTGACAATGGCTTCCTCAAGGGCATGGGCATCGACATCAAGGACCTCACCATCATGGGTGACGAGGCCGAGACGGGCACGTACTCCACCGGTGCCGGTGGCGACTACGAGATCGTCTGCCTCGAGGCCACGGGTGCCAACCAGGAGGGTGGCCGCGCGGGCATGGAGAAGTGCCTCGCTGCCAACCCCGACATCAACGTCGTCTACACGATCAACGAGCCGACCGCCTTCGGTGCCGCTGAGGCCCTCAAGGCTGCTGGCAAGACGATCGGCACCGACGTCATCATCGTCTCGGTCGACGGCGGTCTCGCCGGCGTCGAGGCTGTGAAGGCGGGCGAGATCCAGGCCACGTCGCAGCAGTACCCGCTGCTCATGGCCAAGCTCGGCGTCGAGGCCATCAAGACCATCGCTGACGGCGGTGCTCCACCCTCGCCCACCTCGGCCAACGGTGAGTTCTTCGACACCGGTGTGAAGCTCTGCACCGAGCAGCCGATGGACACCGTCACCGCCGCCGAGCAGTGGACGGCACAGGAGTGCATCGACAACGCCTGGGGCTAAGCGGTCCTCGGTAGTAGGGCAGGAGTGCGGGGCGGCTTTACCAAAAGCCGCCCCGCACTTTCCTTATCCGGCTACGCTCCCCCTCACGCACGATTGACCGGAGGTTGATGTGAGTTCCACGGCCCCCACCACGGCAGCGGACGAGTTTGCCCATCGCGCGACCCCCATGCAAAAGGTGCAGTCCTCACTGCACCGCTACCCTTGGCTGAGTCCGCTCGTCGTCCTGGCCCTGCTGCTGGTTATCTTCGGCGTCCTAGGGCTCGTCCTGGGCGTCGGTGATCTCGAGAACCTCTTCAAGCCCGGCACGATCTCGCTGATGCTTCAGCAGACGGTCATTATCGGCACGCTGGCCATCGCACAGACCCTTGTCATCCTCACGGCTGGCATCGATTTGAGTATCGGCGCGATCATGGTCTTCGCCCAGATGTTCATGGCCAATCTCGCCGTCTACACGACCGCGTCCAACGTCACCTTCATGGCCGGTCAGAATCCCGTGCTCGCCGTCTTTATTGGCTTGATCGTGGCGACACTCGCCGGCGGACTTAACGGCTTCCTCATCGTCAGATTCAATCTGCCGCCGTTCATCGTCACCCTGGGCACGCTGAGTATCTTTACGGCCCTCACGCTCATCCTCTTTAAGGCCCGCACTATCCAGGGCAAGGAGATGCCCGACTTCATGCTGCTCATGAGCACGAAGCTCGAGATCGGGCCACTGACCTTTACGCTCGGTCTCATCGTCATGCTCCTGCTGTACGTTCTCTTCGCCTACATCCTCCGCGGCACGGCCTGGGGCACGCACGTGTACGCCGTAGGTGATGATCCGGCCGCCGCCGAGCTCTCCGGCATCAACGTCAAGCGCGTGCTCTTCAGCGTGTACGTCGTTGCAGGTGTCGTTATCGGCATCGCCGCATGGATCACGATCGGACGCACAGCGGCCGCAAGCCCCAACGTCGCGCCCGAGATCAACCTGGAGACAATCACCGCTGTCGTAATCGGCGGCACGTCACTCTTCGGTGGGCGCGGGCGACTCCTCGGGACGCTGCTCGGAACATTCATCATCATCGTTCTTGACTTCGGCCTCTCCTTGGCGGGCCTGGACCAGGCCTATCGCGTGCTCGCGATCGGCGTCCTCGTCATCGCCGCCGTGGCCGTCGACCAGTGGATTCGGAAGGTGAAGGTATGACAACAACCTCCACGACCCAGCCCATCGTCCAGGCTAAGGACCTCAACAAGTCCTTCGGTCGCGTTATCGGTCTCGCCGACTGCAACTTCGAGCTCTACCCCGGCGAGGTGATCGCAGTGGTGGGCGACAACGGCGCCGGGAAGTCCACGCTCATCAAGTGCCTTTCCGGCGCCCTTACGCCCGACTCGGGAGAGATGCACATCGACGGCGAGGAGGTCTTTTTCAAGTCGACTAATGACTCGCGCGCCAAGGGCGTCGAGACCGTCTACCAGACCCTCGCTGTCGCGCCCGTGCTCGACATCTCCGAGAACCTCTATCTCGGCCGCGAGATCCGCAAGAAGGGCATCCTCGGCACGGTCTTCCGGAGCCTGGACAAGAAGCGTATGCGCAAAGAGGCAATGCAGAGCCTCAACGACCTCGGCGTGCTCACGGTGCAGAGCATCACGCAGTCGGTGGAGACCCTCTCGGGTGGTCAGCGCCAGGCGGTGGCCGTGGCCCGGGCCGGTGCCTTCGGCAGCAAAGTCGTCATCCTCGACGAGCCCACCGCCGCTCTCGGTGTCAACGAGTCCGCGCGCGTGCTCAAGCTCATCAGGGACCTGCGCGATCGCGGGATGAGCATCATCCTCATCTCCCACAACATGCCCCAGGTCTTCGACGTCGCCGACCGCATCCATGTGCAGCGCCTGGGCCGGCGGGCCGCGGTGGTGACCCCGCAGTCGCATCAGATGAACGACGTCGTCTCGATCATGACCGGCGCCATGACAGTGCCGGAAGACCAGCAGCAACTGACGCCAGTGCGCTAGACGCCTCCGCCAGGCTCGTCGTGCGGACTTTGGGGGCTGACAAGGCTACGCCGGGGCCGCTGACCTACGTGCGCGTGCCGTGACCAATCCCTGACTAATCGGCCACGCCCATGCCTCCTGTCGGGTTGAATGCTCCTATGTCCGGCTCGCTCTCCGCTGATGTGGTCATCATCGGAAGTGGCATGGGCGGATCGACCCTCGCCTACGGCCTGGCCCAGCGGGGCATGGATGTGATCGTGCTGGAGCGCGGACACCACTTGCCCAAGGAGCCGCAAAACACCTCGCCGGAGGCGGTGTTTGTGCAGCGTCGCTACAAGCCCGACGACACCTGGTATTCCGCAGATGGCACGCCTTTCGCACCCGGCGTGCACTACATCGTGGGCGGCAACACCAAGGTCTACGGATCCTCGCTCCCGCGCCTACGAGAGCGTGACTTCGCCGAGACGGTCTATCCGGCGGGTGTTTCGCCGAAGTGGCCCTTTACCTATGCCGATCTCGAGCCCTACTACTGCCGGGTCGAGGCCCTCTACAACGTGCATGGCACCCCGGGCCCCGGTGATGACGCTGCACCGCCCAATGAGCCGTGGAGAAGCCAGCCCTACCCCTATCGAGCGCTCGCCCATGAGCCTTATGTCGCGCAGACCCTCGATCGGCTGCGCGCCCAGGGTCTGCACCCGACGACCACCGCGATGGGGGTCGACCTGCGCCCTGGAGGCCGGTGCATACGATGTGGCACCTGCGACGGATTCCCGTGCCGGTGGGATGCCAAGTCCGATGCGCAGGTGTGCGCCCTCGAGCCGGCTATCGCCACGGGTCGCGTGCGCCTGGTGACAGGTGCGTACGTCGATCGCCTCGAGACGGATGCTTCCGGTCGCATCGCGCGGGCTGTCGGCAGTCTGGAGGGTGAGCCGCTGGAGGTGAGCGGCCGCGTCTTCGCCGCGTCTGCCGGGGCGGCCAACTCCGCAGCCCTTCTTCTGCGAAGCGGCGTCGCCAACTCCTCCGGACTCATCGGCACCCGCTACATGGTGCATAACAACACCCACATCGCCGCAATCGATCCACGCCGACCCAACGACGTGATCTTCCAGAAGACCGCGTGCGTGAACGACTTCTATGACGATCTGGGAGATGGCTTCCCGGGTGGCACGTTGCAGCTCATCGGCAAGGTCCAGGCATCCATGATGAAGACCCACGCGACCAAGGCGCCGCTGTCGGTGCTCAAGCCCATGGCAGCGCGCAGCATGGAGTGGCTCGTCATGACGGAGGACACTCCCGATCCGCGCAATCGCATCTATCTCGACTCGGCCGGCCGCGTCACCGTCTCATGGACGCGCACCAACTACGACCGCCACGAACTCATGCTGGCGAAGGCCCGGTCGGTGCTGCGTAAGGCCGGCTATGTCGCGATCTTCGAGCAGCGCTTCGACATCTCAATGAATTCCCACATGTGCGGCACGGCGGTGGCCGGAGAGGACCCGCGGACCAGCGTGCTCGATCCTTTCTGCCGGAGCCATGACCTCGCCAACCTCTACGTTGTGGACTCGGCGTTCTTCCCGTCGTCGGGGGCACAAAACCCGGCCCTGACGATCGCGGCCAACGCCCTCCGTGTGGCCGAATCGATACCCGCCTGACTCACATCGCGGTGTAAGCGAGCGCTAGCCGCCTCCATGTCCAGCGAGCCCCTCTACCTCGTCGCCGTCTTCAAGCCTCGCATGGGGGTGGCCGACGTGGTCGTGGAGCGCCTGCGTCTCATGCGAGATGCCACCCGCGAGGAGCCGGGTGATGTCTATATGAAGCTCGTCGGGGGTGCCGGGTCCGAGACCTGGTGCATGTTCGAGAAGTTCGTCTCGCGCGAGGCGTGGGATGTGCACATGACCCAGCCGCGCGTAACCGACGGCAACGTATTCCTCGCCGACAACTTATGCGAGCCGACACAGCTTCGCTTCTGCACCGAGAAGTAGGCCGCGGGCTCGTCTGCGGTCGTGAGGTCTTCGTGATTAAACGGCGGCGGGTCGGCGACTGAGTTCGCTGATCGCCTCCACGATGGCATCGGGCGCCTCCCAGTTGAGCATGTGACCCGCGCGAGGTACCCACCACGCCTGCGCACCCGGGATCCCCTCCGCGAGCCGTTCGGACTGCCACGGTGGAGTCGTGGCGTCCTTGTTGCCACACAGCACGATCGTGGGAATCGTGATCTTGTGAAGCCGGTCGCCGCGATCCTCGACCGTGAAGGCCTCCAGGATCGGCAGCAGCGACCGGTGGTCGGCCTTGCGGAAGGTGTCGAGGAAGACCTGCACCATCGCTGGCGACGGGTCGTCGCCGCAGATGCTCGCTCCAAAGATTGTACCGACGGCATCATTGGCGACGATCCGCTGGAGCATGCCCGACTTGATGAGTGGGATCTGCGCCTTGTTCTGGGGCGCACCGCGTAGGACATCGCCGGGGAAGGTGGACATAAGGATGAGCCCGCGCAGTCGCTCCGCGACGCCCGGCACGTCCAACACGGCGGCGATCGCCAGGAAT
>Ga0194132_10004832_pt1 | contig 22566 bp, 17 predicted proteins | sample TA2KigOf80mmetaG_FD_148612 | JGI IMG/M metagenome (GOLD analysis project Ga0194132, IMG submission 148612) | Freshwater microbial communities from Lake Tanganyika, Tanzania - TA2015054 Kigoma Offshore 80m | ecosystem: Environmental > Aquatic > Freshwater > Lake | place: Tanzania: Lake... | reverse complement strand
AAGCAACAGTTCCCGCGGGAACGGTTCACCGGTCAGGTCGGGGACGCGCTGGACTTTCTCCGTCAACATCTCGACGCCCAGGTCGATATGGCCGACGAGTTGGCCTTCGTCGGTGTAGCCGAAGACAGTATCGGCGGAGAGTTCGCGCGTCTTGCCGATGTCGTGCAGAAAGACGCCCATCATCAACACCTCGCGGTTGAGAGTGGGATAGAGCGGCGCAATGCGGTCGACGACGTCGAGCATGGTGACGACGTGGTCCAGCAGGCCGCCGATGTAGGCATGGTGATTGCGAATCCCGGCGGGAACCCGGCAGAAGGCGTTGACGAAGTCATCGTCGATAAAGAAGCACTCGGCCAATGCTCGCAGATGCGGATCACCGAGTTTGAGTAGATGCTGCTTGAGGCGCTCGTAGAGCTTGTGGATGTCCTGCTCGACGCGAGGCACGAACTCCTCCAGCGCGAGTTTGCTCGGGTCGGCCTTGTCGAACTGCGTGAAGACCACCTGAAGCGTGCCCTGGAAGAGCTGTACTTTGCCCTTGATGCGCAAGAAGTCGCCTTCGTCAAAGGAGCGGAACTGGGGCTCGTTGGCATTCCAGAGCCGGGCGGTAATGGCCCCCGTGCGGTCCCGCAATTCGACCTGCAGGAAGAAGCTGCCGTTGCGATTGGTGCGGAGCTGCTTGTCGGCAATCAGGTAGACTTCGTCGATCGATTCGCCGTCGGTCAAGAGTTGCACAGCGCGTCGCGGCATGGATTCCTCGCCAAGAAGATGGCATTGTTGTATGGGCGCGTGCCGCTTGCGGCTTCGCGCTCGCTTGGCGTCATGCGAGCGCGAAGCCGCAAGCGGTTACTTCCCGCGCAGCCGTTTGATGTTCTCACTCGCCTTGGCAGCGATCGGCGTGCCTTCGTAGTTCTTGGCGAGCAGCGTCCAGGCTTCGATGGCCTTGGCGGTTTGGCCGAAGCGTTCCAGCGCTTTGGCCTGCGCGGAGACCGATTTGACCTCGTCTTCAGCGCCTTGGATTTCGACGGCGTCGAGCAGCCTGGGCGACTTCAACACTCTTTCGAGCGCCAGTTTAGCCTGCTTGCTGCCCCATCGCTGCGCGGCGCCTTGAAGTAGCGCGACGCCATGCCATATACGGTCGGGCTTCGCAAGCTCCGCCTCGGCCGTTTCGAGGAACCGGGTGGAATGATTGTTGGCGCTAGGGCCTTCGTCCGGCGCGATCGCCAGCTTCGGGTACGCCTTGCGATCGTCGCGGCGTCGTTTCAGATCGTCAGCGAGCCAGGCGTGAATGTCGCTGACGACATTCGCCGGCGGAATGACATGCCCCATCTTTGGTACAATCCAGACCTTGGAGCGAATACCGATCTCTTGAAACCATGGCCCCATGTAGGCTTCATTCTCCTTGCGATTGAAGTCCGTCTCACCCGTGACGAACGCGACCGAGAGACGATCCGCAATGCGATGGCGCAGATACGTCGGCCCGGCAATCGGGTTGGTCCCGCACAGCGGAATGACGCCGCCGAAATACTCGGGCAGTGCGAAGCCGATGGCGCAGGCCATGCGGCCGCCGCCGGAGAAGCCCGTGAGGTACGTGACATCTGGATCGATCGTAAAGTGTCGGCGGACGTCGTCGAGCACATCGAGGATGATGCGCGTGCGTTGCCCGGGCGGTATGCTGTTGCCCGCGCCGAGCGGGGCCGCGAAGAAAACGCCTTCCTTCTCGCAGTACGGTTGCCAGTTCTTCCAACCCTGCTGTCCGTCGCCGGCAGAGATGAAGAGCACCAGCGAAGCCGGCTGATCTTTCTTGTACGACTTCGGCACGAAGAGCTGGTACTTCTGCTTGGTCGAATCGTAGCCGGCCGGCAACTTGGCGGCGCCTTTGCCAAAGCCGCTGACGGCGAACTCCCAGTCAAGTCTGGTCGGTGCGGTGACTTTGCGCTCAACCAGCTGCGCGTCGGCGCTGGCGACGATTCCGAGCGAGAAAATAGTTCCAACGACAAGCCGCACCATCGTGCGTCTCCGTGGTGCAGGCGGCCCGCCTGCACGGGACTTCTTGGGTGCAGGCCGCTCGCCTGCACTACGGTGTCAATGTATGTCCTGGGTGTCGGCATGGTTTGCCCAGCTTCTCGCGTAAATCTCGCTGGCTGGCCTAAATTGCCGAAACTCGCAGGGCCGATTTGCTGATGGAATAGATACGCGAGTCAGCGAAAAAACCATGCGCAAGGAGGCAAGCATGTTCGCAGCCGTGGCGTCCGTCGTCGTCTGCACTTTCTTGGCCGGTGGAGGAAAAAAAGAATACGACGGCGGCGTTCTTTGCCAGCCTGCGTATGTCATGGACGACGCGCTCCGCGGACCGTGCAAGCGCTATGCGCCACAGCCAGGCGACATCTTTCTCTCAACGGACCGATCGTGGATCATTAACGCCGGACATCGCCTCGCCTGGAGCGGCCAGCCGAACCATTCGGGCATCGTCGTGCTGCGTCGCGACGGCACGCCGGCCCTGCTCGAAGGCGGCCCCTTTAATGGCATCAAGATCGAGATCGTCGACATCAAGAGCAGCTTTGACAAGCACGACGAGCGCACCGAGAAAGTCTGGATCCGCGCTCGCAAGGTTCCACTAACAAAACTGCAATCCGAACAGCTCACCGAATGGGCGGAACGTCAAGACGGCAAGGCGTTCGCCGTCCGGCGCATGCTGCGTCAGATGACGCCCTTCCGCACGCGTGGCCCGTTGCGCACGTTCGTGATGGGAACGCCCAACGGCGAACGCGATCGCTATTTCTGCGCCGAACTCGTGATGGAGACGTGCGTGCACATCGGCCTTTTGTCGGCAGAAACGACGAGGCCGTCGGCGACCTATCCGGAAGACATCTTCTACGACAAATCGAAGAACCGCTATCTGAACGAGAACTTTACGCTCGCCGGCGGCTGGGAACCGCCGGCCCGCTGGTTGCCCGCTGCCCCGGTGCCTGCGGGAAAGTGAGTCGTTGCATTGATTGTCGACCAGGCACATCGCGGACAAACGGCTTTCGTCAGTCATCGTGACGAGTCTTCGATGGATGCCCAACGCCCACTTGATCTTGGGCGAATCGGAATGCCGCTGCCTCGGCGGACTGCCAATCTCCTGCGTTGGCCATGGTGACGATCTTGGAAAATGCTCTCTGCTCCGCGTCTGATAGCTTGCCGTCGCGCGCCAATCCGTCGATCCGTTTTTCCACTTCCCGGAGCCGATTGGTGTCCTTGGTGTTGCAGGCGGCGTAGAGCAACTTCATAGTCTGCAACGCTTCCGGACTGGTGACAGCCGGGTATTGGCGACAGCCCGGCCACCAAACAACCGTGACAAGGATTGCCAGCACTCCCAATGCGCTGAGGAGCCACCCGAGGTTTTGCGATTTTCCCTCGACTGCGTTTTCGACGTTAGTATTCACCTGGCACATCTCCCAGATTGATGCTGGACAAGGCGGCCCACGTGTTCAGGTTGATCGATAAGGAGATAAACCGGACGCCTCCGTCACCGAAGAGCACGTGACCTCCCTGCCACGGAGCATACATCTGGCACACATGACACGTCGGAAAACTCGGCGGATGGACGATTCCCGGCTCAAGGGCGGCGGGCCCGCTGTGACAGAGTACGAGCGTCGCGGCTCGATCGCACACGGTAAACGGATACCGATTCGGATCGATCGGGCACGCTTCGGCGCCGGGTACGACGCCGACCCAGGTCTTCGCACTAATTGTCGTGTGCTCTCCGATGAACACGGTGTTGCTCAAGCCGTCGGTAACCTGCGCTTCCTTCACTCTCGAATTGCGATAAAACGGGCCGATGCCCCTTAGGCCCGAAAACTCCGCGAGGTTGTACGCCCATGTTTCGTCCTGTCCGTTGTTGGCCACATAGTGGCTGATGGCGAACTCTGCCAGCACCGTGCCGCTGCTGTTCTTAACCAGCATCGTCGGACCTTGATTGGGGGCCGCCGGGTTGATGAAAACGGGCAAAACCGTCTTGACGGCGACGGAGTTCGCTGGGTCCCAACAGGCCAAGTCGCGCCGAAGCTGGCGCGCTAGCGGTTCCTGTTCGAGAAAGGGCAAAATGAACGAGCCCCACGCCCAACCAGGGGCGGTATCAACAGTAGGCGCCGGTTGGCCCGGCATGCCAGCTTGATAGCCCGGCGGAAACACCTTGTAGGTGTCGTGATAGGCGTGCAAGGCAATGCCGATTTGCTTGAGGTTGTTCGTGCTCTGAAGTTTCGCAGCTGCTTCACGAACCTTCTGTACTGCCGGGAGCAAAAGGCCAATCATCATGGCAATAATCGCGATCACCACGAGTAGCTCAATTAACGTAAACCCGCGTCGAGACCGGATGGTATCGGTTGCTTTGCGCATGACGACGTTCCTACATAGGCATGGTGAAAGATCGTGTTAGGGATGACTAATTGTATGGTTAGATAAATCGAAGTCAACAGTCTACTGCACGATATTACGGATATTTTTTTTCAACGAAAGAATGAAGTTTGAGACATGCCGGTTGCACTGAAACCTGCTCGACACTCTCCGTATCGACCGCTACGCTGGCGATGAATATCTCGGCGACGAGCAATCGCCCATGAGGGGTGCGAGAACATTGCCGGCACGCGTCTTATTCCCGATAACAGTCCACTCTCGGCGGGCCTTGCCCGGGTCTCTACAATGAAAGAAACGAAGGCAAGCGCGGCGTCATGAGGGCGTCGTCGCAGGCCGAATCCAAAGGATGATTGCGTATGACCGACATGCCGGCTCCGTTTCGCTTCGATCCGAAAGCCCAGCGAGGCAACTACGCTCGCCAACGGCAGATGACGCTCGCCGATCTCCTCATGGAGAATCGCATCATCTTCCTCGGCGCCTCGCCGGAATATTTTGACGGCCAGGGCGAAGGCCCTATCACGGACATCTTGGCCAGCTTGATCATTCAACGGCTGCTCTACTTGCAGTACGAGAACAAGAACCAAGAAATCCACATGTACATCAACAGCCCGGGCGGCTCCGTGTCGTCCACGCTGGCGATCTATGACACAATGCAGTTTCTTGAATGCCCGATTGCAACGTACTGCATCGGCAGCGCGGCGTCAGGCGCAGCCATCCTTCTTGCGGCCGGCTCCAAGGGGAAACGCTACGCTCTGCCCAACTCCAAAATCATGATCCATCAGCCGTGGGGCCAGGTCTACGGCCAAATCACCGACATGGAAATCCAGGCCAACGAGATCACCAAGGATCGCCAACGATTGAACGAGATTCTCGCCCGCCACACGAATCAATCCGTTGAGCGCATCGCTCAGGAGACGGAACGCGATCACTACTATTCGGCGATGGAAGCGAAGGAGTTTGGCCTGGTCGACGAGGTGGTGCAGAAGAAATAGCGACGTTTACGCTTGGCTGGTTTACGTCTAGCGCTTGCGCGGCGCCTGGCGAGCGCTAAACGTAAACACGAGAACACATTCCCTCAACTTGTCTCCCCCGGTTTGCCGATCTTGACATGGGAATCCGGGGGACTCGGAGAAACCGATGCCTCTGATTCCGTATGTCGTCGAAGGCGGTGGCCGTGAAGAACGGGTTTTTGACATCTATAGCCGACTGCTGAGAGATCGCATCATCTTTCTGCAAGGCGAGGTCAACGATGATTCGGCGAGCCTGATCGTTGCCCAGATGCTCTACCTGCAATTCGACCAACCAAAGACGACAATAAACTTGTACATCAATAGCCCAGGTGGGTCGGTGACGGCGGGATTGAGCATCTACGACACGATGCAATACCTGACCTGCGACGTCGCAACGTACTGCATCGGCCAGGCCGCCAGCATGGGCGCGGTGCTCCTGTGTGCTGGCACGAAGGGGAAGCGGAACACGCTCCCCAATTCGCGCATCATGATCCATCAACCCTTGGGTGGCATGCGCGGCAGCACAACGGAAATCTTGATCCGTTTGAAAGAGAACCAGCGGCTCAAGAAGGTGCTCAACGAAATCCTCATGAAGCACACGGGAAAGTCAGTCGAGCAGATCGAGCGCGACTGCGACCGCGACAACTTCATGTCGGCACAAGAGGCGAAGGATTACGGCCTGGTTGACAGCGTGCTCGAACGTTTGCCGATGCCGACGTAATCGTGAACCTACTTTCTGAGCCTGAAGCGTAAGCGAAGGTTGGTTCGACCATCGCTTACGCTTCAGGCTCTGAGAATACCCGTGAACATGCCGGCACGATGCCCTGGTCTTTGGCTGCTCCTCTTGGTCTCGGCATTGTGTACGTCCACGGGTTGTCGTAATAAGACCGATGTTCTCGAAATCGAATTGCGCACACGCGAACAGCTCTATCGCGATCTCCACGACGATTACAAACGCTCCGAATCTCGCATCACGGCCTTGCAAATGGAGGTCGAGGCACTGCGCAAAGGCAGCAAGATCACACCAGAACAGGCGGCTGCAACCTATGGATTGAAACGAATCGTTCTAGGCCGATCGACGGGCGGCGTCGACAACGACGGCATCCCCGGCGATGAGGCGCTCCAGGTCGTCGTCGAGCCTCGCGATTACGACGATCACTCAATCAAGGCCCCGGGTGTTTTGCAGATCAGCGTGATGGAGATCACGCCGCAGGGAGTGAAGACGCCGTTATCGACATGGGATATCTCGGGGGAGGCGCTGCGGCAAAGTTGGAAGCAGGGGCTGTTGAGCACGGGCTACAGCGTGACGTTGCCGTGGAAGCATTTGCCGGTGCAGGAACAGTTGCGTGTCGTGGTGCGCTTTGTGACGCCGGATCAACGAAGGTATGAAGCGGATCGGGACATCAAGGTGCGCTTGGTTCCTGGCGCGGAGATGAAGCGCGCCGATCCGCCGAACATGCCGCCGCCGTCGATGCCCCCGCTGCCGGAGACAGGTCCGACGCTCTTGCCTGCCGGACGCACAACAACGGCGCCGCACACGGCGGGTTGGCGGCCCGTCGAAGGCGAGCGTCCAGTGACGATCGGTCGGCCGACGCCGCTGCCGTGATGCCTGCATCCTCGTTTAGCGTGACCCAGCGCCGAGCGAGCGCTAAACGCAAGCCAGGTTGAAACCGGGCTTGACAAATCCCCATCCTTTTGGCGATGCTGGTAGTAGGTCCGTATGTGCGCTGTGACAGGCGCAAGGAAAGTCGCCGCTCTCGCGCAATTATCCGCGCGACGTAACGTTGTCCTGACGAGAGAGTGTCCAGCGCTCCGCGGCCCATCGCCCGATGCGGAATGCATGTGGGACGATTCGGGTCTGGTATAATGGAGTGGGCCTGATCCGGCGCCCGAGAGGGATCTCGGCGCATTGCCGTGTGCTATTGTTGATCAACACACACACTTGCCACTTTCTTTGCACCGAGCTGCACGGCAGACTTGCCACGCCGCCAAGCGCAGGATGGGCCCAGCGAACGACCAGCGGATTTCTTTCACCTTTTTTCATTCGATCTTTGTCAACGCAAACAGGCATTACGCCAAAAAAACGATGCCGGCCTGGCATCGCACTAGGGGAGGTATGCACCATGCCCGCGACTGGAAAAGACATTCTGAATATTATTCGCGAACAAAGCGATCTCAGCGATTACCGCAAGGTTCACTGGGAAGGCAGCTTCGAGGAGTACATGGAGATCGTGCGCGAACAGCCGGAGGTGACGCGCACCGCCTACCAGCGCCTATACGACATGATCCTGTCGCACGGCGTCGACGAGCGGCAGGAAAACAAGGAGAAGATCACTCGCTACCGGTTTTTCACCGAATTCGGCGACAAGATCAACGACGCCGTCTACGGCCTTGACCGCATCCTCATGCAGCTGGTCAACGCCTTCAAGTCGGCGGCGCACGAGTACGGCACCGAACGCCGTGTGCTGCTTCTTCACGGCCCCGTCGGGTCGTCGAAAAGCACCATCGCGCGTCTGCTCAAGCGCGGGCTCGAAGAGTATTCGCGCACCGATAACGGCATGCTCTTCTCGTTCGCCTGGAAGGGACCGGACGGGACCTGGCTCAAGGATCCCATGCACGGCGACCCGCTGCAACTCATCCCGCCCAACATGCGCGACGCCATCATTCGCCGATTGAGCGACGGAGCGAGCAAGAACTCACGCTATCCCGTTCAGATCAAGGGAGATCTGTCCCCCTATAGCCGGTTCATGTTCAACGATCGGCTCAAAAAATACAACGGCGACATCTCACTGATGCTCGCCAACGAGATCAAGGTTTATCGCCTGATCCTGTCCGAACAGGACCGCATCGGCATCGGCACATTCCAGCCCAAGGACGAAAAGAACCAGGACTCGACGGAGCTTACCGGCGACATCAACTACCGCAAGATCGCCGAGTTCGGCTCCGAAAGCGATCCGCGCGCCTTTAACTTCGACGGTGAGCTGAACATCGCCAACCGCGGCCTGGTCGAGTTCATCGAAGTGCTGAAGCTGGACGTGGCGTTCCTCTACGATTTGCTCGGCGCCTCGCAGGAGCACAAGATCAAGCCGAAGAAGTTCGCACAGACCGACATCGACGAAGTCATCCTGGCACACACGAACGAGCCGGAGTATCGCCGCTTGCAGAACAACGAGTTCATGGAGGCATTGCGCGACCGCACGGTGAAAATCGATGTGCCCTACGTGACCAGGTTGACGGACGAGATCAAGATTTACGAGAAGTCGTTCAACACCGAGAAGGTGCGTGGCAAGCACATTGCACCGCACACGATCGAAGTCGCGGCGATGTGGGCCGTGCTGACGCGCCTCGAACCGCCCAAGCACGCTAACCTCACGCTGATGCAGAAGATGAAGCTGTACAACGGCAAGACGCTGCCTGGCTTCACCGAGGACAACATTATCGAACTCAAGCGCGAAGCGCCCAACGAAGGCATGCACGGCATCAGCCCGCGCTACATCCAGGACAAAATCTCCAACGCCCTCGTCGCCCATCCCGAAGAGGACAACATCAACCCATTCATGGTGATGCACGAACTCGAAACCGGCCTGCGGCATCACTCGCTCATCACCAGTCAGGATCAGTTACAGCACTACAAGGAACTGCTGCAAGTGGTCCGTCAGGAGTACGAGGATATCGTGAAGAACGAAGTCCAGCGCGCCATCGCCGCCGACGAGGACGCTCTGCAACGGCTCTGCGCCAACTACATCGACAACGTCAAGGCCTACACCCAGCGTGAAAAGGTCCGCAACCGCTTCACGGGCAGCTATGACGAACCCGATGAACGACTGATGCGCTCGATCGAAGAAAAGATCGACATCCCCGAGAGCCGCAAGGACGACTTCCGCCGCGAGATCATGAACTACATCGGCGCCTTGGCGATCGACGGCAAGAAGTTCGATTACAAGACCAACGAGCGATTGATGAAGGCGCTCGAGCTCAAGCTGTTCGAAGATCAGAAGGACACGATCAAGCTGACGAGCCTGGTGTCGAACGTCGTCGACAAGGCGACGCAGGAGAAGATCGACGTCGTCAAGGGCCGCCTGATCAAGTACTACGGCTACAACGAGTCCAGCGCAACGGACGTGCTGAACTTCGTGGCGAGTATTTTTGCGCGAGGGCAGACGAAGAAGTAACCGTCTGCCGCTTGCGGCTTTGCGCTCGCGCCAGAAGCGCCGGGCCTATGGTGATCTGGCGCGAGCGCGAAGCTGCAAGCGGCGTGGAACAGAGCCATGAGCCAAAAAATCGAACGCGATCATCAGCGCTTTCGCAAGATCGTGCGCGGCAAGGTCAAATCCGACCTTGGCAAGTACATCTCGCGCGGCGAAATGATCGGCAAAAAAGGACGCGATTTCGTCAGCATCCCCGTGCCGACCATCGAACTGCCCCAATTTCGCTATGGCCAAAAAGGCTCCGGCGGCGTCGGGCAGGGCGAAGGCGACCCCGGTCAGCCATTGACGCAGCCGCAAGGCGAGGACGAAGGCGGCGCCGGCGATCAGCCCGGCGGGCACATCCTCGAAGTAGATCTCACGCTCGAAGAACTGGCCGAGATTTTGGGCGAAGAATTGGCCTTGCCGCGCATCGAGCCGAAGGGCAAGAAGAACATCATCACGACCAAGGACAAGTACACCGGCATCCGCCAGTCGGGCCCTGAATCGCTGCGCCACTTCAAGCGCACCTACAAACGAGCGATGAAGCGCCAAATCGCGTCCGGCACCTACAACCCCGCCGACCCGATCGTCGTGCCGATTCGCGAGGACAAGCAATACCGCAGCTGGAAGGAAGTGCCCAAGCCCGATAGCGTTGCCTGCATCATGTATATGATGGACGTCTCCGGCTCCATGACTGACGAGCAAAAAGAGATCGTCCGTATCGAGTCGTTCTGGATCGACACCTGGCTCAAGCGGCACTACAAGGGCATCGAGAACGTCTACATCATCCACGACGCCGCTGCCCACGAGGTCGATGAACACACGTTTTATCACACGCGCGAATCGGGCGGCACGAAGATCAGCACCGCCTACGAACTTGCCAACAAGATCATCGACAAGCGCTACTCGCCCACCGAATGGAACATCTACGCGTTCCACTTCTCCGACGGCGACAACTGGGGCGACGACAGCCCGCATTGCATCCAGTTCTTGCAGGACACGCTGTTGCCGAAGCTCAACCTCTTCGGCTATGGCCAGGTCGAGAGTCCTTACGGCAGCGGCGAGTTCTACGAGTACATCACCGAACTGTTGGAGAAGAAGGACAACGTGGTGGCGAGCCGCATCCCCGACCGCGAGGCGATCATCGGCTCGATCAAGGAGTTCTTGAGCACCGGGAAATGATTTTTCTCGTTTTGCGCCCGCAGTGCGCCACGCGTTCGCAAGGCGCACTGCGGGCGCTAAACGAAGACGGATACTAGGCCCAACCAAACATGACCTTCCCCTACGATACCCGCCTGCCGCCCGATCTTGCCGCCCTCAAAGTGGAGATCGAGGCGCACGCGCGGCAATTCGGACTCGATTTTTACGAGACGATCTTCGAAGTCGTCGATGCCGACGATCTCAACGAAATCGCGTCCTACGGCGGATTCCCGACGCGCTATCCGCACTGGTCGTTCGGGATGCAGTACGAGGAGCTCAAGAAGGGCTACGAGTACGGCCTGTCGAAGATCTACGAGATGGTGATCAACAATGACCCGTGCTACGCCTATCTCATGCGTTGCAATCACACTGTCGACCAGAAGCTGGTAATGGCGCACGTCTACGGGCACTGCGACTTCTTCAAGAACAACGCGTACTTCGCGCACACGAGCCGCAAGATGATGGACGACATGGCCAACCACGGCGTGCGCATCCGCCATTACGCGGAGAAGTACGGCGAGGATGCCGTCGAGGCGTTCCTTGATCGGTGCATGTCGATCGACGACCTGATCGACATGCACTCAACGGCCATCAAGCGCCACGACGAGTCAAAACGCTTCGACTTCAAAGAGCCGGTTCCCGAGGAAGGCGATAAGCTGACGCGCTTTCAGAGCAAGGACTACATGTCGGAGTACATCAATCCGCCCGAAGCGCTCAAGGCCGAGGAGGAGGAACTCAAGAAGAAGCAGCAAGCCATCGAGCGGTCGTTCCCGGAGCAGCCCGAGCGCGACGTGCTTCTGTTCCTGATCGAGTACGCCCCACTCAAAGCCTGGCAGCGCGATGTGCTCTCGATCGTCCGCGGTGAGGCATACTATTTCGCGCCGCAAGGGCAAACCAAGGTACTGAACGAAGGATGGGCCAGCTTTTGGCATTCCACCATCATGACGGAACGTGCTCTTGAACCGTGGGAGTGCATCGATTATGCCGACCACCACTCCGGCACGATGGCGATGTCGCGTGGCCGGGTGAATCCCTACAAGCTCGGCATCGAGTTGTTGCGTGACATTGAGCGACGCTGGAATACTGGGCAGTTTGGCAAAGAATGGGAAGAGTGCGACGACCTCGACAAAAAACGATCTTGGAACCTCAATCTGGGCCTGGGACGCAAAAAAATCTTCGAGGTGCGCAAGATTCATAACGATGTTACTTTCATAGATACCTTCCTGACGCCAGAGTTTTGTCAGGAACACAAGCTGTTTTCATTTGCTCACAACGAGCAACAGAACAACTATGTGATCGAATCGCGGGAGTTTCAGAAAGTCAAGCAACGGCTCTTGTTCAGCCTTACCAACCACGGCAGGCCGTTCATCTACGTGATCGATGGAAACTACAAAAACCGGGGCGAATTGCTCCTACGGCACGAGTATAATGGGATAGAGTTGCGCATGGATCGCGCGGTGGATACGCTGGCCAATGTCCAGGCACTATGGACTCGGCCCGTGCATCTGCAAACGATAGTGGACAATAAACCAGTGCTCGTTTCGCACGACGGAACATCTGCTACGCAGAATAACATAGGAGAGGCCGATGACCCTCGAAAAAACGCTTCGCCAGCAACTAAATAGCCCGGAACGCGGCGGATTTCACATATCTGCCAGCGGTTGGGACATTACAATCGCCGCCGATCAGCGCGATAGCTTGAGCTGCGCGCTGACGGAATTGAGCGTGGAGCGCAACGCGCCGATTCAGGAAGACCTGTCTGCGTGGGCTCGCCGCGTTGCCGGGAGCGTCACCGGCTTGATTGAGCCGCTGCGCGTTGTCGAAGTGGACCAACCGCTGGGCAAGGCGCTATTACGCAGTGCCGCGCCGACCGTACGCGACGGCAAGGCGTTTTACTATGAGTTGATGCTGGAGCGCACGAGCCGTTCCGTAGCGACGTTGCGGCGCTACGCCGGCGACCGCACCGGCGCCGAGCGCGAGGCCGTCGCGTTCGTGCTGACGCACGACGCCATCGTCAAACTGGTAGTCGATATCGTGGGTGTCAATTAGCGCTCTGCGTTTTGCAGGTTTGCGTTTAGCGCACGCGTGGCGCCAGGCGAGCGCGAAACGTAAACCGGCAACGCTTCGATGGATCGACGTCGCGTCATGAATGATGCCAATGCCTTCTGGCGCTCAGCCGCATATGCCCTGATCGCGGCTATCACCGTTTGGCGAATCATCTATCTCGCGGCATTCTCTCCTCTCGACCTAGCGCCGGACGAAGCGTACTACTGGACCTGGTCGCGCCAGCTTGACTGGTGCTATCACAGCAAAGGCCCGCTCGTTGCCTGGCTCATCCGCGCCAGCTGCGAAGTTCTCGGCAACACGCCATTCGCTGTTCGGTTTCCGGCAACTCTTTGCGGTGGCCTTCTTCTTCTTGGGCTTCAAGCGCTGGCTAGGGACGTGTATCGGTGCGATCGCTTGGCGATGGCGGTCGTGTGTGTCGCGGCAACCCTGCCGATCGTCGCCGCGGGTTCCATGCTGATGACAATCGATGCGCCGTTCACCTGTGCCTGGGTGTGGGCGTTGGTTTTTGGTCATCGCGCCGTCACGGGAGAATCGACCTGGCTGTGGATTGCTACCGGCGCTTGCGTCATACTCGGCGTTCTCGCCAAACACTCGATGGTGCTTTGGCTCGGCTCGTTTGTTCTTTTCCTCGCGGCGACACCCGAGTGCCGCGCGCAGTTCACACGACGTGGATTCTGGATCATGACACTCCTGGCGGCACTCGGCGCTGTGCCGATCATCGCGTGGAATCTAGTCAATGGCTGGGTTACGCTCGACCACACGCGAATGCACGCCGGCATGGAAGCGGCCGATGGCGTGCACTGGTTCGGGCCGATACATTTCGTCGGCACGCAATTTGTCGTTCTATTAGGGTTCTGGTTCGTCATCTGGGCATGGGCGATGTGGTCGCATCGCCCGATGTGTGAAGTCGATCCGAGCAAGCGCTTTTTGTGGTGGATGTCGGCGCCGACGTTCGTGTTCTTTGCGGTCTTCTCGGTCACAAACGGCGGCGGCGAAGCGAACTGGCCAATCCCCGCGTACCTTTCCGGATCGGTACTGGCGGCTGGTTGGCTGGCGTGCGAAATCCATAACGCGGCGGATTGGCGGCGCCGGTTAATCATCGGCGGCGGCATCGCAAGTGTCGCGCTCGGACTCGTCGTCGTCGTTGTCTTCCATGAGCCTATTCGCACACAACCCTTGTTCTTGCACATCGCAGGTCCGGCCACAGAGCGACATCCAGCGCCGATTCGCCGCGTCGATCCTACCGCTCGCCTGCGTGGCTGGCGCTATCTTGCAATGGAAGTCGATCGCTTTCGGGGATCGCTGGGTAGCCGCAGCATTGAGCCGGTGCTCGCCGCGGAACGCTGGACGCACGCGTCGGAGCTCTCCTTTTACTGTGATGGACGCCCTGCGTGGACCTGCCTCGCCCTGGTGCTCGGCGACCGCGCGAGTCAGTTTGATCTATGGCGTCCGAATCCCATCTGCGAACCCTCGGCATATCGCGGCCGGACATTTCTAATTGTCGGTCTCGATCTGAAGCGGCTGCGAAGTGCATTCGAGTCGATGGAATCTCCACAGCCGATCGAGTATCGCGAAGGGGATGGCCTGGTGGCAAGCTGGGAAATCGCCGTCGGCAGAGGTTTTCGCGGATGGGATGTCGAAGAAAGGAAAACGAAATAGACGGCATTTTCCGTGGCCGATTCGGCAAGATGGAGAAGGGCAACAGGGATTGAAAAACTGCTTAAGATCTGCCATAAAGAAAAACTCGCTAGGAACCGATGAAAACGCGGTAACCGACCTGCAACGCGCTTCACCAAGGAAACGGATGGTCCAGACGCTCGATCCACCTCAGACGACTCCTCAAACCCCACGCGCGGCGTGTGGCGCCTTGTGTGGCTTTGAGGCGTACCTTCTCATCAAGCCGCTGCTGCTGGCTTCGCTCGTGATCTTGTTGGCCGAGGGACTGAGGATCTTTGCGGGCAATAATCTGCACACGGTCACTGCCGGCCGATGTTACCGATCCGCCCAGCCGACCGCCGCGCTTATCGAAGAGATGCACCGCGTGCACGGCATTCGCAGCATCATCAACCTGCGCGGCGACAATCCGGGCGAGCCCTGGTTTGAAGCCGAGGATACAGCCCGCAAACGCCTGGGGATCGCCCTTTACGACGCGGGGATGTGCAGCGGCGAACAGGTGCCAGAGGATGACTTTCGCCGTTTCGCCACCGCGGTCAAAAACGCACAGGAGCCAATTCTGATTCACTGTGCGAACGGAAACGATCGCACAGGGCTCGGGTCGGCGGCATACCTTTTATTGCGCACAGACACTTCGATTGCCGACGCTCGGCGCCAACTCAGTTTGCGTTATGGCCATTTCTCGATGGGCAGCGCGATGTGCCTGCATCGCGTGCTGGACAACTACGAGAGCTGGCTGCGACAAACAGGCCAATCCCATTCCCCCGATCGCTTCTACCATTGGGGCATGCACGAATACCGCAAGGAAGTGCTGCGCTAGCATAGGTCGGGGTTTCTGGACGGACACTACGCCCACGACGCCGTACCTGAAAGCCGTGACCAGTTCAGCCTCACCTTTTCATGGCATCCGCGTCGAGCTAACGGCGTCATCTTTCCTTCATTCTTCGCGTTCAGCGAAAAGTTCCTTTGTCAATTTTTCACGAATCGGTTAGGATGACGAGCAGTGGGAACGGACGTGCCTTCGTCACGTTTCTGGTATTCAAACGCCCGTAACGATGGAAAGGGTATCGGTCATGCTAAAGCGTGTTGCGCTGTGGGTGTTGTTGCTTGTGGGCGCCCTGGTCGTGCCGGCGGCGCGGGCCGATGAATGGACCGGTCAACCATTGATCGTCGCCATCGGCATCGACAAGTATCAGGACCCGCAGATCAAACCACGCAAGCACGCCGAAGCGGACGCCATGGCCCTGGTGCGCCATTTCATGAAGAAGGAGAACGTCGGCGTTGCCAAGGATCGCGTCAAACTCCTTCTGGGTTCCGGCCCGGTGGCCGACATCCCATCCGAGAAAGCGACTCGGGCCAACGTCCTCAAGGCGCTGAAGTGGGCAGAAAAAACCGCCAAGAAGGACGATTTGACGATATTGGCCATCTTCGGAAACGGCGCACCCGTCGGCGAACGCACCTGCTACTTCGCAGTCGATTCGACCTTCAAGAATCGCGCCAAGGATGCCGTCCATAGCGATGACATCGAACACATCATCGACAAGGTTCCAAGCCAGCGCATGGTGTCCATGGTCGATGTGCACTTCCTCGGATTCGACCTCGGCAAGGAAAAAGTCCCCGACCTTGTCACGGGCAACATATTCAAGGTGTTTCTAAGCCAAGGCGACGAGGCGAAGGAGAACGCTCCGAGCCGAGTGCTCTTCCTGCCGGGCGCCGCGTCGAAATTGTCGCTCGATCTGGAGAAGCACGGAGTGTTCGCTCAGTCGATTCTCGACGGGCTCTCCGGCTCATCCGACAACGACGGTTATGAAGCCGACGGCAACATCATGGTCAGCGAACTGGCCAAGTACGTTCGCAAACACGTCGGCGAACTCGCTCGCGCCAACGGCAAAACGGACGAACAAAAGAAGCAGACCGCCGGCGTCATTGAGGCCCAGTCACCCGATTTCGTCGTCGCTTACAACTCGCAAGCTCGTGCCAAATCGCTTGATCGCCTCAAAAAGTTTGCCGAGCTCGCCGACGCCAAACGCCTCGACAAAAAGTTTGTCGAGGAAGGAACCACCCTGCTGGCACGCATGCCGAAGCTCGAAGCCCAGCAGAATCTGCGCAAAGCCTATCAGCAGCTTGTCGACGGCAAAGTCGACGTAGCTGGTTTTTCGGCCGAGCGCGATAACATCCTCGAAGGCCGAAAGCTGGCCGAGAAGGATGCCGCTCGTTACGCGTTCATCGTCACGCGTGCTACGGAGCTGGTGGGCAGAAGCTACTACAAGAAGATCGAGAAGGCCCCCATGGTTGCCAATGCGATCGTCGGCATGTACAAGACCGTCGATGAAAAAGTCCCCGCCAGCCTGAATGACCGGCTCGAACGCATCAAGGAACTCGATACTGCCGAGCTCATCCGGCTGCTTGCCGAAGCCCGCCAACAGCTCGGCAAACGCGAGGATCTCGCCAAGGGCCAAGACGTCACCGCCTCGCTCAACGCCATGCTCGCCAAGCTCGATCGCCACACCGGATATATTCCGCCCGAGGTCGTTCTCAAATTCCGCGAAGACACCTCCGGAAGCTTCCGCGGCATCGGCGTGCAGATTCGCCGCAACGAGGCCCGCGACCAGCTTCAGGTCGTCACGCCCATTTACAACAGCCCCGCGTACAAAGCGGGCCTTCGTGCCGAAGACATCATCACGACGATCATCTCCGAAGTCGACCCGGCCACGGGCGCACCGTACGACGAACCGAAAACCACTCCGACCAAGGGGATGACCACCGAGGATGCCGTGAAGCTCATCAAGGGCAAAGTCAACACGCGCATCAAGCTGCTTGTCGAGCGTGAAGGTGCCGCCAAGCCGCTCGAGTTCACGCTTATTCGCAAGGACATCGAGGTCGAAAGCGTGCTCGGGCACAAGCGGGGTAAAGACGACAAGTGGGATTACGTCATCGACCCACAGAACCGCATCTGCTACGTGCGATTGACGCAGTTTTCAGAGAACACGTATCCTGAGTTGGAAAAGCTGATGAAGGCGCTTTCCAAGGATGGCATCAAAGGCTTTATCCTCGACCTCCGCTTCAATCCGGGCGGCTTGCTCGATAGCTCCATCAAGATCTCCGACCTATTTATCGACGATGGCTTGATCGTCACCATCCGCCAGCGCGACGGCAAGGAAACGTCCTATGTCGGCCGATCCGACGGCAGTTACATTACCTTCCCCATGGTCTGCCTGATCAACGGCGGCAGCGCGTCGGCCAGCGAGATCGTCTCCGCGTGCCTTCAGGATCATGGCCGAGCCATCATTATCGGCTCGCGCAGTTTCGGCAAAGGAAGCGTGCAGACAATTCACGGGTTCGAGAATCAGAGCATCATCAAGCTCACGACCGCCACGTTCTGGCGCCCGAGCGGGCGAAATCTCAACAAGTCCAGCACGCCGGGCAAGGATACCGATGAATGGGGGGTGACGCCAAACAAAGGCTACGAGATCAAGCTCTCGAATAAGGAGGACGCGGATCTCTTCGAGCATTTACGCGAGGCGGAGGTAATACGTGGCAGCCCGCCACCTGGCGCGCCGCCGCGCGAAGCCCGCACGGAGTTTCGTGACCGCCAGCTCGACGCGGCTCTCGAGTACCTCCGCAATCAGATTCGCGGCCAGGCCAACAAGGGAGGCCGCGACGTGGAGAATCGGTAGGCGCGTTCAGCCGCTCGCCACAGGCGAGCGGCTAAACGTCGCGGGCGATTTCGCTACAACAATACGATTGCCAAACAAAACGCTCTTTCGGATCGTACAAATCGAAAGGCGTTTTTTTTTGACTCGGGCGGAGCGCCAATGCTGGGGCCGATCTTTGACCGCGAGTGGATCACTCTGCCGCGCAACGCCGGTCATTATTTCACGCGTTCGCTTTATCTGGGAGGCCTCTGGATCCTCCTGATGACCGTTTGGCAGACGATCGTCGGATGGGACGTCACCGCGACGCTCGGTGATCAAGCGCGCTTCGGACTCCTTTCGTTTCAAATCCTGACCTACGTGCAACTCACGCTGCTGTTGTTTTTCGCGGCGCTCTCGGCGGCCAGCACGATTTCTCAGGAAAAAGATCGCCGCACGTTCTTGTTGCTGCTGATCACGGATCTTTACGACTACGAGATCGTGCTCGGCAAGCTATTCGGCAGCTTGTTGCCGATTGGCTTGTTTCTGCTTGGATCGGTGCCGGTATTCGCGTTGTTGAGCTTGTTGGGCGGGGTGCACTATTATCAGGTCGCGGGCGCCATGCTGATTCTGGCGAGCACGGCGTTGGCCGCTGGTTCGCTCGGCGGTTTGGTCGCGCTGTGGCGGGACAAGACATTTCAGGCCTTGGCAATGACGGTGCTGTTTCTGGTTATGTACCTTTGCCTGGCGCACGCTGTTAGCTTGTTGCCGAGAATTACCAGCAATGTGGCTGCATCCGACGTGCGCAATTGGCAGAATGCGTTGGAGCCGTTCCTGGCTCTCGGGGAGGTGGTCGACCCGCCGCTTGCCGAGAACGCCATGGGCATCCAATCGCGCGAATACGACGGCCTGGCCGCGGCCTTTCCCTTCACCATCGCCATGGCGGTGATTTCGATCCTTTTGAACGGCTTCGGCATCATGATGCTGCGCGTATGGAACCCGAGCGGCGAACCGATCATACAGCGCGAAACCCCAGACGGTGAGCCGACGGACCCCGATCGCATTCATGCCGCCCCCGGCGAGGCTCGCCCGGTCTGGTACAATCCCATTCTGTGGCGCGAGATCGTCACCAGCGCCTACGGCCGTCGACCCCTCCTCGTGAAAACGGCCTATTTCATCGTGTTGGCGCTCGTGGGTTATTACGCGCTGTTCGTCACGGAGGCGCGCGAACTGAGCGCGGCGTACGGCCTTGTGCCGATCGGAATATTGAGTCTGCTTCTGATCAGCGCCCAATCGGTCACATCGATCACTTCAGAACGCGACCTCGGCTCGCTCGACCTGCTCGTCATCACCGACCTGACGCCGGGAGAGTTCATCTTCGGCAAGATTTTCGGCATCTTGTACAACACGAAGGAGTACATCGTGCCGCCGCTGGTTTTGGTCGTGGTCTACGCGATCCGTGGTCAGCTCGGCACGCCGCCGACGTTTGGCCGAAACCTGGAAGGCGCGATTGCCTTGATGATCGCGATTCTCATCCTTGTGGCCTTTACGGTGATGCTGGGCATCCACATCGCGCTGCGCACGGACAATAGCCGAGTCGCAGCGATCAGCGCCTTGGGCACGGTGTTTTTCCTGTCGGTGGGAACGATCGTGTGCATCGGCCTGATTTTGATCAACGGGCGATTTGAGAATCAGCTGCTCAGCTTCGCTGGATTCATCGTGGCGGGAATCGGCGGCCTGTGGTGGGTGCTGAGCGCAGAACGCCCGTCATCGGCCCTGAATCTCGCCAGCGCCATTCTTCCTATTGCGGTTTTCTACACGATCACGAACATTCTCGTCGGCAAGCCGGGGACCAACGAATCGACCGACCCGCTCATACCGCTCATCGTCACCGGCGGAGCGTTCTCGTTCGCCCTGGCCGCCATGGCGATTCCACTCATGAGCGAATTCGACGTCGCCATCGGTCGCATCAGCGCCATCGGCGAGTAGCAACAGCGAGCCGAGCGGCTTGAGCCGCCAGGTGATGTAACGGCCCTCACCCGACGGCTTGTGCCGCTCGGCTCGTCAATCCAATCCGACCCCTTGTCCATGCCGCTAGAATGAGAACGGACGAGGGGCGGCACCTCGTGACTTCTCTTCGCGATCCCCTCGCATGTCGACGCGGAACAGGCCAACCACGCAGGATCGGCATCTTGCGAACGGTGCGCAAATCCGTCAACTTGGCCCGGTAACAGTCGGCCTATAGCACTCCGGCAAGTAAAACGGACGGCGCGGAAAACACGAAGTGTAGAGGTTTCTTAGATTGTGGGCTTTTTCTCATCTTGGCGGCGTTTCGTGCCGATACTACCAGCAACCGTGGTATAGGAAAGTTGCAGGTTCCGAGTTTCAACGTTCTTCGCCGGCTGGAAACTTGAGGCTTGAAAACCTGGAACTGATGCCTGCAACGGCAAGGTGAGGTCCCCCCGGAAACCAGGTAAAGGCACTGTCCCCCGGCAGGATGCCCTGAGCAGACGAATGGTCCGCTCGGTCCTTTGAGTTTCGCAGGGTGGGCGTGGTTCCCCCCGTGCCTTTTGCACCCAGCAGGGGCACACTGAAATCATGTTTATGGAGTGCCTGCCATGAAAAAAGTTTTTACCACTGGCCAAGTGGCGAAGATCTGTAAGGTCGCGCCCCGGACGGTGAGTAAATGGTTCGACTCAGGGCGTCTGCGTGGCTACCGGATTCCGGGCAGCCAGGACCGCCGCATCCCCCGGGAACATCTGATCAAGTTCCTTAAAGAACACGGGATGCCGCTCGGCGAGCTCGAAGAAGAAGGATTGCACAAAATCCTTGTCATCGGCGCCGACAAGCTCTTCATCGATCGTATCAAAGAACTCCTGCCCGAAAACGACGACTACAAGTACGAATTCGCCAACAGCGGCTTCGAGGCCGGCATCCAGGCCGAAAGCTTCCACCCCGACACCATCATCATCGACATGGCGATGGGCCGAAGCGACGCGCTGCAGATCGCCAGCAACCTGCGCAAGAAACCGGATTACGAAACGACGCTGATCATCGCCCTGGCCAGCGAAGACGAAGCATCGCCTGAAGCGCTGTCGAGCTATGGCTTCAACGAAGCGTTCAAGAAGCCGTTCGACATCGCCTTGTTGGCCGAACGCATCAATACGTTGGTGGACGAGAAACGCGCCAACATGTAACGGCGCATCCGAGCCCCGCGGGGTTCGGCGCACGACCACGCCTCACCCAATGAACCGGCCAGGCGTCGCGACAAGCGGCGACTGGTCGGTTGCTTTTTGCGCCATGCCTGATTAGAAACATGTGAGACGGTCTGACCAGCCTGAAGCGCAAGCAGACGCGTGACGCCGACCGGTCGCTTGCGCTCGGGGCTGCTTATCTAGAAAGGAGGAACCGATGGCGCGCGTTGCTTGCCTTGTCTTCGTCCCCATGCTCGTCGGGACTGCCTCCGCCCACGACCTTTGGCTCATCCCACCGGCAGCACCCAAGGCGAAGCTCGTCGTCCAGGCCGCCGTCGGCATGGACTTTCCCAACAGCGAGTTCGCACCGGACCCCGAACGCTATCCGCGCAAGTTCATCGTTCGGCCCGACGGCACACAATCACCGCTCAAATCTGCGGGGAAGGACGGCATGTCCGCGTGGCTCGAAGGCGAGGCGGCGCCGGGAATCAACGTGATTGCTGTCGAGACCGCGCCGAAGATCCTGGCGCTCGATGCGGACCGGTTCAATGAGTACCTCGTGACCGACGGGTTGCCTCACATCTTCCGATTGCGCGCCAAAGAAAAGACGCTGAATCAGCCTGCGAAAGAACGCTATCGCAAATCGCCGACGGCACTGGCGATGATCGGCCCGGGCAAGAACGGGGCATGGGACAAGCCGCTCGATTTGCCGTTGCAGATTGTCCCGTTGCAGAATCCGTTCGAACGCAAAGTCGGCGACACTATCCGCGTCCGCGTTTACTTTCAGAAGACGCCGCTCGCCGACGCAAACCTCGGCTGGCAACACCCCGGCGACGGCGACACCGCCCGCGGCACGGTTCGAACCAACACGAAGGGAGAAGCCCTCATCCCCATCGCGAGGGCAGGGCTGATTACAATTCGGTTGACGCACATGACCCGGCCGAAGATGCCGGACTACGAATGGGAATCGTTCTGGACCACGTTGACGTTCCGTGTTCCTGGGCTCGCGGCTGTGGCACCGGAGAAACATGAATAAATCGTTACTTATGACCGATTTTGCAAAGTCATGTCTTGTTAGGGCATCAAATTTCGATTGTAAATATAGCAGGTTCACCGCCCTTTGCCTGATTTCGGCTCGCCTCTTCCCCAGAGCTTGATGGTGTTTGCCCAACTAACGCCCCTCGGACGGTGTGTTCGAGGTTGAACG
>Ga0194132_10004827_pt1 | contig 22577 bp, 21 predicted proteins | sample TA2KigOf80mmetaG_FD_148612 | JGI IMG/M metagenome (GOLD analysis project Ga0194132, IMG submission 148612) | Freshwater microbial communities from Lake Tanganyika, Tanzania - TA2015054 Kigoma Offshore 80m | ecosystem: Environmental > Aquatic > Freshwater > Lake | place: Tanzania: Lake... | reverse complement strand
CTGGGACATCAACATGGAAGCGAAGCCGCAGATGGTGGAGAACTACACCGTCTCGCCGGACAAGCTCACCTACACGATGACCTTGCGGCCAGGCCTCAAATTCCATGACGGCTCGGCTGTCACCTCCAAGGACGTGGTCGCCTCGGTCAAGCGGTTCGTCCAGCGCGAGTCTCTCGGCCGCACGCTCGAGGGCTTCCTCGCCAAGATCGAAGCCAAGGACGACAAGACCGTCGTCATGACGCTGAAGGAGCCCTTCGGCTTCGCGCTCTTCTCGATGTCGGGCATCAACCAGGCGGGCGGCATCTACCGTGAGAAGGAGGCGATGATCGATCCAGCGACGCCGATCACCGAGACGATCGGGTCCGGCCCGTTCAAGTTCAACAAGGCCGAATGGGTACCGGGCTCGAAGCTCGTCTACGAGAAGAACCGTGACTATGTTCCGCGAAGCGAACCATCCGACGGGCTGGCCGGTGGCAAGGTCGTGAAGGTCGATCGCGTCGAGTACGCGGTGATCCCGGATTCGACCACTGCCTATGCGGCGCTGGCCAAGGGCGAGGTGGATCTGCTCGATCAGCCCTCGCTCGACAACGTACCGACGATCGAGAAGAATCCGGACATCGTCATCTCGAAGATCTTCAACACCGGAATCTACGGGATGATGCGGCCGAATCACCTGCAGCCGCCCTTCAACAACATAAAAGCGCGGCAGGCGCTGGCGCTGATGGTCGATCAGCGCGAATACGCGCAGGCCTCGTATGGCGGCGAGCAGTTCTGGAAGGACTCGACGCCCTGCTTTTCGCTGTGGATCTGCAAGGCGCCCTTCGGCACCCAGGCAGGAACCGAGGCCTATGCCAAGCAGAACATCGAGCGTGCCAAGCAGCTGATGGCCGAAGCCGGCTACAAGGGCGAGAAGATCACCCTGATCGGCGCATCCGACATCGGCTTCCTCAAGTCGCTGACGCTCGTGACCGCCGATAACCTCAAGAAGATCGGCGTCAACGTCGACCTGCAGCTCCAGGAATGGGGCAACGTCGTCGCCCGGCGCGGCAAGAAGGACCCGCCTGACCAGGGCGGCTGGCACATCTTCCACACCACGGCAGGCGGCGCCTCGCAGGCACTGCCGTTCTCGAATCTCGGCACGCTGACCGCCTGCGACGCCGCGTGGTTCGGCTGGCCCTGCGACATGGAGGCCGAGAAGATGCGGCAGGCCTTTATGCGCGAGACCGATCCCGCCAAGCAGAAGCAACTGGCCGACGCGTGGCACAAGCGGTTGTGGGAGAACATCCCCTATGTCCCGGTCGGCCAGTACGATCAGCCGATCATTCACCGCAAGAACGTCAGCGGCCTGGTCAAGGGCGTGATGGTCGTGTGGTGGGGCGTCGATAAGTCGTAACAGGCGTTTGAAGATGCGACGGCGCGTCCTTCCGGACGCGCCGTTTCCTTTAGGAAAGCGGCCGTGAACCGAGAGCGTCCTCATGCCCCGGTCGGCCAGTACCGAGCCGACCATCCACCGGAGGAGCGTTGCCGGCTGGCTGAAGCGCGACATGGCCGTCTGGTGGGACGCGGGCAAGCGCTGATCGAGGCTTGGGCCGTGTTGAGGACCGCGCCGGCTTCGGTCGGTGGGGCTTTTCTTGTCAGTCGCTCAGGCGCCGACGAGCTTCGGGCGACCCTCGAGCACGGCCAGCACATCGAGCAGCGAGCCGCCCGCCTTGAGCCGCCGCGGGCCGGCAAAGACCGCATAGCCGGCCGGGCGCTGGTTGTCCGACCACTTCGCTATCGAGAACAGCGGCTTGTCGAAGCTGTGGCGGAAGACTGAGAAGATCGCCATCCCGGCCTTGTGGTCGATGGCGTAGTCGCGCCATTCGCCGGCTGCTACCTGCCGGCTGTACAGGCCGAGAAGCTGCATGAGTTCGGTGCGGCTGAAGAACACCTGGCGCGGCCGTTTATGGTCGGCGAGGCGGATCAGCTCGGTCATTACGCTGCGGCACTCGCGGCGAGGCGCCGCAGGAGAAAGGACACCATGCCCGGAAGTCTTCCCCAATTCCCGCCGCGCGTAAAGGGCCGGGCGGGGGCCGGTCGGGGGCTTGCGCAAAGCCCTGGCGCAGGCCATTTCTCGGGCGTTCCTGCGTCAAGGAAGCACGTGGGTTCGCCATTTGCCCCTTCGGGGGCCCGCCGGTATGTTAGCGGCCGTTTTTGCAGCGGTCCCCAGGAGCCTGTCGGGTGACGGATTTCATTCAGGAAGTCGACGAGGGTCTACGCCGCGATCAATACAAGCGGTTGTGGGACAAGTACGGCAAGTTCGCGGCTGCCGCGATGGTGATCCTGGTTCTGGGCGTCGCCGGAACGGTCGCCTATCGCGACTGGGCGAAGAGCCGGCGGGCGGAGGATACCCGCAAGCTGGTCGAGGCGATCGAGCTGTCGGCGACGGATCCCAAGCTCGGCCCCGACGCGCTGGCCTCTCTCTCCAAGAGCGCCGGGGCCGGTGTCAGCACTCTCGCCCGCCTGCATCAGGCGGCGGCCCTGGTTCGCGGCGGGCAGTCGGCCCAGGCGATCGAGGTCTACGACCAGGTTGCCGGCGACGGCTCCGTCGACCCGGTCTTCCGCGACCTCTCCGTCCTGCTGGCCGCCCAGCATCGCGCTGACGGGCCGGAAGCCGCCGCAGCCGCCCTCAAGCTCGCGCCGCTCACCCAGGCGAGCAATCCCTGGCGTCACCCGGCGCTCGAGCTCACCGCCGTGATCGCGTTGGGCCAGGGTGACAAGACGAGGGCCCGCGATATCTTCCGCCAGCTCGCCGACGATCCGACGGCGTCGCCTGCCATTCGCGGCCGCGCCGCGGAGATGGTGGCGGCGCTCGCCGATTGAGCCGGGAGCATCCGTGAGCCTTAGCCGCCGCCACTTCCTCTCCGCGCTTTCCGCCTCGACGCTTGGCGGCTGCGGCCTCACCGATGACTGGTTCGGAGCGACCCCGCCGCCGCCGCTGCCCGGCACGCGGCTATCGGTCCTGGTCATCGATCAGAAGCTCGAGCCGGATCCCGGCCTCGCCAATGTCCCGGTCAGGCTGCCGCGCCCCTTCGCCAACGACAGCTGGACGGTATCGAGCGGCACGCCGAGCCATGCGATGCAGCATCTTGACGGAGCCGACGAACTCAAGGTCGCCTGGCGCATTCGCGCCGGTACGGGCAGCAGCTCGTCGATCCGCCTGCTTGCGACGCCGATCGTTGCCGAGGGCAAGGTCTTCGTCACGGATGCCGATGCGCGCGTCGGCGCCTTCGATGCCCGAACCGGCGCCAATATCTGGCGAGCCTCCGCCAGGCCCGAGAATGAGAGCGGCGACCCGGCGCATGCGGGTGGCATCGCCTACGCGGACGGCAGGATCTATGTCGGCACCGGTTTCGCTCAGGTCGTGGCGATGGAGGCGGCGTCGGGAAAGGTTCTGTGGCGCCAGACCGTCCCCGGTCCCGTGCGCTCCGCGCCGACCGCTGTGCAGGGTCGCGTCATCGTCGCCACTGTCGACAACCAGTGCAGCGTGCTCGATGCTTCTGACGGCGCGCGCCAGTGGGTTCATGCCGGTATTCCGGAGGTGGCGGGGCTGCTCGGCGGCCCGAGCCCGGCGGTCGATAGCGGCGCCGTCGTCGTCGCCTACTCCTCAGGCGAGATCTTCGCGCTGCGCATCGAGAACGGCCGCATCATCTGGCAGGACGCGCTGGTGCAAGTGCGCCGCTCCGACCAGATCGCGGGCCTCTCGGACATCCGGGGGAATCCCGTCATCGACCGCGGCATCGTGATCGCCGCCGGCAATTCCGGACGCACCGTCGGCATCGACCTCAGGACCGGCGCAAGAGTCTGGGATGCCGACCTCGGCAGCATCGACACGCCATGGGTCGCGGGAGATTTCGTCTTCGTGCTCTCGACCGAGGCGGATCTGGTCTGCCTGACGCGCCGCGAAGGCCGGATCCGCTGGGTCACCTCGCTCGGCCGTTGGAAGGACGAGGCGAAGAAGCGCGACCCGCTGTTCTGGTCGGGACCGGTGCTGGTGAAGGATCGCCTGCTGGTGGTCGGCGGCCATGGCGAGATGGTGGCGGTGTCGCCCTATACCGGACAGTTCCTCGGCCGGCTCTCGCTTCCCTCGGGCATCAGCCTGTCGCCGATCGTCGCCGATCGCGCGGTCTATGCGCTCACAGACTCGGCCGACCTGATCAGGCTCGCGTAAAGCGCTTCCATGCCGTTCACCCTCGCCATCGTCGGCCGACCGAATGTCGGCAAGTCGACGCTGTTCAATCGCCTGACCGGCCGCCGCCAGGCGCTGGTCGACGATCGTCCCGGCGTCACGCGCGACCGGCGCGAGGGCAAGGCCAAGGTCCATGGCCGCGAGATCACCGTGGTCGATACGCCGGGGTTCGAGGAGGCGCGGGGAGACTCGATCGAGGCGCGGATGCGCCGGCAAACGGAAGAGGCGATCGCCGCCGCCGACGCCGCGATCTTCCTGATCGATGCGCGGGCAGGCGTGACGCCTCTCGACCGCGCCTTTGCCGGACTGCTCCGGCGCTCGAAGCGTCCCGTGCTGCTGATCGGCAACAAATGCGAGGGCAGCCTGCATCAGGCCGGCCTCGCCGAAGCCCATAGTCTCGGCCTCGGCGATCCGCTCGGCGTGTCCGCCGAGCACGGCATCGGGATCGACGAGCTTTTCGACTGGGTCGCCGGGCATATGCCGAAGGCCGAGGTGAAGCCGGACGAGGAAGGCGAGGCCGAGGAAAACGAGGCGGAGGAGATAAAGCCGATCAAGCTCGCCATCGTCGGCCGCCCGAATGTCGGCAAGTCGACCCTGGTGAACAAACTGCTCGGCGAGGAACGCCAGCTGACCGGGCCGGAGCCGGGCATCACGCGCGACGCCATCATGATCCCCTGGACCTACAAGGGGTGGGAGATCGAGCTGGTCGACACCGCCGGGCTTCGCCGCAAGCGCGGGATCGAGGACCGGGTCGAGCAGCTGGCCGTCGGTGACACGATCAACACCATCCGCTATGCCGAGGTCGTGGTTCTCGTCCTCGACGGCGATGCGATCTTCGACAAGCAGGATCTGACGATCGCCCGCCACGTCATCGAGGAAGGGCGCGCGCTGGTGGTCGCGGTGAACAAATGGGATGCGGTCGCCGACAAGACCGCCGCCCTCAAGCGCCTCAAGGATCGCTTGGAAGCGTCGCTGCATCAGGCGGCCGGTGTCGCCTGGCTCGCGGTCTCGGGCCTCAAGGGCACCAACCTCGACAAGATGATGGATGCGGTGCTGGCGGCGCATGAGCGCTGGAACCGCCGGCTCCCGACCGCGCAGCTCAACCGCTGGCTGGGCGAAGCGGTCGAGCGCCACACGCCACCGCTCGTGCACGGCCGCCGGCTCAAGATCCGCTACGCGACGCAGGTGAAGGCGCGGCCGCCGACTTTTGCGCTCTTCGTGACCAATATCGAGGCGCTGCCGGAATCCTACGAGCGCTATCTCATCGGCAGCATGCGCGAGGTCTTCGATCTCGAAGGCGTTCCGATCCGTTTCCTGCTGCGCAAGGGCAAGAACCCCTACGCCAAGGAGGACTGAGATGTGGGTCATGGTGTCGGGGCCGTATCGCGCCGGATCCAGGACGGAAGCCGAGCGCCAGGCCAATCTCGATGTCATGAACCGTGCCGCCTACGAGGTATTCAAGCGCGGGCATGTGCCGGTGATCGGCGTCAACATGGCGCTGCCGATCATCCAGGTGATGGGCGCGGAGCGCTATGACGAGCTCATGATGCCGGTCTCGCTCGCGCTCGTGGATCGCTGCGATGCATGCCTTCGCGTCGGTGGCCCTTCGAAAGGCGCCGATGACGAGGCGGAACGCTTCCGCGCCCAGGGGAAGCCGGTCTTTCGCAGCCTCGATGAGATTCCGCATGACTGACAGCACGCGCCAGAAGCAGTCGCCGAGCTATCGGCTGCCCGTCGAGGACACCGAGTTCCTGCTGCGCGACGAGATGCGCGACATCCGCTTCGCGCTCGAATACGCGAAGGCCGAGCATCTGCTGCGCGACTGGGGCATCCGCTCGACCGTGGTCGTCTTCGGCAGCGCGCGCATTCCCTCGCCGGAGCAGGTCGCCGAGGCCGATGCGGCGGCGACGCTCGATGCGCAGAAGGCCGATGTCGAGCGCATGAAGCGCCATGGCGTCTACTACGAGGCAGCGCGCACGCTGGGTCGTATCATCTCCGAGCGCGGCGGCGCCTTCGCGCCGAAGGAGCGCTGGCGCGACAACGTCGTCGCCACCGGCGGCGGGCCGGGGATCATGGAGGCGGCCAATCGCGGCGCCTCCGAGGTCGGCGCGCCCAGCATCGGCTTCAACATCACCTTGCCGATGGAGCAAGAGCCCAACGCCTACTCGACGCCGGAGCTGACCTTCCGCTTCCATTATTTCGGCATGCGCAAGATGCATCTGGCGATGCGCGCCAATGCGCTCGTGGTCTTCCCTGGAGGCTTCGGCACGCTGGACGAGCTGTTCGAGATCCTGACCCTGGTACAGACGAGGAAGGCGCCGACGATTCCGATCGTGCTTTTCGGCCGCAGCTACTGGCGGAAGCTCGTCAATTTCGAGGCGCTGGCGGAGGAGGGCATGATCCGGGCCGAGGATCTTTCGCTCTTCGACTTCGCCGACACCGCCGAAGACGCCTGGAGCGCGATGATCGCGCGCGGCCTCAAGACCGGACGATAGTCAGAGCGAGATCAGCGGCTTCCGGTCGATCCAGGGCCGCGCCGCCTCGATCTGAGCCGCGAACCTGAGCAGCGTCGTCTCGTCGCCGAAGCGGCCGACGAGCTGGATGCCGATGGGGAGCCCGTCCTTGGTCCAGCCGAAAGGGATCGAGCAGGCGGGTTGGCCTGTCGCGTTCCACGGGCAGGTGAAGGCGATGAAGTGGCCGATGCGCTCGACCGTGGTCTCGCCGTGCCGCGGCGGCGGCACCGGCACCACCGGCGAGAGAAGGACATCGCAGGTCTCGAAGAAGGCGCCGATCAGCCGGCTCTGGCGATGCAGCAGGCGCCGGGCGCGCTCGAAGGTGCTGGCGCTCAGCGTCTCGCCAAAGCGGATCAGGTCCCAGGTCTCGGGCTCGAGATCGTCCGGCTTCGGCGCACGGCCGAGGAAGGCGGTGCATTCGACGATATCCGCCGCCATGTTGCCGGCGACCACCAGCGTGTGGCCCTGCTCCAGCGCCTCATGGTCGTAGAAGGGACGCCCTTCCGTAACGGTGTGCCCCAGCTCGCCGAGGAGCTTCGCCGCTTCCTGCACGATGGCGGCGACTTCCGGATCGACCGTGTAGGTCTTGGGTGCGGTCCAGGTGGCGGCGACCCGCAGCGGCTTCGGCGGTGTCGTGATCTCGGCGAGGTAGGAGGCGGGCTTCTCCGGCGCCGCATAGGGGTCTCCGGGCGAGGGGCCGGCGGTGGCGTCCAGCAGCGCCGCGGAGTCGCGCACCGTCCGGGTCAGCGCGTGGTTGACGGCATGGCCGTTCCACAGCTCGCCGAAGGCGGGGCCGACCGGCGTCCGGCCCCGCGTGACCTTGAGGCCGAACAGGTTGCAGTGGCTTGCGGGGATGCGGATCGATCCGCCGCCGTCATTGGCATGCGCGATCGGGACGATGCGGGCCGCGACCGCGGCCGCGGCACCGCCGCTCGAACCGCCCGGCGTGTGATGGGGGGTCCACGGGCTGCGGGTTATGCCGTGGATCCTCGGCTCGGTTGCGACGTTGAGCCCGAACTCAGGCGAGTTCGTACGCCCGAGCGGAATCGCGCCGGCCTTCCGCCAACGCGATCCCAGCTCGGCATCGCGCGCCGGCACATAGCCCTGGAAGTACTTGGATCCCTGGCGCACCGGCAGACCCTGCCATTCGAGGCCGAGGTCCTTGGCGAGGAAGGTGACGCCGGCGAAGGGGCCTGCGAGAGGCTCCTTGGCGCGGGCGCGCGCTTGGTCGAAAGCCTGGATGACGAGGGCGTTGAGCCTGGGGTTCATCGCCTCGGTCGCCGCGATGGCGATGTCGACCAGTTCGAGCGCGGTGACCTGCTTGCGGCGGACGAGATCGGCGAGGGCGAGCCCGTCGAGACTCGCATACTCGCCGGGCGTCATACGTCGAGGTCGCGGGCGGCCTTGGCGTTCTCCTGGATGAACTGGAAGCGCAGCTCGGGCTTCCGGCCCATCAGGCGCTCGACCATGTCGGAAGTCGCCGTGGCATCGTCCTCCGGGATCTCGACGCGGAGCAGCGTGCGGGTCTTCGGGCTCATCGTCGTTTCCCGAAGCTGTGTCGCAGGCATTTCTCCCAAGCCTTTGAAACGGCTTATCTCTACCTTGGTGTTCGGCTTGAACTTGGACTTGAGGAGGCGGTCCTTGTCGTCGTCGTCGCGGGCATAGACCGAGGTCGCGCCATGGGCGAGGCGGTAGAGCGGCGGCTGGGCCAGAAATAGGTGTCCCTTGCGGATCAGCTCCGGCATCTCGCGGTAGAAGAAGGTCATCAGGAGCGAGGCGATGTGGGCGCCGTCGACATCGGCGTCCGTCATGATGATGACCCGCTCGTACCGGAGCTGGCTGTCGTCGTAGCGCGTGCCCGGCTGCACGCCGAGGGCCAGCAGGAGGTCGGACAGCTCCTGGTTGCCGCGCAGCTTCTCGGCCGAGGCGCTGGCGACGTTGAGGATCTTGCCGCGAAGGGGCAGGACTGCCTGGGTGTCGCGCTCGCGTGCCTGCTTGGCCGAACCGCCGGCCGAGTCGCCTTCGACCAGGAAGATCTCGGTGCCCTTGGAGTCGGTGCGGGTGCAGTCGGTCAGCTTGCCGGGAAGGCGCAGCTTCCGGGTCGCCGACTGCCGCTTGGTCTCCCTTTCCTGGCGCTTCCTCAGGCGGTCGTCGGCCCGCTCCAGGATGCGGGCCAGCAGCGCGTTAGCGGCCTCGGGATGACCCGAGAGCCAATGATCGAAGCGATCCTTGACCGCCTGCTCGACCAGCTTGGTCGCGTGCTGGGAGACCAGCTTCTCCTTGGTCTGGCCCTGGAACTGCGGGTCCTTGATGAAGACCGAGAGCAGCGCGCCGGCACCGCCGGCCACGTCCTCGGACTGGACCGTGGCGATCCGCTTGTTGCCGACGAGCTCGGCATAGCCGCGCACGCCGCGCAGCAGCGCCTGGCGGAAGCCCTGCTCATGGGTGCCGCCTTCCGGCGTCGGGATCGTGTTGCAGTAGGAGTGGGAGAAGCCCTCGTCGTCGAGTGGCCAGGTGATCGCCCATTCGACCCGGCCCTGGTTGTCGGCGAGCTTCACCTCGCCGACGAAGGGGCTTGGCGTGACCGTGCCGCGGCCTTCGACGGACGAGGCGAGGAAGTCGGCGAGACCGCCGGGGAAATGCAGCGTGGCCTCGGACGGGGTCAGATCGCCTGGATGCAGCAGCGAGGCATCGCATTTCCAACGGATTTCGACGCCCTTGAACAGGTAGGCCTTGGACCGGCACATCCGGTAGAGCGTCGAGGGGCGGAACTTGGCGCCCTTGCCGAAGATCTGCGGGTCGGGGTGGAAGCGGACGGTCGTACCGCGCCGGTTCAGCACCGGACCGGCATCGGTGAGCTTGCTCTTGGGCGCGCCGCGGCTATAGGCCTGGGTGTAGAGGCGCCGGTCGCGCGCGACCTCGACCTGGAGGTCGTCGGAGAGCGCGTTGACCACCGACACGCCGACGCCGTGCAGGCCTCCGGCCGTCTCGTAGGCTTTCTGCGAGAACTTTCCGCCCGAATGCAGCATGGTCAGGATGACCTCGAGCGCCGACTTGCCCGGGTATTTCGGGTGCTTGTCGACGGGGATGCCGCGGCCGTTGTCACGCACGGTGCAGTAGTTGTCGGCATCGAGTTGGAGTTCGATCCAGTTGGCGTGGCCGGCGACCGCCTCGTCCATGGCGTTGTCGAGCACCTCGGCGACGAGGTGGTGGAGCCCGCGCTCGTCGGTGCCGCCGATATACATGCCGGGCCGGCGGCGAACCGGCTCGAGGCCTTCGAGAACTTCGATGTCTTTCGCCGAATAGGCTTCAGCGCGGGCAGCCGAGCCCGACTGGAACAGGTCTTTCATGGCCGGCATAATGCTCTCCGCGGACGCAAAATCAAGGTGGTGCCGTGGGCTCCAACCCCCAAGATATTGATAGACAACCTAAAGGCCAGCTGTCGATCCGGACATTGGCGATGCCTGCCGATACCAATCCCCATGGGGATATCTTCGGCGGCTGGCTGCTCTCCCAGATGGATATCGCCGGCGGCGTCGCCGCGTTCCAGAGGGCGAAGGGGAGGGTGGCCACCGTTGCCCTCGACGCCATGACCTTCCACACCCCGGTGTGGGTGGGGGATGTCGTCTGCTGCTACGCCGATATCAGGAGGATCGGGAGGACCTCGATCACCATCGGGGTCGAGGCCTGGGCGATCACCGGCGCCGAGGGGAGCCGGCGGCTGGTGACCGAGGGAACGTTCACCTATGTTGCGATCGGCCCCGACAAGCGGCCGCGTCCCGTCCCCGCCGACTGAATGACCGAATTCATCGATCTCATGCTTGCCGCGGCGGCGCGGCCCGGTTTCGTCTGGGTCGTGCTCGGCATGATCGTTACGGGCATCGTGCGAGGCTTGGCCGGTTTCGGCGCGGCGATGATCCTGGTGCCGATCCTGTCGGCGGTGATGAGCCCGCAGGTCGCGGTGCCCCTGCTGACCGTCATCGACGGTCTCGTCACCCTGCCGCTCTTCATCGCTGCGACCAAGACGTGCCGGTGGCGCGAGATCGTGCCGCTGACGATCGCGGCGGTCGCGGCCCTGCCGATCGGGATCGCGATCTTGATCTACGTCGCGCCGGAAACGCTCCGGCTCGGCATCTCGATCACGATCCTCTTGCTGGTCGGGATCATCGCCAGCGGCTGGCGCTATCACGGTTCGCCTTCGCTGCCGCTCACCCTCGGCGTCGGTGCCGCCTCGGGCGCTCTCGGCGGAGCCTCGGGCATGATCGGCCCGCCGGTGATCCTGTTCTGGCTCGGCGGCCAGAACGACGCCGCGCTGGTCCGTGCCAACATCAATGCCTTCTTCGGCCTGATGATCTTCATCACGGCGGGCGCCTACTGGATCAGTGGGCTCTTCACGCTCGAGATCTTCGCGATCTCGGTGATGATGGCACCGATCTACGGTGCGGCCGTCTGGGTCGGTGCCCGCGGCTTCCGCCACACCTCGGACACGCTCTACCGGCGCTTCGCCTTCGCGCTGATCGCGCTGATCGCGATCTCGAGCCTGTTCCTCTAGGCGTCGTCGCGTAGCAGGTCCGACTTGCGCTCTTCGAGCTGCAGGCTGACGCGCTGGGTCACCATCAGGATCATGCCGGTGAAGGTGAGCAGCGCCACGACCAGGCTCTGCAGGAACCACAGAACCTGGATCACGCTCGGCTCGAACAGGTCCGCGCGGGCTTCCTCGAACAGGATGCTGAAGCCGCGCATGAGCGCGAAGCCGGCATGCACGAGGTGGACGATGCCGATCGGCCAATGCGTGATCCGGAGCGGCCCACGCGGGACGTCGAGGAGCAGCGCCGCAATCGCCAGCGAGGTGACGGCGATGGAAAGCGAATAGATCGACAGCCGGATCTCGGTACGTGGCGCAACGAAGAAGAAGAACGCGAGCGCGAGAGCGGCGACGGCGACCAGGCCGATCAGCGTTCGTTCGGCCACCGGCCGGCCGACGAAGCGGGCGAAGGCGCGTACACCGAAGGTATGCGCGATGATCAGGATCACGCTCGCCGCAAAATGAGTGATGACCGGCGGCAGATGCGGCCTCGAGACGGCAAGGAAAGCGGCGAACGCAGCCAATATCGCGCCGATCGCGAGGTCTCCGATCGACCGGTCGCGCATCAGGAAGGTCCAGACGTAGAGGACCACCACCGTCTGCAGGAGGAGGGTAAAGCCGGCGACCACCGCGAGCGTCCGAGGATCGAGCGACAGCATGCCGGTCAAGTCCCCTCGTCTGCCTCGACACGGTTACGGCCCGCCGCCTTGGCCCGATGCAGTGCGCGGTCCGCAGCGGCAATGACCGTCTTCAGCTCCAGCCGCTCAGCGGTCCGCGCGGCGACGCCGATGCTGACAGTCGTACCCACCTCCGCGCCGCGATGGAAGACCCGAAGTCCCTCGGTGGCCCGGCGGATGCGCTCCGCGGCCTGCAGCCCGGCCTCGAACGGGGTCTGCGGCAGCAGGATCACGAACTCCTCGTCGCGGATTCGGCAGAGGAGATCCTCGCGCCGGAGGAGGCCGCGCAGCATCTCGGTGAAGGCCTTGAGCCAGGCATCGCCGGCCGGGCCGCCAACCGCGCCGCTGACCGCCTTGAAGCGGTCGAGATCGATCATCAGCAGCGAAAGGTGGATGTCGTGCCGGACCGCGCGCGACCACTCGGCCTCGGCGCTGCGCTCGAAGCCCGGCCGGTTGAGGGCGCCGGTGAGCAGGTCGTAGTTGACCTGCCGGTCGAGATCGAGGCGCGGCCGCTGCGTGATCATCAGGACGAGGCCGAGGGTAGAAAGATTGATGAGGATGATCGCCTGGCTGAACCAGATGACCTGGAGGCGCGCGCTGTCGAACAGATCTTGTGAAGGATTGTCCATCAGCACCCAGGCGGTGCGGAGGATGGCGAGCGCGGTCTGCAGCAGATAGAGGAAGCCGACCGGCCAATGCGTGTTGCGCAGCGGCCCGGCCGGCGTCGCTCCCAGCAGCAGCGCCGCGGTGATCCCGGAGCCGACGGCGACGCCGAGCGAGTAGGCGGCGATACGGATGTCGAGCCGAGGCTGGACGTAGTGGAAATACGCGATGGCGATGCCGACGATGATCGGGACCACGATCACGATGGATGCCGGCACCGGCCGATTGACGAAGCGTCCGATGGCGAAGGCGACGCAGGCCTGGCCGCCCGTGATCAGCATGTTGGCCAGCACATGGGTGAAGATCGGATCGAGGTGGGGCCGCGCGAAGGCGAGCATGACGCCGATCGCCGTCGCGGTCGCGCCGTAGAAGAGCTCGGCTACCGCTCGATCGCGGAAATGCCCAAACCAGACATAGGCCAGGGCGAGAGCCTGGAGCGCCGTCGACAGGATGCCGGCGAGGACGAGCGTCGGGGCGTGAAGTCCCATCATCGTGGACGGCGTGCTCAGTTGCCTTCCGAGGACTCGACCCGGTTCCGGCCGGCGGCCTTGGCCCGGTAAAGCGCTCGGTCGGCGGCGGCGATCATCGACTTGAGGTCGGTTACCGTCTCGTTCCAGGTGGCGACACCGATGCTGACGGTGACGGCGATGTCCCTTCCGTTGTGCGAGATACGCATGCCTTCGACGCTCCGGCGGATGCGGTCGGCGACCTGGATCGCGGCTTGGACGGGAGTCTGCGGCAGAAGTGCGATGAACTCCTCGCCGCCATAGCGGCAGAGCAGGTCCTCGCGTCTCAGGAGGCCCCGGGTAAGCTCGGCGAAGGATTTGAGCCAGATGTCGCCGGCATCGTGGCCGTAGGTGTCGTTGAGCGCCTTGAAGCGGTCGAGGTTGAGAACCAGCACGGACAGGGCGAGATCGTGGCGCACGGCGCGCGACCATTCCCCGTCCGCGACGCGCTCGAAGGCCCTGCGGTTGAGCGCGCCGGTCAGGCCGTCATAGCTCGCCTGGCGGTCGAGTTCGATCTGCAGGCGTTGGCTGATCATCAGAATCAGGCCGAGCGCGGTCAGGTTGATCGCAGCGAAGCTCTCGAGGAACCACGCGGCGGTGATGAGGTTGCTGGCGAAGAAATCGCCCGGTGTTCCGCCGATGGCGGTCGCGGTACTGCGCGCCAACGCAAACACGCAGTGAAAGACCAGCACGCCGGCCACCGGCCAATGGGTCCGCCTGAGCGCGCCGGCCGGGGTGGAGCACAGGGCAAGGATGGCCGGAAGCAGAGAAAGCGGAATCAGGATCGAGACGACGACGATGCGGATTCCGATGTTCGGCGAGGCGAAGGTGAAGATGGCAAGGATGGCAGCCGTAAAGCCGGCCAACCAGATCGGGTAACTCATCGGCACGGATCGACCGGTGAATTCGCAGATCGCGAGCGCGCAGAGCGCCTGTCCGCCGATCACCATCGCGTTGCCGACGACGACTGTCAGGATCGGAGGCAAAGCCGGTCTCATCGCGATGAGCACGGTGCCGACGGTGATGAGAGCAAAGCCGATCGTGAGCAGCGCGACCGAACGTTCGCGCAGCTGCATCCGCCACACATAGAACATGGCCGCCGTCTGGACCGCGCTCGAGAAGGTCACGACCAGCAGAAGCGTTCGGTTGTCGAGTTCCATCCCCACCCCGAAAGGCGGCGGCAACCATACGGGAGGTCCGCCGCGGACCGCAACCTGCGAGATACGGCGGCCGCGGGGCGGACGAGGCCTGGTCTCGATAGATTGAAAGCAAGGTTAATGCGGTTGTACCGCCCTCAGCCTTGCGCCGTGGCTTCCACCCGATGACCGTGATCGCCGCCATCGGCTTTTGTTGGCTGTTGCGTCGCGCCGGCGGGTTGATAGCCGCCTGCAAGGCGATCGAACGCCATCCGGCGCCGCTGACCGATCATCAGAATCAGGCCGAGCGCGACCAGGTTGATCATCGCGAAGCTCTCGAAGAGCCAAGCGCTGGTGACGGCACTGCTGGCGAAGAAGTCGCGCGGCGCCCCGCCGATGATCGTCGCGATGCCGCGCGCGAGAGCGAAAAGGCTGTGGAGCGAGAGCAGGATCCCGACCGGCCAGTATGTCTGGCGCAGCGGGCCGGGAGGGGTTGAGAGCAAGGCGAGGATCGCAGGAAGCAGCGAAAGCCCGACCAGGAGCGACGCAAGGACGATACGGATGCCGATGTCGGGCGAGGCGAAGGTGAAGACGGAGAAGATCGCTGCCGTGAACGCCGCCAGCCCCGCCGGAAAGGCGACCGAGAGCGCCCGGCCGGTGAAGGTGCAGATGGCGAGCGAGATCACCGCCAGACCGCCGACGAGACCGGCGTTGCCGCCGATGATGGTCAGGATCGGGTGCAGCATCGGCCGCGCGGCCTGGAGCACCGTCGCGAGCGCGATCAGCCCGTAGCCGAGCGACAGGAGGCCGACGCAGCGCTCGCGAAGCTGGTATCGCCAGACATAGAACAGCGCTGCGGTCTGAACCGCAGCCGCGAAACCGGCGACCACCAGAAGCGTACGGTTGTCGAATTCCACTCCCACCCCGGAAGGCGGGCAACCATACGGGAGGTGTGCGGCGGCCCGCAACCTGCGTGATAGGTCGGTTGCGCCGGGAGGACCGGATATGCTCGTCTCTTGCCCGTCTTCCAAGGGAAAGCAGGGTTAATGCTGTTCACCGGCACCAAGAGCTATGTCGCCACGCCCGACCTGATGACGGCCGTCAACGCCGCGATCGCCCTGAAGCGCCCCCTCCTGGTCAAGGGCGAGCCTGGCACGGGAAAGACCGTGCTGGCGCGCGAGGTCGCGGCGTCCCTCGGCCGGCCTTTGATCGAATGGCACGTCAAGTCGACGACCAAGGCCCAGCACGGCCTCTATGAGTACGACGCGGTAGCACGGCTCCGAGACGGCCAGCTCGGCGACGAGCGCGTGCGCGACATTCGCAACTACATCAGCCGAGGCAAGCTCTGGGAGGTGTTCGCGGCGGAGGAGACCTGCGTCCTTCTCATCGACGAGATAGATAAGGCCGATATCGAGTTCCCGAACGACCTGCTGCTCGAGCTCGACCGAATGGAGTTCCATGTCTACGAAACGCGCGAGACGGTGAAGGCGAAGAATCGGCCGATCGTCTTCATCACCTCCAACAACGAGAAGGAGCTGCCGGACGCGTTCCTGCGCCGCTGCTTCTTCCACTACATCCGCTTTCCAGACAAGGAGACCATGGAGCGGATCATCGACGTGCATTTTCCCGACATCAAGAAGGCGCTGGTGCGGGAGGCGCTGACCGTCTTCTACGAGCTGCGCGAGGTGCCCGGCCTCAAGAAGAAGCCCTCGACCTCGGAGCTTCTCGACTGGCTCAAGCTGCTGATGGTCGAGGACCTGCCGCCCGATGCGCTCAAGGCCAAGGACGCCAAGTCGCTGATCCCGCCGCTGCACGGCGCGCTGCTCAAGAACGAGCAGGACGTGCATCTGTTCGAGCGGCTCGCCTTCCTCGCGCGCCGCGAGAGCCGGGGAGACTGATAAGCGGTGTTCACGGACTTCTTCCTCAAGCTCCGTGACGCCAAGGTGCCGGTGACGCTCAAGGAGCACCTGACCTTGATCGAGGGATTGAAGGCCGGCGTCTGCGACTGGTCGGTCGAGTCCTTCTACTATCTCTCGCGCGCTACGCTGGTGAAGGACGAGGCGCATCTCGACAAGTTCGACCGCGTCTTCGGCGAGGTGTTCAAGGGCATCGAGTCCTTGAGCCCCGAGGCGCTGCTTGCCGCGATCCCCGAGGAGTGGCTGAAGAAGCTGACCGAGCGCTTCCTCACCGAGGAGGAGAAGCGCCAGATCCAGTCCCTCGGCGGCTGGGAAAAGCTGATGGAGACGCTGCGCGAGCGGCTGGCCGAGCAGAAGGGGCGCCACCAGGGCGGCTCGAAATGGATCGGCACCGCCGGAACCTCGCCCTTCGGCGCCTATGGCTACAACCCGGAAGGCATCCGCATCGGCCAGGACCAGAACCGCAACAACCGCGCGGTCAAGGTCTGGGACAAGCGCGAGTTCCGGAACTTCGACGACAAGGTCGAGCTCGGCACGCGCAACATCAAGGTGGCGCTGCGCAAGCTCCGGCGCTTCGCGCGCGAGGGCGCGGCCTCGGAGCTGGATCTACCCGACACCATCCGCTCGACCGCGCACAATGCCGGCTGGCTCGACGTCAAGATGGTGCCGGAGCGGCACAACGCGGTGAAGGTGCTGCTCTTCCTCGATGTGGGCGGCTCGATGGACGAGCACATCAAGGTCTGCGAGGAGCTGTTCTCGGCGGTGAAGTCCGAGTTCAAGCATCTTGAGTACTTCTACTTCCACAACTGTCCCTACGAGGCGATGTGGAAGGACAACCGCCGGCGCTGGAGCGAGAAGACGCCGACCTTGCAGATCCTCCGCACCTACGGCCCCGACTATAGGGCGGTGTTCGTCGGCGATGCCACGATGAGCCCTTACGAGATCGTGCAGCCCGGCGGGTCCGTCGAGCACTTCAACGAGGAGGCCGGCCAGGTCTGGCTGCAGCGCGTCACCGAGCACTTTCGCCGCTTGATCTGGCTCAATCCGGTCGAGGAAAGGCGGTGGAACTGGACACAGTCGGTCAAAATGATCGAGCGCCTGGTGGGCCAGCGCATGTTCCCGCTGACCCTCGACGGGCTCGACCGAGGCATCCGCGCGCTTAGCCGCTGATCGTCACCTGCCGTAGAGGAATTCCGGCAGGAACAGGACCATTCCAGGCCACATGTACATGATCGCCAGAAGCAGGATGACGATCAGCATATAAGGCATCATGCCTGCGAAGATCTGGTTGATCGTGACGTGCGGCGGTGCGACTCCCTTGAGATAGAAAGCCGACATCGCTACCGGGGGCGACAGGAACGCAGCCTGCAGATTGACGGCGACCATTGTTCCGAACAGCACCGGATCGATGTCGAAATGCGCGAGCAACGGGATGAAGATCGGTATGAAGATGACGATGATCTCGGTCCATTCGAGCGGCCAGCCGAGAATGAAGATGATGAGCTGGGCGACAATCATGAACTGAAGCGGCGTCAGGTTGAGCCCGAGCACCCACTGCTCGATCAGCTGTTGGCCGCCATGCAGCGCAAAGACGGCGGAGAAAAGCGCGGACCCGACGAAGAGCCAGCAGACCATCGCCGTGGTTTTCGCGGTTAGGAACACCGACTGCCTCAGAATGTCGAGCATTCTGAGGGGACCCAGGAGATCGCGTCCCCAGGTCGCCGCCGCGCCGCCAAAAAGACCCCCGAGCACGCCCGAGATGATGATGGTCATCGTGTTGTGCTGTATCGTGCCCAGCGACGCTCCGATGACCGCGCCGATGAGCGTCCCCCACAGTGCAAGCCGTGGATAGCGTTGCATGCCGGCCAGGTACATGGCGCCGATCGACCCGATGCCGGCAGATTCGGTTGCCGTCGTTATCCCGAAGAGGATCGCGCCCAGCACGGAGAGGGTAAGGACCGCGAGGGGCACGACCGAGACCGTCAGCATCTTGAGGATCTCAAGCTGCTCGCCATCCATCCGCCAGTAGTAGTAGCCGAGAAGCAGGGCCATGAAGGCTGCGAAGCCCCAGAACTGCGTGTAGAAGCCCTCCGGCACGTGATCGGCCTGGGCACCCGCAGCAGGAGAGAGTGCGGTGGTTCCCAGCGGGACTGCGCCAGCCTCCGTCGTGGACGATTCTTCATCTTCGTCACCTGGCGTGCTCAGGTCGGTGCTCGCCTGGATGTCCACCGATCGCTCGATCATCATCTCGGGCGGAACGGTCGCGTCGACAGGCGCATTGCGCACGAGCACGAACCACCAAGCCAGCGAGAAGAGGGCGATGGTGAGAAGAAGCGGCAGCAGTGCCGCCGCGACGTTCTTCAGAAGTCGCAGATAGGTCGCGTCCTGCAGCATTCCAGGCCGGGCGAGGGCCAGCAGGAGACCGCCGACGATGCGATTTTCCGGTCCTATCTCCAGACGAACCAGCCAGTCGGGAACGGGAACGCGATAGAGTTCCGGCGACAGTTTCGGCGCGAGGCTGGGGTTCAGAATAGCCCTGCCCATGATGTAGATGATGTACATCGTCGCCAGGAAGAATCCCGGAAGCATCGCGGCTGCATAGAGCTTGACGATCGACTGGCCGGCGACCGCGGCATAGACGATCAGCATGACCGAGGGAGGAATCAGGATTCCCAAGGTTCCGCCCGCCGTTATCGCGCCGGAGGCGAGCCTGACATCATAGCCGGCGTTGAGCATCGGCCTGAGGGCGATCACGCCCATCAGCACGACGACCGCGCCGACGATGCCGGAAGCCATGCCCCAGAAAGCGCAGACCAGAAGGGTCGTAACCGCCAGTGACGCCGGCAGCCGCCGGAAAGCGAGCTGCACTGCTCGAAACATTCGGTCGACGAGTGCGGATCGCTCGATCAGGTAGCCCATGAACACGAAGAGCGGGATCGAAATCAGCGTGTCGTTGTTCATCGCGCCGAAGGTGCGTTGAACCATGAGGTCGAAGATCCGGTTCTCCCACCAGTGCTGCGCCGGATCGAAGAATGCCAGAGCGCCGAACAGCATCCCCATGCCCATCAGCGTGAACGCCGTGGGAAAGCCCATCATGATCGCGGCGACGATCAGGCCCAGCATGGTCAGGCCGAGCATCGGATCGCTCACGGCTTGCCTCCGTGGCGAGGTGATGACTCCGTCGATCCGCGATGCTTCGCGGCGTCCTCGATGTCACGGGAGTGGCTGGCGACCTCTCGCGACTCCGTATCGACGTATTCGCTGTTCGCGATCTGCGTGCCGACAACGTCGATCTCCTCGACGTCTTTCAACCGCGCCGGCCATTCGCCGGTCCTCAGGCATACGACGCACCGGACGATCTCCACGAAGCCTTGGAGCAGTACGAGCGCGCCGGCGATCGGAATGAACGACTTGAAGTGATAGATCGGCGGTCCGTCGGCAGTGACGTTGGAGTGCTCGTTGATCCGCCACGACAGCTCGGCATAGCCGTAGCCGGCATAGACAAGGGCGACGATTCCGGGAATGAAGAACAGGATATAGAGCGCGAGATCGAGCCCAGCCTGCGTGCGCGGTCGCATCGATCCATACAGAAAGTCGCCGCGCACATGCGCGTTCTGCGCCAGCGCGTAGGCTCCGCACATCATGAACAGAGTGCCGTAGAGCATGCTGTTGAGGTCGAAAATCCAGGGTGTCGGCGCATTCAGGATGTAGCGCTTGAAGACCTCGACGCCGACCACGAGGGCCAGCGCCACGATGAGCCAGGCGAAGAGCTTGCCCGACCAGGCGCTGATGCGGTCGACGGTGAGAAGGACGTTCTGGATGGTCATCGGGAGGCAGGCGCAGGCATGCGAGGGTCAAGAAAAAGCGAGACACCATGCCAGAGGGGCACAGTGTCTCGCTGCGACCGGGTGCAGATCAGCCCCGCTTCGGCGCGGGCTTGGCGAAATAGTGGTTGTAGGCCATCTCGCGCCGGACGTTGTTGTCGAAGTCCCACTTGACGACCCGTTCGGCGAACTTCTTCTGCGACGCCTCGATCTCCTTGAAGAGCGCGTTTCCTTCGCCCTTCTTGGCCGCCGCCTCGTCATAAGCCTTGAGCTGAGCCTGCAGTACCGAGTTCGGCGTCCGGTAGAAGCGAACCTTGTCCTTGGTCTGCAGCTCGACATAGTCCTGCGAGTAGCGATCGATCGATTTCCAGACAAGATCCTGGGAGGCGGCCTCGACGCCGTTGTCGATGATCGCCTTCAGCTTGGCCGGCAGCGCGTCATACTTGGTCTTGTTGAACATGATCTCGAACTGCTCGGCATTCTGATGATAGCTCTGCAGCATGCAGACCTTGGAGACGTCGGCGAAGCCGAGGATGCGGTCGGAGGTCATGTTGTTGAACTCGGCCGCGTCGAGCAGACCGCGATCCATCGCAGGCACGATCTCGCCGCCGGGGAGGGCGTTGACCGCGACGCCCATGGCGGTGAACACGTCGATCGAGAGGCCGACGGTGCGGAACTTGAGGCCCTTCATGTCGTCGGCCTTCTGCACCGGCTTCTTGAACCAGCCCAGCGGCTGCGTCCACATCGGCCCATAGGGGTACGACTGAACATTGGCGTTGATCGAGGCATAGAGCTTGGTCAGGAGCTCCCTGCCGCCGCCGTACTTGTGCCAGGCCATGAGCTGCTGGGCATCCATGCCGAAAGCCGGGCCCGAGCCCCACAGCGCCAGCGCGTTCTGCTTGCCGTAGTGATAGACGAGCACGCCATGGCCGCCGTCGAGCGTGCCGCTCGACACCGCGTCGAGAAGGCCGAAGGCGGGAACGACGGCGCCGGCCGGAAGCACCTCGATCCTGAGGTCGCCGCCGGTCATATCGTTGATCTTCTTCGCGAAGTCGTTGGCGTATTCGTGGAAGATGTCCTTCGCCGGCCAGGTGCTCTGGAAGCGGAAGGAAATCGGGCCGGACTGCGCATGGACCTTGGGTGCTGCGAAAGCGGCCGTCGCGGCGGCGCCGGCGGCAGCGATCTTTCCAAGGAATGAGCGGCGGCTTTTCAGCGCGCCCTCGGTCTTGGCTTTCGTCATTGGGCGTCTCTCCTCCTGGTTGCCCTTAGGAACCTACGGTGCCGTTCTTGAAGCGGCGTACTCGTGATTGTGCACGTTATCGGTAACCTGACAAGCAGACGAACGGCGAAGACCGGCGTTCTACTCCTTCCAAACGTTTGATTTATTTCCGGGCAGCGGGATCAGCCGCCCTCCAGCGAGCGCGCCATCTCGGGCAGGCGGCGCCAGAACCAGGCGAAGTAGAGAAGGGCAAGGAAGGCGCCGCCGGCAACCGGCCACCGCAAGCCCCACCATTCGGAAAGCACGCCCATGGCGAGGGCGCCAAGCGCCGGGCCGCCGCGGAAGATGATGCCGTAGATGCCGAGCACGCGCCCGCGCATAGGCGCCGCGACCGCCGCCTGCACCAGCGTCTGGCCGGCAGTGCCGTTGAACACCATGGCGCCGCCGCCGATGCCGAGGATGGCGACGCCGAGCCAGAGTTCGTCGGTGGCGGTGAACAGGATCACCAGCACGGCCACGGCGACGCCCGACCAGTAGTTGAGCTGGGTGAGACCGCCGAGCCTCTCGCGCTGGGCCAGGAACACGCCGCCGATGATCGCGCCGATGCCGATCGCCGCCGACAGCCGGGCGAGGCCGTGGGCACCGCTCTGGAACACCTCGCCGGCGAAGCCGGGCATCAGCTCGACGACCGGTCGGGTCAGCACGCTGCTGACGATCATGAGGCCGAGCATCGGGCCGATCCCCGGATGGCTGGCGGCATAGCGCCACCCCTCGAGCATCTCGCCGAGCAGGCTCTTGCTCTTGTCTTCGCGCGGAACCGGCGCGGTCGGCGTCAGCGGATGGATGAGCGACAGCATGATCTGCATCACGCCATAGCTGAGCGCATTGGCGAGGAAGGCCCAGGAGGCCCCTCCGGCGACGATGACGAAGCCGGCGATCGTGGGCCCGACGAAGCGGGCGGTGTTGAAGTTGATCGAGTTGAGCGCGACGGCGATCGGCAGGGATAACGTACAGAATCTTTCGCACTTTCGGGAATGGTGGCTTCTTCTAGAGTGAAGGAGCAAACGATGAGCAGTGAGACTGCGATGGGCCAGGTGATCCAGATCGACGAGGCTCGGATCAGGGATCATCTGGGAGAGATGGTGCGCGGCACGGTCGAGGAGACGCTGAATGCACTCCTTGCGTCTGAGGCCGACCGTCTGTGCGGTGCGGGTCGCTATGAGCGCAGCGAAGCGCGGCAGGACAGGCGAGCCGGCAGCTACGATCGGACGCTGCAGACCAAGGCGGGAGACGTCAATCTCAAGATACCG